>Ga0073934_10008306_pt1 | contig 13915 bp, 10 predicted proteins | sample LarsenN4metaG_FD_76834 | JGI IMG/M metagenome (GOLD analysis project Ga0073934, IMG submission 76834) | Hot spring sediment bacterial and archeal communities from British Columbia, Canada, to study Microbial Dark Matter (Phase II) - Larsen... ...
TTAACACCGATGGCTCTTGCTCATTCATCGTACCGCACAGCATATCCATAAAATGGGTATAGTTAGCACAATCTTGCCCGGCCGTTGGCTCATCCATAATCAGAATGCGGGAGTGCATCGCCAGGACGGCGGCAATAGTCGTCCGTTTCTGTTGGCCAAAAGATAGGCCCAGCGGCGGATAATCCTCTAAACCGGTCAGGTTGACCGCGACGATGGCTTCTCGAATATTTTGTTCGGTTTCCGCCGGAGAAAGTTTTAGATTGGCCGGGCCAAAGGCAAGCTCTTCCCGGACGGTCGGGGCAAAAAGCATGTGGCTGGGGCTTTGAAAGACATAGCCGATTTGGCGGGCAGTTTGGGCCACGGAAAGCTTGCGGGTATCTTGCCCGTCAACCAGAACCCGGCCTTTGGTTGGTTTAAGCAGCCCGATAATATGTTTGACCAGGGTCGATTTGCCGACCCCGTTTGGCCCTAAAACGGCAATGAGATCATCCCGCCGTATCTCCAGGTTGATATCGCGTAAAACCAGCGGGCCATCTCCATAGGCAAACGAAACATCTTCAAAAACAACCAGCGGCTCCCGCTGCTCCGAAGTCGCCGGAGGGGGGGGATGAGCTTTAGGCGCCCGTTCTTGATAGACGCGCTGGATCACCCACGGCGCAGGTAATTTGACTTCGTGATGATCCACTTCCGCCGGGATGGTATCCACCGGCCCCAGATAACGGATCTCTCCGCCCGCCATGTACAACAAACGATCCGGCCGCGCCAGCAAGGCATCTTCGACCCGGTGTTCAATCATAATAATGGTTGTACCTTCGTCGACCAGGCGGCGGAAGATCGCCAGCGCTTCATGGGCCGAGGCCGGATCGAGCGAGGCCAGCGGTTCATCCAGTAATAAAATCGCCGGCCGCATCGCTAAAACGCCGGCCAAGGCAACTTTCTGCTTTTCGCCGCCGGATAAGGCAAAGGTTTCCCGCTCGCGTAGATGCTCGATATTCAAGCGAGCCATCACTTCGTCGATGCGGGTCCAGATTTCCTTTCGGGGCAGCCCCAGATTTTCAGGGCCAAAAGCGATCTCTCCCAGGACGCTGCTGGCTACAATTTGGCGCTCCGGGTCTTGCAGCAGCGTACCGACCACCTGGGCAATTTCGGCCAGCGACAGGTTGGCGATCGGCCGCCCTTGCAGGTGAACCGAGCCGGACAGTTGCCCCCGGTAGCTCCGGGGAATCAAGCCGTTGATACAGCGGGCTAGGGTCGTCTTGCCGCAGCCGCTGGCCCCGGCAATCAGCAGCAGTTCGCCGCGGTGAAGCTCCAAGGAGATATTCTTGATCGCATAATCCGGGCGGCTGCGATATTGAAATGAGAGATTCTCGATCGTCAGGAGTGGCTCTTGAGTCAATTGTTAATCCCTCATCTACTCACATCATTATTTGTTGAATTAACATCATTTGGGTTTTACTTGCAGACTGGTCCAAGCGAAGACAACCAATTCAGTGTAACATGAGGATAACTCTGCGTCAAATTTTTCTGAAATGGGCTATAGATGGTGAATTATTGGGAATTTTAAGGAGAGGGAGAGATTTCATGGATGCTGATGTGTTAAATAAACCAGTAGATTTACAAAGACAGGTGGCTCTTGTAACCGGTGGTGGACGTGGCCTGGGTCGCGCCTTTGCCCAAGCCCTGGCCGCTGCCGGAGCCGCTGTAGCGGTGACCAGCCGGTCACTCGATCAATTATTGGAGACTGTACGGCTGATTGAGGCTAACGGCTAGAACAATTACTCCAGCGAAGCCTCCTTTAGGTTAGGCAGGAGGAAAGGAGGTTCCCAATCGGGAGATTGGGAACCAGAAAAAAAGATCAGGAGTACCTAACGCTTCTGCTGCATCCAACCCAGCGCCGCCGCGACCAGGGAGGCCGCGCCAACCGGTAAAGCCTCCTCGTCCATCCGGAAGGTGGGCGTATGGACAAAGGCGCGGCTCTCCCAACTCGGATTATGAACGCCAAGCCGCAGGAAACAGCCCGGCGCGGCCTGGGCCATAAAGCTGAAATCTTCAGCGCCCATAATTTTAGGCGCTTCGGCCACCTGCCTCTCCCCTAACAGATCTTTGACCGCCGAGACCATCACCTCCGTTGCCTCTGGCGAGTTGACGGTTGGCGGGTAGCCGGTCAGGATGTCCAGTTCAAACCGGCCGCCAAAAGTCTCGATCAGGCTGCAGGCCCGCCGCAGCTCCTGGTGCAGCAGCTCCCGGCTGGCCGGGGTAAAGCTGCGGATCGTGCCGGTCATCGTCACCTTATCGGCAATGATATTCTCCTTGGTTCCGCCCTGGATCGTGCCGATGGTAATGACCCCTTCTTCAACCGGGTTGAGGCGGCGGCTGACGACCTGGTGGATCGCCTGGATCACGTGGGCCGACAGCGCGATCGTATCAATAGCGGTTTGGGGCCGGGCCGCGTGGCCGGCCAGGCCATGCAGCGTCAGGGTAAATGAGTCGGCGGCGGCCATCATCGGGCCGGAGCGGGTAGCCACCATGCCAACATCCTGGGTCGTATCGACGTGCAGCCCAAAAACGGCATCGATCCCTTTTAGCGCGCCCTCTTCGACCATGCGCATACCGCCGGATTTACCCTCTTCATCCTGCCCCTCTTCGCTGGGCTGGAACAGCAGCCGGACCGTGCCCGGCAGCCGGCCCTCATCGGCCAGCTCTTTGAGGATCGTCGCCGCGCCCAAAAGGATGGCGGTGTGGGCGTCGTGGCCGCAGGCATGCATCAGGCCCGGCCGGGTGCTGTCAAATTCGCTGCCATTTTGTTCGGTGATGGGCAGGGCGTCCATATCGGCCCGCAAGCCCACGGTTGGCCCGGCCCCGCCCTTGATCGTCCCAACCACGCCGGTTTTGGCGACCTCGGTTTCGGTTTCAATCCCCAGGTCAAACAAGGTAGACGTAACCAGCCCGGCGGTGCGGGTTTCGGTAAAGCCAAGCTCCGGGTAGCGGTGAATTTGCCGCCGCCAGGCGCGGATACGCTCGTGCAGCGCTCTGGCGCGCTCCAAAATTTCGGCGCGGGAGATGGTGTTAGCTGTTGTCATAGAATTTACTCTTCTCCTTTAGGAATTTGATCCTGTTTTACTTTTTGCTAACAGCCATTATATCCATCCGGCCAAACTTTGCCACTGCCAGATAGTTAAGAGGATGATTCCAAATCTGATGGTCTCGAAACTGCTCTTTGTCATGCATTAATTTGACTTGTGTATCATTTTTGGTACACTAAAGCCATGACAGATGAACTGCGGCTCCGTGTTATCTTTTTCAAAACAAAAGCCGGTCACGAACCCGTCAGAGAGTGGCTCAAAACGTTGCCGCAGGAAGAGAAAAAGATCATCGGCCAAGATATTAAAACTGTCCAATTCGGTTGGCCACTTGGTATGCCACTTATTCGCAAACTTGATAAAGATTTATGGGAAGTTCGGTCACATTTGCCGAATCGTATCGCTCGTGTCCTTTTTACAGTTCAGGATGATACGATGATATTATTACACGGTTTCATCAAGAAGTCTCAAAAAACACCAGCTGATGATCTGGCGTTGGCAAAGCAACGATTGAAGTTATTGATGGGGGAATAATGCAAAGAGAACATTTAGGCAGCAATTTTGATGATTTCTTAGTTGAAGAAGGACTATTAGCTGAGGTTGAGGCAGCCGCAATTAAACGTGTCATAGCTTATCAAATTGCTGAGCTAATGAAAGAGAAAAATTTGACGAAGACAGCTATGGCCGAGCGAATGGAGACAAGCCGGGCGGCTTTAGAGCGATTACTTGACCCAACAAATGAGTCGATTACTTTGCACACCTTAGAACGAGCGGCATTAGCTCTTGGAAAAAGGCTCAAGATAGAATTTATGTAATCAAGTGAGCCATAACTCAGTATCAAAGAGCTGGTGTCAAATGGATTATACGCTAGTATTAGAAGTACCTGAAAATATCTATGAAACTCTTGCCAAGACTGCCCAACGAACAGGGCAAACTCCTGAAGAAGTGGTAATGGAGTGGTTAGAGATTGCTATTCAGCACATGCTTGATGACCCTGTAGAGAGCTTTACTGTTACACCACCTCAAACATCCCCACCAAAATGGCATCTCCCGGCTGGGCCAAATCCTGGGGCCGGGGCTGGCGACCCCCGACCGTGAGCTGATACTGGCCCGGTTCGACCACCGCCTGGCCGTCGTCGTTGATCGAAGCGATCTGGCCGGGCGTCAGGGTAAAGCTGACAGTTCTGACCTCACCCGGCGCCAGCGATATCCGTTCAAACCCGCGAAGCTGCCGGATCGGCGCCAGCGTTGAGATAGCCATAGGGTTCAGGTAGAGTTGAACCACTTCATCGCCCGCCCGCGAGCCGGTGTTTTGAATCGTAGCGCTGACCGTCAACCCCTGATCCCGGGCCACGCTTTCCGCGCTCAGTTGCAAATTGCTATAGCTAAAGCTGGTATAGCTCAGGCCGTAGCCAAACGGGTAAAGCGGCTCGCCCCGGAAATAGCGGTAGGTCCGGCCGCCGGCGGCGATGCGGTAATCCACAAACGGCGGTAAATCCTCAACCGTTTTATAAAAAGTGACCGGCAGCCGGCCGGCCGGGTTATAGTCGCCAAACAGGACTTCGGCCAGAGCTGCTCCCCCGGCCTGGCCCGGATACCAGGCTTCAAGAATGGCCGGTAGATTAGCATCGGCCCAATTGACTGCCAGGGCGCTGCCGTTGGCCAGGACCAGGACCACCGGCTTACCGGTGGCATGCAGCGCCTGTAACAACTCTTCTTGAACGGCGGGCAGATTCAGGTCGATCCGGTCGCCTTTGCTGCGCAAGCCGCCGCCGACGCCTTCAACCTGCCCCTCCTCGCCCTCGATCAGTTGCGAGATGCCGCCGATAAAAATAACCACCTCGGCCCGTTCGGCCAGGGCCAGCGCCTCCGCGTACCCCTCCTGGCCGGGGTTGATAATATGGCAGCCCTGGGCATAAAGCAGTTCCGTCTCTGGCGAAAGCGCTGCCCGGATGCCGTCCAGCAGGCTGAGCGGATTGGAGGGAACGCCGTTATAGTTGCCCCACAACACCTCGGCGTCGGCGGCATTGGGGCCGATCACGGCTATCGTTCTGAGCGTTTTGGGCAGCGGCAAAAGATTGTTTTCATTTTTCAAGAGGACCATCGATTCGCGAGCGACTTGCAGAGCCAGGGCCCGGTGCTCCGGCGCGTCGTTGACGGCATAGGGGATTTGGGCATAGGGTACCTGTTCCGGCGGATCAAACATGCCCAGGCGGAAGCGGGCGGTGAAAAGCCGCTTAACCGCCTGGTCAATCGTGGCCTCGTCGATCAGCCCCTGGGCCACGGCCTGGGGCAGGGCGGCATAGGTGTTGCCGCAGTTCAGATCGCAGCCGGCTTTGACGGCCATGGCCGCCGCTTCTTCCGGAGTAGCGACCACTTTATGATCCTGGTAAATATCCCGGATGGCGCCGCAGTCGGAGACGACGTAGCCCTCAAAACCCCACTCCTGCCGCAGGATTTGTTCCAGCAGGGTCGGGCTGGCGCAGCAGGGCTCGCCGTTGGTGCGGTTGTAAGCGCCCATGATCGAGTAGGCTTTGGCCTCGCGGATACAGGCTTCAAAGGCCGGCAGGTAGGTTTCGCGCAAGTCGCGGGCGTCGGCCTGGGCATTGAAGCGATGGCGCTCCGGCTCCGGCCCGCTGTGAACGGCATAATGTTTGGGCGTGGCCACCAGCTTGAGATAATTCGGATCGTCCCCCTGCAAGCCCCGGATAAAGGCGACCGCCATTCGGGCCGTCAGGTAAGGGTCTTCGCCATAGGTTTCCTGGCCCCGGCCCCAGCGCGGGTCGCGGAAGATGTTGATATTGGGCGACCAGAAGGTTAAGCCGGTGTAAGTGCTCCGGATGCCCTGCCGGACCGCCTCGTGGTGCTTGGCCCTGGCCTCATCCGAAATCGCCGTGGCCAGCCGGGTCATCAGCGGGAGGTTCCAGGTGGCCGCCAGGCCAATCGCCTGGGGAAAGACCGTAGCAACCCTGGCCCTGGCCACGCCGTGCAGCGCCTCATTCCACCAATCGTATGGGGGGATACCCAGCCGCTCGATCGCCGGGGCGCTGTTCATCATTTGAGAGATTTTTTCTTCCAGCGTCAGCCGGGACACAAGATCATTGACCCGCTCGGCGATGGGCAGAGCGGGATTTTGGAAGGAAAAATCAATCGTTTGTTGCTGAGATTTGGTTTCTTTCATAAGGTTAAGCTCAACACTTTCTGCGCTATCAGTGCAGAATTATAAAGGGTCAGAAAGAAAATATCAAAACGCTCCTGCCACTCCGACCGCAGGGAGGAGTCCCTCAGGGTGTGGCCAGACCCTGGCCTGGATCGTTTGAGGCAGAGAGAGCCAAGCAGGGGTTGGTTTGCCAGAAAAGAAGATTGAAAGGTAGCAGCCTGAGGGACCTCTCCTGTCGTCGAGGTGACATGGTTGGAGAGGGTTAAATCAAGGCGAGGGGATCAGGGACCCCTGAAAGTAGCGCGACCAACCCTCCAGCCGGTGCAGAGCCATAGGTTTGATATCGCCGGCGCGCTGGCCGTGGGCCTGGCAGACAGAGAGATAGGTTTCCAGGCCGTTCCGGTCGATGCGGAAGAGGCCGAGCGGCTGTAGCTGGCCCAATTCGCGGCAGTAGCGGTAGTGAAAATTCTCTTGTAAAGCCAGTTCAAGATCGGCCGCCAGGCGGTTCAGCAGCGGGTCCGAAACTGCCGGCGCTTCGATAAAGAGCATGTAGGCCGGCTGACCGGTCCCATCCTCATAGGCCACCATGGCGAACTCGGGCCGGAGGGCATAGCGCTGCAGCAGCCGGTCCAGCGCCTGCCGGACATGATATTCATTCAACTTCTCGCCAAACCGGTCGGATATCTGGCCGGCCTTGCCGCTAAAGCGAAAAAGCGGGCAGCCCTTCAAATGGCCCACCACCTCCACGATATCATGCAAGCGGTAGCGGTACAGCCCGCCGCCGGTGGTCAAGACTGGCTCGTAAGCCTGGCCTGGGTCTAATTCGTGGGCCAGCAAAGGCCGGTCGAGGTCAGAGTCCTGGCCGGCCGGAATAAATTCAAAGAAATGAGACCGGAGCGCCAGGATATGGCCCGGTTGGCCGGCCAGCGGAAAGGAGACCACCCCTTCCGTGGCCAGAAGCCCTTTCCCTTGAAGGCGGGCCTGGGGAAAGAGGCGCGCCACCTGCGGCGCGTATAAGGCGGCGTGGGCTTCGGTCCAGCAACTGATCACGGCCAGCCGGGGCCACAGCCGGGCATGGACCGAGGCCGGCTCCAGGTTGGCTTGAAAAGCCGCCCGGACCTCCGCCGCCCGGACCGGGTCGGGCCGGTTCATTCCCCGGATCGAGGCGTATAGGTCGTTAGGCAGGGCAGTTGGGGGCGAAAGCGTGCCGTGGGCGATATCCTCGGCCAGTTGCGGCCACCACTCCGCCAGGGGCTGCATCAACAGGGTCAGAAAGGTCGGGTTCCAGACCGAGATCAGGGCCAGGTTGCGGCTGCGCAGCAAAAAAAGCAGGGTCACATAGCGAAAGGCGGCCATATCGTCGATCAGCCGGACGATAGAGGGAACGGCCAGCAGGCTTTGCACCAGCCGCCGCTGCAGCGGCCCCAGATATTCGCTGTCCTCCTCAAAACCGATGGGGATGCCGCCGGGAGTGCGCTGCTGGCGGTGGGTCACCGGCGTCACCGACCAGTACGCCTGGCCCCTAAAAAGTTGAGGATGGCGGTGATACAGGCCGGCGATCCAGGGGTTGATGGCCCGCTGGAATTCGGCCTTAAGCGCGGCGGTGTAGGGAATATATTTGGTGGCCACGGTCGAGCCGCTGGTCAGCTCTAGCATCAAGACCGGTTCCTGGGTCAAGACTCCGGCTTCACCGGCGCTGATCCGCTCGATCGCTTCTTGATAGTCGGCATAGTCAGACAGGGGGACTCTGGCCTGGTAATCGGCCACAGAACGGATCGCTGCAAAGCCATAGCGCCGGCCAATGGTTGTTTCAGCGTTGCGGCGCAGCAGCGCCTGAAGCAGCAGCCGCTGCGTCCCGGCCACATCCTGCAGCGATTGCTGGAAGGCCAGGCTGCCGGGCAGGCACAGCAGATACCACAAACCGTTGGCCACAAAATTTAACATCGACAATCTACTGAAAGTGGCGCTCGACTTCTTGAGCCAGCTGTTGGTCGACCAGGCGGTTGGCCAGGTTAAACAGCCCTTCCAGGCCCGGCCTGGTAGCGGCCCGGCTTTGAAAATCCAGCAGAATATCCCGCTGCTCCGGCCGGTAGGCCAGCATGCCGCCATAAAACAGGATGGCGTTCAAAGCAACCTTGTTGCGCATCAACTTTTTATCCAGCGCCCGGACATGGTTACCGACCTCGCTGCAGGACATGGTGGCGTGCTGCCAATAAGGGGCCATGCTGTAAAGATTATCCATCACCCGCAAGCCAAAGCGCCGTTTCAACTCTGGCTGCAACAGCGGCGCCCCGGCCACACGGGTGCTGAAGGTGGCCAGAAAGTAGAAATCCGGCGGGGTCGACTCCAAAAATTGGTAGGTCCGCTCCAGGGATTGGGCCGTTTCGCCCGGATAGCCGACGATTAAACTGATGACCGACGTCAACCCGTACCGGCGGCAGTTGACCAGGGCCTGCCGGTTGGCTTCGACCGTGCAGGCTTTGTTCATATTTTGGAGCAGCGCCGGGTCGCCCGACTCGATGCCGATCTGGACCTGGTGCGCCCCGGCCTCCTTCATCATGGCCACCGTTTCCTCGTCGGCCAGGTCGTCAGCCCTGGCGTAGCAAACCCACTTGACCTTGATCCGGCGCTTGACCAGCAGTTGGCAAAACTCCCTCAGCCGCTGCCGGGGCATGGTAAACAGGGAGTCGAGACAGATGATGTAGTCGAGATCGAACTGGGCCAGGTAACGCTCCCAGTCGTCGGCCACCTTTTGGGCGCTCTTATAGCGAAACTTGGTATCGTCAAAAAGATAGGGATAGTTGCAAAAGCTGCAGCGATACGGGCAGCCCCGGACGCTTTCGTAATAGATCATCTTAAAGCTGCGCCGGTGATACTGTTGGGCCAGGCTCCAATCCGGCCGGGTTAAAAAGTCGAGATTTTTGGTGGTGGGGACGCCGCTGTACAGAAATTGGCTGTATTTCTTGGCCACCAGCCGGCCCGAAGCAGGCGCTGTTAAGCAGCTAAAGCCCGACCGGATCCAATCGACCAGCGGCTCGACCAGCAGTTCGCCATAACCAATGGCTAAGATGTCGACCTCCGGCATCCCCTCCCACTGGTTGTGGATGATTCCGGCCAAAGCGCCGCCCAGGACCAGATGGTTATGCTCCCGCTTGAGGCGCTTGACAATCGGCTCCAGCTCGCTCAGATCGTGCAGATAAGTGGTCGATAAGAAGACGCAGTTGGTCTCCCGGATCAAGCGCTCAGCTTGATCGGGTTCGGCAAACAAAGCGTCCAGCGTCAGGGTTTCGTAGGCCATGCCGGCCTGGGCTAACAGGGTCATCAAGACGACCTCGCCGAGCACCGGCAGGCTCGATTGGTGCGGCGCCGTCAGCGCCCGGACCTGGTCGCGCATCTGCCGCGGCCGGGTGGGCAACAGCATCTTTTCCAGGGCCAGCCCGGCCAGCGGTTCGGCCATGACCAGCTTGACCTTAACATCAAGCCAGGCGGCCCTGGCATGGCTAAATTGGCTACGCCATTTCTGGAACGCCGTCCACAGCGATCTTTCATTGCCGCTGATCAATCCGCCGGTAACGATCAACACTTTATCTGCCATATCGACCCTTCCTTATCATCAAGGTTCCGTCTTTAGGAACAATAAGCACCATGTGGCGGACCGGTTGAGGCTCATAGCCGGGCGCGAGCATGAACCGCTCGTGTTTGATTAGGGTCGAAGCGATCAAGAGCATCTGCCGCAGGACCAGCGGTTTGCCGACACAGGTCCGGCTGCCCAGGCCAAACGGAAAGAAGGCGTAGGGATAGCTCTGGCCGCCTAAAAATCGTTCGGGCCGGAACTGGTCAGGGGCCTCAAAAATGGCCGGATGATGTTGGGCCAGATAGGTACAGGGGATAACTACGTCGCCGGCTTTGAGCTTATAACCGGCCAGTGTTGTCTCCTTTGAAGCCACCCGGGTCAGGTGAACTACCACCGGGCAGAGGCGCATGCTCTCGTTGAGACAGGCTTCCAAAAAGGGCATCGTCTCCGGCGCGTCGGTAACCGCCAGCTCCTGCTCTATCCGGTCCAGGCTGGCTTGATCCTGGTAGATATGAGCCATAGCCCAGGCCATCGTCGCCGCCCCGGTATCGTGGCCAAACAGCAGCAGGGCCAGAATTTCGGCGGCGATTTCGTCCACCGTTAATTTCCCCGCCGAACATCGCAGCAGGTGGGCCAACAGCGATTCCGGTTCTCTCCCCCAATAGGGGGCTGGGGGGTCCGGATTTCGCTCCCAACAGGAGGCCGCGGGGTCCAAGTCTCTCCCCCAGTAGGGGGCCGTGGGGTCCAAGTCCCTCCCCCAATAAGGAGCCGCGGGGTCCAACTCTCTCCCCCAATAGGGGGCCGGGGGGTCCAACCTGGCCTGGTCGATCCGGCTGACAATGTAGCGAACCAGCCGATCCCGCCGCTGCAAAGCCCGGCCCCACGGGCTAAAGCGGCCCAAATTGAGATGGAGCGGCTTAAGAAAGAGGATCAAAGCGTTATCAAATGAGGTCAGAAAAGCCTCGATCATCGCCTCGACCAAGGCCGCCTCTGCTTCCGGCAGCCGGCCAAAGATGACCTGGATGATCACCTTGAGCGCAATTTTGCGGCTCAGATGATAGACCGAAAAGGGCTGTTCAAAGGCCAGCTTGCCGGCCTCTTCCAGACTGATCGTTCGGGTTAGGGCATCGTAGGCGGCCAGCCGGTCGCCTCGCAGAAAAGAGGCGATCAAGCGCCGCCGCTCCAGATGTTCAGGGCCATCGAGCATGATCAGCGAGCGATGACCCAGAATCGTCCGCAGCGCTGAAATACCCTTGCCACCCTGCAAATCTTTATTGGCCACAATTTCCTGGATTAAGCTGGGCTCGCCGGTGATCAAGGCCGGGCCAAGCAGCGGCAAGTTCAACCGGAAAGTCAACGCTTCCCGGCGCAGCGCCTCGTCAAGAAATTGGTAAGGCTGGCTGTACCAGCGCCAGCCATTTTTAAGCGTGGTGATCATCTTACATCTCCGGCGCTAAGGGCGCTTTGAGCAAATCCCGATGTTTTCTGGCGTACTTATCGGCATACCGTTTGAGCGCCCCGGCCAATGGGCGCAGCACCATCAGCCCCGCGCTATCCTGGAGCCTATCCAGCTTAATAAAAGCAGCTTCAATAAAATATTTTCCCCTGGCAAACTCGGCTTGAACCCAGCTTTGGACCGCCGGCGTGGCTATGAGCGAAGCATAATCACAACCAACCGCTCCCTGTTCGCGCGCCTGTTCCAGAACGGCGCGCGGAATATTGATGATCCCTTTGGCCAGGTCGTCCCGTAGATCGCGCAGCGGCGAACACCAACTGAGCGCGCCGATCAGTTCAGGCACATCATCCGCCCGCAACGATGACCGGGCCAGGATCAGGGTCAGGTTGGCCGAATAGTAAAAGGTCTGGCGGTGATGTTCGGCCAGCTCCTGGTCCGAGAGCAGCAATTTTCCCTCGCGGCGCTGCAGGTCAAAAAGCATCACCCTGAATAACTTGAGCAGATTTTCTTTAAATTCGCCTGGTTTTTGTTCGTAGTTGGCCGAATCGCGAATAATCGCTCCGGCTAGCAGCCCCATCGGTTCCTGGCTGTAATCATCCAACTCGATCTGGCGGATCAAGCCACAGACATAACTCCGGGCGTCCGTGTCGATCATCCGGTCGCCGTCCAGAACATCGTCCACATGCTGGGCCAGGCAGTAGGCCGCCCGGATCAGGCGGCTGTCATTCCACCGGAACAAGGCATACCGGTAGATGCCCATAAAAATAAGGAAATAACGCGGGTGGCGGCGGCTGAAACAGAAAAACTCGTATAAACAGATCAGCTCGATCTTGAAGCGCTCCAAAAAGGTGGGCCGGGCGGTCCGGCGATAGACCAGGTGCATGGCCGCGACCGCCAAAATAAGGCCGGCGATGATATCAAGGAGATGATGTTCGTGGATCAGGATAGTCGAAGCGGCTATGGCCAGGGCCCACAAGACCAATAGGCCGGCGGTAAGTGGCCTGGCTCGTTGTGAATAGGCCAGCGCCGCCGTTAAAGCAAAAGCGACGTGGAGCGAGGGCAGATAATTATGATCCAGATTTAGCCGGTCGGCCAGGTGGAGGAACAGACCGGCCAGGCCGCCGGCCTCAGCTTGAGGAAAGCCCCCTTCCAGGGGCAGTAAAATAAAAATGACGGCGGCGACAGCGCTCTCCGCCATCAAGGTCAAGACCAGCGGCAGCAGCGTTTGCCAGCCGCGCAGAATAAAGGGCGCCAGCGCCAGGATAAGATTTAACGATAAATAAACGACGGCCCAACTGGGCCAAAACGGGATAGCCAATTCGAACTCAAAGAAAAGCTGGAGCCGCCAGGGGTGCAGCTCGGTAACAAAGGAGGCTGCGCCGTAAAGCCCGTAAAAGGTCGCAAAGAACAGGAAGCCAAGCAAAAGGCTTATCCCCAGGTTACGCCGGCCCGGCCAGGCGATGAGCGGTTCGGGAGTGGAATTTGCCGGTAACCTCATGCTGCTCCTCAAGCCTCCTTGTGGGCCGGGGCCAGCGGTAAGGGGTCTGCCGCTCCGGCTTCCTGGCCGGGCAGGGGCCGCGGGCCGGCCCACATTTTGAGATAGATTTCCATAAAAGCGGGCCGCTTTTCGTTGGGATTGATGTAATGCTCCAGGTAGAGCCAGGGTACATGGGGGTACTGGTGATGGGCTTTATGATGGTGGTAGTTGAGAAAGATATATTGGATCAGCTTGTTGACCCTGAGATTCCAGGCTCCCTCATAAACATCTCGTTCGGAAAAGGCGTGGTCGGTGTATTGCAGCGACGACCAGTTAAAGCCAAAGGCGGCGTAACAGCCCAGCCAGCCCAGCCAGGTCAGATCGAGCCAGTAGACCAGCCCGGCCTGGATCAGGATCGTCAGTAGGATTTCCAGCTTTATCTTGGTAAAGGAGGCGTTTTTATAGCCAGATAACATGCCCTCGGCGCTGGTCTGTTGGGCCAATTGCGATTTTTCACTCTGCCGGATGGCCCACTTGATCAAGGGCATGGGGCACAGCAGAAAGAGCAGCGAAGATAACGGCGGCAGCAGCCAGTAGATCCCGGTCAAAATGCCGTACCACTGCAGGTACTTCACCAGCAGATTTTCGCCGGGCCGGTAATAATCAAACAGCTCGGCCTCGGTCCGGTTGCGGCGGTGGTGGCCCAGGTGAGCGATCCGCTGCATGGTAAAGCCGGTCGGAAAAAAGGCGGCCAGGAGACGGCCGGCCCATTCATTGATCAACCGGTTGGGGTGAAAGATACCGTGGACGGCTTCGTGGAGTAATGAAAAGACGGTGTTGTTGACATAGGAGAAGACAATGATGGTGACAATAAACCACAGCGTCGACTCAGTATGGGAGGCGAGCCACAGCAAGACAATCAGCCCGGCCACAGCGGCCAGGCCCAGGGCAATATTGAGCCCGCCAGGAACGGCTTCTTTGGTTGATTTATGAGACGGGTTAGACATAGAGATTTTGACTCCTTGAATATAAAGCTTTTGAGGAGCGTCAAAGCTTGCTTTGACCTTGCTTCTGACAAAGCAAGCTTTGTTGCTCCTTGAGATTTTGACTCCTTGAATATAAAGCTTTTGAGGAGCGTCAAAGCAAGCTTTGACCTGCTTCTGACAAA
>Ga0073934_10008307_pt1 | contig 13914 bp, 10 predicted proteins | sample LarsenN4metaG_FD_76834 | JGI IMG/M metagenome (GOLD analysis project Ga0073934, IMG submission 76834) | Hot spring sediment bacterial and archeal communities from British Columbia, Canada, to study Microbial Dark Matter (Phase II) - Larsen... ...
GCAATCCGCATGGCGTCGATCCTCCCCGGTGGAAGAGTCGGACGCCAGCCCGTTAAATAAGTTCCAAATAAGTTCCCGCTATTGAGAGACACTACACTAGTGGCATTCGAGAACGAACGGGGCTGGGTAACGTAACAGCAGTCACGAGCGCAAGTTGAGGCGGCCTGTTGCCACTCGCGCCCGCCCTCGATTCCTCCGTTCTGCCCGGTGTGTTATGCTGGGCGCGCGAACCGCGGTCGTTGCGGGGCGCTCAGCGTGTTGACTGTTTAGCCAGCGGCCCAAGGGGCCGCGGCGATTCCCCCCGAAGAACGGACTCATGGCCCAGCTTAGCACCAGTGATTTCCGCAAAGGCTCCAAGGTCGTCATCGAAGGCGAGCCTTATGAAATGATCGTGGTCGAATTCGTGAAGCCCGGCAAAGGGCAGGCTCTGTATCGCTGCAAGATGCGGAACCTGATCAAGGGCTCCATTCTCGACCGCACGTACAAGAGCGGCGACAGCCTCGAAGCCGCCGACGTCCGCCGCAACGACGCCCAGTACCTCTACAAGGATGCGGGCGGCTACGTGTTCATGGACCAGGACTCGTTCGAGCAGCACTCCATCGCGGCCGAGACGGTGGGGGACCAGGCCCACTTCCTGCAGGACAACATGGTCTGCGAGCTGCTCTATTGGAACGACACCCCCATCGGCGTCACGCTGCCGCAGAGCGTCGTGATGAAGGTCACCTACACCGAGCCCGCCGTTCGCGGCAACACATCGAGCAACATCACCAAAGCGGCCACGCTGGAGAACGGCATCGAAATCCAGGTGCCCGCGTTCGTCGACACGGGCGATATGGTCAAGGTGAATACACAAACGGGCGAATACGTGGAACGGGTGAGAGAGTGAGTGAGTGAGTGGTAAGTCGTGAATCGAAGCCTACGGGTTGCACCCCGTGGGCGATGCAGTGACAACTCCCATGTCCTGGTGGCCAATCACGATCTACAGCCTCGCCGCCCTCGTGGCCTTGCGGACGCTGTTCGCGCTGATGACCCAACATCGCCGTCGATACTTGAATCAACTTATCGAAGCCGAAACGGCGCGACGCGAGACGGAGGGGCCTTCAGCCGAATCGCCATCGACGCAATCCGATCCCCGTCCTAAAGTTGCGGCGTGATTCTTCGCCAATGTCGCGCCGACTGCTAACCGCAAGTGATTCTGCGAACGCCGAGCGCCGAAGCCCGAACGCCGATGTCCCACAACCATAAGCTCTTCATCGAAACCGTCGGCTGCCAGATGAACATGCTGGACAGCGAGCTGGTCGTCGGTGCGCTGCGCAAGCATGGATATGAGCTGACGGGCGACGTCGGCGATGCGGACACGATTCTCTTCAACACCTGCAGCGTCCGCGAACACGCTGAGCACAAGATCTACAGCGCGCTCGGCCGGCTGAAGTACAGCAAGCAATCGCGGCCGACCCTGGTGATCGGCGTCCTGGGCTGCATGGCGCAAAAGGACCAGGAACTGGTCTTTCAGCGCGCGCCGCATGTCGACCTCGTCGTGGGCACGGGGCAGCTTGCCGAGGTGCCGCGGCTGATCGACGAAGCCCGCGCCACCCGCCAACGGTCGCTGAACGTGAGTCTCGACCGCCGCGACGGCACCCGGCACGAAGTGTCATCGAGCTTTCAGAGCTACGACCCGCTTCGCGAGCCGGAGATGCGGCCGTCGCCGTTCCAGGCATTCGTGCGGATCATGTTCGGCTGCGATAAATTCTGCACGTACTGCGTGGTGCCGATGACCCGCGGCCCCGAGCAGAGCCGCTCGCCCGCGGACATTGTCCATGAATGCCGCGTCCTCGCCGACCAGGGCGTGAAGGAAGTCACGCTCCTCGGCCAGACGGTGAACAGTTACAGGTTCCCGCACGACGGCCGGACGTGGCGGCTGTCGGATCTGCTGGCGGCGATCCATGACATCGACGGCCTCATTCGCCTGAAGTTCGTTACCAATTATCCGCGCGACATGACCGACGACCTGTTGCAGGCGGTCCGCGACCTGCCCAAGTGCGCCCAGTACCTGCACGTGCCGGCACAATCGGGCTGCGACGACGTGCTGAAGCGGATGAAGCGCGGCTACACGATCGGCGAATACCGCGAAATGTTCGCCCGCATCCGGTCGACGCTGCCGAATGCCGCCGTGTCGAGCGATTTCATCGTCGGTTTCTGCGGCGAAACGGAGGCGTCGCACCAGAAGAGCCTCGACCTCATCCGCGAGTGCCGGTTCAAGAACAGCTTCATCTTCAAGTACAGCCCGCGGCCGGGCACGAAGGCGTTTTCGCTGTTGCCGGACGACGTGCCCGAAGACGTGAAGCGGCGCCGCAATAACGAGATGCTCGCGCTGCAGAACCGCATCAGTGCCGAGGACCATGCCGCGATGATCGGCGACGTCGTCGAGGTGCTCGTGGAAGGCCCCAGCCGCGCCGCCGAGAAGCGCGGCGAAATCGATGCGACGACCGGTCCGGTGCAACTTACCGGTCGGACCAGTTGCGACCGCATCGTGGTGTTCGAAGGCAATCCGCGGCTGACGGGCACGCTGGCCCGTATCCGCGTGTCTGACTGCACCCCCACCACGCTCATCGGCACGATCGAGACCCGCGAAGTGCAGCACGGCTCATCGCCGCTGTTGCCGATCCTATTGTAACGGCACGGTCCGGTTGCCTCATGTTTTCGTTCTCAGGCAGGTGCCACGGAACGAGAAGCAGGGATCGGTCAGGCGCAAGGCCCCTTTCCGGCTCGCGACTCTCGGCTCTTGACTGCTGACCATCGACCGTTACGCCAGGCCCCATTTCTTGCGCAGGCCCCACTCGGCGGTGAGCAGGCCCACGAACGCCAGCAGCAGCCACGGGTTGTCCCAGAGCGGAACGACCGTCACGCGGGTGAGGTCTTCGAGCTTCATGCTTTCCAGCCGCTTGAGGAAACCCTCGAGGTCTTCGGACTGCAGGAGCTGCCCGCCGGTGAGGTCGGCGATCTGGCGGAGCAGGTCGTAATCGGCATTGGGTTGATCGAGCTCGAGGTCCTTGGCGTCAACGATGAACCGCGTGACGGCGTCGAGGCCGACGATCTGGCCATCCTTGCGGGCGGCCACGCGGACCCAGTAATCCCCGGGGGCCAGCGTTTGGGCAAACTCGGCGGCGGCGCCGCTCGCCGTGGCGCGGGGCGTGACGCCGACGGTTTTCCCCGCGGGATCGGTGACGTCGATGCGGAAATCAACTCCGGAAAGCGGCAGGCCGTTTTCATCGCGGGCGCCGCATTCCAGCACGACCGCAGCGCCGGGCGAGTAGTTGCGGGGATCGATGCGGACCCACACGGCCTGATCGACATCGGCTTCCTTGCGGGCGAGCCAGAGGATCATCTGCCGCCAGAACCGCTGGTGCTCTTCCCCCCGCCCGTGGAGAAACCATTGATAAGTGGTGTCGCCGCCGAAGGCCACCACGCGGGCCCGGCCGACTTCGGCGGCGAACAACAGCGGCGTGCCGTCGCGCGTCTGGGCCCACACTTCCACGAGTTCGTGCTTTTTTTGCAGTCGGGTGGCGCCGACGAGCGGAGCGAGCGATTCCCACCGGGCGCGGTTTTGCTCGGGCGGCGCAAGCTGCATGACAAACCGTTTGAGGCCGAGGTCGGTGGGGACCATCTGCTGCGGTCCCGTGAGCTGGCCCTGCATCGACGGCGCCTGTCCGCTCGACGCAGGCGGCGCGCCCAGCACGACCGGCAGCAGATCCGCGAGCGGCGTGACGGCATAGCCCCCCGCGCTGAAATTCTGCACGCCCCCCATCATCATCAGGCCGCAGCCGTCCTTCACGCGGTCGGCGAGGAGCGCGAGCAGTTGCGGCCCGAACACATTGGCAGGAACGTCGCCCACAAGGTACACGTCGTACTTGCCGCGGTCGAACCAGCCGGGGTCGATGACGGTTTGCCCGCGGAAGCGGCCGCCTCGGACGTCGAAGAAGTCGAGCTGGATCTTGTCTTCGCCGTTGACCGCGCGGAGCATTTTCTGTTCGGGGCGGCCGACGTCGAAGTAGGCCACGCGCAGCCCACCCTGCTTGACGGTAATGATCGACTCCACGCGGTTGTTGCGCGTGAGCAGTTCCCCTTCGAGAGGCGTCACCTCGACGGCGACCTTCAATTCGCCGGCGATCGTCGGCTCGAAGGAGAGATCGACGGGGATGGTCTCGTGGTCGCTGCGGAGGACAATCTCCTGCACCGTGCGGGCGGTTTGCGAACTGGGCACGGGGACCAGCGGCCCCGACTCGCCGAGCGGCTTCTGCCCGCGGTCTTCGACCAGTACCCGCACCTGGGCTTTTTTCCCCCGGACGCCGTGCGCATGGAGCTGTACCTTGAGGGGCACCTGCTTTTTCTCGAATACGACGGAGTTCACCAGCAGGTCGCGCACCGCGAGGTCGGCGGCGCTGCTGGAAAGGGCGCTGGCCCCATAGCCGATGGGATAGACCGGCGCCTGCGCTTCGGCAAGCTTGCGGGCGCCGAGCAGCGGGTCGAGGTCGTGCGGCGAAACGGCGCGCTGAGCGCCGTCGGTCAGGAGCAGAATGGCCACGGTGCGCTGCTGGCGGACTTCGCGCAAGAGATCTTCGAATGCCTGGCCGAGCGCGGTCTGGTCGCCGTCCCCTTCCGCCCGGTCCTCTTTCCATGGCCGCAGCTCGCGGTCGAACTCGAAGCGGCGGATCTGCACGCGCTTGCCGAGCGCGGCCCAGCGGTCCGAATGACGGTCGATGTCAGACTTGGCCGCCTCGAACCGCGACTTTCCGGCGGGCCCGTCGGCGGTGTTCATGCTGCGGCTGACGTCGTTCACCACCAGCAGTTGGACTTCGTTTTCATCGGTCTCGGAAAACTGCACGGCCGGGCGAAGCAGTGCGAACACCAGCACGGCCAGCGCTGCCAGCTTGAACGACAACAGCACGCGCCGCCGCAGGGGCGTGAGCGCCTCCGCCTGCGACCGATACGCCACCCACACCAACACCCCCAGCGCCGCCGCCATCAGCAGCACGACCGGCCAGGACCAGAGGGGTTCGAGGGTCAGTCTCATGGGAAATGGAACGATCGACGATCGCGGTGTTGACTTCAGGTTCGCTTGCCGGATAACGGAGCACCGACGACGAGGTCTGCAAACCTCAACGTCGGTGACCCGCTAAGCCGCAAGCGTGATTGGCACGTTTGTTATTTCTCATCGGCTTTATAAAACCACGTTGCGGTTGTTTGCTCCCAGGCAAACGCTACCAGCAGCGCCGCCATCAACAAGCCGTACACTTCCTGGCCCAGCCGGCCGGCGTGGACGGAGCGGCTGAGCTGGTCGGGGTCGCGGGCCAGGCCGTAACGCTTCGCGCCCAGCAGGTCGTCGAGGTTGTCGGTGGTGAGACGCGTCAGGTCGCTTTCGCCAGGAAGCGGGTTCGCGCTGAATGCGGCCAGCCAGCTCGTTGGCGGGCCGTCCTGCGACACCACCTGGTAATGGCCCGGTTGAGTAGTCGCCGGCAATTGCACGTCGCGCGTGTCGGGATCCAACTCCACCGGCCGCTGGGTGAAATCGGGCAGCCGCAGCAACCCCGCCGACGACTTGGCCGGCTGGCTGAGGGGCAGCGCCACCGGATCGCCGACCCGCAGCGTGTGGGCGCTTGCCGCCTGCCTCGAAAGCATCTGCAGCATCTGGTCCGCGAGAACAAGGAACGTCCAGTTCCGCGGCAGCTCGTTCCAGGCGATGGAATCGACCGACGACGCAAACAGCATCGCCCGGCCGCGGCCGACGGGGCGCAGCATCAGCGCCGGCTGCGCGCCGTCGTCGTTCCACCGCGCGAGGACAAGGGCCGTTTCGTGCGGCGACACTTTCCAGTAGCGATGAAAATCGATGTCCCCCAGTTCCGAAAGCACGCCGAACCGCTCCAGCCGCTGCGTGAAGGGATGCGACGAATCGCGGAAGTCGAGTTGCCTTGCCGGGGAAAACGCCAGCGCGGCCTTGAGCTGCGCCGGTAGCCAGGCCTGCGCGGCGTTGGAGTTGTAGGTGATGGGATCGATCCCCCCGCGATTCGCCCCCGAGATTACCGCCGAGCGATCGCCCAGGAACACCGCCACGCCGCCGCCGTTCTCTACATACTGTCCAAGCTTCTCCCACAACTCGGCCGAGGGGGACGCCACGTTGATCAGGCACACCATCTCGAATTTCGACAGGTCCACGTCGGACAGGGCCGATGCGAGTTTGAACGTCGGCCGATAGCCGGTGCCGGTCTTGTTCAATGCGTCGAGCGCCTCGAGCCAGAAGTCGGCCTGCTCGGCGCGCTCGGCGACGACGAGCACTTCCAGCGGCGGCAGCACGCGGACCGTGAGAAAACCGATGTTGTCGAAGCTGAGCGGGTCGGACGTCACCAGCCGCACTTCGCCCTGCAGATAGCGGCCTTGGAGCACATCGAGCGCGAACGTGGCCTCGGCGCCGCCGGTGGCGGGAAGCGACACCGAGTGCTGGTCGCGCTTGGCCGGCTTGCCGTCTTCGCCCTGCACCCACAGCTCGACGGTCTGCTCGGGCTTGAGCGCGCCGACCGTCGCAATGGTGGCGGTCACCTGCACCTGGCTGCCGGGCGATGCCGCGGGTCGCGACAGCTTCACGTCCACCACGCCGGAGTTCACCGGCTGCTCGATGCCGACGTCGATGAGGTACACGCCCAGCCAGGGCGCGGCGAGCAACTCGTCGCGCAGGGTGTGGCTGGAATCGTCGCGCCACGACGATTTCGCGAGGTCGGTCAGCAAGTACACCTCGCGGATGAAGCGGTCTTGCCGACGGTCTTCAGCGACGGAGCCCTGCTCCGACAGCGTGCGGCGACGGTCGTCGTCGTGGAACCGCAGCGCGGCCCGCAACCGCTCGTTGAGCGCCGGCGCCAGCGACTGCACGGTAAGCGACTCCAGCCGGTTCTGCACGGCGGTGAGGTCTGGCGTGAACACGGCGGGCGTGTCGTTTGCCAGATCCATCACCGCGGCTTTGCTGCCCTGCGGCAGCTCTTGCAGATGCTCGGAAACAATCCGCCGCGCGGCCTCCAATCGTGATGCCCCTTCGAACTGGTACGACATGCTGGCGCTGGTATCGCACAGGAACACGGCGGCGACGGGGATGTTCTCGAAGGCCTGCGGCGCGGGGGCGGTGATCTCGGCGGAAATGCGGCGGCTGTACGGCCACGCGAAGAACAAAAGGGCCAAAAGCAGCGTGCCCGCCCCCAGCCCGCCGCGGAGCATCGTTCGCCGGGTGAGCAGCACGTGACGCGGCCACGGCTGGCGTTCCCACCAGATCATGATGGCAAAGTACGCGGCAAGGCCGAGGGCGATCACCGCAGCGAGCGTTCCAGTCTCAAACGTCGTCGGCGCGTAATTGGCGGGAGGCAGCGACGGCCGGGACAGGGCGACGACGATCGCCCCGATCACCGCCATCCGCAACAAGAGCAGCCAGAGTTGCCGCAGCCGCAGCCGGCGCACGTTCTGCTGCTTGCGCTGCTGCAACAGCCGCAGCGCGGGAAACACCAGCCGCTTCGGCCGCGCCCGCAACAAGAGGTGCAGCATAATGGGGACGGCGACCAGCCCCAGCCCCAACAGCAGCACGGGATGCAGAAACGTCATGCGCGCATTCTAAAGCACCGACAACGCGTCAGGCGAGCCGGGAGCGTCCCTGAGGACCGCCTGCAGCAGCTCGGCGGCAACGTCGTCCGGTGCACGCAGGCCCGCCGGGCCGATGGGTTGCACTGTCACCCAATTCGGGTCGCGTTGAGCCAGCTCGGCGTACACTGTGCGGACTCGCTCCAGGTAGTGTGCGTCGGCCTCCTGCAGGTCGGCCGCGCGGTCGGTGTAGTTCCGCTTCGCCTTCTGCGCGATCAGTTGCTGCGCCTGAGCCACCGGCATGTCGAGCCACAGCACCAGGTCGGGCCGCGGCAGCGCGTAGATGTCGTACTCCACGGTCTCGATCCAGCGAATCAGTGCGTCGCGTTCCGGGCCGTCCGCTTTCGCCGCCTGGTGGGCGATGTTCGACGGTACGTAGCGGTCGCACAGGACGATGTCGGAGCTGGCGAGCGAATCGAGCAACTGCGGCCGCGTTTCCAGCCGGTCCCCCGCGAATAACAGCGACACCAGCACGGGGTGCACGTCGTCGAGCGCACCGAACTTACCGTTCAGGAATGCGGCCACCTGGGTGCCGAACCGGGTGTCCTGGTAGCGCGGGAAGCTCCACAGCCGACAGCGCACGCCGCGCTGGGTGAGCTGTTCGCACAGCCGGGCGGACTGGGTGCCCTTGCCGGAGCCGTCGATGCCTTCCACCGCGATGAGTCGGGCCACCGAGGATCAATCGATTTGGGAAATGAAGAGACCCAGGGATGCCATCCCTGGGCTTCTTGGGGGGCATGGTGAAATCAGCTCGCCTGCAGCAGCGAGAGGGCCTGCTGGGTGTCGGGGGCGAGGGTGAAGTAGTCGTGCAGGCGGCTGGTGCGGAGGACGTCGGCCACGGTGCCGTGCGCCCCGCACAACACCAGCCGGCCTTCCTTGCGGTGCATGCGGCGGTGCAGGGTGATCAGCTTGCCCAGCGCGGCGCTGGTGATGAAGTCGACCAGCTCCAGGCTCACCACCAGTTTTCGGCAGTGGTACTGCTCGACGAGCGAGAGCAGTTCCTGCCCCATCTGCTCGAGGTTTTCGTCCTCGGAGAGCTGGGGGCGCGTAAAGCGGGCGACTACGGCGGGGCCACGGTCTTCAATCGACAAATATGCCGCGTTGAACTCTTGGAGCGACATCGCTGCTGGCTCCTTGCTTGGCCTCGAGAAACTGTCGCGTGGCTCGTGCGCCGCGCCCCGTGACAATTGTGCCGACGTCCGCGGCCGTGCCCGGAAACCGCACCGTCGCATAACGCCGGTCGGTTCCCTCGACCCAGCCGGGCTGATCCGGGGCGCATCCTTCCACGATGACTTCCACCGGCCGGCCGACCAGCGATTGATGATACTCCCCGGCCAACTCATCCGCCAGATTCTCCAGCCGGTTCATCCGCTGAATCACAGTAATGCCCTGAACAGGCTGGGAGTGGCTTGCCGCCGGCGTTCCCGCACGCGGGCTAAATGGGAAAGCATGGATTTTCAGGAACCCTGCGGTGCGGCAGGCGGCCAGCGTGTCGGCGAACTCCTCGTCGGACTCGCCGGGAAAGCCGACGATCACGTCGGTGCTGAATGCAGGACGATCGAGCCGCTCGCGCATCCGGTGGATCTTTTCCAGAAACCGCTCGACGGAATATCGCCGCCGCATCCGCCGCAGCACGCTGTTCGAACCACTTTGCAGCGCGGGATGGAAGTGGGGACACAAATGTTCGCAGTCGGCGGCGGCGGCGATGAACTCATCGTTCACCTCGGCCGCCTCGATGCTCGACAGCCGCATCCGCCAATTCCCCGGGATGCGATCCAGCCGCCGGAACAAATGCCACAGTCGAAAAGGGGTCAGGCCTGATTTCCCGCGCGTCGTGTCGACGCCGTAATGTCCCACGTGGATCCCCGTGAGCACAATCTCGTGATGCCCGCGGTCGAGCAGCCGCCGCACTTCGTCTTCGATGTCGTCGGGCGAACGGCTGGAAAGGTGCGGCCGCACCTGCGGAATGATGCAGTAGCTGCACCGCAGAATGCAGCCGTCCTGCACCTTCACGTAGGCCCGCTTGCGGCCGGGGAATTGCGAGATCCCCGCGGGCATGTCGTAAATGCCGTGCCGCGCGAGAATGTCCGGCAACTCGCGTTTGTCGGTGACGACCTCAAACACGCCGGGGAGCCGCCGCACCTCGTCGGGAGCGCGGGTGGCATAGCAGCCCATCACGAGGGTTTGCGTGCCGGGGTTGTGCTTCGCCAGTTGGCGAATCACCTGCCGCGAGCGCGAATCGCCGTTCGTGGTGACCGTGCAGGTGTTGACGACGCACAAGTCGGCCGGCTCGCCATCGTGTGCCTCGCGGTAGCCGTTCCGCTCGAGCGCCTCTTTGACGAGTTGGGTTTCGTACTGGTTGACCTTGCAACCGAGCGTCACCAGCCGGCAGGTCTTGGACATGATGTGGACATGAAAAGGCTGCATCACTCATCGCGAAGCCGCAAGCGTCGATCACTTGCGGCTTCGCGATTCCGAATCATTCGACCGATGCGAAGAGACCGTCACGCCTCGTCGCGCGGCGGTCCATCGGTGGGTGGGCGACGCGGCGGCCGGCGCGGGCCGCGCCGCTCTCCTTCACCCCAGCCGCGCGACGGTTCGCTCCGCGTACGGGCCAGGTACGAGATGGCTTCCTCCCACGTGGGGATGTCTTCGTAACTTACCGCGATCCGCGGGCGACGTTCAAACTCCGACTCCACCGTGCGGGCTTCTTCGACCGCTTCTTCAATGGCCTCTTCGTCAGTTTCCTCCAGCTCAGCGGCTGACTCCAGCGCGCGAGGCTCCGGCCGCTCGCCGCCCCGCCGGCGACGTCGGCGACGTCGCCGGCGACGCGGCACCTCGGTCGGCTCCGCACCCTCTTCTGCCGATTCTTCCTCCAATGCGTACGGTTCCTCCGACACCTCGGCCTCAAGCTCATCGTCTTCGGCTTCCGCCGGAGCCGGCGTCAGCGTCTCTGCACCGACCGCCTCCGACGGGCGTCGGCCCCGGCGACGGCGACGGCGGCGACGCGGCCGATCACGCTCTTCGCGAACCATCGCTGGCTCATCGCCTTCCACCTCCACGGGAACTTCGGACTCGTACAAATCTGCGGAGAACTCGTCCGGTTCGGCGAACTCGTCCATCTTGACAGGGGCGCGGACCGGCTCGACCGGGGGGCTGGGCTCCCAGGGAGCTTCCACGGTCGCGGCCTCTTCTTCGAACAGGCCGCTGGCGAACTCGTCGTCGGTGGGCGGACGTTTGACACTGCTCGGCCGGCGTGTCTCGGCTGGCGCGGGCCGTGGGCCTCGGGATTCCGTCGTCCGCGCCTGGGGCGGTTGGGTGCGAGGTGCTTCCTCCCGCTCGCGCGGGGGCCGCTCGCGGCGCGGCCGCTCCGATCGATCGCGGGACTCACCGCGGTCGCGACGGCCCCCTTCCCGCCGCTCAAACCGCGGACGATCAGAGCGCGATGGCCGTTGGCGCGGCGCTTCCTCGCGCGGCGGGGTCTTGGCCGCCGGCGCTTCCTCCCAGTCCCACGATTCCAAGGCATCCCAATATTCGTCGCGGGCCGGCTCGGCCTGGGCCGCGGATTCCGCGGCGGGTTCTTCGACTGGCTCCTCCTCTTCAAATCCCGCTTCCTCGAAGCCAGCTTCTTCAGCGGGGGCTACCGGGGTTTCGGCAACGGGTTCCGGCGGCGCGGGTTCCGGCGGCACCGCGGGCGGCACAGCCGGCTCGGCTTCGGGAAAGTCGAAGTCGGGCGTTTCGAGATTGATACCCAACAGGTCCGAGGCGAGCTTGCCCCAGGAATCCTCGTCGTCCTTGCCGGGAGGTAACACGGGACGTGACATAGCGCTTCGTAAGCCCAAATGGTGAAATGCGTCCGCACGACCCGGCGCGGACGGCAAGAGTTGCTCCCACTATGGCGATTTGCCCCGAATCCCGCAACGGCGACGCGTGCCGCGGAACACCGCTCACTTACGCTCCAGGCTCGCCGAAGGGCAGGCGCTCGAGCACGTCGCTGGCAGAAAACTCGAACGCTTGCTGCACGGCTTCCGCCTCTGGCCGCATTTCCACGAGGTGCACCTCGAACCTCTCGTAGCGCTCGAGCGATCCGTACTGCCGGGACAGTTCCACGAGGCGATTCACCACGCGGTGGGCATCGGGCGAAATTGCGTTCGGCGCGAACGGCACGCGCATTGATATCCTCAGCGTCATGGGCCCGCGCTTGCGGCGGCCTCCTTCCACCTTGGGAAGCGAATGCCGGAACTCGCGGCCGATGGCTTCCGTCAACGGCCGAAAGGGACGCGTGTTAAAGTCCCAATAAACGTACATGCCGACGGTGGCGATCGCCCCCAACAAAAACAGCCCAAGGACTACCCACTGGCCGGGCAGCTCGCGCGAAGCGGGTCGGAGCGAAATGGCGGCGTCGTTCACTGAATCAGCTCTTTCACCAGGGCGGCCACGTCCGTATAGGCGAACGGCTGGTCCGCCACCACCGTCACCATCCCCTTGCGATCGACGAGAAATGCCCCGGGCAGCGGCTCGCCGGTCCCGGCCCTCAGCCGGCCCCAGCGGCGATGGATCGTCAGGTCGACATCGGAGACCAGCGGGAAGGGGTACTCGCCGACGCTCTCCATCGCCGCCCGGTTCTGCTGCGGCAACGCGGTGCTCACGCCGACCACTTTGATGTCCAGCCGGTCCAATTCATTGAACTTCTCACGCACGGCAAGCAGGCCCGGATCGGCGGCGGCGTCGGCGTTGTGAAAGACCACCAAGACCCGATGGCGGCCGAGGTATCGCTGCAGGCGGAACATTTCGTTGTGGGCATCGAGCGCTTCGAATGCTGGCGCGGGCCGCTCGACCTTCCGCTGCTGCAGTTGCTGTTCGTAAGTCTGCGGCTGGTTGGTGGCGATGCGCCACACACACAGCGCCGCAATCGCAATCGCCACGCCGAGGAGGGAGATCCAGCGCAGCGACAGCGAGTGGGACGGCGAATCGGCAGTCGAAGGACGGAAATCGTTGGTCATTGTGGGATATTGTACACGGTGCCGAGTACTGAGTACGGGGTACGGAGTGCAGGATGCTTACTGCGTACAGGCGCGGAGCGCGAAGCCGCAAGCGGATTGAAACCGCTAACCGCAAGCGTCCATCGAAACGCCTCTCGTCACTCCCCACACGTCACACTCCCGGTTGCGGCGTTTCGGCGGGGACGTGCGCGACCGCCTTGTTGAGCGCCTTCAGATACGCCTGCGCGCTGGCTTCCACGATGTCGGTGCTCACCGCCTTGCCGTGGTAGCGCCGGCCGTCCACGTTCACCTCCACCAGCACTTCGCCCTGTGCATCCTTCCCGCCGGACACGCTGCGGACCTGGAAGTCCTGCAGGGCGGCGTTCACGTTGAGAATGCGCTCGAGCGCCTTGCACACGGCGTCGATGGGTCCATCGCCGATTGCGGCGTCGCACACGGTCGTGTCCTGCTGCTCGTCGTGCAGTTCCACCGTGGCCGTGGGGATGGTGCCCGTGCCCGCGGCAATGTGGAACCGCTTGAGGATCCAGCGGTCGGCGGTGACGTTCACGCGGTTGTCGATGAGCGCCACGATGTCGGCATCGAACACGTCCTTCTTCTTGTCGGCCAGTGCGATGAAATCATCGAACACCTTCTGAAATGTGGCGTCGTCGAGGTGGAAGCCCAGCTCGGTCACCCGGGTGCGGAAGGCGTGCCGGCCGCTGTGCTTGCCGAGCACAAGGTTGGTGCCGACGTAGCCCACGTCTTCGGCCCGCATGATCTCGTAGGTGCTGCGCTCCTGAAGCACGCCGTGTTGATGGATGCCGGCCTCGTGGGCGAAGGCATTTTGCCCCACAATGGCCTTGTTGCGCTGGACCATCATGCCGGTGATGCTCGAAACGAGCCGGCTCGTCGCGCACAGCTTCGGGGTGTTGATCTGCGTCCCGACGTGGTAGTGGTCGCTCCGCGTTTTGAGGGCCATCACAATTTCTTCGAGCGCGGCGTTGCCGGCCCGCTCGCCCAGGCCGTTGATGGTGCATTCCACCTGCCGCGCCCCGGCTTCCACCGCGGCGAGACTGTTCGCGACGGCCAATCCCAGGTCGTTATGGCAGTGCGCACTGATGACGGCCCGGTCGATGTTCGGCACATTCTGCTTGAGATGCGAAATGACATGAAAGAAATGGGCCGGCGTCGCGTAGCCCACGGTGTCGGGAATATTGACCGTCGTCGCCCCGGCGGCGATGGCCTTTTCGACCACCTCGCA
>Ga0073934_10008308_pt1 | contig 13914 bp, 9 predicted proteins | sample LarsenN4metaG_FD_76834 | JGI IMG/M metagenome (GOLD analysis project Ga0073934, IMG submission 76834) | Hot spring sediment bacterial and archeal communities from British Columbia, Canada, to study Microbial Dark Matter (Phase II) - Larsen... ...
GGATCGCGACGAGCAGAAAAAGAGCGGGGAAACTGAAATGCACCACCCATCGGCGCCCGCCGGCCCATGCTGCGACACCGAGCAAGACCAGCACACAACCAACGCCGTACGCCCAGAGCGCCAGCCGCCAGTGCGGCGAGGGCAGGAGCAGCCACCGGGAGACCAGCGCCGCCATCAGACCGGCCGCGACCATGGCGGAGCCGGGACCGCCGAGGGAAGTCGGTTGCGCGGGCACGGGTGCGGTCCGGGCTCGCTGGACCAGGAACCAGACCAGCGCGACCGGAACCCCCCAGCCGTAGAAGTAGTATCCCTCCCAACCCCATTCACCCCGGAGTTGATCGAAGAACCCCGCCAGCAACAATGCGAGGCCGAGCAAAGCCCAGATTCGCGAGTGCCTCATTCCTTGGTTCCGGAGGACACAGCGGCCGGGGTCGGGTCGATCACCCAGGTGCGGAGAAACTCCTCTTCCTCCTTCAATCGCGCGGTGGAATTCGCCGCCACCACGGCTGCCAGGATCATCTGCTCTTCGGGCGGTCGCTCCGCGTTCCAGGGAACGCCCTTGACCTCCTCGGCAGCGGCCTCGGACTTGCCCTGACGCAGCAGAACAAACGCGAGGAAGATCCGGCTGGATTGGTCTGCGGGATCCTGGTTGCGCAGCTCCCGCAACTCCCGCTCGGCTTCCGGGAGTTCCGCCGACGCGAGCGCCCGCAGGTATGCGTATTCCCGCCGGGCCGGGGCATCCTTGGGATAGAGCGCGGCTCGCGATTTCAGGACCGCGAGCAGGGCGCGGGTCTCCCGCCGCTCGCGCAACTCCGCGATGCGCTTCGCGAACGCGGCCTCATCGGCAAGGTAACGCCCCACATGGTCGGTCAACAACGCGCGTTCCTCGGGCAACAATCGTTCGAGGCGGATCCCGCTGCGGACCCGGACGGCCTGGGCAGGGTCGCCGGACTTCGCAAGCACCACCGCCACGATGGCCAGATCGCCGTCCGATAGCCCGGAGGTGGCCTGCTCGATCGGGGCGATCGCTTCCCGCGCCTCCGCGGTCTGCCCCCCGGCAAGGCAGGCCAGCGCGAGCGTGGTCCGGTACGTGACACGCCCCGGATGCGCCTTCACGAGCGCGAGCACCGATTCGGGATCCGGCAGCGGAGATTCGCGAAGCAGCAGACGGTAGTAGTGCAGGTTGTTTTCAATGTCGGGGTTTTCGGGAAAGGCGGACGCAAGCTCCCGCGTGACCGCGAGGAGCCCGAAGGTGTTGCCGCGACGCAGCATCGCTTCCAGATACCGCTGGATCATCTCCGGATCGCTCTCCGCCGCCCCCCCGGCCATGCGCAGCATGCGGGCGATGGACTCCGCATCCTTCGACCCCCGCAGTTGCAGGAATGCGCGATTCCAATGCCGCTGCGCCGCCTGCGGATCGCCCATCGCCGTGGCGGCCGCGGCCAGCAACCGTTCGCTCTCCAAAGCGGGCACTTTCGAGCCGGCATCGTCGATCAGGTCGCGCGCTTCTTTCGGACTGCCCGCCGCCAACAATGCCTGCGCGAGTGCGACCGCGAGCACGGGATCCCTCACGGCTTCCGACGCGGAAAGAAGCTCGACGCCGCGTTTGGGCAGCCCGATCTCGCAGAGCCACCCCACCAACGCCGCGACCGCAGCCCGATCGGCCTCCGACCATTCCGCGCTTCCGCCCTTCGGCAGGCGCGAGGCCAGGAGGGACTCGGCAAGCTCGGATCTGCGGTCCGGGTTGGCATCGACCCGCGCGCGGGTGGCCAGCAGCACATCCGCCAAAGGAGCATCGGCGTTCTCGGTGAGCCGATCCGCGGCGCGGAGCCGGACCTGGTCGCTGAACGAGGCCGATCCCACGAGGATCCGGAGCGCTTCCTGCGCGGCCGGACCCGGCATCGCGGCCAGCGGCTCGAGAAGCCGGATCGCGCCGTCCGGATCGTCGCGGAGCATCAGCCGGGCATAGACCAGAGCGCTTGCGGGATCGTCGGGATTGGCCGCGTGGAGATCGCGCGCCGCGGTCTGCATCGCGCGACGGGGATCGTTGTCCGAGCCCCGAACGACGAGCGCATCGCCCGCGTGGCGTGCCGCTGCGGCGCCCTCCTCACGCAGGCCGGCCAACCGGCAGAGCTTCGCGTGGAGCGCCCAATCTTCGCGGGTCGCGTGCGGGGACGCGGTCAGTTCCCTCGAATAGACGATCGCCTTTCTCGGGGAGGTATCCGCCAGGAGTTGGGCGAGAACCCGGGAGGCCTCCGCCGCGCCCGGATCCAGTTTGCGGGCGAGTTCGGCCTGTTCCCGGGCCTGCAGGGTGTTCCCGGATTCGAGAGCGGCGCGGGCGGCCCCGCCCAACTCCTGAGCCTTGGCGATGCGGGCTTTGGCGCGTGTCTCTTCGTCGGGCAAACGCGCGATGATCGCCACAGCGATCGCGGCGATGGCGATGCCCGCGACCAACACCAGGATCGGTCGAGAAACACGCGCGCGGAGGTCGGGGGAAATCATCGGTCGTGGGTCGTGGCTGTGGTCCGCGGTGCGTCCGCGGGAGGATGGAGGCGCGCGGGTGGTTGCGGAAAGGGCGGGTGATGCCGGGAACTCTTGCCATCGGGCCAAAACACTTCGAGCGAAGCCGCGCTGTCTCGGGGGCCGGGCTCAATCCCCGCCGAGGGCTCGGATTGCGAAAGCCCCCCGTCACCCGCCCGGATCTCGCGGACCAATGTCCTGCCGGCACGGGTGCGGGCGACCAGGCGGGCGCCGATCGCGTCCGGATTTCCCGGCGGCCCGGCCAACCGGATGCGCAGCGGCGGCGCCGGGCGGCGGTCGCGGGCGGCATTGCGCAGCAGGAGCAACGGGCCGCTCTCGACCCCGACCACCAGATCCGGCCAGCCATCCTGCGCCAGATCGATCACGGCTGCGCTGCGCACCGGCACCGGACAGAGGACACCGCTGACCGCTGGCGGGAGCGGGCGGAATCCGCCGCGCCCATCGCCCAGCAGCAGCAGCCCGGGCCCGTTGTTCGTCGGGTCCTGACCAGGCACAGGGCTCTCGATGTTCTGTCCGACAAACAGGTCGAGGTTGCCGTCCGCATCGAAATCCTCAACCGCGAACGCGGTCGCCGGAGCCAACTGCACCACGGAAGGGAGCGGGGTCGCACGGAAGCGTCCTTTGCCGTCGTTGAGTAGCAGCAGCGACCTCGATTCGTCGGCTTCCAGATGGTGGAGCGTCCGCGCTTCCTTGCCCCGGAGGAGACTTTCGAGCGTGGCCGAGCCGAAGGACCGGGAATCGTCCAGGGCGCCCGAGAGGCCGGGCAAAGCCTGGGCGAGCAGACCTCGGGGGAGGACCGGGACCACGCGTCCTCCCTCCTTCATGCCCTGGAGCAGGGAGAGCGAGCGGGACGATCCCTGCCACTCTCCCGCCATCAACACCGAAGCGGCGACACCCCCGGTGTTTTCCGGGACGTTCAACCCGCGATTCCCCGCGACCAGATCGATCGCGCCGTCGTTGTTGAAATCGCCGGCCGCCAGGCAGCTCCATCGTCCGACGGGACTGTCCGGGATGCGCTCCTCGGTCTCCTGGACGAGCGTGCCCGCCGCGTTGCGGAACACGCGGACCCGCCCCCACTCGGACGCGACCACGAGATCCGGATACCCGTCGGTGTCCAGATCGCACCACAACGCCGCCGTGACCATCCCCGCCTCCATCAACTCCGGACCCGCCAGCGGCGTGGCATCCTCGAGGCGTCCGCCCGCATTGATCAGGATGCGGCTGGCAGGGCTTTCGGGGTAGCGCTTGGGAGAAACCCGCGACCCGACGAAGTAATCGAGATCGCCGTCGCGATCCATATCCGCCGCGGCCACAACGGAGCTGGAAACCGGCTCGCCGACCAGATGGTCTGCGGGTGCCGAATCCAGCACCCCGGTGCCGTCGTTAAGGTAGAGCCGGTCGCGGAGAAAGCCCGAAGAGGATTGGAGGCCTCCACTGGCCGCATACAGGTCGCGATCGCCATCCCCATCGAAATCGGCCCAGACCAGACCCATATCGATGCACTGGGAATCCAGCAGGAGCGCGGAGGATGCGGCACGGGCGAAACGGCCGTCTTCGCCCTGAAGAAACAGCGCGGCCTCGTGCATCTCTCCTCCCCCGACCGCTAGATCCATGCGGCCATCGCCGTTCGCATCGCCCACGGCGACCGCAGGACCGAGGTGCGAGAGCGGGCTCGGCAGGAGCGGCTGGGATCGGGTCTCGTCGGGTGCGTCGTTCCGGTGGACATGGACCAAGCCGAGTTCCGCCCCGGCATCGCGGAACCGGGTTTCCGGCGTGAGTCGCGCATACAGGTTTTCCGCGGATCCCGGTGCATCGGTGCCGGACGCTTCCCGGATGATGTGGAGATGCTCCGGCTCGAGCCCCTCGATTTCCTGCACCGTTCCGGAGGGCCAGCGGATCCTCAGCGAGGCTGTTCCGGTTCCCGGTCCCAACGCCACGAGCACCGGTCCCAGTTCCGCCGACAGATAGCCTCGCGAGGCCGAGACCCAACGCTTCGCGATGCGATCCCCGGCCCGAAGCTCCAACTCCGCGCCGAGCCCACCCCGATTGCTCCGCGTTCCCTCGAGCCGGAAGCCGAAGCGCCCTTTGCCAGTGCTCTGGTTGCGGAACAGGAGCGGCGGACCACTGTACCGGTTGCACACCAGGTCGGCATCCCCGTCGTCATCGAGATCGGCGAGCGCGATTGTGGTCACTCCCGCAACCCCCGCCAACCCCGCGGCAGCGGTCATCTCCTCGAACGTTCCGTCCGGTCGATTACGGAATGCCAGCAGCGAGCCCGGACCGGATCCATCCGGGTGCGACCACCGGGCGAACAGCAGATCCTCCCGTCCGTCGAGATCGAGATCGACGCAGCGCACCGGTCGGGTGGCACCGGTGCGCGCCACACCGGCGTAGAAGGCGGTCTCGACGAAACGTCCGGCCCCCGTGTTGAGATGGAGCATGTTGTGGCGCTTCTGCGGCGGCACCGATTCTTTCCACATCCAGCGCAGCTGGGCGGCGGAGGGTTCGGAAAGCGCCCGCGCTTCGTGGGTCTCGCCCTCCGTGTCGGCGGCCACGAGATCCACGATACCGTCTCGATCGAAGTCTGCCACATCGAGTCCTCCGGTCTGATACGTGCTCGAGGAGAACGGAGACGGGCTGACCTCTTCCATCCTGCCGCCCCCTTTGTTCAGATAGCACAGGTCGGGACCGTTCATTGCGTTGCCGACATAGAGGTCGGGCCAGAGATCCCCATTGAGATCGAGCCAGAGAGCGGCCAGGCTGTTCCAACGGCTCCCACCGAGCCCGATCTCCGAAGCCCGCTCCGTGAACCGTCCGCTCCCGTCGTTCACATAGAAAAGGTCGGGCACCCCCGATTCGAGTACCACCCCGGAACGGTCTAGCGCCGCGACCTCCGCAGTGCCGGTGCCCTGGGGAACCCTCCGATGGGTCGTCACAAACAGATCAAGGTCACCATCCCGATCGAAGTCGGAGGGGTACACCATCGTGGAAGGTGCAGCCTCCCGGATCCCTCGATCAGCCGATTCCTCCGAGAAACGCCCCCCTCCCTGATTCATGAACAGCAGATCGGGAAGATCGAACCGACAGACATACAGGTCGGCCCGCCCGTCGTTGTCGAAATCGGCAAACACTGCTCCCGTTTTCAGCCCGGCCGCAGCCGCCACCCCCGCAGACGCGGTGATCTCCTCGAACTTCCAGGAACCGGTCCGGCGGAACAGCCGGTTCTCCCCGCGCGGGGAGACCAGATACACATCGACAAGGCCGTCCCCATCGACGTCCGCCACCGCGATTCCGCCGCCATTCTGCATGTAGGGCTGCCCGGCCGCCTCGCCCGGGTCCGCGCGGAAACGGATCCCGGCCTTGTCCGGCGGGACCGGTTCGAAAAGCGTCGCCCCACCGGAAGCAACTGCAAACGGGGTCGACGGTGGAGTGCCCACGGCATCCCATGCGAGAAGCGCGAAGGCGACCCCCGCGGAAACCCTCGTCGAAACCCGGACCCATCCACAGGTTGTGATCGGCTGAAAACGCATCTGCACCGCAACTGATGGCGTTGCGCAGGGTGCGCGTCAATCCTGCCCACACAGCCGCCGGGATCCTCACGTGCGTTCTGCCCCCCGGCGGCAAGGCGTCGCGAACCTCGATCCCCGACCAGTCTGCGTCGCCGGTGGAATGCCCTCTCCTCACCCCGAGGATTGACAACCCGCATCCGACCCGCCCTAATCCGCGTTTTCATTTACCGTGATTGACTGGATTTACCTGCTGACCTCGCTGGCCAAGACAATCGGGATCATCTTTTTGGTGGTCATGCCGATGGTGGCCTACACCGTTTATGCGGAGCGCAAGGTCTGCGCGCTCATCCAGGACCGCGTGGGACCGAACCGGGTCGGAGCACCGCTCACCCTGTTCGGCCTGAACAAGGATCTCCCGCTGCTAGGCCTCGGCCAGCCGGTGGCCGATGCCGTGAAGCTCTTCCTCAAAGAGGATTTCACCCCGGCCCACGTCAACAAGTTCTACTACTGGCTGGCACCCGCCCTGGCGATGGTCCCGTCGTTGATGGTGATGGCGGTGATCCCCTTCGGGAGCACGCTGTTCGGGGTCCCGATGGTGATCGCCGATGTCAACGTCGGCGTCCTGTTCGTCTTCGCGATCGCCTCGCTTGGCGTGTACGGCATCACCCTCGCCGGCTGGTCGTCCAATTCTAAATACCCGTTCCTCGGCGGGATCCGATCCAGCTCCCAGATGATCTCCTACGAGCTCGCCCTCGGGCTTTCGGTGATCCCGGTCTTCCTCGCAGTCGGGAAACTGAACCTCGGCGAGATCGTCCGGTTCCAGGCCGAGCAAGGTTGGTTGCTCGCCCCGATCTGGTTCAACGGCTTCTCCCTGGAAAAGCTCCTCCTCTCCATCCCGCTCTGGATCTCGTTCATCGTCTTCACCATCTCGATGTTCGCCGAGACCAACCGCACCCCGTTCGATCTGCCCGAGGCGGAGCACGAACTGGTCGGCGGGTACCACACCGAATATTCGTCCATGAAATTCGCCCTCTTCTTCCTGGGCGAATACGCCGCGATGATCGCCGGCTCCTCGGTGATCGTGACGCTCTTTCTGGGAGGCTGGCATTTCCCGGGCATCCCCGACGGATCGGCCGCCTCGTTCCTGGGCATCCAGGGCGCCGGCTGGATCTGGGGTCTGGTCAATATCGGCGTCTTTTTCGCCAAGGTCGCCTGCCTCCTGTTCGTGTACATCTGGGTCCGCTGGACCCTCCCGCGCTTCCGATACGACCAGCTCATGAAGCTCGGCTGGGTCTGGCTGTTCGAAATCGCCCTGGTGAACATCTTCCTGACGGCCGGCATCCTGGCCTTCCTGGCCCGCTCCTGATCCCATGGCCTACCCGATCCGCAGACCCAAGCTCAGTCTCGGCGATAAGATCTATCTTCCCGCCATCTTCGGCGGCATGATGGTCACGCTGAAGCATTTCCTGCGCGCCCTGTTCGGCGGCGGGTCGGTCACGATGCAGTACCCCGAGCAGCGCTGGGATTCCCAACTCCCGGATCATTACCGCGGCGCGCCGGCCCTGGTGAAGGACGAGCAGGGGCGCGAACGCTGCGTCGCCTGCCAGCTCTGCGAATTCATCTGCCCGCCCCGCGCGATCCGCATCACGCCGGGCGAGATCCCCGCGGGCGATCGGTTTGCGAAGGTCGAGAAGTTCCCGCGCGAATTCGATATCGACATGATCCGCTGCATCTACTGCGGCATGTGCGAGGAGGTCTGCCCGGAACAGGCGATCTTCCTGCGGAAAGATTACTCCATCACCGGCCTCAACCGGGCGGAGATGGTCCACAACAAAGCGAAGCTGTACGAGATCGGCGGGGTGAAAGAGGGGCTGGTCATCAAGTGGAACGAGCGCAAGTAGCCGCATGCACCCCCTTCTCTTCTGGATCTTCGCCGGCATGATGCTGCTCTTCGCGGCACTGGTCGTCCTGCACCGCAGCCCGGTGGCCAGCGCCCTGAGCCTCGTGGTTTCGTTCCTCGCGCTGGCCGCGCTCTTCGTCTCCCTGGACGCCTTCTTCCTGGGGGTCATCCAGGTGCTCGTCTATGCCGGCGCGGTGATGGTGCTGTTCCTCTTCATCATCATGCTGCTCGACCTCAAAGCCGAGGCGCGGCGCAAGATCAACCCGGTCGCGTTCGGCGGAGGGCTCCTGGTGACCGCCGCCCTCGCCGGGATCATCGCCAAGATGGCCCTGAGCTATCCCGAAGGCCACCGCGCCGCCCCAGCCCTGCCCGCGGGAGCCGGGGATGACGTCCGCCACATCGGCCTTTTGATCTTCTCCGAGTACCATCTCCCGCTGCAGGTCATCGGCTGCCTCGTGCTCGCGGCCACCATCGGCGTGATCGTCCTCAGCAAAAAGGAGCTGCACTGACCATGGGCGCACCGACCCTCAACGATTACCTTCTAGTCAGCGGCCTGCTGTTCGCCATCGGCATGGCGGGCGTCCTCCTCCGTCGCAACATCCTCATCATCTTCATGGGTCTGGAGCTGATGCTCAACGCGGCCAATCTCTCGTTGGTCGCCTTTTCCCGGTTCCACACCTCGGCCGCCGGGCTCCCCGATTTCAACGGCCAGGTGCTGGTATTTTTCATCATCACCGTCGCCGCCGCCGAAGTCGCCGTCGGCCTCGCGATCATCGTCGCCCTGTACCGGCTCCGGCAGACGACCCACGTTGAGGATATCAACGCCCTGAAGTTCTGACCGTCCCCGGCGCTTCCATGAATCCCGCCATTCCCTGGATCCTCCTGTTCGCGCCGCTCGCCTCGGCCGCTCTCATCACGCTCTTCACCCGGCGGTGGCGCGGGCTCAGCGCCGGCATCTCCGTGGCCGCGTGCCTCACCTCGCTCGCCTGCGCGCTCCTAGTCTTCGCCGCACCCGCCGACACGGCCGGCCCGTCGTTCCCCTGGCTCTCCGCGGGCGGCCTCACATTCTCGATCGGCCTCACCCTGGACGGACTGGCGCGGGCCATGCTGCTCGTCGTCACCGGCATCGGCTCGCTCATCCATATCTACTCGCTCGGGTACATGCGGGACGATGCGGGCAAGTCGCGCTACTTCGCCGGTCTCTCGCTCTTCATGTTCTCGATGCTCGGCATCGTGCTCTCCGACAATTTCGTCATGATGTTCCTGTTCTGGGAACTGGTCGGGGTGAGTTCCTACATCCTGATCGGCCATTGGTTCGACCGTCCGACGGCGGCCGAGGCGGCGAAGAAAGCGTTCCTCACCAACCGCATCGGCGATTTCGGGTTCATGATCGGCATCCTGATGCTCTGGGTGTCGCTGGGCACCGTCGCCTTCGTCGACCTGAAGGCGGGCGTGGGTGCGCTCGCCCAACACCCCGGATACCTCGCCGCGGCCACGCTGCTGGTGTTCTGCGGTGCGGTCGGCAAATCGGCCCAGTTCCCGCTGCATGTCTGGTTGCCGGACGCGATGGAGGGTCCGACACCGGTCTCCGCCCTCATCCACGCGGCCACCATGGTGGCCGCGGGTGTTTACATGCTCGCCCGCGTGGCGTTCCTGATCGAGGCATCGGCGCTCGCCCAGACCGTCATCGCCGGCATCGGCATCACCACCGCACTCGGTGCGGCGCTGATGGCGACCCAGCAGAACGACATCAAGCGGATCCTCGCTTACTCCACGCTCTCGCAGCTCGGTTACATGGTGCTCGCCGCAGGCATGGCCGCCAGCACGGCGGCCATGTTCCACCTGATCACGCACGCCTTCTTCAAGGCGCTCCTCTTCCTCGGGGCGGGCGCGGTCATCCACGCCCTGCATCACGAGCAGGATATCTGGAAGATGGGCGGGCTGGCCGGGAAGATGAAAATCACCGCGGCCACGTTCGCCGTCGGCACGCTCGCCCTGATCGGGTGTCCGGGCCTGGCCGGGTTTTTCAGCAAGGACGCCATCCTCCTCGCCGCGCTCCACCACAGCCCGGTGCTGTTCTGGCTGGCGATCGCCACCGCGTTCCTGACCGCCTTTTACATGACCCGGCTCGTGGTGGTCGCCTTCCTGGGCAAAGGCCGCTCGGAAGCGGCCGGACACGCCCACGAGGTCGGTCCGGTCATGGCGCTGCCCCTGCTCCTGCTCGCCATCCCGAGCGTGATCGGCGGATACGGATTTTTCATCAACCCCCTGCTGCACGTCCCCCACCACGACATCCCCGCTCTCGTCCCCGGCGCCGCCCTGACCGCGTTCGCCGCGGGCGTCGCCCTGGCCTTCGTGCTGTATCGCGGACGGGAGACCGATCCGATCCTGATCCCGCTCTTCCGCGACAAGTTCCGGGTGGACGAGGCGTATGCGGTGCTGATCCGGTACACTCAGGAACTGGCTGCGAAGGTTCTGGACTGGGCGGATCGCTGGATCCTGGACGGCCTCATCGTGCGCGGCCTGAGCGGGCTCGCCTGGGGGGCCGGCTACCTGCTCCGCTGCCTGCAGGTCGGCAACCTCCAGGCTTACGCGTTCCTCTTCGGACTCGGCGTGGTGGCGGTCCTCTACTGGGCGCTTTCCTAAGATGAACCCTCTCAACCTCCTCATCCTCCTCCCGCTCGCCGCGGTGGCCGGCATCCTCGCCGGAGCGCCCGCGCGCCGCCTCGCGCTCGCGGCGGGGGCGGGCATGGTGCTGCTCGCGCTGCTGGCACTCGTCGCCTACGACGGGTCGATGGGCGGATACGATTTTCTGCTCAGTATTCCGGTCCTCCCGGATTGGGGGATCTCCTACGCGCTCGGAGCCGATGGTCTGAGCCTGATGATGCTGGCGCTCACCGCGGTGGTGACGCTTTGCGCGGTGGCGGTCGCTCCGCGCCAGGTGGAGAACGAGAAAGCCTATTTCTCCTGCCTGCTCCTCATCGCCGCGGGTGCCGCGGGCGCCTTCGCATCCACCGACCTCTTCTTCTTCTACATCTTCCACGAGCTCGCCCTGATCCCGACCTTCCTGCTCATCGGCATGTGGGGCACCGGCGAACGCCAGCGGGCCGCCTGGAAAATCACGATCTATCTCGCGGCGGGCAGTTTCGTCCTGCTCGTCGGACTCCTGGCGCTCTACTTCGCGCTGCCGCCCGATCTCCGGACGTTTGACCTCACCCGCCTTCCCGAGATCGTCGCCGCCAGCCCGATCGCCGAGGGATCGGCGAAATGGATCGCCCTGCTGCTGATCCTCGGGTTCGGGGTGCTGATCTCGCTCTTCCCGTTCCATACCTGGGCGCCGGACGCCTATGCATCGGCCCCGGTCCCCGCGGCGATGCTTCACGCGGGGGTTCTGAAGAAGTTCGGGCTGTACGGCCTGATCCGGGTCGCGGTGCCCCTGGTGCCGGAGGGGATGCGGGTCTGGACCGATCTCCTGCTGCTGTTGTTGCTCGGGAACATCCTGGTGCTCGGTCTTGCCACGATCGCCCAGCGACAGCTCGACAAGATGCTCGGCTACTCCAGCGTGATGCACATGGGGTATGCCTTTCTGGGCATCGCGAGCCTCAACGCCACCGGGATCGGCGGGACCGCCCTTCTCCTGGTCGCGCACGGGCTCTCTATCGCCCTGCTCTTCGCCCTGGCCGGCGAGATCCGGCAGCGCACCGGGTCGCTCGACTTCTCCGACCTCGGCGGCATGGCGACCTGCGCTCCGTTCCTCGGCCTGGTGTTCGGGCTTGCGGCGTTCGCTTCGGTCGGGCTGCCCGGGTTCGCGAACTTCGCGGCGGAACTGCTCATCTTCTTCGGGGCATTCGGGAACGGCGCTCCGTTCGCGGGCTTCAATACGGTCCAGATCGCCACCGTGCTCGCGCTCTGGGGCGTGGTGATCTCCGCGGTGTATATGCTGCGCGCCTACCGCTCGGTGTTCATGGGCACCACGGCCGGACGCTGCAAGGGAGTCACCGATCTCCCGTTCGGTTCCCGCTGGCCGCTGGTTCTCCTCGTCGCCCTCCTCCTCCTGGCCGGCTGTTTCCCCCGTTGGATCCTGGATCGGGTCAATCCCTCGCTGAAGGCGCTCCCGACCCTCACCGCGCAACGCTGATGTCTCCGATCCTCCTCGAAATCCTGGTCGTGTCGCTCGGGTTCGGCCTGTTGCTCGCCGAATCGTTCTGGGGATCCAAGGACCGCCGGATCCTAGCGTGGGTCGCCGTGGCGGGGATCGGCGCCATCCTCCTCGCAGGCTTCGCCTTTTGTCCGGCCGATCCGGTCGCTCCCGACGCCCGCGGGTTCGCCGCGTTTTACAGCGCCGATGCGCTCGCGCTGTTTTTCAAGCGGTTCGCCCTGCTCACCACCCTCGTGGTGCTCGTGATGTCGGTGGAGTTCCTGCCCGCGTTCGGGCGTTCGCTCGAACCGTCGAGACCGCAGGCCGGGTTCGGCGAGTTTCTCGCGCTTCCGGTCATCCTCTGCGCGGGCCTCATGTGGATGGCTTCGGCCGCCGATGTCATCATGATCTTCGTGGCGCTCGAGCTGGTCACGATCTGCTTCTATATCCTGGTCAGCTTCCTGCGCCGCTCCTCCACCTCGCTGGAAGCGGGCACCAAATACCTCATCCTCGGCGCGCTCTCCACCGGCTTCCTGGTGTATGGGATCACCTGGATCTACGGCGTGACCGGCCAAACCACGCTCGGCGGGATCGCGCAGGCGGCCGCCGACCCGGCGCTCTCCCAACCCCATCTGCTCTTCGGACTTCTCTTCGTCGGTATCGCGCTCGGATTCAAGGTGGCCGCGGCGCCATTCCAGCTCTGGGTGCCCGATGTGTATCAGGGCGCACCCACGCCTGTCACCGCACTGCTCTCGGTCGGATCGAAAGCGCTTGGGTTCGTGGTTCTGGTGCGCGTCATCGATGCCTTCCGTTTCAACCCGGAACTCCACGCCAAGCTGCTCGGCGGCGTGGCCGTGCTCGCCGGTGCCACCCTCATCTACGGCAACCTCGCCGCTCTCCCGCAAAACAACCTCAAACGCCTGTTGGCCTACTCCAGCATCGCGCACGCCGGGTATCTGCTGATCGCGGTGGTCTGCGTGGCGGGGCCTGCTCTCGGGTTCTATCTGGCAGCATATCTGTTCATGACGCTGCTCGCCTTCCTGGTCCTGACCGTGGTGGCGGAGGCAGCTGGAGGCGATGAGATCTCGCGGTTCAACGGACTCGCAGCCCGCTCCCCGTTCCTTGCGCTCGCCCTGCTCGTCGCAATGGTTTCGCTGGCCGGACTCCCGTTCACCGCCGGGTTCATCGGCAAGTTCCTGATTTTCGCGGCCGCCATCGAAGCCGGCCACTGGGTCCTGGTGACGCTCGGAGCCGTGGGCGTCGCGTGCGGATTCCATTACTACCTCAAAGTGGTGCGCGCGATGTACTGGAAGTCCGCGGACCCTTCCTTCCCCGCGATCGCGCTCTCCCCCGGCACCCGCCTCACGATCCTCTTCCTGATCGTCGCGATTTTCGCGCTCGGGATCTTCCCGCAGCCGATCCTCACGCTACTGCGGTAGCCCGCTCCGCCCGGACCCAGATCGCGGAAGCGGCCGGGACCTCGACGCAGATGCCGCCCGCACTCAGGGAGAGCGCGGTTTCCGCGAGCACATCCAGCGCCCCGGCATACGGCTCGTCCGCGCGAATCCACGCCGTGCGTGCAGGCCCGGGGTTGTGCAAGAAGTAATGATCGGCCCGCGCCCCCCTGCGCCGGACCGCATGCGGGAGATCGCAGCTCCAGTCCGGCTGACCGGTCCGGGCCACCCCGACGATCAACTGCTCGGCCCATCCCCGGCCGGGACGGTGCGCGGCCAGCGCGGGATCGAGCGCGCAGGTCAACACCTCACCCTCCCCGATCCGGTGCAGCAAGAGCGCGGGCCGATCGTCATAGAACCCGGCGAGCACCA
>Ga0073934_10008309_pt1 | contig 13913 bp, 11 predicted proteins | sample LarsenN4metaG_FD_76834 | JGI IMG/M metagenome (GOLD analysis project Ga0073934, IMG submission 76834) | Hot spring sediment bacterial and archeal communities from British Columbia, Canada, to study Microbial Dark Matter (Phase II) - Larsen... ...
CTTCGATGGCTTTTTCCAGGAGCATCACCACAAACACGCCCAGCGCATACAAGGCCGTCCGCGAGAGCAGGTCCACAAAAGCCGGCCGGCGCCGCACCCAGTTCCCCAGCGGCACGGCTTCGAGCACGACCACCACCTTGGAGAGCGTGAGGGCGCCAATCAGGACCAGCGAAAACTTGTGGAAGCGAACGTGGTATTCCTCCAGGACCAGCACTTTGCCGAGCATCAGCGCCCCCAGTCATACGAGGAAGCAGGCCGTGGCAAGCCCACGGCGGTCAATTCGTGGCGCAGTCTTTCCCGCCTGTTCCTTGTGGGGTGGTGGTTCACGCAAATGCCGCTCCTGGAATGTTACGCTCGTTCCCGAGCTCCGTCTCATGCCGGCAAGTGAGCGGGCCGCCTCTGGCGACGCGGCCCGCGTGGCTTGCAAGCGGGACAGCGCTTACTGCCGCCCCAGGGCGGCGCGGATGGCGTCCTCCGGCTTCACCAGATGATCCGAGTTGTTCGGGTCATCCGCGATGGAAAGCAGCACGCCCTTGACTTCGCCGTTAAAGGCGTTGCCTACCGAGGTGTAATCCGGCGACACCGCGGCGCCCGAATCCTCACCCACGTCAGCTCCGTCGTCGGCAGAGAAGATCATGGCCAGCGTGGCATCAACCTGACCCTCGCCGGCCTTCTGGCCGTCCACGAAGAGGGTGACCTTGCCGCCTTTGCCCAGGCCGCCACCCGCATAGGCGAACTCCATGCGCACCTGGCGTTGGCCGGCGGGAAGCTTGTCGGCGGACTCGACGAAGAAATGTTTGAAGCCGCCCCAGTTGTAGCAGTATTTGAGCTTGCCGTTCTTCGCGTAAAGGCTCCAGCCGCCGATGTTCGCGCCCTGACAGACGATGACTCCCTCGGCGCCGGACTCCGGCACGACAATCTCGGCGGTGACGGAGTGCGACCTGTTCTTGAGGTTGAGGACGCAGTTTTCCAGCAGCCGGCCCATGCCACCAAAGAGAAGCTGGGTTTTGCCCTTGACCAACACTGGGCGGCCGGCGGTGTCTGGATTCATCTTCTTCATCAACTGATCATCCAAGGGCAGGACCTTGTAGCGCGTCGCCTCGATGAGGAACTGGCGCTGGAGCTCGTGCAGCTTCTCCGGCATCTCCTTGGCGAGGTCCTTCGCCTGGGTCCAGTCCTGGGCCGAGTAGAGTTCCCAGACGTCATCGTCGAAGGCCGGGAGTTCTGGGTGAATGCTCCCCACGGAGTCTTGTGCTTCGTCACCGCCGTCCAGCCCTGGTGGTAGATGCCGCGATTGCCGAACATTTCGAAGTATTGCGTTTCATGCCGTTCGGGGGCCTTCGCCTCGTTGAAGGAGTAGGCCATGCTGACGCCCTCGAGGGCATCTTGCTGGATGCCGTTCACGGAGGTCGGTTGCGGAAGCCCGGCCACTTCGAGGACGGTCGGAGCCACATCAATGACGTGGGCGAACTGCGAGCGGACCTCGCCCCTGGCCTTGATGCCCTTGGGCCAGTGGACGACGGTGCCGTTGCGCGTGCCGCCCCAGTGCGAGGCGACCTGCTTGGTCCACTGGTACGGCGTGTTCATCGCCAGCGCCCAGCCGACGGCGTAGTGGTTGTACGATTCCGGCCCGCCGAGCTTGTCCAGCCGCCCCATCAGGTATTCCGGGGTCTCAAAGGATTGAAGAAAGTTGAAATAGCTCATCTCGTTGTAGCAGCCGTTGATCGAGCCTTCCGCCGAGGCGCCGTTGTCGCCGCAGATGTAGTAGATGAGCGTGTCGTCAAGGATGTTCAGCTTCTGCAGCGTTTCAACGATGCGTCCGACGTGGTGGTCGGTGTATTCCAGGTAACCGGCATAGACTTCCATCTGCCGCGCGAGCACGGGCCGGAAGGCGGCCGGCATTTCGTTCCAAGCCGGCACCTCCTTGTTGCGCGCGGTGAGCTGGGCGTCGGGAGGAATGACGCCCAGTTTCTTCTGCCGGGCGAAGGTTTCCTCGCGCAACTTGTCGTAGCCCTGGTCGAACTTGCCCTTGTACTTGTCCGCCCATTCCTTGGGGACGTGATGCGGCGCATGGGTGGCGCCCGGGGCGAAGTAGATGAAGAAGGGTTTGTCAGGCGCCAGCGCCTTTTGCTGGCCGATCCATTTAATGGCCTTGTCGGTCATATCCGCCACGAGGTGGTAGCCCTGCTCGGGCGTCCGCTTGAGCTCCACCGGCGTGGTGCCCTCGTAGAGCGTCGGATACCACTGATTCGCCTCGCCGCCGATGAAGCCGTAAAAGTACTCGAATCCGCCGCCGCGCGCCGGCCAGGCATCGAACGGTCCCGCCGGGCTGGTTTCCCAGACGGGGACTTCGTGGCACTTGCCGAACTGCGCGGTCGAGTAGCCGTTGAGCGTGAGCGTCAACGCCAGCGGGGCCATCGAGTTGGGCCGCACGGAACTGTACCCGGGCGCCCCGGTGGCCGTCTCGGTAATACTGCCCATCCCCGCGGAGTGGTGATTGCGCCCGGTGAGCAACGCCTGCCGCGTCGGCGAGCACAGCGCGGTGGTATGGAACCGCGTGTACTTCAACCCGCCGGCGGCCAGTTTCTCGAGGGTCGGGGTCTGGCAGGGACCGCCAAACGCGCTGGACGCGCCGAAGCCGGCGTCGTCAATGAGCACGATGAGGACGTTGGGCGCACCCGTGGGCGGCCGGAGTTGCTCGATGGGCGGCAGTTTCGTGTCCGGACTCTTGGCATCGTAGTTGACGAAGTCCTGCCGGACGGTGTTGGGCATGGGCAGATGCGAACGGTGTTTGGTCTCGGTCGCACGGGTGGTTGGCTCCGCCGCGAAGGCCGGAGTGACTGCCGCACTCAGCGCGAGGCCGAGGGCGGCGAGGGTGGTTTTTGTTTTCATGTTGTTTCTACTTTGTCGATTTGTCGGTTTCGCATTGAGTTTTCTGCTGGCAGGTGTTGCTTCATTTCGGAAACAGGAAAGAGACGGTGAAACGCAGGCCCCACTCCGGCCCGCCTGTGGGCGCTTCGGCGTAGTAGCGGTAGCCGACCTGAAAGGCGACAGGCTGTTTGCCGATCTTGATCAACTGCTGGACCATGAAGTTCAGCGGCACGGTCCATTGCTCCGCATCCCAGTTGTAGCTGGTTTCGGTGTTCACCGCGAACGTGGTGTGTTTTTTCGTGGTGAAGGATAGAAAGGGTTGGAGGAAGGTGTTGTTGACGTCCGGGGTGTTGCCCTGGCCGGCGAAGGACCAGACCTGGTTGACCAACGCGCCGTAAGTCCAGCCGTGCTCCTGGCGCAACAGCACGGCGGTCGGTCCCGCGCCCACTTTGCCGGTGCCGAACAGGTCGTCCGTGGACGTGGGCCATAGAAACACCGGCCCCGCGCCCAGAATCCAGCCGCGAACCGGTTCCTTGGGCGAGAAGAAGAAGCTCTGCAGCGTGTCACCCAGGCCAGCCTTGTCGCTGCCGCCGGCGACGGGTGATTCGGCGTAAATCACCGGCAAAATCGTGCGGGTGACCAAGTTCCAGTCCTCGCTGATCGAGAAGGGAATGACGGGTTGAATGTTCGCCGTGTAACGCATGGCGTCCTCCGGGCCGATGCCGAAGTCCCAGTTGTTCTGGATCGGCACGCTGATGAGGTTGGCCACCGGGTTCTGGAGCTTCTTGGCCAGTTCAGCCTTATGCGCCGCCTCGTCTTGCGCGCCGCCAGCGGCGGCGCCACCACCGCCGCCCGCATCAGCCGCGTCGAGGGTGAGCGGTTGATAGAACGTCGGACTGTCTTGGGCCAACTCGGCAGAAACCAAGCCCGTCGCGAGGAAGGCGGCAAGCATGGAAGTGTAATTCTGCATCCTAAATCGGTGAGTTCGATTGTTTGGATTCCCGCGAGTCTTCTGCAACCGGCCGGCCGCCGTGAGTAGCGCGGCGCCCGGCCAGTGAGTGAATCGCAGGCGTTTCATCTTCATGGTGGTTGATGTTCTCTTGCGTTGCGGTCGGATTTGGTTTCGCCGTCTGCCTGGCTTCCAACCAGAACCAAGCCGGCGGAATCTTTCCATCATTTCATTCGCGTCCTAGAACTTCCAAATCAGGTTGAGGGACGCGACGGAGAACCACGCATCGTCGTAGGAACCCGACACGCGGCCACGCAGGCTCAGGTCTTGCCCCTGATCCACCGGCATGTCACCGGCCCACATGAAGGTGTAGGCCGCGCCGATGTTGACGGAGTCGCTGAGTTGGTATTGCGCCCCCAGGCCGAACCGCCACGACTCCCCCATCGGCAGCGTTACCGTGCGGTTCTCATCGTCCACGGCGGAACTGTCATACGCCGCGCCGGCAGAAAGGAGCCATTTCTCGGAGGCCCGATACTGCGCGCCCAGCGCGCCGTGCCAGGTGTCCTGGTAATTCAAATTGAGCGTCGTTGTGCCCCCGGCCTCCACCCCGGCTTGCACGTAACCAAACTCGCTCCAGTCCTGCCAGCCGGCATTAGCCAGGAGCGCCCAGCGGTCGTTCAAGGCGTGATACGCGCTCACCATCACGGACTGCGGCACCGTCACGCCCAGATTCAACTCGCGCGGGTTGGCCAGGATGCCGCCCAGCACCGGACCCAGTCCGCTGAAAGATGGCGTGTCCTTGAAATCCAGATCCACCGAGGAAAGGTAGGTGATGCCGAAGCGGGTCTTCTCGCTGGCTTGAATCAGGATGCCCACGTTGGCGCCGAAACCCCAGGCCGATTCCTTCAATTCCATTTGTCCATCCGGGCCGATGCCGTTGTTCACGGCCATGTCGGTGTCCAAAAGGCCGTACATCGCGTTCAGACCGGCCCCAATGGACAACCAGTCCGTGGCCTGGAAACTCACCGACGGCATCAGGGACATTCCGAGCAGCGCTCCTTCCTGCACATAGTAGCGGCCCACCCAGTTGTCGTCATAATCCGTGGCGAGGCCGAAGTAGGACAACGCGCCGATGCCCACGCGCCACTTCTCCCCGAGGGGCGTTACGACAAATAAACTCCCGCCCGGCAGCCAGCCGACTGCATTTCCGCCGTCATCGTTGCCGAGCCGCGTCGAAGTATTGGCGTCGGGCGAAAACGTCACGCTTCCGTACAACGCCTGCAAGCCACCTTGAAACTGAGCGCCCTCCAGCCGGCTCATGCCGGCGGGGTTCTTGAACAACGTCGAAGCGTCGTCCGCCCGCGCCGCGTAACCGGCGGCGGCCAGGCCCACGTCCGGCGTGGCGATTTCGTAAAGACTGATGCCGCCGGCACGGGCGGCTTGAGTGGCCAGAACGCCGGCGAGGATCGCGGCGCTCAACGAGAGTCGTTTGTGATTTTGTTTCATGGGTTCGTGATTTTAGGTTGGAGTTGATGACTGCACACGACGAGTTGCGCAGCGACAGAATGCAGACCGCGCTGTGTCAGAGGTTTTTTTTCGAGTGGGCTGAACATGGAGGCATGGTTTTCAGTTATTCCTGCTCACCGGCGGCGTCCCCCGCCGCCGAAACCACCGCCACCACGGCTGAATCCGCCGCCGCCGCCCCACGACTGGGCGCGCTGGTGTTGCTGATTGCCCCAGGAACGCGACTGGGCCTGCGATTCCAGGCTTTCGCGGTTTTGGCTCCAACTGCCGGCGCTGCCGGAAGGGTGCTGCTGCTCGTAGGAACCGGCCCTGGCTTGGGCTTGCTGCTGGTAAGAGCTGGCGCTCGCGGTCTGCGGCTGTGGCTTGGAGACGCTTTCCCAACCGCTGCCGGAGTTTTGTGACCATCCGCCGCTTGAGTCCTTTTTGTATACCGTGCCATCTTTCGCGGCATAGACATCGCCGGAGGAAGTTCTGCCGATTGCGCCCTGACCACTGGCAGTGTCCCATCCTGCCGCACTCCCACCACTGGTCGTTTTCATGCCTGCGGCGCTGCCGTACTCACCGGAGCGATACCCCGCCTTGGCGCCTTCGCCGGTGGTTGGGTTGTAAGCGGCGGCGCGGCCCGCCGAGCCGTACTCGGTGCTCACGGAACCTCCGGCGGCCGTTGCGCCGCTGCGGGAGTTGTAGGCCACGCCTCCGGCGGCCGTGCCGTAAGCGGTCGAGCGATAACCGCCCGCCGCCGACGTGCCGGTGTAGGGGTTGTAGCCATACGCCCGGCCAGCCGAACCGTAGGCCGTGTTCACTTGCGCCGAGCGGGCGTAGCCGCCCGTGTACGGATTGTACGCCGCCTGCACGGAGGCGCTGTCGTACGGCCCGTAAGCATACGCGCTGCGCGAGTAGGTGCCCGTGGCCGGATTGTAAGCGGTGGCATAGCCCGCGCCGCCGTAAGGCCCATAGCAGGCTCCCCCGCCGTAGTAATAGCCGCCGTAACCGTAATGATGATAGGTCGCGGCGCAGCCATAGGAGTAATAACACGGGTAGGGCGGAAAGTAGTAATAGTAGTGGTCGCTCGAAAGCGCCGCGCCCACCATCATCCCCGCGCCGAACATCAGCACGCCCGTCGCGGCGACGTATTGCCCTGTGTAGCCGGAGGTTTGACTATAGACGACCGTCGTAGGCGTCGCGCTTTGCACCACCACGTAGGTGACGTTGTAATTCGGGTTCGAGGGAGGAATGGTGCAAATGGCCGGCGGCACGCTGGTGCAGAACGACCACGGCCCCATCGCGGTGCCGCTCACAAACCAGATGCCCGCGTCGCAGCAGTAATACTTCCCGCCCACGAGAAACACCTGCTGCGGCGAATTCACCGCATATTGGACCACGGTGTTGGTGATGGTCACGAATTGCGGCGCGCCGCTGTAGGTCACGACCACGGTGGGGTTGGTCACATTAACCGTTGTCGTCGTCGGGATCGAGGCGAGCATCACCGCGTCCCGGGCCTCGCGCGTGCCGGGCACGGACGCCTTCACGAACGCGGCGGGACTGCTGTCCGGAATCCTGGCAAAGTCCGCCGGCAAATCCCGGCTGGCTGCCGACCACGGCCCCTCCAGGCTGGGAGCGCGAAACCAGCGGCCCGCGACCAGGAAATAGTAGTTGCGCTCGGCGGTGTGGAGGAACAGGGTGCTGTCCGAATCCGCCACGCGCATGAGGCGCGTGCCGGGGATCGGATCGAAGCTCGGATCCCCCCGCGTCATGATCAACTCCGCCGGCTCCGTGCTGACAAAGACGAGCGGCGCGGTTTTGACGCGCTTGCCGGGAATATTCTGGCGGACGCTGGCCCAGTTGTCGTTGGCCGGGAGGGTGGAAAACGACGGCGGCAGATCCTGCGCGGGCGTCCACGGCCCTTTCACGTCGGGCGCGGTCAGCCAGTTGTCCTCGTTCAACAAGAAGTAGCGTTGCGTCGCCGTGTCATAAAGCAGTTCCCAGTTGGTGTTGATGGCGAACATGAGATCGGTGCGATTGGTCTCAACCGGCTTGAGCTGCGGCTCGCCCATCAGGATGACGAGGATGGCAGGTTGGCGGCTGTAAAAGATCTTCGGCGGATCCAGGTTCAGCTCGACCGGCGGCTGCGTCACGTGTTGCGCCGGATCCAAGCAGGCCAGCACGCGGTCCAGCGACAGGGTGGTCGCCTGGCCCGGCGGTTTGAGTTCATCCACGGCCTGGCGCAAGGCGGCCAGTTCCGCGTCCGTGCAATTCGGGAAACGAATCTCCCGCTGCGTCGGCACCATGGCCACGATGCGCGCGGCCTGGTCGGTGACGGTCACGGCGTCCACTTCCGCCACGCCGAACTTCTCCTGCTTCAACACGCCTTTGACGGCGATGGCGCAACGGAAGTGAATGTTGGTGTAGCCGTTCCAGTAATCCACCTGCGGCTGATAAACCGTAAGCTGCCTGCCATCCTTCTTGAAGATCCGCGGCCAGCCGGGATCGGCCGGCTGCGCGGATGCGGTGACGCTTAGGACCAACGCGCTCACCAGTGGCATCAACGCTTTCATAACCTGGGATTGTTCGCAGGTTGTCTTCACTGCGACATTTTGCGATAGCCCGAGTTCTCGACAGTCACCGTCAACTTCCTGGCCGTGGCATTCAGCGTGGCACTGGCGGGATACACCGTTCCGTCGGTCAACTGGCTCATGCGCACGTCCAGCGTCACCGCATCGCTGGCATCGTCGAGGTAGGTGGCCACCTTCACGCCCAGCGGGCGGTTGCTCAGGAGGTCCACTTCCACCCCCAGATCGTCGCCGGGCTTCTCGTAATTCTTGAAATTGATCCGGGCGCGTTTGCCGGGCTCGAGCACTTCGATGGAGACGTTGCCGGCGTCCTTGGCCGCCTGAATCTTGGCGGGACCGGGCGGGACATATGTTTTCACCAGGGCAACGGCACTCTTCATGTAGTCCGTCAGTTCCTCCTTCTTCTTCTCGGCGATCCGGCGGCGCAACGGTCCGCGTGGTTCCTTGCCTGCGCTGGTTTGACCGAGTTCGACCTTCTGGATGACGCCATCGGCGCCGTAGTAGCAACGCTGCTGCTTGCGAGATTTCTCCTCGCCGTTGAGGCTGACGACGGTGGTTTCGATCCACTCGTACTGTTTGAGGACTGCCTGGCTGGCGGCCGGGGTGGCTTTGAGGACGGCCGCGCGTTCCGCGGCGCCCGGTTGTTGGGCCACGGCCGGCGACGCGAGCGCCACCAACCCGAGAGTAACCGATAGGATCAGCGGTTTCATGGTTTTGTCTGTTTGATTCACAATTTGGAAATGCCCGTGGCTCCCTGGACGGCATCCATCACGACCCGACCGGGTTCGTTCTTTCGGAAGTAGCCGTGACATCCGATGGCCTGCGCCTCGGTCCGAGTGGCGGGGTCGTCGTGCGCCGTGATAAAGATCACCGGTGTGGGGTCATGCATCGCTTCCAGCCGCCGGCGCAAATCCAGTCCGGACATGCCCGGCAACTGGATGTCCAGCACCAGACAATCGAACTGGGGACGTTTGGTGTCTTCAAGCAAGGCCTCCGCAGAGGGGTACGCAATGGGTTGAAATCCAGCCAACCGCAGCAGGCGGCTGAACGAGCGACACAAGCTCTCGTCATCATCCACCACCGCCACATAAATGTTCGGCCGACCCGTCGGGCGCGAGTCCATGCGACGGATTCTCTCAAAAGCCTTGCGGCGGCGGCTACTGCCCTTTGGGGAAGGTCAGGGAGGGAGCAGAGATCAGTGGTCGGTATTCAGTGATCAGTGGTCGGTATCGAGTATTCGGCAGGATCTTCGCGCAAGACTCCGTCCGGCGAACCGCAAAACGAGTCAGCCTTTTCCATCATGGAATTCAACATCCGTCCGATCTCTTCCAGTCCGGAGTTCAGTTGTGACGCGTCAGCCTCAGAGATGTAGCCGCAGTCCAACGCTTCACCAATCCAGTGCTGCGTTTCCATTTGCTCGGCATCCGCGTCGGTGAGCTTGCTCACAAAGTGCTTTTCGTAACGGCGCTTGCCCCAAGCCTCCGCGATTTGCGCCCCAACCGACCGCGCCGCACGGCGGACTTGATCTGTCAGCGAGTACATTTCCTCCTTGGGGAAGCTTTTCGAAAGCCGGAACACCGCCCGCGAAACCTCGCGTGCCTTCTGATAAACCCGGAGTTCCTTGAAACTTCTTGCGTAGTGGGTCGTCATTCGTTTCCTCCGACTGCTGATTACTGATCACGGATTACGTTTTGCTGCTTGCCGTCGGGAACACCCCCCGCCTCCTCGACCAGCCGGGTCAACTCCGCCACGGAATGGACCCCCAGTTTGGTGGTGATGCCGGTGCGGTGGAGTTTTACGGTCCGCTCGTGAATGTTGAGCTCGGCGGCAATCTGTTTGTTGAGCTGACCTTGCACGACATGCCGCAGGATTTCACGTTCACGTTCGGTCAACGCCTCAAACCGTTGGCGCAGCGCCCGCAGATTGTCCCGCCGGGCGCGCTCGCGGGCGTCGCGCTCCAACGCCCGCTGAATGGCGGCAAGCAAATCCTCCTTGGGCGCCCGTTTGGTAAGAAAATCCTCCGCGCCCTGCCGCATGGCCTGCACGCTGGTTGGAATGTCCCCGTGGCCGGTGAGGAAAACGATGGGCAATGGATTGCCCGCCTGTTGCAGGGCGGCCTGCAACGCCAGGCCGTCCATGCCCGGCATGGAGAGATCGGTCACGACGCAGCCAGCCGCTTCCGGCTTCAACGCCGCCAAAAACTCCGCGGCGGAGTTGTGAACGGCCATGTTGAACCCGGCGGCGCGCAACAGCCTTGCGGTGGCGCGCAGAAACGACGCGTCATCGTCCACCAGGAAGACAGTGGCGAATGGCGGGTGGCCAGTGGCTGGTGTCGGGGGTGCCATGGGTCAATTGCCAGTCGCCACTCGCCACTCGCCACCCGCCACTTGCCCCTGGCCACTGGCCACGGGCAGGGTGAAGCGGAAACACGCGCCGCCGGCGGGGAGATTCTCCGCCCAAATCCGCCCGCGATGCGCCTCTATGATCGTTCTTGAAATCGGCAAGCCCATGCCCATGCCCTGCGGCTTGGCGGTAAAGAAAGATTCAAACAATCGCGGCAGGATCTCCGGCGGAATCCCCGGCCCGCCATCGCTCACGGAAATCTCGATGAGCCCTGGTTCAGCGGCGCGGGCGGAGATCTCAATTCGCCGGCGTTCGGGCGGCGCCACGCTCGTGGCGTCCAGCGCGTTCAGCAGCAGATTGATCAGCACCTGCTGCAGATGGACGCGGTCTGCCAGCACTGGCGGCAGCGCGGCCGCCGGCGCCGCCTGAATCGTCACCTGCCGCGCCGCGGCGTCGGCGCGGACCAGCGACACGGCCTCGGCCATCACGCCCGGCGGTCCACGGGCCGGGCTTCGATGGCCCGCCGTTTCAACAACGAGCGCAGCCGGTCAATCACGTCGCCGGCCCGCCGGTTGTCGCTGTGAATGTCGCTGATGATGGCGCGCAGTTCCTCCAGGTCGGGAGCAGGCTGTTGCAGCATCAACTCGGCGGCCTCGGTGTTGCGCAGGATGGCGCCCAGCGGCTGGCTCAATTCGTGCGCCAGCCCCGTGGCCAGTTGGCCCGCCATTGTGACGCGGTCGGCATGGGCCAGTCGCGTCTGGCTTTCCCGGAGTTCCTGCTCGGTGCGTTTGCGCTGGGTGATGTCCAGCACCACCCCGCGCAGCCGCACGGGTTTTCGGTGGGCATCAAACTCCATGCGCCCGAGCGCGGCCAGCCAGCGGGGGGCCGATCCCGGAGTGACCACCCGATATTCCGCCGCGTAATCACCGTCGCCGTTCATCGCCCGGGCCACCGCGTGGGAGACGGGTTCGCGATCATCCGGGTGGAGCGTTGCGAGGAAGCGCTGGAAATCCAGCCGTTCGTCGGGAGCGAGGCCGAAAAGCTCGCGCGTTTTGGGCGTGGCCCAGATGTCGTCCCGCGCCAGGTCCCAGGTCCAAAGCCCCAGGTTGGCCGCGGTGACCGCGAGGTCCATGCGTTGCCGGGTTTCGTCGAGATCCCGAGCCATTTCATTGGCATGAATCAAGTCCTGGCCCAGCTCGCAGGCCATCGCCAGCACAATGAAGACAAAGAACAGGCTTACGAAGTAGGGCATGGGCAACCAGCCGGTGTGGACAAGGATGGCATTGCCGAAGGACAACGCCATGGCCAGCGCCACGCCGCCGCCCACGATCAGCGCCCGGCGGCGTTCCCGCGGATCGCCCCGCCGCCACAAACTGACCGCAGCGTCCGCCACAAAGCCCAGGGCCAGCAACACGCTGCCTTCGCCCAGCCGCGCCCACGGCGTGGCGATGCCCACGGGCACCATCACCGTCTCGCCCAAGAGGGAAAACGGTTGCAGCGCGGTGACCTCGCGATAATTGAACGAAACCGGCGAGAGAAAATCCAACACCAGCACCAACACCCGCAGCCCGATCACGAGCCAGAGCAGCCAGGCCCGGCCCGTGCCAAAATACAGCCACACAAAGCCCACGAGCGCGATCGAGGCCAGACCAATCGGCACATGCACCCACCGATGCCAGACCCCGTACTCCGCTGGGGTTTCCGCGTCCATCAGCCGCATCACCATGAGTGCGAACGCCGCCACCAGCGTCGCGGTCACGGCGAACAGGAGGTTTACGCGCGCCCTCCGGTCCCTGGCCCAGACCACCAAATGCACCCCGGCCAGTGTCAAACAGGCCGCCGCCGCCATGGACCAGATGATGGTGACCCAGCTCATTCGCGGGCCACATTACTGCAATGCGCGCACAGATGTGAACCCAGAAACAGCCAGAGTTTGTGGGGGGAGTCTCATACGAACCAGGGGGAACGCACCTGGCCTGGCTGGGCGATCTCGACTGCGAATTCCATGCTGACTTCGCTACCGCCCGCCGCAATAGCAGCAGATCCGAAGCTGCCGTTGGTCTTCTAAGACAACGCAACCCATCGCCGATGCAGGGTTCACGAACGTCGCTGCCCGAAGTGAGCGGTACGTTGTCCTGCGCGAAAAAGCCATGTGGCTTGATCCTGTCCGAAAATGGCGGGCATTTTCGCGTTTTGGCGGGCTGAGAGTGGGCGAAATCGGCAAACGCGCGGTTCGGCGGGAAGCGTCGCGGAGGGCGTATCCTGTCGCAATTGCACAAGATATGGCTAAACCAAATTGCAGCTGATGATGATGAACCAACAAAGAGAGAGGATGGGGTGGTCGACGGGATTTGAACCCGCGACAGCCAGATCCACAATCTGGGGCTCTAACCAGGCTGAGCTACGACCACCGGAACGGTTAATTAACGTAGGATTTCAGCGCGGTTGCGTCAAGCCGCTGGATGATGCCCGTGACACCCCAATCCGCACTCAGAATTCCATACATGGGGAAAATCCGCGTGTAAGGTTCATTGGCCCGAATCCCCACGGAGCGCTGAAAGCGCGACTCATCGCCTCGTGGTTTGCTGTCGCGTGTCAGGGCAGATGGCGCTGAGCCGTGCCGAACCGCGCTTTCAGCGCTCCGGTTGTTTTCCGGCTGATGAACGCCGGGCGTTGCCCGGGCTGGTAAGAATCGGACCTTCAGCCCTGGCAAGTCGTGCTCGCCGTCACCACCACCAGGAGCCACGAAGCGACTTTGTCAGCCGCCGCTCCGGGCGCCAACTCCAACTGCTCCAAATGAATCCAACTTGTTTTCCCGGCGACGGGTCCGATAATGACTGGAGCAACCCGACGCAATGGATACCCAGTTGGCCAGCGGTTCCGCGGGCAAGCCTCCTGTCTTGCCGGGGGTGGCGCCGGGGCAGATGCTGAAGCAATTCCGCATCGACGCGCTGCTCGGGGAAGGAGGCATGGGTCTGGTGTATCGGGCTTACGATACGCGCCTGCACCGGACGGTCGCGCTGAAAGTGCTCTCGCCCGAACTCACCTCCGATCCGGAACGCAAGCAGCGTTTCGTTCAGGAAGCGCATGCGGCGGCCAGAATCAACCACCCCGCGGTGGCGCAAATCTTCGATGCCGATGAGCAGGACGGCCTCACGTTCATCGTCATGGAGTTGGTGGAAGGCAAAACGGTTCGCCAGTTGGTGGAAAACCGCGAGCTGGATTTGCTCGGGACGATCGACATCGCCATCCAGGTGGCGGAGGGGTTGAACAAGGCGCACGAGCTGGGGATCGTTCATCGCGACATCAAGCCCGCGAACATCATGCGGACCGAGGACGGGCACGTGAAGATCCTTGACTTTGGCCTGGCCAAACTGCTGGGCGCGAAGGCGATCACCTCCACGTTCGAAGCGCAAAAGCCGGGCGAGGCGCAGTACGCGGTGACCCGGCCCAACGTGGTCATGGGGACCCCCTCCTACATGAGCCCGGAACAGGTCCGCGGCCTGGCAGTGGACGCGCGCACGGACATCTTCGGCGTGGGGGTGCTGCTGTTTGAGATGGCGACCGGCCAATCGCCGTTCCGGCGTGAAAACGCGATGGACGCCCTGCACGCAGCCGCCTTTGAAGACGCTCCCCGGATGACCTCGATCCGGCCC
>Ga0073934_10008310_pt1 | contig 13913 bp, 17 predicted proteins | sample LarsenN4metaG_FD_76834 | JGI IMG/M metagenome (GOLD analysis project Ga0073934, IMG submission 76834) | Hot spring sediment bacterial and archeal communities from British Columbia, Canada, to study Microbial Dark Matter (Phase II) - Larsen... ...
CAGCACGCAATGGAAAGCCACTGGCGGACCGCCGGCTTCCAGCCGGCCTTTACTGACAGTTCGTAAGTCCGCCGCGCTGTGCGTCCTCCCGATCGCCGCGCCGAGCCCTGCTCCGCCCGGGGGCCGCCAGCATCGCGGAGCCCACTTCACGCAATCCCTGACGGCCGTGCCGCGATGCAGGCGGCCCGGGGGTGCCAGCATCGCCGATGGTCTCTCCTACTCATTAAACAAGAACCGGCCGCGATGCAGGCGGCCCGGGGGCCGCCAGCATCGCCGAAAGTGTCTCCCTACTCATCAAAAAAGAACCGTGCCGCGATGCAGGCGGCCCGGGCGCCGGCGCGCGCACATAGTTCAGCGGGCGGCTAGCGCGCTTCCAGCGCGTCGCGGATGCGTTTTGCGGCTTCCGTCGGCTCGTAGGGTTTCACGATGAAGTTGCGCAGCCGCCGCGCTTCGCTCACGCCTCATGCCCGGACGCGATGAACACGTGCATGTGGGGCAGCTCATCCTGCAGCACCCCCGCGAGCGCCAGCCCATCCATGTCGCCCGGCATCTTGACGTCCGTGAACAGCACATCGGGTTTGAGCCCGCCCTTCACCGCGCTGATCGCTTCGCGCGGATAGGACGCTTCGATGACGGCAAAGCCCTCGTCGCGCAGCGCATCGGCCATCGCCATGCGGATGAGCGCCTCGTCCTCAACCAGGAGAACGATCGGCGCCTCGATAGCCTGATAGGTGATGGCGCCGACTTCGCTCATGTGGGCCGAAGGTCTCCCGCCTCAAAACCCAGGACGCGCACGCCTGGTTCCGCCAAGCCAATTCAGAGCAAATCCTTTGCCGTTTCGACGATCGCTTCGGCGGTGATGGCGAAATGCGCAAACGCGTCCTTCGCCGGGGCGCTGGTTCCGAACGTCGACATGCCGATGAAGGCGTCGAGCCCGAACGCTTCGAACCAGCCTTGCCCCACCGCGGCTTCGACGCCGATCTTCAGCTCTTCGTCGTCTCCGCAGACCGCGTCCTGGTAGTCTTCGCTCTGCTGTTCGAACAATTCAAAGCACGGCGCAGAGACAACACGCGTCGGGACCCCCTCCGCCTGCAGCAGCGCGCGCGCCTTCACCGCGAGCGCTGCTTCCGTGCCGGTCGCGAAGATCGCCACGCGCGAGGCGCCGCCCTCGGCCGGCAAAAGCTCATAGGCGCCGCGCGCGGATAAGTTCTCGCTCGCATCGCCGCGCAGCGCCGGCGTCGCTTGCCGCGACAAGGCGAGCACGCTCGGCCCGTCCTCGTGCATGAGCGCCGCCTGCCAGCACTCAGCCGCCTCGACGGCGTCGCAGGGGCGAAACACGTAGAGGTTCGGGATCGCACGCAACGCCGCAAGATGCTCGACCGGCTGGTGCGTCGGCCCGTCTTCGCCGAGGCCGATCGAGTCGTGTGTCAGCACATGGATCACGCGCACCTTGCTGAGCGCCGCGAGACGGATCGCCGGGCGCGAATAATCGGAGAACACAAGGAACGTTCCGCCGAACGGGATGACGCCGCCGTGCAACGCCATGCCGTTCATCGCCGCCGCCATGCCGTGCTCGCGAATGCCATAGCGCACATAGCGGCCGAGCCGGTTCTCCGGCGTGAAGTCCGCCGCGCCTTTGGCCTGCGTGTTGTTGGAGCCGGTGAGGTCAGCGGAGCCGCCCAGCAATTCTGGGCAAGCCTCGAACATCGCATCGATGGCCTTGCCCGAGGAAGCGCGCGTCGCCAGCGCCGGCTTCTCAGCGGCCATCGCCCGCGCATGCGCGCCGAGCGCGGCCACCGCCGCCTCGACATTCCCTCCGCGCATCGCAGCGGCAAACGCATCGCGCTTGGGCGAGCGCTTCAATCGCGCCCCCCATTGCTCGCGTGCGCCGGCGGCGCGCGCGCCGAGTTTGCGCCAGGCCTTCAGGATGTTGTCCGGAATCTCGAACGGCCCGTGCGGCCAGCCCAAGGCCTCTTTCGCGGCCGCCAATTCTTCCGCGCCCAGCGCTTCGCCATGCGCCTTCGCCGTGCCGGCCTTCTTCGGCGCCCCGTAGCCGATGATCGTCTTGCAATCGATGAACGCGGGACGATCCGACTTTGTTGCCGCTTCGAACGCGCGCGCGACATCGTCCATGTCGTGCCCATCGCATGCGAGAACGTTCCAGCCGCTCGCCGCAAAGCGCGCACGCTGGTCCGTCGCATCCGACAGCGACACCGCGCCGTCGATCGAGATGGAATTGTTGTCCCAGATCACGATCAGCTTGTTGAGCTTCTGCCGGCCCGCGAGCGTGAGCGCCTCCTGGCTGATCCCCTCCATCAAACAGCCGTCGCCGGCGATGACCCATGTGCGGTGATTCACCAAATCGTCGCCGAAGCGCGCATTCAGGTGCGCTTCCGCCATCGCCATGCCGACAGCGTTCGCCAGCCCCTGCCCGAGCGGGCCGGTCGTCGTCTCGATGCCGGCAGCGAGGAAATTCTCCGGGTGCCCCGCCGTGCGCGAGCCGAGCTGGCGGAAACGCTTGAGCTCCTCCAGCGTCATGTCCGCGTAGCCGGTCAAATAGAGCAGCGCGTAAAGCAGCATCGAGCCGTGCCCTGCGCTCAAGACGAAGCGGTCGCGGTCCGGCCATCTGGGTTCGCCCGCATCGAACTTGAGGAAGCGGGAAAACAGCACCGTCGCCGCGTCCGCCATGCCCATCGGCATGCCGGGGTGCCCCGACTTGGCCTGCTCCACCGCATCCATCGCCAGCGCCCGGATGGCGTTGGCCATGTCTTTCGCCGGAACGCCCTCGATTGTGTGACTGTTGCTCATGCCCGATCCTTGTCCGGGTTCAATGGGCCGATTCGCAGATTCGTCGGCTTTGCCCGGAAAGCGCCCGGGGAGTATCAGCGCAGAACTAGCGCCGCCATGCGGCGAGGGAGCATTCGATGCAGATTTTCATCGACAGCGCCGACGTGAAGGAACTGAAAGCCCTGGCCGAGACTGGCTTGGTCGACGGCGTGACCACCAACCCCTCGCTCGTTGCGAAAGCGGGGCGGAATTTCTTCGAGACCCTGCAGGAGATCTGCGCCGCGGTGCCCGGCCCGGTCAGCGCCGAAGTGGTGGCGCAGGACTACGAAACCATGCTGGCCGAAGGTCGCAAGCTGCGCGGGCTGGCCAAGAACATCGTCGTCAAAGTGCCGCTGACGCCTGACGGCTTGCGCGCCTGCAAAACGTTGGAAGAGGAGGGCCATCCGTGCAACGTGACGCTTTGCTTTTCAGCGCCGCAGGCGCTGCTCGCGGCGAAGGCCGGCGCAACGTACATCTCGCCTTTCATCGGCCGTCTTGACGACAACGGGCAGGACGGCATGGGCCTCATCCGCGAAATCCGCGCCATCTACGATAATTACGAATTCCAGACGCAAATTCTCGCCGCTTCGATTCGAACCGCTGGCCATGTGCGGGACGCCGCCATCGCCGGCGCCGATTGCGCTACCATCCCGCCCGCCGTGTTCCGCAGCCTCTACAAACACGTCCTGACGGACGCCGGGCTCGAAGCATTTCTGAAGGACTGGAAATCGACGGGGCAGTCGATCCTTTGACCCTTATCGCGGCGTGAGCCGCCGCAGGCGGGCGATATCGTCGTCAGTGGTCGCGCGGGCCGCGCGCACTGCTCGCTCCGCTTCCGCCAACTGGGCCTGAACGGCGGCCACGTCGAGGGGCTCGATAACCGGGCGGTTCTGTTCGACTTCGGCCGCGAAGGCTTCCCGGATCGAGAGGCCGCCTTTTACCGTCACTGGGGCGACGAGGCCCACGAGCACCATCGCGCCCGCGCCGGCGACGAAGCTGGCCACGATCATGCGCGTCGTGGCTTTGGTATTGGACGGTGACATTTGTGGAAAACTCCCGGACCGGCGCGGTCGCTTAACAAAAGGTTTCCTGTGTTGCAAATGCGACTTTGCGGCGCCGAAGAGAATTCGTCTGTGACGACCGTCACCCTGCTCGACACCCCGCCGGATTGTTCCCCCGGCTTCGGTGCAGATCATAGCGTACAAACCTGAATTCAAGCCGAATCCGCGAACTCTGACGGTTGCGATTTCGTTAGACTTCGGGTCTAGAGACAGGGTCGGCCCGCCACCCTGCTGCGGTGCGGCAACAGACCACTATGACTAGCGCTCAGCACGCCCCTCGACCGCTACGGAAAGCGGTTTTGCCCGTCGCCGGCTTCGGCACCAGGGTTCTGCCGGCCACCAAGGCCATCCCCAAAGAGCTCTTGCCCGTCTTCGATCGGCCAGCCCTCCAGTACGTGGTGGACGAGGCGATCGCGGCGGGCATCGAGCATATCGTGTTCGTCACCGGACGGGGCAAAGCCGCGATCGAGGATTATTTCGACCGCGCCTTCGAACTGGAAACAACTCTGCGTGAAAAGGGCAAGGCCGAGGCGCTCAAGGACCTCGAAGGCAGCGTCCGGGCCCCGGGCGCCATGAGCTTCGTGCGCCAGCAGGCCGCGCTGGGTTTGGGTCACGCCGTCTGGTGCGCCCGCGACATCGTCGGCGACGAGCCCTTTGCCGTGATGCTGCCGGACATGCTGATGATGGCCCGGCCCTCGTGCCTTGCGCAGATGGCCGAGGCCTACGCCAAGGTAGGCGGCAACATCATCGCGGTCGAACCTACCGACACGCCAGAGCGCTACGGCGTGATCACGCCCGAGAGCCGCGACGGCCGGCTCATCAAGATGAAGGGCATGGTGGAAAAGCCGAAGCGCGAAGAAGCGCCGTCAAACCTGTTCATCAGCGGCCGCTATATTCTGCAGCCGGAAATCTTCGCGCTCCTGGAATCGCAGGCGCCGGGCGCGGGCGGCGAAATACAGCTCACCGATGCGATGGCGCGGCTCATGTCGGCGCAGCCGTTTCACGCCTTGGAATATGACGGCGTCACCTACGATTGCGGCGACAAGATCGGCTACCTGCGCGCCAGCGCCGCCTACGCATTGGCTCACCCGCACTACGGCGCAAAGGCCGCGGAAACCTTGCGAGACTTGCTCGCGCACAAAGGCCGATGACGCCAGCCATCACAGAGTACGCGACGCGCGAAGCGCTAATGCAGGCGACAGCGGAGCGGATCACGCGAGCATTGGGTGGCGCAATCGCGCAGCGCGGCGCCGCGTGCGCGGCGCTTTCGGGAGGCGCCACGCCTGTGCCCGCGTACCGTTTGCACGCGGGCGCCAAGCTCGACTGGCCCAAAGTCACTTTCGCACTGGTCGACGAACGCTTTGTGCCGCCCGACGACGCCGCGTCAAACGAAGGTCTCGTACGGCGCGAACTCAAACCGGCGTTCGATGGTGGCGCGCGCTTCATCCCGATGTATGCGCCGCATACTCTCGGCGAGGCCGGTGACGCGGCGAACGCTCTCTATGCGCCGCTAACTTTCGATATCGTGCTCATGGGCATGGGCGTCGACGGGCATACCGCGTCCTGGTTTCCAGGCGCGGCGAAACTCGGCGAAGCGCTCGATATGGACAATCCCCGCTCGGTCTTGTCGCTCACCGCTCCTCAAGCCGAGGGCAGCCCCGAGCGTCTCACCCTCACGCGTGCTGCATTGACCAGAGCGAGCCGACTGATCCTGCTTATCGCCGGTGAGGAAAAGCGCGCGCGGCTGGAAGCGGCCTTGGCCGGGGACTGGGCGCCTGCAGCCGCATTGTTCGCGCCTGCCCTGCCGGAGCCTGAGATCCTCTGGGCGCCGTAAGCAGGTCTTCACCGATGTGGCGCGGTTCGTCTGCTGAGGCTCATCGGCATTATGTTGAGCGCAATGCCGCGAAGGCGGCAACGTAGTGCGATCGGCGACGCTGTAACGGCGAGGTGCAGCGCGCCTTGGAACGGGCCACGCGCCATCGCGTTATCCGCGCGCTCCCATCGCGAGCGACGCGAGCGCCGGGTCCCTTCTACACCGCCCCCCGCCCAAGACGGACCCGGCGACTCGCAAATCCAACCAAAATCACTGCGACGACGGTGCGAGCGGCCCCGCGGTAGGAACGGCCTACCGACGCGACGCGTTCGTCCCACTGAGTAAATACGGATGAAAGCGCTCATCGCCCGCATAGCGGTCTATTCCGAGATCGGCGAAGTTGAATTCGCCCCGCTCCAAAACACTGCCATGGAGCGCATCCGCAAGCCTCGCGGGTCAACGATCGTCGCCTCGGGCGAAGATGTCACCCACGTATTTGTCGTCTCCAAGGGGTGGGCGCTGCGCCATCGTACATTGAACGACGGCCGGCGTCAGGTCGTCAACGTGATGCTGCCCGGCGACTGCTTCGACCTGCAGGCGCTCATCAAAACAAAGGCGGATCACACGGTCGAGGCGCTTACAAATGTCGAGCTGCTGCGCCTAGAAAGCAGCGAATTTCTCGCCGCCATCCGCTCAAGCGCCAGACTCGCGAGCGCGTTCTGGTGGGCGGCGGTGCAGGAGGAATCGATCCTGCGCGAGCAGATCGTCCGGCTCGGGCGCCGCTCCGGCCGCGAACGCCTCGCGCACATGTTGCTCGAACTGCGCCGCCGGTTGTTGTATGCGGGGGAGGGAGTTGGCGACACGCTTGACTTGCCCATGTCGCGCGAAGTGCTTGCCGATTTTCTGGGGCTTTCATCGGTGCACGTGTCGCGCTCGGTGACGGCGCTGAGAGAGGCCGGACTCATCCGCACTTCTAATGGATCGGTGCAATTGCTGGACATCGAAGGCTTGGCCGAAGTGGCGCAGTTCGATCCCTGCTATTTGCACGTCGCTCGTCAGTCAGCCGCCTAGGCGTCCGGTCGGGCGGCTAGTGCGGGCAACCCCCCTTCCATCACTGTCACGTCGGTCGCATGCGACAGTCGGATCGGTTCGCCATCCAGCACGGCCAGCGGTCGCTTAGAGCGCAGCTGCAACTCGATGCGCCTGGCGCTGACCAGGGTAAGCTGGTTGAGTTCGCGCCAGTCGCGAAGGCGCACTGCATCTCCGCCTAGCTTGGCCACATCCCACATGGATTTCAGCCGCAGGGCGGCGGCCTGCAATCGCTCGCCTGTATGGACGGCTTCCTCTTCCGGCTTTAGCACACGATCCATAGAGCCTAGCGCCACGACCAGCGTTTGTGCATGACGCCACCCAGCGCCGGCGCGGCGCCATTTCACGCCCCCGCGGAGAGAAGGCCCCAAGCTGCGCATGCAGGTGAAGGCTGCTGACGCTACGCTGCGAAGACGCCGCGGCGGGCGCATCGCTTCCCGTAAGCGCGCGAGTGGGCCGGCGAACCCGAAGGCCGCGGATAGAAAAAAGGGTTCACCGCCCACCATTCCGACATCGAGGCCGGTTGTTCTGCATGCGGGCAGATCTTTGATCGCTCGCGCTAGGTCGGCGTGTCCGAACACGAGTTTGGCCAGAACATTCATCGTCCCGCCTGGCAACGGCGCGATCGGCACCTGTGTTGCAAGCGCGCGCTTTGCGGCGCTGCGCGCAGTGCCATCGCCGCCGAACACCACCACCACATCGGGACTCTGCGCGAATGCCTTGTCCAGTGCCGCTTCAAGCTCCGCCGGTCCGACGCTCAGCACGTCCAACGTGGTTTCGGGCAGCGCTTCGGCGACCTGTTGAACGAGCTGCAGACCGTCCGTCGAAGACGCCGTTCCAGCCGCTTCATTGATCACCAATGCGACGTTCTTGAACGAACAGGGCGCCGGCTCCGTTTTGAAGCCGGCGCCTAATTCCCGATTTACCGCAGCCACGGTCATGTTACGCCCTTCAAGTTATGGGCGGCCTGCCTCCACGCGCCAAGCCAATGATGAGGCTGACGGCAAACAGGACCAGGAAGATGAAGAACAGTATTTGCGCGATGCCGGCGGACGCAGACGCGATGCCGCCGAAGCCAAATACCGCCGCGATAATCGCGACCACAAAAAAGATCAGGGCCCAGCTAAGCACCTTGAACTCTCCATACTGACAACCGCTCTAAGCGGCCTACTGCGCCGAAAACGCGCGCAAATAGGCGCTGTTCCCTTGTTCACTATTTGCTGATTTGACGCCCCGTAGCGCAGCCTTGGTTTCAAGCGCGCTGCGTGACGCCTGAAGCCGGTTGCGGTCGCGGCTCCGACGGTTCTGGCTGGGCTGCCTGCGGGGGCGGCACGATGATGCGCGTAAAGACGGGATCACCGGGCTCGCGCACGACGCGAGCGTTAAGCTGGCTGGCAAAGGCATCGACAAGCCGCTGGGCGGCGGGCGCCATGTGCCCGTCCGTCATCGGCGGCTCGGCGCCAACTTCGAATATGAGATTGCCGTCGTCCTGCGCCACGAGCGACATCTTCACCGTAGCCTCCCGCCGGCCGAGCACGTGGTCGATGACGTTGGAAACGCTCTCGCCAATCATGAAGGCAAAAGCGACAGCGCGGTCGACGTCCGCACGCACCGGGTCAAGCGTCATGTCAAGCCGCAGATTGGACGCCGCAGCCCCCCTGCCGGCGACCAACTGGCGCGCCACGTCGCCGGCCAGCTGATCGAGCGCGATGTCGCGCACTTCGCCCGACGCATAAATGCGCGCGTGCGCCAAAGCCAACATTTGTACGCGGTCCTTGGCGCGCGCCAGCCCGCGCGCTTCGGCCTCGTCCTCCGCGGAGCGGGCTTGAATCGAGAGAATGCTCGCGACCATTTGCAAGTTGTTCTTCACGCGATGGTGCACCTCGCGTAGCAGCACGCGTTCTTCCTGAAGGGCTTCAGTTATGCGCGCCTCGCGTCCGCGCAATGTCTTGGCCATGGCCGCCAATGTGCGGCGCAGGTTGCGCATCTCCAGCGGCGCGGTGCGCAGCATTTCTTCATCGAGCGGGTTTTCTTCTCCGCGCGCATAGGCGCGCGCGAGGCGCTCCACCAAGAAGAGCGGACGGGCGACAAACAACTCGATCGCATACCATGCGGCGCCGACCGCCGCGAGCCACAGCAGGATTGGCGCCAGCAGCGTCCAGCCCGCACGCAGCGTCGTCAAGATCGAGGGCGACGGCGGGCGCCAACCGTGCACGATATAGAGAGCGCCGGGCTCCAGCTCCGAGGCGACAAACCAGGTGCGGCCGACGCGCCGCGCATTTGTCACAAGCGCAGGCCGCGTTTCGGAAAGCAGCCGGGTGAGATCGCGCCCGCTCTGGGCGTCGAACCCCTGCGCCATCAGAATGCGGCCCTGGCCATCGACAATCAGATTGGCGTTGAGGGGCAATCCTTTTCGATTCAGGCTGAGAAGCGGCTGGGCGTGACGCGCGACCCCGACAAACAGTTCAGCGCCGCGCTCACCCAATTCGGCCGGAGCGACCGCCACGAACGATGCGGTGCGCGCGTCAAACCCGAGCACGGGCTGCAGGCTCGCAATCGAGGTTTCGAACAGCGTGGGCGCGCCAATTTCTTCTCCGAGCAGGCGCGGGTCGTTGGCGCAGACAATCTCGCCGCGGCGAGACAACACGCTGAGGACGGTCAGATTTTCGAACTGGCCTGCAATGCGCTGCATGGTGGCCTGGCAGCGCGCCCTGTTATCCGCGAACAGCTCGGCGTTGGCGGCGAGCGATCGCGCCACTTCACGCAGGCCGATGACTTCATCGCGGATGTCCGCCATCGCCGCGATCTGCTCGGCGCCGACAGTTTGTTGCACGGCCGCACGCCGCTCCGCCTCCGCGGTCATGCCCGCCTGTACGGCCACCGCGCCTGCGGGAAGAAAGGCAAGGCCGAGCAGAGCCGCCAAGCGCCCGCGCAGCGAGCGCAACGAAAGCTCCGTCGGCCAAAACCTCAGTGGGCGGTTGTTCGTTACCAAGATCCCGCGATAACCCCCTGCGGCAAGGATCGGACTTCCTCACCAAGGGGTGCGCCGTCCGAATCGATCCCGAGCAATTCGGCCAGACGCTTGCGCGCGCGGTTAACGCGGCTCTTCACCGTGCCGACAGCGCAGCCGCAAATCTCGGCCGCCTCTTCGTAAGGCAAGCCGAAGGCGCCGACGAGCGTCAAGACTTCACGGTGATCGTTGTTCAGCTTGGAGAAGGCGACCTTGAAATCCTCAAGGTCGACTACGCCGTGCTGATTGGGGGCATCGGCAAGGCGCGCAGCGTGTTGGCCCTCGCTGTCCTCCACCTCGCGCCGCTTCTTGCGGAGATCGGAATAGTAGGTGTTGCGCAGGATTGTGAACATCCAGGCGCGCAGATTGGTGCCCGGCTCGAAGCGCTCGATATTGGCGAGCGCCTTGACCAGGGCGTCCTGCACCAGATCGTCAGCGCGCGCGGGGTTCGAGCAGAGCGAGCGCGCGAACGCCCGCAGGTTGGGCATCAACTCCACCAGCGCCTGACGGATTTCGGCCTGGGTATTCGGCGAGGGAGGGGCTTTCCTCGGTTCAGACATCGTTGTCCTCCCCGTTTCGGCGTTGGCCCCCCTCCCCCAATTGATCGAGCAGCTTCAACAGGTCCGGCGGGATGGGCTCATCCTTGACCTGTTCGTAGACGCGCTTGAGGTTGCGCGTGATCGGGTCATCACCTCGCCTACCCGCTGGGGTGAATTCCGCTGGACGTTTGCGCTTGGGCCGCTCGGGCGGCGCAGTTATCTTATCGTCAGGCTGGCCGGCCATCGGCCACTCTTTGGTGGGTGCATGATCAGGCATGTAACCCTTCTCCGCAGGCAAGGCGACACATATCCGGGGCCAAACGCCGGACGGGCCAAGGGGGTTCCTGAACCCAGGAACCGTTTTTCGCCTTCGGCGTTAGCCTTGCCGGGATGGCTGGGCGGGACGGGCCCAGCCCGTTGGAGCCAGCGATGAATCTTTCGAACATTATTGCCCCTCATATCCCCCTGCTGCGCCGCTATGCGCGGGCCCTGACAGGCTCCCAACGCAGTGGGGATGCGTATGTTGCAGCCACTCTTCAGGCTCTGATTGAAGACCGCAGCGCCTTCGACATGTCGCTGCCGCCCCGGGTGGCGCTCTATCGCGTTTTCCACGCGATCTGGGACAGCGCCCATATCGACCCGGGGCCCGGCGAAGGCACGGGGCTGGCGGCCAAGGCTCAGGAACGGCTGCGCGCCCTGACGCCCCTCAGCCGGCAAGCGCTGCTGCTCACCACGGTGGAAGGATTCACGACGGACGAAGCGGCGCGCATCATCGGCCGGCCATGGTCCGAGGTGACGGCCCTCGTTGCTGAGGCACGCGCCGAAATCGAGCGCCAGACCCGCGCCCGCGTGCTGATTATCGAAGACGAAACGCTCATCGCGATCGATCTCAGCGACATCGTGTCCAAGCTCGGTCATGAAGTCGTCGCAACGGCGGACACCGCGAGCAAGGCGATCGCCGCTGCTGCGCAACATCAGCCGGATCTCGTGCTGGCCGACATTCAGTTGGCGGATGGCTCTTCGGGCATCGATGCAGTGAATGAGATCCTGCATCGCGTATCGGTGCCGGTAATCTTCATCACCGCCTTCCCGGACCGTCTGCTCACCGGCGAACGACCGGAACCCACCTTCCTGATTACCAAACCGTATCTGGAAGAAACCGTTCAAGCCGCGGTTAGCCAAGCCCTTTTTTTCGAGAGCACGGCCGAAGCCGCCTGAACTGAATCCCGGAACAAGCCCGCTAAGGCCGCGTTGTGCGTGGAAGCTCCGGCTTGGACCGGAGCGTGACCATCAGGAGAAGCCCAATGCGCACGCTGAACAGAGCCACGCTGATCGCCCTTGCAGCGGCCTCTGCGTTAGCGGCAGCTGCGTGCAACACCGTCGCCGGCGCGGGTCGGGACATCGAGAACGCCGGCGAGGCCGTGACCGACGCTGCTGAAGAAACCGAGGAAGAACTGAAGGATGGCACTCCGTAAAGAGGGCTAACTTGGGATGACATTTCGGACCGATCCCGAATTCGACGATGATGAAGCCGAACGAGCAGCTGTTCCCTTCGGCGGAGCAGCGGCGGCCGCCGGCGCAGTATCGGTGCTGATCATTGCGACGATCACGCTGACCCTGGTTGCAAGCGGTCTAGACTTGAGCGCCGTCTTTCCTGTCGGCTGATGTCGTCCGCCCCCGCGCGCATCGTACACATCAGCGACGTGCACGTTGGCGACGCAGAACCTTCTCTGCTTGCGTTGGCCGCACGATCGATCTCGGACATCAAGCCGGACATCATCGTGCTCTCCGGCGATATCACGCAGTCCGGCCGCCGCCGGGAATTCGCCCAGGCCGCAGCGTTTCTAAACACAATGCCGGCGCCCGTGGTGGCGGCCCCCGGCAATCACGACGCCCCTGTGTTCGATCCGCTGGCGCGCATTGCCCGGCCCTATCGCAGATTCAACGCGCTGCCGATCGTGGATCGATGGCACAGCGCCGACAGAACGCTCGGGGTCGCCTCCATCTCCACAGCCCGCGCGATCCAGGCGCGTCTCGATTGGTCGCAGGGCGTGTATCGCCTGAGCGCATTGCGCGCGGCGCTGATCGCCGTCGAGCCGTGCGCCTGGCGCATGATCGTGGCTCATCATCCTCCGATTACGCACGAAGGCGCCTGGGTGCGCAGCGATGCGCGACGCGGGCGCGAAGCGCTGGAAATCTTAAATCAATACGAAAGGACCCTGCTACTGTGCGGGCACGCGCACGGCTTCAAGATCGTCCCACTCGGTCATCCGTCCAGCGTCTTCGTCGTCGCGCCAAGCCTCGCGTCGGGGCGCCCGCGCGACGGCGGTCATGGTTATGTCGTTTATGACGTTACACCCGAACGCGTGGACGTTTCGCTGCGGCTCAAATTCGGTGAGGAATTCGTCGAAACGCAGCGCATCACGCTTGGCGTTGCGCAGCCGGCCCAGTCTTCGGCATAGCCGACGCGGATCGCTGGGCAAGCACCAGCGCGACCCCGCCGAGCGTGGCGAGGGAGGCTAGCACAAGCCGCAGCGTGATGGTTTCCGACAACAGAATCACTGCGCCGATCGCAGCAATAACGGGCGCCGAGAGCTGCACCGTTGCGGCCTTGCCTGCGGTGAGGCCGCGCAGCGCTGCGTACCAGATCACGTAACCGCAACCCGAGGCGAGGGCGCCAGAGGCGACGGCGTACCCAATTCCCGCGGTGGACAGGTGAACGTTTGTATGCATTGCGATGCTGACAACAAGCACCAACGGCGCGCATAGGATGAAATTCATCGTGGTGGCGGCGAGCGGATCCGACGCGCCGCGGCCAAGCAGCGAGTAGACGCCCCACGCTATTCCCGCGATCGCCATGAGCGCAGCGCCAAGGGGGTCGGGCGCAGACAGGCCGGGGCTGACGAGATAAACAAGCCCGGCGAAGGCGATGGCGAGACCAAACCATCCAAGAGCGGGCATGCGTTCGCCCGCGCTCAGCGCGACCGCGAACATGGTGAGCTGCACGGCGCCAAACAGGATCAGAGCGCCCGCGGCCGCGCCCAGCGAAATATAAGCGAACGAGAAGAAGATCATGTACGCAAATAGGGCGAGCGCCGAGCGCCAGCTGGCGTTCCGGCGCGATGGCGGGCGTCTCTGCGCGTAGGAGATGAGGACCAGCGTCAGCGCGCCCGAGATGACGCGTATCGAAGTGAAGCTGGCCGCATCGATGGTTTCACCGCCAAGCGCAAGCCGGCAGAGCAGCGAATTGGCCGCGAAAGCGACCATGGCCAGCGCCGTCAACAGAAAGGTGCTTACGCTCACGGCCTTCTCGGAAAAGTGCGCAAGGCTCATAGCATGGCGGCCCTCGGGCTGGAGAGCATTCTTTCCCGTCCGGCTGAACATCGGGCCCAGGCGTGCTATAGCCGTCGGCATCTCCGGCGAGCCCCGAGTTGATTCATGCATCCCTTCGATATCGCCCTGCGCCACGCCAAGGCCTTCCGCGCCGGTCTCGCAGACCGCCCGCCGCGGCCCACGATAGCGCCGAAGGACCTGCTCGCGCGCTTGGGCGGTCCCACGCCGGAGCGCGGCGAAGA
>Ga0073934_10008312_pt1 | contig 13906 bp, 14 predicted proteins | sample LarsenN4metaG_FD_76834 | JGI IMG/M metagenome (GOLD analysis project Ga0073934, IMG submission 76834) | Hot spring sediment bacterial and archeal communities from British Columbia, Canada, to study Microbial Dark Matter (Phase II) - Larsen... ...
AACAGACTGAGGCAAGACGACTAAATTAGCCTGTACATATCCAGATGCAACTCCTGGAGTTGGGGCTTGATATTTTCCCTGGCGACACAGTTGCCGAACTTCGCTAGCAGTTAGTAGTTTGTTCATCACTATCTTAGTGGCTGGGCTTTGTTTTTCAAAGAAAGTTAAGTAGTTGGAGATTCTTAAACTTAAAATACTAACCAGTAAAATTAGTTTGAATTTTCCTATGTTCTCAGATATGGTTGTAACTTTATTTGGTTGATAAAGGCAGATGATATGAAAACGAAAAGCTTATTTATATTTGCGATGGGGGCTGTAATTTTAGGACTTTTTAGCTGTGCTATTAATACTAATGCGACTAGATCCAATTCTGCCATAAACACTCAAGCAGAGCAAGAAATTAAAATTGCTGGTTCTAATAGTGTTTATCCAGCTTTGGAGGTGTTAGCTAGTGCTTACGAGGTGAAAAATCCCACTACCAAAGTTTCAATACTCACACCTTCTTCATCAAAAGCAGGTATTGCTGGAGTTAAAGATGAATTGTTAGACATTGGAACTCTCAGTCGAGAATTGCAGCAAGAGGAAAAAGCATACAAACTAGAATATTACTTACTTGCTAAAGATGGCTTTTTAGTTGCTACCCATCCCAGTGTTAAAAATATAATTAATGTGACTACTGAGCAACTGAAAGGAATATATAGTGGTAGTATCAAGAACTGGCAAGAATTAGGTGGGCCTGATGCTAAGATTGTTGTCTTAGATATACCAAAAGAAGTTGCTGAAAATTTATTGCGGAAATACTATCTTGGTCAAGACCTTAAAATCTCATCAGAAGCTGTTGTTCTGCGTAGAGAAAGTGAATTGATTGCAGCCATTCAAAATACACCTTATAGTATTGGTGCTTTTTCTTTGGCATATGCTATTTCTCACAAATTACCAGTGAACCACCTTAGCCTTAATGGTGTGGAACCTAGCCTTGAAAATATTAAAAATAATAAGTATCCAATGGTTATACCGATTGGAATTACTATTAAAAAAACACCAGCAAAGTCTGTAAAAGAATTTGTGAATTATGCCATGAGTCAAGCCGGGAAAGAAGAATTAGCCAAACATAACTTTGTTGTCTTTACACAGAAAAAGTAGGGCAGAAGCTAGCGTTGATTGTTGGTAGTTTTTGTCTGTTACGGGAAAGTATATCCGGTGTCGTAGGTTTTGGGTGAATCCGCTTGTATTATCTGTCTTTATAACTTTGAAGACACATTCATTTATTCAGCGATGTAGTCAAAGAATTTTTTTGCTATACTCCCAGTAACAGGATTTATTTTCGGTTGAGAATTTCGTTTTGGTTTTCACAAGCGTCTCTCCGAATCTAACTCTCTACAGCAATTGATTTGGGAGATGCCCTATGTCTATTTACGTCGGTAACTTGTCCTACCAGGTTAGAGAAGAAGACCTGAGGGAGGTTTTTGCTGAATATGGTACAGTTAAGAAAGTTCAGCTACCTACAGACCGTGATACTGGACGGGTACGTGGTTTTGCTTTTGTAGAAATGCAGTCAGACGAAGAAGAAGAGCGTGCTATTGAAGCGCTAGATGGTGCTGAATGGATGGGAAGAGATTTAAAAGTTAACAAAGCAAGACCTCGTCCCGAAAGAAACAGTCAAAGAAGTTACTCTTCTGGTGGCGGAAATTGGGGTAACAGTGGTCGCAATAATCGCCGTTACTAAATTTTTTATATAAAAAATTTTAAATCTTAGGTCTCCAGCAGATTTAATCAATAACTCAACTCTGCTGGAATATTTTTTCCTTTAGTTGATGCAAAGTATCCACCCATACCAGGAGTAATAAAAATGGCGCAAGTAGTATTAGGAGAAAACGAAGGGATTGAATCAGCCTTACGACGATTCAAGCGCCAAGTCTCCAGAGCTGGTATATTCCAAGATATGAGGAAAAAGCGTCACTTTGAGACTCCATTAGAAAAAGAAAAGCGTAAAGCCGTTGCTAGACACAAACAGCGCCGTAACAGCGGTTCTCGTTCCAGGTAAAATTTTTCAACTCTATATTCAGAAAAACCAAAAAGCCTGCATCAGCAGGCTTTTATTGGATAATAGGATTTTTTTAAGAAACAAATAAGCCAGAACTAGTCACTGCGAAAGCACCAGCAATCGCAGAAGCAACCAGGGAAGCAAAAGCAGTATTAAACAACCACCAAGCAGCATCCGCAACTGCTTTTCTTGTTTCTACTGCTTGCTTTTGAGTTTGTTGTTTGAGAGTAGCAAGACGTTTGTTAACTTCCTCTTGGATACGTTCGACACGCTGAAGCGCATCATCTCTTGCTGCTTCCATTCGATCAATTATCCTATTAGCTTGCTCTTGGGAAATATCCTCACAAGAGCTGAGGATATATAGATCCAATTCAATATTTCCTGTCCTCGTTGTGTGATTTACTACATAACCGTTTAGCTTCTTAGTGCCTTTGTGCCTTGGTGGTGAAAAAACACCAACCACTAAGACTCCAAGACACAAAGAATTTTCATCCTTTCTAAATGTTAAATTTCTACTGGTTTGCTGTCAGCAAAAGCGAATTGTAAAGGAAACTAGGGGCTAAAAGAAGATGAAGAAAGTTAGCAAGACTAGCAAGAAATATATTGTCTCTGCCATATTTTTGACCATAGCTGCCAGTCTTAGCAGTTGTAGTTTTAACCCTACTTATGAAGGTAAATTTAATATCACAACATCACCAACGCCAATCAGTGAAACTCCTGCATTGACTACCCAATCACCAACTCAAAGTACGGCCAGGCTCAATGTTCAACCCAGGAGTGAATCACTTATCACAGATAAAACTGTGAATGTGATTTTATACACAAGTGATACACAATGTCAAGAACTAGTTCCGCAAACAATCACAGTAGCAGCACAACAACCCGTGACAGCTGCGGTGGGTAAAATTTTGGAACAACGGGATAACGGTGACTTTAGCTTTTCTGGATATCGAGTTAATATCAAAGACGGTGTTGCAACAGTAGATTTACGCCTAGATCCTAAGTCTCGACGGCAAATCACTTCCCTATCAAGTTGTGAACAGTTTGCTTTATTTGGTAGTCTCCGCAAAACTCTCACAAGTAATCCGCAATGGGGAATTAAAGATGTTCGCTTCACTGAACGAGGTGAACAGATAGTTTTATAGAAGAATTTGAGATTCACTATGTAATTTATGATCGGCAGTGTCGAGGCAAAACTATGTGCCTTACCTTCCTGCCATGATCAAATTCTAGTTCTAGTTGGTAGCGATCACTATGGGGAACTCGGAGCCTCTGGTGGGTAGAGGGGGGAGTATAGAAGAATCACTAACTACTAACCATCAACAACCAACCAACAATCAACATTGGATCGGTTTTCCTCCCATCCCCTTTCCCCTAATTTGAAAATAATTTCGCCAGAATTTAAGTAGGCTTTGATTTGGAAAGGTAGTTATGTTTCCCTTTAATTTCTGGTATAACTCTTGCTACGATATGGAGCCTGTTTCTCGGAAAAATCGTTTGGAGCGCAAGCTAAGATTTCTCAAAGCAATGCGTGATGACCTAGAAACAAAGCTTGCTGGTTTAAATGGTGCGATCGCTAATCTTGAACAGCAAATCAATCAGGAAGATGCTACTCAAGTTTAACTAGGTTGATTGAAATCAATTTTATGTTGATAGAAATTTACTAAACTGTGTAACTATACGGGTGAAATATTGTGTTAAACAATACATAATCACCCGTTTTTTGATTTGACCCAAACCAAGAAAATTGATCATAAAATACTAAAAAAATGGTTTGTTTCCGGATCGGGATACAACAGAGTTGGTGTTATTTTTCAGTACTACAGTTTTTTAAATTTACATTTATGCGTCGATTTTTAAGTGTTCTTACCTTAGTGACATTAATACAATCCTTTCCAATTGTTGTTTCTGCCCAAGTTCAACCACAAGCCAAGCAATCATCCGATCCAATTCAGATGGTGTTAGCTGCGAACTGGATGACTAACTATCCAGATAACAAATTTTATCCAGAAAGGATAGTCAGTCGAGCAGATTTAGCCTCCATCATGGTGAAAGCATTTCGACTAGATAAACGACAAGCAACAAGCAAAGAAAATGTTGTAGTTCCAGATGTACCACCCTCTCATCCGGCTTATAAAGATATTCAAACTGTCTTAAAAACAGATATCATGAGAGGCTATCGGGGTAACTTATTTTTCCCCAACCAAAGAGTGACAAGAGCAGAAGCTTTAGCAATTTTTGCTCAAGCCTATGGTGTTTTTCAGTTTCCCGATGAGACAGTCAATGAAATTCTGGCTCCCCATCCAGATGCAGCATCTATTCCTCCTTGGGCCAGAAAAGCGATCGCTACAGTAGTAGCCGAAGCATTTGTCAATACAGACACTCAAGGAAATATTTACCCATTAAAACCCATGACTCGTGGTGATATGGCTTATGTATTGAGTAAATATCTCCAAAGACAAGGACAAGATGCAGAAATCCCAGATGCACCCCCTGCACCTCCTCAGCCTTAATTAGTAGGGTCGGTAATGGGTAATTGGTAATTGGTAATTGGTAATTGGTAATTGGTAATTGGTAATTGGTAATTGGTAATTGGTAATTAAGATATTGATGATTTTCCCATGCCCAATAGCCAATGCCCAAGCTTTGTATCATCAGCAATTAGTCGGACATGATATTACACATACGTCAATATGATTTAGCCAACAGTAGTTAGATTTTTTTTGCAAATCTAAGGTTGAAAACGCTGGATTTTTTATCTTTGCATCCTAGCTATGTTTATCCAAGATCACTTCTAAACCTAGTAAGTTGATCAATTGCAAACTGAGTTTGATTGCTAAACAAGAAGTTTTATTAGCTCAAATTAGGCAAATCTAAATTTCATACTCATCTGTTGCAAAATAAGTTAGGTGCAATGATGAGCAAAAATAGATATATAAGAAGTAAAACTTTATATGTTTCGAGAGAAAAATTAATAATGTTAAAATATAACAAATTTAGATACAGTAAATTACACTCTTTATTTAGTTAGCATAATTTAATAATCAAAGTGTGAGGAGGATTGAGACTTTATGCGAGTTTTACTAGTCTATCCGATATTTCCCAAAACCTTTTGGTCATACGAAAAGATATTGGCATTAGTAAATCGGAAAGTTTTGCTGCCACCCTTGGGCTTGGTAACTGTAGCAGCGATTTTGCCTCAGGAATGGGAATTTAAATTAGTAGATCGTAACATTCGTCCTGTTACAGAAGCAGAATGGGCTTGGGCAGATTTAGTCATCTTCTCGGCGATGATTGTGCAAAAACAAGATTTGCTTGAACAAATTCGGGAAGCAAAAAAACGTGGTAAGTTAGTTGCTGTCGGTGGTCCCTATCCCACTTCTACACCTAGCGAACCAAAGGCAGCTGGTGCAGATTTTCTCATTCTGGATGAAGGAGAAATCACTCTACCGATGTTTGTTGAAGCAATTCAACGGGGAGAAACATCTGGTACCTTACGCGCTACAGAAAAACCAGATGTCACCTCAACACCCATACCCCGCTTTGATTTGCTAGATTTTGATGCCTACGACATGATGTCAATTCAATTTTCGCGCGGTTGTCCTTTCCAGTGCGAATTTTGTGACATTATTGTTCTTTATGGTCGCAAACCCCGTACCAAAACTCCAGCCCAATTATTAGCAGAATTGGACTACCTCTATGAATTAGGTTGGCGGCGGGGTGTTTTCATGGTAGATGATAACTTTATTGGCAACAAACGCAATGTCAAGCTGTTGCTCAAAGAGTTAAAAGTTTGGATGCAGCAACATAATTATCCCTTCCGCTTTGACACTGAAGCATCCGTTGATTTAGCCCAAGATCCAGAATTGATGGAATTGATGGTTGATTGTGGTTTTGCGGCGGTGTTCTTGGGAATCGAAACACCAGATGAAGAAAGTCTACAACTAACGAAAAAATTTCAAAATACCCGCAGTTCCTTGGTTGAATCTGTGCAATCCATCATCAAAGCCGGGTTGCGGCCTATGGCCGGATTTATTATTGGTTTTGATGGTGAAAAAGCAGGTGCAGGCGATCGCATTGTCCGTTTTGCCGAACAAGCTGCAATTCCTTCCACCACCTTTGCCATGTTACAAGCGCTACCAGATACAGCTTTGTGGCATCGCCTCAAAAAAGAAGGACGATTACGGGAAAACAAAGACGGTAACATTAACCAAACCACTTTGATGAACTTTATTCCTACCCGTCCCCTGGAAGAAATTGCTAGAGAATATGTTGAGGCATTTTGTACTTTATATGACCCAGTGAAATATTTAGACCGCACCTATCGTTGTTTTATGATGATGGGCACACCAAAATGGAAAGCACCCTTCAAAATGCCAGAGTGGGTAGTTGTCAAAGCATTGTTGATTGTGATTTGGCGACAAGGAATCAAACGCGAAACCCGTTGGAAATTTTGGCATCACCTCTTTAGCATTATTAAGCATAACCCTAGTGTTGCCGAACATTACCTGGCTACCTGCGCCCACAACGAACATTTCCTAGAGTATCGCCAAATTGTTCGTGATCAAATTGAATCCCAATTGGCGGAATATCTCGCCCAAGGTGCAGAAAAGCCCTATGTACCAGAGAAGGAAAAAACAGAAGCGTTAGCTGGTTAAGTACGGAGTCTTTCTTCGCGAGCTTTGCATCTACCCTGCGGGAAGACGCTGACGCGTCTACGTGGTTCAAAAAGAAATCTTATTAACCACCAAGACGCTAAAACACCAAGTTATGGCGGTTTGCAATTAGGTGTGGGAAAAACGAACACCGATGCACACTGATGTACACTGATGAGGGTGTGTTTTATTTACGCTTTCTTTCTTAAAAATTTCTCTATTGTTTTGGAGGTAGATGAAGTGGTGCGATCGCTTGTTGGTGATTCTCTAGATTTGGGCGATCATGTTTAAAACGAGAAATTCCAAGGTTGAAACAAGAAATTTCTAGGTTAAAACAAGAAAATTCAGGGTTGAAACATGAAACTTCTAGGTTGAAACGAGAAATTCCAAGAATGAAATCAGAAACTTCGAGTTGAGAACTTGAAACTTTAAACAAGCTCCCCGACTTTTATCAAAAGTGGGATATCTGGGTGCGATCGCACTGATACACTTATGATTTTTGTACAAGCGGGAGTGTCACCGTAACAGTAGTTCCTTCGCCAAGTAAAGAATTGACTTCAATCTTACCCTGATGTTTTTGGATAATCTGATAGCAAATCCACAATCCTAATCCAGTACCTTTACCCACTTCTTTAGTTGTAAAGAAAGGGTCGAAAATTTTATCTTGGTTTTGTGGTTCAATTCCGCAACCATTATCTGTAATTCGTACATAAATGCGATTTCCTGCTGCTTTGTTTGTATGAATTAGTATTTGGGGATTGACTTTATTATCTTCCGATGACAAATTACTCAAAAATGACTCTTCTAAAGCATCAATTGCATTACTCAAGAGATTCAAAAATACTTGATTTAATTGTGCTGGGTAACACTCAATTAATGGTAGTGTTTCTTCGTATTCTTTAATTACTTGAATTCCTTCTTTTAAGCGATGATTGAGAATCAACAAAGTACTGTCAATTCCCTCGTGGATATTCACAGCTTTTTTCTCAGATTCGTCCAGTCGTGAGAAATTTCGTAAAGACAACACAATTTCCCTGATTCGCTGCGCTCCCATTTTCATTGAGGAGAAAATTTTGGGCAAATCTTCGCTGATATAATCTAGCTCGGTCTTTTCTAGACAAGTTTGAATCGCAGCAGTTGGTTGAGGATATTCTTTTTTGTATAAATGAAGTAATTCTAATAATTGTTCAATATATTCTTTGGCATAGCTAATATTGCCGTAGATAAAACTAATAGGATTATTTATTTCATGAGCAACTCCCGCTACCATATTACCCAGTGAAGACATTTTTTCGGTTTGAATTAACTGTGCTTGAGTTTGCTGAAGTTCTTGAATAGCATAGCTAAGTTGATCGTAAGCTAAATTTAATTCCTGATTTTTTTGTAAAAGTTGGTGAGTGCGTTCTTCAACTCGCTTTTCTAAAGTTGTACGAGCTTGTTCTAATTCTTGAGTGTATTCTGCAACTCGCCGAATTAAGCTATTAAGAGAAGTAGCTAAAATTCCCACTTCATCATTTCTTGTTACAGGAGCTTGCAAATCAAAATTCCCTTCCTGAGTAGCTTTTTGAGCAACTCTCGCCACAGTCAATAAAGGTCCAGAAATATTTCGCGCTATATTCTTACCCACCAAGGTACAAATCAAACACCCCACTAGGAAAAAACCCCACAATCTTAACCATAAATACTGTACTGTATGGTTAAGATCAGCAAGCGATTTTAGCAATACCACTGTTAAAGAGGTGTTGCTTAGTCCAGGTAGAAAAATACTTTTGGCTACATAGTGCTTATTTGTAAGTAAGATGCGCATTGGTGGAACAGAAGTAGGTGGTAACTGCCAATTTCTATGAGTGACTGATGTTAATGTAGAAACAACAACTGTTTTATCTTTGTTGAATACAATCAAGTACTCATCTTTGGCTGCTATTAGACTTTTGAGGAATTCGTTATTGATGAGAATACCAATTTCAACTGCACCAATCACTTCTTCTTCGTTAGACTTAATTGGAGCTGTACCTACTAAAACTAACTGTGTTTGTCCTCGTTGTTTTTCAACACTGACTACATCTAAAGGGTACATCCCACCCAATGCTTGAGAAATAGTTGTTCTATCTTCTAAGTGTGATTCATTTAATCTTGGCTCTCTCAGATCTAGCACTACTCCACCATTTTGATTGACAACCTTGATCAGGTCTAATCCCAAATTAGTCTTATGTGAAACTAATATTTTCAGCAGTGCTTGAGTATCTTTCTGTTGCAGTATGGTACGCACATCATTTCGTTCTGCTATTAGCTGCACCCAAGAACCCAAGTCTTGTTTTTCTGTTTGCAACTCTTGCAAAATCACCGCTGCGCCTGATGCAACAGAATTTTTGATCTGGTGTTCCATTCGGCTGGTAAACCAAAAAGCAAAGCTAATCACAGCTACCACCATAATGCTAAAGAATACCAGCATAAAGGGCATGATAATTCTTTGGCTTAAAGGTAGTTTTGAGTAACTAGCTTGCAACCTCACACCCCGTCCCACTATTTGCGGGTTAGATTGTTGCTCAGTACTTTGATTGAAAAAGCTGAAGAGTGGCATTTGAGTATTAGTATCATTCAGCACCAGAACAATTGGTAGCTAGAAGTTATAGAGCCGCAACTCCAACTCCCTAAATTGTTACTTGTTTATTTTGAGTAAATAAATTTTTGATTCCAAAATTAATTTTTATACTTAAATCAATTAAGCTTTAAATAATATTGTAAAAATGTCTTCGCTGTCAAACTTACGTTGAGAAAAGTAAGTTTTAACACCTCGCTATCATTGCACACCAACTTTATTGTGGGGTGGTGGGGTGATGGGGAGTGTGGGGAGTATGAGGGGTGTGGGGAGTATGAGGGGTGTGAGGAGTATGAGGGGTGTGAGGGGTTAATAATAAATTAATTACTAACTAAATAACTGCTAACCACTAACAACCAACAACCAAGCATTTACTATAATTTACATAATCTTTGTAAAAACCGTTAAACTTCATTGCAAACCTAACAAGCCAGGTAAAATGACATGATAAGTTTTGATAATGTGAATTCAGTAACTTAGGGATTAAAAAACAAAGGAGAAAACAGTGGCGATGGAATCACAGTTCCTCAAGGGTACAAATGTAATCGTTGAAGAAGACTTTAGTGAATATGTTGCCCACCTCCAAATGCACATGGCTCTGCAAGCTCGTAATTTGGTTCCATCCCTGAAGCAAACACAGGTAGACAGCCGAGAGCAATTACTCCATCAAACCCAAGCTAATTTTGAAAAACTAATTTCTCGTTCTCGCCGAGCTATCTAGCTCATAATCTATACAAATCTTCAATAAAATTTAAATAAAATCAAAGCAGAACTTGTTGAGCCTAGGCTAATGTAGTCATCAACTAGTCTGCTTTTTAGTATTGAGTTGTGAAAATCACTCTTTTGGAGCAATAGAAAGGGGTGGAAAGCCGTTAATATTAATGCAGCAGTACCTCTGTTTCTGTTATTTAAGGCGCAATGGCGGCTCGAATGAAAATGAATTCATTACTTCAGAAAAATCTTAGCGTTGTGATCCGACCAATCCAATATCGAGATTTGGATAGTATTGGACGTCTAGCTCTAGATTCATTCGCAGCTAAAACCAGAAAAGGAGCCGATTTTGCTATGCGGCAAATGCAATGGCTGCGCCGCTGGTATGGATTGTTGAAATTTTTAAGTTGGTTTCCCAACCCATTACAGTACATTTTCTGTGGTTATGTAGCAGAACAGGGGCGATCGCTTTTAGGAATGATCCAAGTCTCGCCATTTAATCGTACGCGTAGCACTTGGCGCGTAGACCGTGTGATTCTAGAGCGTGCTGCCGATAAGCAAGGAATTGGCTCGCAGCTTTTGCGTTACTGCTTTGAGTCAATTTTAGAGGCTCGGACTTGGATATTAGAAGTAAACATCAACGATACAGAAGCACTGGCACTGTATCGACAAAACGGTTTTCAGCGTCTGGCTGAAATGACCTATTGGGAAATTAAACCAGAACTGCTAGCTGAATTGGCGCAGGTTAACCCAGACTTGCCTAATTTGCTGCCTATAAGTAACGCTGATGCTCAGCTGCTATATCAGCTAGATACAGCATCAATGCCGCCTTTGGTACGGCAGGTATTTGACCGCCAAACCGATGACTTTAAAACCAACTTATTTAGTGCCTTGGTTGATGCTGTCAAACAATGGGTGACTAAAACAGAAGTAGTAACTGGTTACGTGTTTGAACCCCAACGTAAAGCAGCGATCGGTTATTTTCAGATTATGCTAGACCGCAAAGGTGAAGAACCACATTGGGCGACGTTAACAGTCCACCCAGCATACACTTGGCTGTATCCAGAGTTGTTGACTCAACTTGCTCGTATTGCCCAGGATTTTCCTCAGCAACCATTGCAACTAGCTTCGGCAGACTATCAACCAGAAGGAGAAGAGTATTTAGAACAAATAGGAGCAAGTCGTATAGAACACACTCTAATTATGTCTCGCTCGGTGTGGCATAAAGTACGAGAATCTAAATTTGTCTCATTGGAAGGAATTCAGTTACCCGAAGTACTACAAGGTCTGCAACCAGCACGCAAACCCATACCAGGGGGAATGTCATGGTTACCACCACATCAGCAAACTTCTCCAGACAGACCAGCACAACCCAATCCATCAAAAGAAACTATTTCCTTTTCTTGCAAAAATTCTCACCTGGAACCATTTTGTCAGCCAGACTCAGCTGATGGACAACAGCAGGAGTAGTTGTGTGGATATTGAACAAGGACAAGGAAGTAATCTTTCTCCCCTGTCTCCTCCCTCTTGTGTGTCTTACCTTAACTCTAAATATGTTTCTGCTTTAGGGTTAGATGTCGGTCGTAAACGTATTGGTGTGGCGGGGTGCGATCGCTTAGGGTTAATAGCCACTGGCATTACGACTGTCGAGCGCACATCTTTTGGGCAAGTTGTGGAACAAATACAAAAACTAGTCAATGAAAGAGAAGTACAAGTTTTAGTCGTCGGTTTACCCTATTCCATGGACGGTTCTTTGGGGTTTCAAGCCAAACAAGTGCAAAAGTTTGCCACACGATTAGGCAAAGTTCTGAAGCTGCCTGTAGAGTATGTAGATGAGCGATTAACCTCTTTTCAAGCAGAGCAGTTGCTCATTGCTGAAAACCGCTCTCCATCACGCCATAAAGCTTTAATTGACCGTAAGGCAGCAGCTTTAATTTTGCAGCAATGGTTAGATACACGGCGAGCTGGCTTACAATCTACAGAATTATCTGCTGAGTAAGCATACCTTGTCGCATGATATTCTGAAATCTGTTAGCCAGCAAAGGTAGGAAACAATTGAAGGTTAAAGAGAAACAGGGAACGGAAAAAGGGTAATTAGGATATCGCTCATTTTTTCAACCCCTAATCCCTAATCCCTAATCCCTAATCCCCTTTCCCCCTCTATCAAGTAGCTGGTAGTCATACAGTTTATATCTCGGCTATGTCTTTTTCTTATTTTTCGGACGAACACGATCGCGAATCTGCTGGCACCATCACTTTGAGCGATGACAAAGGGCGATCGCTCGAATGTTACATTGAGCATTCACTAGAAGTAAATGGGCAAGGATACTTTTTGCTTCTTCCTGTTGACTCACCTGTAGAAATCTTTGCGTGGCAAGGTGAGGAAGAAGAAGAAGAGGCTGTTCTCGTAGAAGATGATGCCACGATCGAACAAATTTTTGGCACTGCCCAAGCTGTACTATCGGAGCAAAATCTAGTCCTCAAAAATACAGCTTATGCTTTAACTGTTGCAGGTGAACTACCGCCAGTTGAAGAATCAGAATTGTTCACTTTAGAAATCGAAGACGAACAATCAGATTTGGAACCAGAGCAATTACAATTGCTAGCTAGCTTTTACCATGAAGAGCAGGAGTATGCAATTTATACCCCTCTTGATCCACTGCTGTTTTTTGCACGGATATCTAAAACTGGTAAACCTGAATTGCTTTCGCCAGAAGAATTCCGTCAAGTGCAACCGCTCTTAGAAGAGCATTTGTTTAATGGAGTTGAATAAAATTAAAAATTCAAAACAAAAACGGCAATATTTAGTCTCTACATGAGGAATTTTTAATTATTATTAACTATGGGCATAAGCATTTGACAGTCTTTTTGCCAAATGTTTTAGCTATTGCATAGATTTCTGAGAAATTATGTCTATAGTCCAGTGTCCATAGTCAAGAGTTATTTACTAGTGACCATTGACCATTGACTTCTGCCTAAACTATGCGCTGGAACAACCTCCTACAGCCTGATTTAATTTTGGAAGGTTCAGTGTTGAATCTCACACCTGGTATTATCCAACAATATGGGCTGAAGGGGCTGGTGTTGGATGTAGATGAAACATTAGTACCAATTAGAGTAGTATCGGCTTCAGCAGAACTACGAAATTGGGTTCAGGAAATCCGTCAGGTAGCAACTCTGTATCTTGTAAGCAATAATTTAAGTGAAGTCCGCATCGGTAATATTGCTCAGTCATTGGATTTACCTTACTACTTGGGCGCTGCTAAACCCTCACGACGTAAGATCAGAGCAGCACTCAATGCCATGAGTTTGCCCGCGGAACAAGTCGCAATGGTGGGCGATCGCTTATTTACCGATGTGTTAGCTGGTAATCGACTGGGAATGTTTACGATTTTGGTTGAACCAATAGTTCATCCTGATGTTGCTTTGCGCTCCCACCCAGTCCGTAACTTTGAAGTTTGGGTATCTGAAATTATGGGAGCCTCCATCAGCCCAGCAAAACGCCGATTTACAAAGCTTCACAAATAGTCAGGAAAGTAAATCTAAAGAAAAAATTAAAAAATCTTTGTTTACTACAAAAATAGGGGATCATTTACCTATAGATAACATTGGGGTCAGCAAAATAAAGACCCTAAATATAACAAGTAAGCTAAAAACTGATAAAGTGTCAGCTCCTGTTTACATGAGTTGGCACTTTATGCTATTTAACAGTGATTAATAGATTTCTAAACATAACAATAAACGTGTTTGAGACGCAGATCTCAAATATTCAAAAAACCGCCTGCAATTTAAACCGCAGTCTCATAGCTTTCTGCTGTTTGATTTATTTGACTCGTCTTCAGACGACTTTAGCTATGAAGCTCAGGATTTAAACCCTCAGCCGTATATTGAAAAAAA
>Ga0073934_10008313_pt1 | contig 13906 bp, 19 predicted proteins | sample LarsenN4metaG_FD_76834 | JGI IMG/M metagenome (GOLD analysis project Ga0073934, IMG submission 76834) | Hot spring sediment bacterial and archeal communities from British Columbia, Canada, to study Microbial Dark Matter (Phase II) - Larsen... ...
CCCCTTATCGTTCGCACCCATCGCCGACGATTATATCCCACACCAGGGCAGAACCCTAACCTTTTTTCGGGCGGGCGACAGACCCGTCGCCCGTCTCTCAGGGCGCATCGTCTCCTCCTCTGCCTCGCCGCGCGAAACCGACGAGGCGACTCCAGGCCTCTCGCACGTCGGGCGGGACGCTGGCGATGACCACCGGCACCCAACGGGCCGATGGAACAACATCTCCGTCGGGCCACCAGCCCCACATCCGCACGAACCATCGGCCATCCGCCGTGACCCGATGAGGTGAAGAGATGGCCGGGGTCGGGAGGGCGGGGAAGCGACCTCCCATGGAGCAAGAGCCTAGAACTCTCGCCCTGACCCCGGCCAGCTGACGTCGATGTCACTCGAACACCCGGCGCACCGCACGGGCCACCGCCTTGCCGAACCGCGCTGAATCGGATTCCTCCCCTACCCCCCCCCGCCCCCTTCTGGACCATCCCACCAATGGGTACAGTGAATTGTATCGTCTCGTGCAAGGCAAGGAGTGTCTTCTTCGCCCTTATAACCACAAGAGCAACATTCGCCTGGTGTGGGATCACGCATCCCTTACGCCTCCTCGCTCCCCGACCCATGTTGAGGGTGTGAGCATACCTTGCGCGTCAGGCCGCCCGCCAGCCCTTATCCTCTCCACGGCTTGCTTACCACGAACCGGACGAAGGCGACCAGGAAGGCCGCGAAGATCACGACCCAGGCGAATCCCAGGTCAAGATACCGCAGCATCCCGCTGCCTCAGCAGAAGAGCGGCAGCCGTTCCAGCCGAATCTTCCCGACCGCGTCAGCCATCACTCCCGTCCTTTTGCTCCATCCACCAGCGTGACGAACTGGTCCAGCCGCAGGAAGTGCCAACCCTCGACCACCGCAAACGACAAAGACGTTAGCACGATGAGCTTCTCGCGTGGAATGACATCATAGACCACGAACGGCGGCATCTGGTTCCGCCCGATGACGAGCAGCGGATACTCCCGCGCCGAATTCTGTCGGCCCCTCCTCGCTTGCGTTAACCCCGCTCGGACCGCCGGGGCGAGCCGCCCGGTCTTCGCCATCCGGTCGAAGCTCCACCCCTCGACATTCTTGCATTCCACGTGGAACGGGCGACCCATCCAAGCGACCGCCTTGCGCGCCGTCTCGGTCAGCAGCGCCACGTCCGGCCCCGCCTGCCCCATCGGGCGCACCTTGAGGTCGGCCGCGACCCCCTCCGGCACCCACTCGACGCCGTTCCGCTTCCCCGGCTTCGTCGGCGGAATCGCGAGGATCGTCAATCCGCATGTGCGGGCCAGGGCTTCGGCCACCTGCACCTGGAGGCGTCTGCCCTTCGCCTTCGCGCTGCTCGCCCTCATCCGCCTAGCCCCACCCGAACGACCACCGCTACTGTCCCGCCCGTCAGGTCCACCGTCCGCGCCCCAACGACCGCTCCGATGACCCGACCGGTCTTGTTTCGCCACGGGTACGGGAGTCGCGCCGCCAAATCCGCCCGGAAGGCCTCGGCCCGGGCGACCGTGTCGTCCTGCTTCCCGGGCGGGGCCGTCATCTGCCAGAGCACCACCTCGAAGGCCATCTCGATCTCCCTATTATCCTATATCCGGCGGGGAGGAGTTCCCACGATGACTTTTTCTACCGCTATGCTGGCCAACCCCCTGTCACCCGACCTCCACCCTCGACCCATCCTTATCCAAGATCACGACCCATTCGCCGTCCGTCGTCAACGCCCCCAGCAGGTCGCTGTCGTGCGTCGTCACGAAGGCCGTCCCCCGCTGGCGGGCCTCCCGCATGATCCACCCCGCCAAAATCTCCTTCCCCCGCGCGTCGACGTGGCATTCGGGCTCGTCGAAAATCTTCAAGGGAAACGGCCGGGCGCTCCGCCGCTCGGCGAGGTCCTGAAGCGCCGCGAACTGGGCCAGATCCACCCGACTCCCCTGCCCGGCGCTACTCCCCCCGTAGACTCCCGCCCCCCACGCCCACCGGACGGCGGTCGTCAGCTGCTCCTTCACCGCGCCGCCCTTCAGCGGCCGGAGAGCCGAGATCTCCACCTCCGCCTCCCCGGCGGCCAGGATGGCCAGGTGATGAGCCACCCGCTCGTTGAGAAACCCCGCCACGCTGTCGAACAGCAACGAACGCAACCCCCGATCGCCGAACGCTTCTACCCAATACTCCGCCGCCCGGACGGTCGCGGTCGCCTTCGCCTGGTCCTTGACGTTGACCGCCAGTGCCCTCTCCGCATCGGTCCGTTCCTTATGGACGGCGGCCAGGGCCGCCTGGCCGTCCCACCGCGCCCCCCGCTCCGTTTCCACGGCCTGCTTCGCCGCGGCGAGATCCATCCCAGCCTGGGATTTCTCCGCCTCAGCCCGTCGGACTGCCGCTTCCCCGGCCTCCGCCTCCATCGCGGCCACCGTCTGCTCCGTCACGCCGGGCAGCGACTTGAGATGCCGCTCCAGCTCCGCCGCCTTCGCCCGCTCCGCTTTGCAGGCGGCCGCCGCCGCGACCTCGGCCTGCGCTCGCCGCGCCTGCGCCCGCTTGAGGTCCGGCGAGAACCGCCGGCGGACCACCCCCGCGTCCGACACGTCGCCCCGACAGGTCGGGCAGACTCCGTCGTGGACCAGCGCCTCCACCTGCTCGCCGAGCTCCTCGATCTTCGCCAGCGCCAGCCCCACCTGCCGGTCCGCCTCCACCTGGGCCGCGTGGAGGGCCTCATACTCTGCCTTCACCGCCCGGACCCGCTCCCACTTCTCTCGGAGCCGTTTCGCGGCCGACGCCTTCCCCAGTAACGCGGCCAGCCTGGCAGCGGCGTCGTCGAACCGACGCTGGGCCGCACGCGCCCGCGCCTCGGCCGCCGCGATCCGGGCCGCCTTGTCCGCCGCAAAAGACTTGTAAGCAGCCTCCAACTCCACGATCTGCCGCTCGGCGGACGTCCGCTGCGTCTCCAACCGGCTCGCCTCCCTCGTCAGGTCGAAGATCCGGCGCTGCCACTCGTCCCGCCAGGCCTTCGCCCGGTCCAGGGCCTCCTTGAACGAGACCCCCTGGATCTCATCGAGCATCTTCATCGCCGAGCCCTGGTCCGCTCGGGCAAACCGCTCGAACGTCTCCTGGCCGAAGACGATGGCGTTCCGGAACAAGGCGGGCCCGTACCCGAGAAGCTGGGTTACCTCCGCCTGCTCGGCCTTCCGCCCGTCCAGCAGCAACTCGAAGGGCCGCTGGCACCGCGTGATGACCCGCTCCCGCCCGTCCACCGCCAGAACGTGCTCCACGACGCACCGCTCCTCCGTGAACCGGCACGCCACCTCCCCGGCCCGGAACACCTTGCCGTCCCTCATGGGCAGCGTCTCCCCGAAATCACACCACGACAAGGCACTCCACAACGCGCTCTTCCCAGCGCCGTTGCTGTCCATCGCCTGGCTGAGCCGGTTCTCGCCCCGAACCTGCACGAGGCCTAAGTCAGCCAGTGGAATCTCCTGGCGCTTGCGGAACGACAGGAAATGCTCCAGGGCAAGGGACACGAACCGCATCTACTTCTTCCCCAACTTCAGCCAGTCGCTCCGAAGCTCACGCACTGGCACGGCGAAAGGGCAGGACCGAGACCTCCACTCGGTCCTCCTTCCCTTTCATCTCCTCCGGCAGAAACCGCACGGCCTTCGCCGCAGCCTGCGTGTCGTTGTCCGCGATGACCGCGTGCGGGCCGGCCACGATCTGCTCTACAGCCCCGTCATCGAACACCTGCTTCTGGGTCGGTTTCAGCACCAAAGCGATCAAGAATACCCCCATGGCAGCCTCCTCTTCTACGGTTGTGATGCGTTCGTTGTGTTTGTCGTGGAAGTCGCCGTCTCTCTGCCCCCTGTCCCCCCGGTCGTCGTCTCCGGGGCGACAGACCCGGCCTTCGCCATCGTCCGCTGCTCAGGCGTAAAATCGTAGGCCGCGTTGACAGCGGCTAACGTCGCTCCGGTCTGGGTCAGGCTTCGAGCTTTCAGCATGTTGCTCGATAAGGCCGAGTACGTCGCCTGGATGCCCATCGCGCTCGGCGAGTAGCCCAGCGTCGTAGCGGCCCCGATCCCCATCCCGCCAGCCTCAGCGAACTCGTCCACGTTTGCCCCGAGGTACAGGATCTTCCACCCGGCCATCTCCCGGGCCTTGACGAGCTGCTGCACCCGGGCCTTCGTGTAGGTGCGGCTCTGGTTCTCCTCTCCGTCCGTGATGACCATAACGACGACCTGGTCCGGCTTCCGCCATACCCCGAACAGCCGTCCGTGAACGTGCTCCAGCGTCCGGCCCACCGCATCCAGGAGCGGCGTTCTCCCGCGAGGAATCAGCTCCAGGCGCGCCTCGTCCACGTCCTCCAGCTTCGCCCCGTCGTACACTACCTCGAACGGGTCCCGATCGTCGAACCGGACGAACGTCAGCCGGACGTCCCCGGCCAGCCGCCGCTGGTCCCGGACGAAGGACCGTAGCCCGCCCTCGTGGTCCGCCCGCTGCGCATGCATCGACCCGGACCGATCCAGCAAGATCACTACCTCTATGTAGTCCCGCATCTACCCCTCCTGTCGATTTGCCGCCTTGGCTGCTTCCGCCCGCCGCCCCACGTCTCCGACCACGTGCCCCGGAATGACCTTGGGCTGCCGGTCCCACCCGCCCCGCCTCTGTCTCTGTGTCGAGCCTCGCAACAGCCACCCCGCTATAAAGCCGACCCCGAAGACGGCCCAGGCTGACCAGTCCGCGATCATCGCCACCCTCCCCGTCGCAACCACCAGGCGTTCCCCGGGTCGGGCCGAAGCGTCCCCCGCCGCTCCCCGTTCGGGCCGAACGTCTCCACGATCCCCGTCGCCGGGTCCCGTCGACCCCACCCCAGCCGCTTCCCCTCCCGATCATAGAAGTCCAGCCGTCCGTCCCGCTCCTGGCCCCACCCGACCCGACGGCCGTCCGCCTCGAAGACCTGCCAGACCTGCGACTCCGCTCCGACGACGAGCGCCGCGGCCGCCAGCAGCGCCACGGCAACAGCCGCGAACGCGATCGCCACTTTCCATTGCGCCGACATCAGAGTGTCCTCCCTCGCTACCACAACGCCCCCGCGAGAATCGCCCCGAGCGCTGCCCCCGCCCCGGCGATGCTGATCCCCGTCCCGAGCCAGCCCGGCACCATCACGCCAGCCAGCATCACCAGCAGCCCGAGCCAGAACGCCGTCGTCGCGTCGGTCATTTCGGAACCTTTCGTCCACAGAACGGGCAAAACGCGATACGCCTCAACCTCCATCCGCCGTCATAAAACAGATACCATCCGCGCGGCTTCGGGTTATTCGAGGCGCCAGTTCCAGTCGAATATGCAACTCCGAACGTCGTCCCCCGAAACTCAAACGCTGGCAAACAACACCGCAGCGGATCCTCCTGCTGAAATTTCGACACTGTGGCCTTCATTTCGCCGCCGCCAGCAATTTCTGCCCCGCCGCCAGGATGGCCCGCGGATCCAACCCATCGCCCGGCGGTCGAGCCTGGACGTAACGCGAGAGAAGCTCCCCGGGGTCCAGCCCAGCGTGAACGTCCACCCGCTGCTCGACCCACGACTCCCGCTGGACGATGACCTGAAACGCCCGGGCGCCGCTCGCCTCCCGGACCTGCTCCAACAGCTTCCCGTCTACCCGCGGGCTGACAAGCAATCGGACGAAGTTTCCCCGCCAAGAATCAAACAGCGCGCCTGGGGCGGACAGGTTCGCGGTAAGGTAGCGATTCGCATCCTGGATGTCTGACCAGTCCGTTACAATAAAACGGGGTGCCCGGATCGGGAAGATCTCAGCTACCCCCCTATCGAGATCAACATCCAGGGCGCCTTTATCCGTCTCCCTCTCCCCCCAGGTTTGACTGTATAGACTGCCGGGGTACCAGACTCCTCTCACCCCGGCAACATTGCCAGGCAGCGCTTGAGCCTTATGCACGTCGCCAAACAGCCCCCAAGAAAAAACGGGAGACTTCCCCGCCAGCCCGAATTGCTCCAGGCTTGTCCCCTTGGCTAGCCGGACCTCCGCTGGCCCGACAGTCGCCCCAGACAAGAAGGCATGGGCAAACAGGACCCGCGCCTTCGCCTTCTTCGCCTGGGTCAGGAAGGCCGGCAGGCCGTCCAGGCTCCGCTGCCAGGGCCAGATCGCCACGGGGGTCCCGTCCCCTGAGCCGCCGTCGAGTGTTCCCCACGTCGTGACGCACGGGGCGCTGAGCACAGCGCAGTTGAGCACGTCCGACGACCGGAAGATCTCCAGGCCGCTCCGCCCCCCGGCTACCCCGTCGTGGTTCCCATGAATCAGCACCTTCGGGACAGCCCGAAACTCCTCGAACAGGGCGAGCAGTCCGTTCAGCACCGAGAGAATCCAGTGCCCCGGCGTGTGCTTGACGTCGCCCCCGACCACTAAGGGGCACCTCCGGTCCCGGGCCGCCTGAAGGAGTTGGCGAACGGCGCTCAGCCCGTCCTGGAGCCGATCTTGACCCCCGTCGCGGGAGCATTCCCGGAAGGGATGGACGTGCCAATCCGCCGTGAAAAGGAACCTCATTGCGCCTTGCATCCGATCTCTACGTCGGTTCCGTTAATCGCAGTAGGGCTCCCGGACCCGCACCCGCCACCGGCTCTGCTTCTTAGGAAGCCAGACGTCTCGATACTTCGGGTCTGCCGGACGGCAGAGGCGGGGATGCGCCACCATGGCAGAGGTCGGCCCGACCGGCTCGCACACCTCTAGCCGCGGCGCGAAGACGTCACCGGGAGGATCCTCGAACGGCCGGACGAAGAGGCGACAGAGATCCCGGACGACCTCCTCCGACAGCTCTAGGTAACACCCCGAGGCGAGCTCCCCCTCCCCGTCCAGCAGAGACTCCGCAACGAAGCAGGTGATCTCTGCCTCATAGACCGCGTCGGCGTAGGGACGCGGCTGCCCGCCCCGCAGGTGGTTAATCTCCAGGAGATGTCTCACAGACCAGCGCCTCCACGATCGCCCTCGCCAGGGCCACGACTCCCGCCGGGCTGACCTTCGGGGCCGGGGGGAGGAGCACCTTCCGGGTGTCCCGGGGGGCCAGCCAAAATCTCCCGGCGGGGGAGTCAATCAAATACGACCGTTGCTCGGCCTCGAAGCTCGCCACATCCTCGTCCCGCCAGAGCGCGGCGTCGAGCAGCTTGGCTGTGGCCGGCTCGTCGGCCTCGGATAGGAACGCGCGGGCTGCTCCCTTGGGGTCCCCGCTTTGCGCCCAGAGGGTGAAATACGAAAACCGTTGCATGTTCAACGATCCCCAGCTCCTGCTTCCCACAGCTTGATGACTCGAAGCGCCTGCTCGCAGGTCTCCAGATCGAACCTCCCAATGTGGCATTCCTCAGATCCCATCCCTAGTTGGTTCGTGACAGCTCCCCGTCCTGAAGGCCGGGGCTTCTCCCGATCTTCAGCCATGGGCTCCTCCTCCGAGCGTCTGCTGTCCCAGACGGGGTTTGCGCTCGCCGTTCCTCCTATCAACCAGCGATACGCGTCCTCCCGGGTCATCACCCCGAAGTCCCGCCAGAGCGGGTCAAAAGCCACGTGCACTCGCATCCGGGCCCGACGGGTCGCCTGGTCAGCCGGCATCCCCATCGGCTGACGCGAGACCTTGTGCACCGAGTGGGTCATGTCACACGCCGGCCACCGGGGCAGCCCAGGAACGGGCCGAACCGGCTGGCTTTGAGGACCAGGGGGACCTGGTGGACCGGGCACGGGGGGATAGACGATCGCGGTTTTGGTCACTGCTCCAGCACCTTCGACTGCTCGCACCAGCCGACGAATTGTTTCAACGGAAGGACTTCACCTGTCCGAACCACCGTGAACTCCGTCCCCACGACCCGCCCCTTCCCCCCCGCCTTCGCCTCCCGCTTGACCGCGATGATTCCATCGTCGTCCAGCGATTCCGCCACCCCCGCCCATCGGCGGATCCCCTTCCGGAAGTCCACGTAGAAGTCGCACTCCCGGAAGGGCGGGGCTACCCGGTTCTTGACGATCTTCGCGTGCACCCACCGGCCGACCGTCCGTCCCCGGTCGTCCTTCTCCACCCCGAGACGGCTAGAGGTCAGCTGGATCTCTACCGAGGCCGCGAACCGGGCCGGCCACCCCCCGGTGGGGCGCTTCGTGGGGCCGAACATCACCCCGACGTTCTCTCGGATCTGGTTGAGGACGACGAAGGAGGTCTGGCTCCGGGTGCACAGGTTCGTCACCCGGGACAGCCCTGCCCCCAGAGCCTCGGACTTCCCTCCGCCGAAGTGCCAGGCCCCGCTCTCCGACATCGCCTTCCCGGCGGACCGCTCGGCCTCGATCAGCGTGATGGAATCCACCCCCCAGAGAACCGGCACGTCAGGGTCTCCCTTCCGGACGGACTCAACCCACTCCAGCCCAGCGTCGAACATCTCCTCTAGGGTGGCCGGCCGCTGGATCTCTACCCGCTCCAGGTCCAGCCCGATGGCGGTGGCGAAGTGAGGGTCCCAGCCCCCCTCCGTGTCGGAGACCAGCCCGAAGCCCCCGAGGTCCTGCACCCCCTTGAGAAGCATGACCAGCAGGAGAGTCTTCCCCAGGGATGGGTCCCCGAAGACGTGGACCGTCTTCCCCCGCTTAGGGCCCATCGGGACGCCCCCCGGAAGGCGCCCGGCGATGGCCCGATCCAAGGCCAGCGACCCCGTCGAGGCCCAGAGCGTCGGGAAGACCAAGTCCACCGAAGCCCGTTCGGAGGAGATCTTTCCCCCGTACCGCTTCTTGACTGCGGCGCTGGCCCGCTCGATCAGTTTTCGCTGGTCAACTTTCGTCGTCATCTCTTCCCCAGCGCCTTGTAAACCACCCCCGCCTCCGGCGAGAACACGCTGGCCAGGGCCTTCGGACATTCGACCAGCATAGCAAACACCAAGACAAGCCCAGCAAGGCCCCACACAACCATCCAGAACGGATACGGAATGGCTTTCTCAAAGTCCCAGCCCACGGCGCGAGTCTTCCGATAGCACCGCAAGAAAATCCAGACCGCCGTCACAGACAGCGCAGGAAGCGTCACCGCCCAGAAGAGGCTCACGATCCAGTGGTACAAGACCACCTTCGGCCAAAGCGCGGCGGCCTGCACCCCGAGCTGCTCGGCGACCCGCGCCAAGACTTCACCCAGCTTTTCCACCCGGTCCCCCTTTCGCCCGCTCCAGCATTGCCCACCACTCCGTCACCAGCGCCAAGACCCGGTCCGCGTCCGCCATCCGAAGCCGGTACCCCTCCGCCGCCACCCGGTCCCGCGTCCTCGCGTACCGAAAGTTCCGAACCGCCGACCACTTCAACGCGTCAGTCAGCGTCGCCAGGTCGGGGACCGTCAGGGGCGCCCAGACCGCCGCCCCGTTCGGCCCCGCGACCGTGAAGGGCTGGAAATTGCGCGCCCGTCTGGAGGACTCCAGCCCCTCCTTTCCCCTTACCGTCGCCGTCCCGGCCCCGCGGGCCGCCGGGGCACCTGAGCCGGAGGAGTAGCGGGCGCCTCGTCCCCCGGCGTGTCGCTCCCCGGCAGGTCGAAATCCGCGAAGGGGGCCTCCTCCCCCTCCCCAGGCGCGGCGTCCCGCCCGTCACCGAAGTCGGGCGTTGCGGCTGCCGGCCCCCGCGCTGGAGACTTCCCCTTCCCGCCGCCCCACTCCTCCCCGTAGAGGTCTTTCTCCAATTGCTCCACCGAGGGGACGTTATCCAGGACGTCCTTCTCCAGGTCGTAGAGCCGAGTGTACCAGCCCGCCCACTTGGCCTCCTCCGCCTTCTCATAGAGCCGGGTAGGCTTAGTGGCCGCCTTGACGTCGTACCGATCCCCCTGGCTGGCCGGGCGGAGGATCCGGAGGTCGTACCCCTCGAAGGGGTCGGAGACATCCCCCAGGGCGAACCGCTGCTCGGCGTCGTCCTCCGCCCCCGTGCAGAGGTCGGAGATCTTCGTGTAGACCGTGGCCGGGGCCATGAGGATACGGACGTCCGGCTTCCCATCCTCCCTGAACGGGGTGGCCCGGAGGATGACGTTGTAGAGGTAGACCTCCTTCTGGTCCCAGCTTCGCCCCTGCTCTTTCTCCTCGTCGGTCCCTCCGCTCTTCAGGGCGGCAGCCGCCTGGCAGAGGGGGCAGGGCTCCTCCTCTCCCAGGTTCTTCCGGCACCAGGCCCGCTGCCGCTTGCCGTCCTTGTTGTCGAACCAGTGCTCCCAGGCCCCGAACCAACACTCCTCCCGGCGGTACTTGGGGTTCTCGACGATCTTCCCCGCCTGCTTCATGTACCGCTTAGCCACGAAATCCCACTTCGGGAGCAGTCGGACCACCACCCCCTCGCCGGGGGCCACGATGGCGTTCTTCCCCACCAGGGACGCGTATCGGGCGAAGTCGCCGCCCGTCCCCGCCATCCGGGCCTTAGTCACCTTGGCCTTGTCCCGCAGCCGCTGCAGCGTCTCCGAATCGAACTGGGGCATCACGCACCTCCTTCTTTCTTGATCTGCACCCCGATCATCCGCATGAATCCCTGGCCGTCTTTGTTACCGAATCGGTACCGCGCTTCCACCCGAGCGTAGGTCTCCTCTGGATCGCCCTCCTCGGGCAGGAGGGAGTTCAAAAACCCCCCGAAGGACTCTTCCTCAGCCACGCGCGCCCGAATATCATCGAGAACGTGAAGCAGCTGGGCCTTCGTCAACGGAATCATGCCCGCCCCCTGGCCCGGAGCCGCTCCCGGGTCTCCTTCAGCTGGTCGTGGATGTGGGCATCCCGCTCGGCCCGGAGGTTGCTCGCCACCGCCAAGAGAACATCCTTCCGCATCTGCATCGTCTGCCGGGCGACCGTCAGGAGTCCATGTTGCTCGGTGGCCGCCGCCAGTCGGCCTTGGAGCTGCCGGTAGTCCGCGTGCTTCAGGATCTCGCTCTTGATCTTATCCACGGTCGGCTTGGCCCGCTTCCCGTCGGTGTCGGTGGCGCTGAGCGACGCCTCGTAGAAAGAGTACAGCTCAGCGTGCTTGGTCGCCCGGTCCCGCTCCAGCTCCTCCACCAGGCTCCGGGCCAGGACTTCCAGCGTGGCCCACCAGGCGAACCGCCCCGGCTGCTCGGCGAGGGCCTGGTTCAGGCCGACCGGGTCGGGGTCGACGCGGGCCTCGGCCTGGAGGTCGCCCTCGAAGACCTTGCCCCCGAGCTCCACCCGAATCTGTAGGACGTCCGGTCGCGTCTTTGGCATCGGCTTCCCTATTTCCTATATCTCGCGGCGAGGGGTTCCCGAGGATTAGACCTTGTGATTTCGGGGCACCCACGCTTTGATCTCCCCATCACCCGTGTCCGTAGCGACAAAGTCCTGAAAGATCAGCGCCCACCGCTTGATAGCGATCCTCGCAACCTGGTTAAACACTAGCCGGATCTCAACCTCGGCGGCCGGGTCGGTTCGCTGTTCGATCAGCCAGCGGAGGCTGCGCATATTCGTCGTGAGTACAATCCCCGTCGCTAGTCCGATCGGGGCGAACCGGCGGAAGGCCGACGTCAGCCGCTTCTTCCGCCCGAAATCCTTAGTGCTCTCGATCTCGTAATGGGCGGCCAGCCACCGCTGGAACTCTTCTAAGCGCTCGACGATCTCCGTACCCCGTCGGACAACCTCTTCGTCCTCGGCCAGCTCGGGCGGGAACCAGAACCCTAGATCGGTCAGCCGAACATACCGCAGGGATTCCTGGGAGAAGGCGTTCCCTGCTCGATTCCTGACCAGCTCGTGGGTGAACACCCGACTGACGTTCTCGATGGCCCAGGTCGCCGTCGCATGCTCCAAGACCGAGCCGTGCCCGCTGTCCAGGATGTTCTTATGGTAGGCCTCACTGCTCTCTCGGATCTTTGTCACATTGGGGTTCAGACCCGGCTCAAAGGCCTTATAACACCGGCGGGCTGCCAGCTCGACTAGCTGTTCCCCGTCAGCCCCACCCACCCAGTCCGGTTGCCGGGTGACCCCCAAACCCGCCAACCATTCCTGCCAGACGGGAGTCAAATCTGGATCTCGTAAGAACATAGACTCCGCAATGAGGCGTACCGTGGGCATCACTGGATGCATGATCAGAACTTCTCCTTTCGTTTCCGCAACTTGTCAAGGTGTCGCTGCAACACTTGGTAATGCGTCAAAACCTCGGCCTCCTCGGTCATTCCCGTTCCCCCTATGTAGTTTTAAGTTTCACCTTAAGAAAGAGAGATATTAAGAAAAGCTTCTAAGGTAAAACTTAAAACTACTCACCAATTAGGCATGGACTCCAGGCCAAACCGTTCTGCAATCTCCGAATATGGAAAAAGATGCCCCAGGTCAGGGCCGACCTCAGCTTCGACTCTTCTCAACATGTCAGAATCAATAAACAGATCCGCCGGGACCCCCAGCGAGCGCCGAAAGACTACTTTCATCGCCGGCTCCAGGGTCCCTGGTGCCCCATCCAACCAGAGCGAGTCATGGACCTCGTTCGTCATCCAGGCCTGGAACGGCTTCCCCCCCGGCCCCGCCCCCTCGTTCAGCTGCCACCCGGCCGCCTCCGGGAAGGGGAGACCCAGATGCTCCCAGGATGGGGGAAGCCGCAGGGGAACGTACTCGCCGTGGTAGCACAAGGCCAGCGTCCAGAGGAGCGTCGTGGCGTTGTCCGCCTGGGTCCGCCGATTCGCGTAGCAGTGGCGCCGGTACTCGATCAGCCGCCAGAGCGCTGACCGCTCCTCTTTCGTCAGCTTGCGGGGGAGGGCGAACTCCCAGGCCCCCGTCCCATTCCGCCGAGCGGTTACCCCCTCGGGGAGGGGCATCGCCCACCGCCGCCCGTAGTCGTCCTCGATATACCCCCGGCGGACCAGGGTCTCGGTGTCCAGTTCATACTGCCGGGCCAGCCCCACGTACCCGTCCGGCGGGGCGAAGAACCGCTCCCGGAGCCGCTTTGCCTCGGCCTCCTCCAGCCAGGTCCGGGCATCTTTCCAGATGGCCAGTTGGAGCGCCTTCCACTCCCCTCCGTAGATCAGGAGAAAGTTCCCCCCCTTGCCCACATCATTCCGGTATTGCCGTCCCGGCTGGCCGGGGGCGAAGTAGCTCTCTGGCTTCCCCGTGAACAGGGCCGAGGTCTTGGCGTGGGCATCCTTCCCCGCCCGGAGGTAAGGGACCAGGACCGGGTCCCGAGCGATGCAGCCCGCCCGGATGACGAACTCCGCTCCCTTGACGTCCACCTTGGCCACCCAGCCATGTTTCCGGGGGTCCCACTCTTCGGGAGGCCCCAGCCAGGGGGCCACCCGGGGGACCAGGCACTGCTTGACCTTCTTGGCCACCTCGGGGTTGGCCCGCTCCGGGATCTGGTGGACCGGGGGCTCCTCCGCCGAGGGGCGGGTCGTCCCCGGCGAGTTCCAGTTGAATTTCGGGTGGACGCAGCCGTCGGCCCGCCGCCACTTGAGCAGGGAGGTCAGGTGGGTCCCCCGAGCCGTCTTGATGGACGAGATCCGGACGATGGCGTAGACGATCGGGTGGTCCTCGAAGGGCGCCCCGTTCATCCGGTTGTGGTTCGGCCCGACCGCGGCGTAGGGGAGGAGAGCCATATCGTCCCGGGCCTGCTTCCCGGTCGGGGTCTTCCGGTCCGACTCCAACCCCAGCCCCTTCGGGGAGAACAGAAAGTCCCGGAAGGTCGCGTCGGGCACGGGGACATGGGCCGGGCTGTACCTCAGGGCGAACCCCCGCTTGTGGGCTTCCCCCTCGACCTGCCGCTCCAGCTTCTCCAGCTCCGCCTGCCAGGCGGCCATCTGGGCCGTGGCCCGGCCCTCATGGACGGGGAGACCCGCTCGGCGGACCGCCTCAAGAGCGGTGTACGCGGGCTGCTGGACGTAGTGAAAATAGTCGTGGATGTTCATTCCAAAGTCTCAAATTGCTTTCACAATAATGCCGC
>Ga0073934_10008316_pt1 | contig 13899 bp, 10 predicted proteins | sample LarsenN4metaG_FD_76834 | JGI IMG/M metagenome (GOLD analysis project Ga0073934, IMG submission 76834) | Hot spring sediment bacterial and archeal communities from British Columbia, Canada, to study Microbial Dark Matter (Phase II) - Larsen... ...
AATCTATCTGTCGGACATAGGGTAAACGCGCGTTGTTTCTGTTACCTGCAACGTGTTAAAATGCAGATATTGTTTACTTACCAAGAAAAATAAGGGCGCGGCGCGTAATATCATATAATGGGAACTAACGCGCTTCGAACAGCGTAACAGTTGATATTGTCATTGATTCCTGGCAGAGAGAAAATCTGTGAAACGCCAATTGATTGTCATGACACTCGTGTTGATCGTGGTACTGCCGGGATTGGCAGCTTTTGCTCCTCCTCGCCAGGATCAAACAGACATTGAACTGAACATCAGCGTAGGTTACAACGGCTATTTTCGTAAGGGCCAGTGGACTTCTATCCTGGTGGCTGCCAGCAACGCCGGAGAAGACTTCGGTGGCGAGATTCGTGTGCGCACGGGAGGGCTGAGTGGGTTGGCGGAAACAACCTACCGCACTCCTGTAGAATTGCCGCGCGGTTCTCGGAAACAAATTTTCCTCTATGTCTCTCTCGAAGGTTTTACTCAGCGTGTTCAGGTTGAGCTGGTTGGCGATGATAGCCGGGTGGTGGAACGCCAGAATGCCGATATCCATATCGCTGCGCGTGGTGACATCCTCTATGCAGTCATTACTGGATCGACTTATGGCGCGGTTGACCTTACCGGCTTGACCCCGGGAACAGGCAATGCTTATCAAGCCAACTGGCAAATTGAGGATATCCCGCCCCTATCCGACGCGCTGATGGGCCTGGATGTCATGATGTTCCACGATGTGGACACGGGCACACTGACCACGGAGCAGATCGTGGCGATTAACGAATGGGTGCTTTCTGGCGGTCATTTGATCGTGGCAGGCGGCGACTCATGGCAGCGCACAACGGCGGGGTTGCAAGATATGCTGCCCGCTTCATTGGAAGGCACAGTCCCAGTACCGTCTCTGGCTCCTCTGGCAGATTATTTGCGCTTACCCTCTGATGTATTGGAGCAGGAAACGACTGCAACACGTGCTACGCCTGATGCATCTTCTCGTATCCTGGCGGCTACCGAGGATGTGCCGCTTCTGATTCGCGGCAGTTATGGTGAAGGGACCGTGGATTTCCTGGCTGTAGACCCTAATACCGAACCTCTTCGCTCCTGGGATCAAACGGAGCGTCTGTGGTATACGCTGGTGGCGTCTACAGGTCAACGCCCCAGTTGGTCACGCGGGTTCAACAATTGGTCGATTGGACGCGAAGCAACGCTGACCACTTCCAACACAGTTCTGCCTACTTTCTTCCAGTTATGCGGATTCCTGGCGCTCTACATTGTGCTGGTAGGCCCTATCAATTATCTGGTACTCAGGCGGTTGAATCGCCGCGAGTGGGCATGGTTTACCATTCCCGCCTTGATTATTGGATTCAGTGTATTAGCGTATACGGTTGGTTTCAACCTGCGCGGCAATGTGGCTACTATCAACCGTTTGGCAGTCGTGCGAGTGTGGGATCCCCAGGAGCGGGCACACGAAACAAGCCTGATCGGGGTCCAGTCTCCTCGCCGAGGCGCATATGATGTTGCTGTCGAGCGTGGACACACCCTGCGCACGCTGCCTGAATCCGGTATCGGCCTCAATGTGCCTACGGTTATTACTGAGGGGACTCGGTATGTAGCCGAGGATGTCCCGATTGACGCAGGCATGGTTGCCAGCTTTGTGACCAGCGGTTTTACTATGGCTCCGAATCTGGATGCGTCCGCCACCTGGCATTTGACCGCTAACTCAACACCCCGTGTAGTAGGCCGAATCACAAATACGACTGGAATGGTGCTAGAAGATATCGTGATCCTGGTCAAGGGCGAGAGCCGTGAGTTGGGTACGCTAGGGCCGGGAGAGTCCAAAAACTTTAATATCCCCATCGGTCCGCAAGACCCTGGTCCTCTGACCATAGGAAACCCTCTCAACCAGTATGGTCTGTACTCGACAGGCTACTATTCCTCCTATGCCTATACCTCTTACTCCAGTTGGTGTTTTACGCCGCCGGGCCTGTGGCTGACTATCGAGGATGTAATGCCCGACGACGAGCCGTTTTCTTGTTCGGCGGGAGGAGTCACGCCTCAACAGCAGGAAACTCGGCGGCGCTACCGGTTGTTGGGTGCGCTGATATATGATACCGATGTCAGCGGTGGCCGAGGTTCTGATGTGTATTTGTTCGCCTGGACGCACCAGTCCCCGGTGGAAATTGATCTACCAGGAAAACCGCAGGCGGAAGAGAATACAACACTCTACATTTTTAAGCTGACAAAAGAGGTGGTGGCTGATGCTCCACTGGTTGAAGTTCCCCCATCGTTAACTACCTGGATCGTAACTGAAACTGCCGATCCGTCCACCATGTTGAATGCCACTCCTTTTAATTTCCGCATTGACAATAACGCGCAGGCAGCGTTTGAATTCATGCCTTTCCCTGATGTGCGCTTGGCAACGGTTGAGCAGTTGGATATCAAGTTTCAAGCCTCCGGCGCGGTGCAGCTTGAAGTGTGGAACTGGGAAGATCGACAGTGGGTGAGGGTGAATGTGAATCCTGACACCGCTAATGCTCATATCTCGCGGGCTAGCCCATTTGTTGGCCCAGAAAATGCGGTGCGGGTGCGTGTCACATCGACGGATAACGCATCCTACGATCAGGTTGATTATGTGAAAGTCACGTATCGTGGGCGATTTGCCGAATAGTAGAAAAATGGGATCAGCAGCATGGCTTCAGAAGAAAACATCATCGAGACTCATGGGTTGGTAAAACGGTATGGCAAGCTGACCGCAGTCAATAATCTATCTCTGCGGGTTCCACGTGGGGCGATCTATGGTTTTGTGGGGCCAAACGGTGCGGGCAAAACCACTACGATGCGCATTCTGACGACGTTGATCACGCCCACCGCTGGCGAGGCTTTTGTGGCCCGCTACTCCGTGACTCAAAATCCGCGCGAGGTTCGCCGCGCTATTGGATACATGCCCGATTTTTTTGGCGTTTATGATGATATGAAGGTCTGGGAGTATCTGGATTTCTTTGCAGCTTGTTATGAAATTCCCGAACGGGATCGTCCCCGGCTGGTCGCCGATTTGTTGGCGCTGGTTGATTTGACCCACCGCCGGGACGACATGGTAGAAAAGCTCAGCCGGGGGATGAAACAGCGGCTCAGTCTGGCCCGCACCCTGGCGCACGATCCAGAAGTTCTGATTCTGGACGAACCGGCATCCGGTCTTGATCCGCGCGCACGCATCGAGATTCGAGAGTTACTGGTTGAAATGGCGCGTATGGGTAAAACGATCTTTTTCTCCTCGCACATCCTGGCCGATGTAGCAGAAATCTGCACGCATTTAGGCATTATCGAAAGTGGTCAGATGGTGGCACAGGGAACCGTAGAAGAGATTCGCCGCCAATTGATGCCTACCCGCCAGATCACGGTGACGCTGCTGGATCGGATCGATGAAGCCAAAGAAGCGATGATGCACATTGAAGGTGTAACAGGCATTGAAGACCTGCCCGAAGAACGGGGCCGAAAGCGGATTCGCGTAGACTTCGCTGGAGATGATTCGGGCGTTACCTTGCTGCTCCAGGCGCTTTCGAGCAGGGGTATTCCGGTAGTAAACTTTTCAGAGGAAACACGCGATCTTGAAGCCGTCTTTATGCGGGCTACCAAAGGGATTGTGTCTTAATGGCTCAGGATATTGTGGCTGAAGAATCGATCGCCGTCCCCAGGCGTAAACCTTTACGCCTGATCCTGGATAATCCGGTAGTTCTGAAAGAACTGCGAGGCCGGATGCGGGGAGCGCGAGCTTTTACTGTGCTGACCGTTTATTTGCTGCTGCTTGGTGCCTTTTCCTCCTTGATCTATGTTGCTGTAGCGGAATCGGCGATGAGTGTGAGCGGTCAGGTTAATATCGGGCAGATCGGGCGGACTTTGTTCGCCGGTGTGGTGGCGATTGAAATGCTGCTGGTATCGTTTATTGCTCCCGCCTTTACTGCCGGGGCGATCAGCGGGGAGCGCGAACACCAGACCTACGATCTGCTGCGCACGACACTGCTCCCGGCTCGCTCGCTGGTCCTGGGCAAACTACTGGCAGCTATCCTGTATGTGCTGTTGCTGCTGTTGGCTGCTATTCCACTGCAAAGTATCGCATTTTTCTTTGGAGGTGTGGCCGAAACCGAGGTTATCCTCTCGTTCGTAATTCTGCTGGCGACGGCGCTGCTTTTTAGCACGATTGGGATCTACTTCTCGACCCGAACTCGGCGCACACTCTCGGCCAGTGTGCTGACATACGCCACTGCGACTTTTGTCACCTTTGGGCTGCCGATCATAGTTGGCAGTCTGGTGGTTGTGTTCGGTATGTCGCTCTCCGGGGTACAGTCGCCCAGAACTGAGATGGTGCTGCTGTATGCACTGGGTTTGGTGCTCTGCACGAATCCGGCGGCGACTGCATTGCTTACCCAATATGTGCTTATCAACCAACGAACTATCGGGGTTTTTTCGTATACATTATCAAGTGGTGAAAAGATAACTCTGATCTCACCCTGGATTCCGTTTACGATCTTGTATGTGTTGTTGACTATCGTGTTTTTCTTTTTATCGGTACGGCGGGCAAAAGCAGTGGAAGAGTAAAAGCAGCCCGTATAGATGAAGGGCGTAGTGCTATGAACGCCATCATGGTTGAACAAACAGCCACCCATCTGTCACGGCAGGTCCGGGGTTGGGATCGCCGTTTGCGATTGGTGAAGAGCTTGCTTTGGGGGCCGCGTGGTTTGATCCTCGGCCTCGTGATCGGGGTTATGCTCGCGCTGATTTCGCGGCTGCGTCCCCTGCTTCTGCCGGAACAGGTGGCGCTTATTACGGCGGGTATCACGCTGGTGGCGGGGGTGGGTGTCCTGGTTTTTATCTGGTTTCGACCCCAGCCTGTGGCGCGCTCAGCCCGCTATTTTGACCAGCAATTCGATCTTCAGGAACGCATCAGCACAGCGTTGGAGCTGACCGCAGGCCGTATTCCCCTGCCGGAGACGTTGGCCGAGTACCAGCTGACCGATGCGGTAGGCACAGCTCAACGAGTGAATTCGCGCGCACTGCTGCCGCTGCAAGTCCGGTTTTGGGAACTGCTGATTATGGTTTTGCTGGCCGTGGCTATCGCGGTTCTGTTGCTCACCGACAATCCTCAGGCGGATGAACTGCTGGCACGCCGCAGCCTGCAAAACGCGATCACACAGCAGGCGAACCAGTTGCAGCAGTCTATTCAAGAGATTGAGAGTAATGACGAACTGAGTGAGGCCGAAAAAGAGGCGCTGACCCAGCCGCTCCAGGAAGCCCTGGATATTCTTAATCAGCCGAATATTTCCCAGGAAGAGGCGGTTGCTGCTTTGGCTGAAGCCGGGCAGGAACTCCAAGAGTTGTCGGATGGCATGATGCCGGAGCAGGAAGCAGCGTATCAGGATGCTGCAAGTCAACTGGCCGGATCAGAACTGACCGAAGACCTGGCTTCTGCATTACAGGATGCCGATCTTGGAGCCGCCGCTGAGGCAATGGATGATCTGGCCGATGAGGTTGGTCAGAATGACATGTCGGAGGCTGAGCGCGAAGACCTCGCTCAACGGCTGGACGAGGCTGCCGCTGAACTTCAGGAGTCCAATCCTGCACTGGCCGAAAAATTACATGAAGCGGCGCAAGCATTGCGTGATGGTGATATGGAAGCTGCTGAACAGGCATTGCGAGAAGCGGGTGAGATGCTTCGCGAGCAGCAGGAACAGCTAGAAAACTCCCCATTGGCAGAAAATGCCGAATCTGCACGAGAACAGGTGCAAGAAGGGCAGCGCGAACTGTCACAGGCTGGTGAGCAGCAGGAAAGCGACGATCCTCAAATCCAGCAGGGCCAGGGGCAGCAGCAGTCTCAACAGCAAGGCGGTCAGCAGACATCGGGGCAGCAGGAAGGCCAACAGGGTCAGGGCAACCAGTTGCAACCGCCCAACCAAGGTCAGATGCAGAGCGATGCTATCCAGCAGGGCGCACAGCAAGGTGATCAACAAGGCGCTCAGCAGGAAGGCCAACAAGGAGACCAGTCGGGTGAGGGACAACAGCCGGGTCAGCAGCAAGGCAGCGGCCAGGGTGAAGGTAACCAGATGGGAAATTCCGGCCAGGAACAGGGCGAATTCGCAGGCTCAGGTGCACAGCAGTCTCAGCAGCCAGGAGCAGCCAATAATCCGGGCGAAAGCCAGCAAGGGGCAAATGCTCCAAGCGCTGGAGAAGGTGCGGGCGGCGCTGGCTCGGACAATCCCGGCGGCGTACAGGCCGAAAACCAGGGCGAGATTTCAACCAACAACTCTCCCGACGATCCAGGTGATCCGCAGGGTTATACGCCACAGAACAACCCCTGGAGTATCGGTGGACAGGGTGAAGAATCGGTAGATGTGGGGGGAGATGCCACTAACCCGGAAGGTGCTCCGCTCGAAGAAGGCGAATTTGGCCCCAACCCTACCGGGCAATCGTCTATGTCATACACCAGTGTGTTTGGTAATTACAGCGACGCTATCAGCGATGCCCTGGAAAGTGGTCGTATCCCACTTGATCAGCGTGACGTGATTCACGACTACTTTTCGTCTTTGGAACCTTAGCGTCCTCAACTACGAAGGACAAAAGGACCCGTGTATAAACAACGGCTTGGGCTGATGATTTTGCTGCTTACGGGTGTGCTGGTTGGGTGTATTCAGCCCGACAGCACACCTGATTCGCCGACAGCCACCGCCCCGGCTGCCGGCGTCGTGAACCCCCCTATGAACACTGTGGTTGTTCCTACTCCTACTGTTGGGAGTGTAGCGCCGCCCCCTGTGACCCTGGTAGACCAGTTTTTGCAGCAGCGTGGAGAAACTGCATCAAACCTGCAAATCTGGTACGACCAACCGCAGGGTCCCGATCAATTGCAGGGATTTTCCTATACCAATGCCAGCGGCTTGCCATGCGCGGGGTGGATGTTAACCGCGTTGATAGGTGGTGTCTGGCAGATCAACAACGGCGCACTTTTATGTCCTCCCCAGCCCGGTCTGACGGCATTAGCCAGCGTATCACTCTTTGCCACTACCGATGGTCAACCTTACACCATCGTTTTTGGACGGATAGAAGACCCTACAATTACAGCGATTGCTATCGTATATAGTGATGCCAGCAGCGATACTAAAAATCCTGCCCTGGGTGGTTTTTTGGCTGTACGATCTGGAATTCTGAGTGTGAATACCATTACAGCCATAGACCAATTGGGGAACACAGTTATCACTAATATTCCGCAGTCACCTTCCAGCTAGTTATCTGTCATTCAAGGATTTGAACGATCATGAGCGATGTCACCACATCCGATTTTATCAGTGTAGAAGATTTCCACCAGACGGCTGACGCGATTCTGTCCGAAGTGAGCAAGGTGATTGTGGGGCAGGAAACGGTGGTCCGTCAGGTTTTGATCTGCATCGTCGCCGGAGGTCATGCGCTGCTTGAAGGCGTGCCGGGCCTGGGAAAGACCATGCTGATCCGCACTCTGGCTGATGTGCTGGAACTAAAATTCTCGCGCATCCAGTTCACGCCCGACCTGATGCCTGCCGATATTGTCGGCACGAATATCATGGAAGAGAGTGAGGACGGACGGCGTTATTTCCGGTTCGAAGCGGGTCCGGTCTTTGCGAATCTGGTACTGGCCGATGAGATCAACCGCGCAACGCCCAAAACGCAATCGGCGCTGCTAGAAGCGATGCAGGAAAAGACGGTCACCGTGGCGAACCAGCGCTACCAATTGGACCTGCCCTTTTTTGTGCTGGCAACTCAAAATCCGCTCGAAATGGAAGGAACTTATCCCCTGCCCGAAGCGCAGCTTGACCGTTTTATGTTCAAAATTGACGTGCTGTTCCCATCTGCAGTGGAACTGGTCGAGATCATGAGCCGCACTACCGGATCAGCCGTACCCTATGCCAACACTGCCACCAATGGCGCGCGGATCATTGCGATGGGTGATCTGGCCCGACAGGTTCCAATTGCTTCGCATGTGAGCGAATATGTCGCCCGGCTTGTGGTCTCAACCCATCCTGATCATCCCACAGCTTCCAATTTGGTGCGTCAATACGTGCGCTATGGAGCTAGCCCGCGTGGTGGGCAGGCCATGATCCTCGGATCAAAAGTCAATGCTCTACTGGAAGGACGTTATAACGTGGCTTTTGAGGATGTGCAGGCGGTGGCCCCGGCCGCCCTGCGGCACCGGATTATTCTCAACTTTGAAGGACAGGCTGAGGGTATTCAGCCGGACGATATCATCGCCGATCTGCTGAACCATGTTCCCCTTCAAGAAAGCTAAGGTAGGGCATGGCTGAAGCAGCGATCCGGGTTGAAAACCTGACAAAAGTCTTCGGACGATTGGGGCGGCGGCGCATTGTTGCTGTTCAAAATCTGAACCTTGAAATTCAGGCCGGGCAGGTTTATGGCTTCCTGGGACCGAATGGGGCCGGAAAAACGACCACGATCCGGATGCTGCTGGACCTGATCCTGCCTACCACAGGCAGCGCCTATATCTACGGGCAGCACGTCCGCCGCAATCATGAGGTGCTGCGACGGGTTGGGGCAATTGTCGAAGGCGCGTCGTTCTATAACTTCCTCTCTGGGCGTAAGAATCTCGAAGTTCTGGCACGCACGGGCGGCCATTACGATCCTGAACGCATCGGCAAGCTGCTGCGGCAGGTTGGATTGTTGGAGCGGGCTAACCAGCGGGTGAAGGGTTATTCGACGGGTATGAAGCAGCGGCTTGGACTGGCTGCGGCGCTGCTTGGTGATCCTGACCTGTTGATCCTGGATGAGCCGACCAATGGGCTTGATCCGGGCGGGATGCACGAAGTTCGGTTATTCATCCGCGAACTGGTCGATCAGCAGGGCAAAACCGTCTTCCTCTCCAGTCACCTGTTAGGGGAGGTTGAGCAGATTTGTGACCGGGTAGCGATCATCAATCGCGGTCAGATTGTGCGCGAAGGTGCAGTATCCGACCTTCTCGCAGGCAAATCTACGCTGCGTGTTGAAGCGGCTCCCCTGGACAAAGCCGCCGCTGTGCTCAAAGACCATTGGACTGTTGCGATGAATGGGCAGTGGCTCACGGTCAATGCTACCCACGAAGATGTGCCCCAAGTCGTCCGGCGGCTGGTCGAAAATGATGTCAGCGTGTATGAGATCGCCAGTCAGCGCCAGACTCTGGAAGAATATTTCCTGGCAGTCGTTCAGGAAGGAGGGGCGCATGGTTGGTCTTGATCTATTTCGCGCCGAGTGGACCAAAATCACCGGGCATCGGTGGGTCGTCGGCTGCCTGATCTGGATTTTTCCAATCGCTGCATTTCTGCTGTTGGTTCTCATGGCCGTCATCCTGGCCCTGGTTGACTCGGCTCGGACCGAATTCGCCTCTCAGTCTTATCTTTGGACTGAGCAGATGATCGGCGTCTGGTCGGTTCCCCGGGATATCTTTGGCCGTTTGTTGCTGGTGGGTTTTACCGCCGTCATGTTTGCCGGAGAATACCAGTGGGGCACATGGAAAAATACGGTCCCACGCCATAATCGTGTTGCTCTGATCACGGTGAAATTTGCCACCCTGGGTGTTTTGGTGCTGGTCACTTTTGTGATCATGTCGATTATTCTGGGTCTCGGGGTAGGCGTTTTAACAATGATCTCAGGAGCGGATTATGGACCTCGCATCACTACGGATGTCCTGGCCGATTTTGCGGGCGACTATCTGCTTCAGATGGCATTAGCGTTTACTGCCACGCTGATTCTGGCCGGTTATGCGGCATTAGCAGCCATGCTGACACGCTCTATTTTGGGCGGGATATTGATTGGCCTGGGACTATCTTTTTTGGAAGGTCTCATTCCTGTTGGGCTGTTTCTTATCGCTCTTTTTCTGGATTTTCCCACGGTGCTTCATCTGTCCCGTATTTTCCCGGCCTATAATCTGGCGAATATCAGTGAATGGATCATCAATGGAAAAGCATTGGAGACCACAATACCCTTCAGAGACGGAGAGCAGATAATTTACTCGGATAGTTTGGGCTTTTCGCTGGCGATGACTACGCTGTGGGTTGTTCTTCTGGTTGGGTTAACCATTTACTTTTTCCGACGGCAAGATATCACGTCTTAATGGGATAAACCGGGTATGGCGGAACGTATTTTTGACGAAAAAACGCTGCGTAAACTTGAGCAGTTGACATTGGTGGCAAACCGGGTTCGGGCGGGCGCGATCAAAGGCGAACGGCGTTCGTCCCGGCGTGGTACGAGTATCGAGTTTGCCGACTATCGCAACTATGTGCGGGGCGATGATCTGCGCCGCGTGGACTGGAATATCTATGCCCGGTTGCAGCGTCCGTTCATCAAGCTGCTGGAAGATGAAGAAGACCTGGCGGTATACCTGCTGCTCGATGCGTCATCCAGCATGGATTGGCCGCGTTCTGGAGATCAAAATCTGCACAAATTCCTTTATGCCCAGCGTGTGCTGGCGGGATTAGCCTATATCGCTTTTGGCAGTGGAGACCGCCTCACTGTCACCGTGCTGCGTCAGGATGGGCAATCGCGCTGGGGGCCGTTCCGAGGGCGTGCCCATGCGCTGAATCTGCTGCATTGGCTGGAAAAAGCCTATACACGCGGCCCGATTGATCTGAATCAATCTTTGCGTGAGTACGCCATGCGAACCAACCGTGCCGGGCTGGTGATTATACTATCCGATCTGATGTCGCCTGAAGGATATGAGGATGGTTTGCGGGCGCTGCAAGGGCGCGGGCACGAAGTCGCTGTGATCCAGGTCCTTTCGCCCGATGAGGTCAATCCTGAAATCGTGGGCGATCTCAAATTGATCGATGTCGAAACCGGCATTCCCCAGGATGTCACGGTGGATAATGAAATGCTGGCGCTCTACCAGCAGCGGTTCCAGACGTGGCAGAACGATATCGCATCTTACTGCACGCGGCGCGGCATTCATTACGCCGCTACCGAAACCAGCACCCCTTGGGAGCAGTTGATCCTGTCTGAACTCCGCCGGATAAGTGTGGTTCATTAATGATCGTTTCTTCGCCCTTCCGTTCGGCGCGCGCCGGGCTGATCGTCTTAATCGCATTGCTGATCGGCGCGTTCGGTCTGCGGCTGTGGAACCTGAACGAGCCGAGTATCTGGCACGATGAGGCGTGGTCTATCCGTGCCATTCGTGATCCCATCGGCACGCCAGACGACAACACCCCGCCCGTTTATTATGCCGTGCAGCATTTCTTGTGGCTGGGAGCAGGAGAAACGCCGTTTGCGCTGCGTTATGGTTCGGTGCTGTTGGATCTGGTTACAATCATGCTGGCAGCACAGTTGATTCGCCGGTGGGCAGGCTGGGATGCAGCCATTCTGATTGCGATTTTCCTCGGCGGTTCCCCCTTGCTCTGGGCCTATGCCCGTGAGATTCGAGCTTATGTCGTTGTCCCGCTGCTGACGATAGCCCTGTTATGGCTGACCGATCTGCTGCTCAAACGGTTTTCAGGGCGCGTGTGGATCGGTTTGCTGCTGGCTGAGTTGGCGCTGCTGTACAGTCATAATCTCAGCGTGCCTGTGGTGGGGTGGCTCAATCTGGTCGTCGGGGCCGTGTGGTTATACCAGCGCCGTTGGTCTTCATTAGGCATTTGGATCGGCGGGCAAATGGTGATATTGGCTGCCTACCTGCCCTGGGTCTTAGGACAATCGCCCAGTGGCACACCGCTCAACACACCGCCATCCATAGACATCAACCTGATCTGGAAAATCTGGCAGGCCTATTTTGCCCCGGTCCCGGTTCAGCTCGGCGCAGAGCAAGCCTTGAAGATTGGCAGTGTTGTGTTTGCGATGGTGGCGCTTCTGAGCCTGATGGTGCTGATGAGCTGGAATCGCAATCGTCGCACTATGCTGCTACTGTCGCAAGCAGTGCTGCTCCCGGCGTTGGCAACGGTTGAACTTCGCGTTGCGCACATTGATTTTCACCCGCGCTATTACATCGCCGCTGTGCCTGCAACCATGATGCTGGTTGCACTCGGCGTTCACAGCCTGCCGGACGAGTTCGAAATACGACGCATTACGATTCCAGCGGTGATTGCGGTGGCCTGCGGTGTGGCAGCGGCAAGTATTGTCGACCTGCTGGAAGACCCTCGCTACCAACACGACGATTTCCGCGCCATCGCGCACTATTATGCGACACTGCCCGAAGAAGCGATCATCCTGATTCCCTATGGTTGGGAACCCGCGCTGGAAGAATATTACGTCCAAAAGGCGGGGGTTCGGGCAGAGGTCCTGGGTATCAAGCTACACAGCGATGCAACAACCGCTATGCAGAAAATTAATGCGGCACTGGCGATACGCGATGGCCCGGTACGGGTTGAACTGCTGACGTGGTATCAGCTGCCTGCCGATGTGCGTGGTATGTATCCCTGTCTGCTCGAATCGGCAGGGCGGCGCGAAGGTGATCCGTTTACGGTGCAGGGCCTTACCACCCAGGGCTATCATCTTGAGCATTCCTTGGCTCTAACCCCCTGGCCCGATCTAACCGCTGATTATGGCCCTGTTCAGCTGGTGAGCGCATCAGCAGGCGGATCTCAGGCGGTGTGTGTACAAACTACTTGGGAAGTAGCGCATAGTAGCTCGGATGATTGGCGAGTAGCGGGCCGGATGCTAACCACCAACCCGCCCAACTGGATTATTGCCCGCAGCGATTCCGATGTCCGCCAGGACGACCAGGCTCCGACGTCTACCTGGGGGGCCGGGCAGCAAGGAGATGCCTTCAGCTTACTGCGTTTTCCGGCCGGTGCGCCGCCAGGGGATTACACCCTTCAGCTGGGTATATATAGTGAAACTGAACCGTTGGGATTGGATCGGTTGACCAACGGCGTGCCAACGGGCAAACTGACGACATTAGGAACCATCCGGCCTACAGAGACCACATCGCTGCCGGTGATACCACCGCAAGTGCAGTCTGTGCCATTAGGCAGGGATGTAAAACTGCTGGGTCATGATGCGTCGGGCGGTATGCTTAGTCCGGGTCAGGAACTCCGTATAACCTTATACTGGCAAGTTACAGGCCATGACGCAGTATGGTCAGCCGGCACGCTGACTCTGGCTGGAGAGAACTGGCAAGTATCCCAGCCTCTCAAAGCCTATCCTGAATACAGCCTGGACTGGCACACTTTGACAGTCCCGGCAGAAGCCAATGGTGAGGCTGATTTGCGCATCGAAGCTGAATCAGTCGAACCAATCACTCTGGCAAGTTATACTATTGAGCAGACGGATCGTTTATTTGTCCCGCCGTCCTTTGATATGCCTGTTCAGGCGGTCTTTGCAGACATGGCCCTACTGGAAGGATTCAGTGTGGGGCAGACAATGGTTTCACCGGATGAAACGCTTGACCTGACCCTTGTCTGGCGTGTGCTGGCTACTCCGGATCAGTCTTACCGGGTATTCACGCATCTGCTTGATGCCAATGGACAGGTGGTGGCGCAACATGACGGTTTTCCTGCCAGCGAAACTCGGCGCACAACAGGCTGGATTCCCGGCGAATACATCGTAGACCAACATGCTCTGACGTTTCTTCGAGATGATTATCACGGATCGGCACATTTAGAAGTAGGCTTTTATAATCCAGACACAGGGGAACGTCTTCTTTTGCCCAATGGGGCAGATCATATGATTCTGCCTATGGAGATCATGGTAGAGTAATATGTCGTTTTTAACACCGCTGGCGTTGGCGCTCAGCGCCCTGGCGATACCCATTATCTTGTTGTACATGCTGCGGTTGCGCCGCACCGAAACGGCTATTTCCAGCACGTTTTTATGGCGGCAGTTAGTGCGTGACCGTGAAGCGAATGCGCCCTGGCAGCGCCTGCGGCCTAACCTGTTGCTGTTCCTGCAACT
>Ga0073934_10008317_pt1 | contig 13897 bp, 11 predicted proteins | sample LarsenN4metaG_FD_76834 | JGI IMG/M metagenome (GOLD analysis project Ga0073934, IMG submission 76834) | Hot spring sediment bacterial and archeal communities from British Columbia, Canada, to study Microbial Dark Matter (Phase II) - Larsen... ...
AAAGCCGAATCATTGACATGGATGGAGGCCTCCGGCACCTGACAAAAATTGAGTTCTGGTATGAAACAAGAGGCTTTGCAAGGGGGAAATCAAGAGTAGCCATTTGGGGAAGAAATTAAGAATATTGTAAGTGCTGAACTTGAGCAAGTTAATCGAATGCTCCCTCCCGGGGAGCATTTCTTTTTCGTATTTACGGCTAAACGATGATACCTTTGTGCCCCGATAAAAAAATGTATGTCCTCTTTGATTGAACAAATAGACAAACAAAGTTTGCCCCGGCATATTGCCATCATTATGGATGGCAATGGACGCTGGGCCAAGGAAAAGGGAGAAGATCGTCTGTTTGGTCATTTTCATGGCGTAGAAAGCGTCAGAAATATAGTGGAAGGATGTGCCGAATTGGGAGTTGAATACCTTACACTGTACGCTTTTTCTACCGAAAACTGGGACAGACCCGAATATGAAGTCATTGGGCTAATGGAACTCCTGGTAAATACTATAAGAAAAGAAGTAGAAAGTTTGAATAAAAATAATATCCGGTTGCATGTAATCGGGGACATGAGTATGCTCCCGGACTATGCTAGAAAAGAGCTTGATGAAGCATTGGAGATTACAAGGAAGAATACGGGTCTTAACCTGATTATGGCATTGAGTTACAGCGGTCGTTGGGAACTGATTAATGCAGTTAAGAATATTGCGTACGAAGTTAAAAATGGCCGGCTTAATGTAGAGGCGATAAACCAAGACACCTTGCAGCGTTACCTGTGTACCAGCGGTTTCCCGGATCCTGAATTGATGATAAGGACCAGTGGCGAATACAGGATCAGCAATTTCCTGTTGTACCAATTGGCATATGCAGAGTTGTACTTTACCAATGTTCGCTGGCCGGATTTCAGAAAGGAAAACCTATATGAGGCCATTATTGATTACCAGGGCAGGGAGCGGAGGTTTGGCAAAACCAGTGAGCAGGTAACAGTTGAAGAAAAAGCCCGATCTTAGGTTAATCCTTTACTATCAGCACAATCTGGCCTTTCTTTTAACAAACACTTTCGATATTTACCGTTAATTTGCCGCCTGATTAAATTGGCGGCTTATTTTATAAGTCACAGAAAATAAACAAATTAAGTCCTGTTACATACAGGGAAGAAGACCAGAACATTCAAACATGCAACGATTTCTACCGAGGCTTTGTGCATTATTGACGGCTGCAGTTGTATCCGTATTCTCTGTACAGGCACAAGAGGATACCACAAAACCTACTTCATTAGACCCTAAACTTATTGAGTGGGAAAAAGCCCAGGTACCCAAAGAGTATACTATTGCTGATATAAAGATCACCGGTGTAAAGCACCTGGATACATCAATCATCAGTTCCATTACTAACATTTTACCGGGCGATAAGTTCGTACATCCTGGTGCAGATATTTTTGCAAAAGCAATTGCTAACCTATGGAGGCAGAAGTTCTTTTCCAATGTACAGATCTATGTCACCCGGGTTGAAGGAGATAAAGTGTGGGTGGAAGTGAATGTGCAGGAAAGGCCAAGACTGGGAAATTTCAAGTTTGTTGGTATTAGTAAAACAGATGCAGAAGAGTTAACCACCCGGGCATCATTGGCTAAACAAACAATCATTACAGAAAATACCCGGCGCAATATCACTGAGATTGTTACCAAATACTATACAGAAAAAGCGTATAGAAATGTAAAGGTTATAATAGACGAATCAGAAGATCCATCCTTTACCAATTCAAACCAAATGACAATAACAGTTGAAAAGGGCAAAAAAGTCCGTATCAACGAGATTGGTTTTTTTGGTAATGAAAGTGTAGATGGGTTGAGGTTGAAGAAGCAAATGAAGGGTACAAAGGAAATGTCAAAAGCCACCTTGAAAGCAGATAACGAAGAGAGCCCTTATGGTCAAAAAAAGAAATACTCTTTTAGTCAGTACACAAAAGACTGGGGTTTTCTGTCATTATCAAAAACAAAACGTTTATTAGATCCCTGGTTCCGGTTTAAGTTATTCAGCGGTGCTAAATTCGACACAAAGAAATACGAAGAAGATAAAGAGAAAGTACTCGACTTTTATAACTCATTAGGCTATCGTGACGCACAGATTGTTGGTGATACACAGTATACCACACCAAAAGGAAATCTCAACATTGATTTGAAAGTGGAGGAAGGACGAAAGTACTATTTTGGCAATATTGCCTGGAAGGGCAACTCCAAATTTTCTGATTCACTGCTGAATGTGATACTGGGTATCAACAAAGGCGATGTATATAATATCAGCATTCTGAATAAGCGTTTAGGAAAAGAAGCTTCGCAGGATGGTGGTGGTGACATCAGCGGTTATTATATGGATGATGGTTACCTGTTTTTCCGTGCAGAGCCGGTAGAAACAGCTGTTTATAATGATACAATTGATTACGAAATAAGAATTACCGAGGGTCCCCAGGCCAGGATAAAGAATGTGACTATTGCGGGTAATGAGAAGACGAAGGATTATGTAATCCGTCGGGAACTTCGCACCATTCCCGGAGAATTATTCAGTCGAACAGACCTTATTCGTTCACAAAGGGAATTGGCCAACCTGCAATTCTTTAACCAGGAAACAATTGATCCGGGTGTGGTGCCCAATGCAGAAGACGGAACAGTGGACATTAACTGGAAATTGGAGGAAAAATCATCTGATCAGTTGGAATTATCTGCTGGTTGGGGTGGCGGTATTGGTTTGACGGGTACATTGGGTGTTACGTTTAATAACTTCTCTATCCGTAATATTTGGAAAAAATCATCATGGGATCCGCTGCCAACAGGTGATGGTCAGAAGTTGAGCCTTAGGGTGCAGTCGAATGGCCGTGCCTTCCGATCCTATAATTTCTCTTTTACCGAACCATGGCTCGGAGGTAAAAAGAGAAACTCATTGACTATTGGTGTAAACAGCAGTAAGTTCTCCAATGCATTCGATCCTTTTACCGGTACAATTGACCGGGCAAGATCTGACACCAATTACCTTAAGACAACAGGATTGTCCTTAGCCTTGGGTAAACAATTAAAATGGCCAGATGATTATTTTAGCTTGGTGTATACCGTCAGCTTTACCCAATATAAGTTGCGCAACTACCCGATTTTCGACCAGGATTTCAGAAATGGTACCTCCAATAACTTCAGCATGAAGATTGCTTTGCAGCGTTCTTCCGTATTCGATCCTGTTTTCCCGAGAAGTGGTTCCAATTTCATGGCCAGTGTACAGTTCACACCTCCTTATTCTTTGTTTAATAAAAACATTTCAAAGACGAACGAAAAGTATAAAAATCCTGAATACCATAAATGGCGTTTTAATGCTGAGTGGTATGTGCCGATTGGTAAGCCAATGGGTGCTGATAAAAATCGTCAGTTTGTGTTGAAGATGGCTGCCAAGTATGGCTTCATGGGTCGGTATAATAAAGATCTTGACTACTCACCATTTGAAAGATTTCAGGTGGGTGATGCTGGTCTGACCAACAACTTTGGTTTGCTGGGTTACGACATTATAGCACATCGTGGATATCCTGTATACCAGAATTCAGATCCAACAATCAATCCTGACCAGCAAAGTGCATCGCAGTTCTTTACTATTTTCAATAAGTACACTTTGGAGATGCGTTTCCCGCTGGTAACTAACCCAAGCAGCACCATCTATGCGTTAAGTTTCTTTGAAGCAGCAAATGGCTGGTATAATTATAAAGATTATAACCCATTCCGTTTACGTCGCAGTGTAGGTGTGGGTATGCGTTTCTTCCTGCCCATGTTTGGTTTGCTGGGATTTGATTATGGTGTAGGTCTGGATCGTATCACACCGGGTCAGTCAGGATTGAAAGGAGCTTCACGGTTTACCTTTATGCTGGGCTTTGAGCCGGAATAATAATAAAGAGAACTAAACTTTTTTTCTGCTTTCAGCGTCTGTTCATTTAAATATGCTTGTTATGAAAAAAATACTTGTTGCAGCCGTTTCATTTCTGTTGCTTTCCTTCACAGCAACGTCCCAGAAGTATGCAATTATCGATACAAGATATATTCTTGACAAAATGCCCGATTATAAGGAGGCACAAAAGCAATTGGATGAAATTGCCGCCGGCTGGCAGAAAGATATAGATGGTAAGCAGGCTGATCTTGACAAAATGTATAAGGATTTTGAAGCAGAGCAAGTCATGCTTACCGAAGAATTGAAAAAGAAAAGGGAAGATCAGTTATTCAATAAAGAAAAAGAATTGAGGGATCTGCAGCGCAAACGCTTTGGTTTTGAGGGAGATCTGTTTAAGAAAAGACAGGAATTGATCAAGCCAATACAGGACAAGGTTTACAATGCTGTACAGAAGATGGCCGTAGCCCGGGGCTACGATTTTGTGCTAGATAAAAGTGAAGGAATTACCATTATATTTGCCGACCCCAAACTGGACAAGAGTGAAGATATTCTAAAAGACCTGGGAGTAAGAAATTGATAAAGCAGGGTGTTAAATAAATCAAAACAGCGCAACCAATTATTTTTTAATACAATCTACAGAAAGAAAAATTCGCAAATGAAAAAGTTATATGTATTGCTTGTAGCAGCAGGGTTATTTGTGGCAGGGTCTGTATCTGCACAAACCAAAATCGCTTATATCCGTATCGATGATATCGTAGGATTGATGCCGGAACTGGCTCCTGAAAAAGTAAATATGGATACCGTAGGTCAGCAATTTATTAAAGATTCTATAATGCCACGTATTCAGTATGTTCAGGGAGAATACCAGCGTAAATTGGGTGAGTATACAGATACTACCAAACCAGCTGGTGTTAGAGAACAAATTCTAAAAGACTTACAGAGCTACAAAGATGAGTTAGACGGTGCTGAATCACTTATACAGCAGGTACAACAATATAAGCAACAGGAATTACTGAGACCTTATTATGCAAAAGCTAAGAAGGCTATTGAGCAGGTAGCAAAAGAAAAGGGTTATACCCATGTAATGAATTCTGACACATTCCTTGTAGCTCCTGAGGCTGATGATATATCACTGCTGGTGCTGACAAAGTTGAATATTAAACTGCCGGCAAAGCCCGGGACTAAATAACGCAGTTTTAATAAACGATAATAAATCCCGTCCATTACCGGATGGGATTTATTATTTTAACCAGCACACACATCACTAATTTTGCTTTATGCAAAAACAAGGCCCGATAGGTGTATTTGATTCCGGTTATGGAGGTCTTACCGTTTTAAAAGAGATTGTTTCCCGGCTTCCGGAATACGATTATTTGTATCTCGGAGATAATGCCCGTTCTCCTTATGGTACCCGGTCATACGAAACTGTTTACCATTATACGCTACAATGCGTTAGTTGGTTTTTTGAGCAAGGTTGTTCGCTGGTTATCCTGGCCTGCAATACAGCCTCTGCCAAGGCATTGCGTACGATACAGCAGAAAGACTTGCCAAAAATTGCGGCCGATAAAAGAGTGTTGGGTGTAATACGGCCAACAGCAGAGATCATCGGTACATTTTCTGAAACAAAAGAAGTGGGGGTATTGGCAACAACTGGTACAGTATTATCAGAATCGTACCCGATGGAGATTGGTAAATTTTTCCCGGATGTAAAAGTGTACCAGGAGGCCTGCCCTATGTGGGTGCCATTGGTGGAGAATAATGAGCACCTCGGGAACGGAGCAGATTATTTTGTAAAAAAGAACCTGGAGGAACTCTTTGAAAAAGGTGAAAATATAGATGTAGTGCTGTTAGGATGCACTCATTATCCGTTACTCAAAGAGAAGATAGAGGAATATTTGCCGGTTGGGGTTAAACTCATTTCGCAGGGAGAAATCGTGGCAAGCAGCCTTGCAGATTACCTGCAGCGCCATACGGAGATAGAGACCCGATGTGCCAAAAATGCTAACCGCCATTTTTACACAACAGACGCTACCGGCGATTTTGATAACCAAGGATTTCTATTCTTTGGTACACCGGTGCAATCCATTCATGTTGATCTCGGTAAAATTTGAACTGATTTTCAATCAATAAGCGGTCTCCGGTTAAAAAAGCTCCACTTTTGAGCCAGAGTTCCGGTCTCATTCCCTTACCTTTGCCGTCCTTTCACAAAGCAGCGGATGTGGTGATCTGCGCTAAACTGAAACCCGGACCGTTCTCCCGGTCTACATTTCAAAAAGTGAAAAAGAGATAAAACAATGAAACGTACATTTCAACCTCATCGTAAGCGCCGTAAAACCGTACATGGTTTTCGTAAACGTATGCAAACTGCCAATGGCCGCAAAGTACTGGCAAGCCGCCGTGCAAAAGGCCGTAAAAAGCTGACAGTTTCTGATGAAAGAAAATTAAAATAGCAGTATAGTTATCCCAAACGGGGTACAAGCTTATTATATTTATAGCTCCGGAAACGGAGCTTTTTTATTTTGGCAAATCAATTCACATTAGGAAAACAGGAAAGGCTGAAGAGCCGTAAAGCGATTGAACTATTGTTTCAATCAGGCAAGCGGTTTTCAGTTGGTAGTCTTCGTGTTTTTTATTTGACACAGCCGGTTCCGGGCCTTGTGGCCGGGGTTGGGGCATCTTCAAAAATTTTTAAAAAGGCAACGGACCGAAACAGGGTGAAAAGACTTACCCGGGAAGTGTACCGGCTGCAAAAATTACCCCTGCAGGAAAAATTGGCTGTTGCAGGAAAGGGCTTGCATATTTTTTTCATTTACACATCTAAAGATCTGCCTGTTTATACCGATTTATATGAAACAATGAAGGTTATATTAAATCGCCTGGCAAAATACTCCGATGAAAACACTGACGCAAATACTTAGTCTGCCTTTTATTGCACTTATAAAAATATACCAGTGGGTAATTTCTCCCTGGCTGGGCCCTAAGTGCCGCTTTAGCCCCACCTGTTCACATTATGCAGCTGAGGCTTTGAAGAAACATGGAGTTTTTAAAGGTATGTGGCTGTCTATAAAGCGAATTTCCAAATGTCATCCATGGGGTGGCAGTGGTTATGATCCTGTACCCTAACGGTAACATACACAAGTATTTTGCTCTGACAAACTTCAGCGAATATTCTGTATCTTGTTTGTAAGAAATAAAGGCCTTGATTTCAGTATCAATTATTGAGGATGATAAACACTACCGGGAAGGATTAGAAACACTGATCGGAAATTCCCGTGATTTTGTAGTACTCCACAGTTATCCGTCTGCCGAAATTGCCTTACCTCATATTGTGGCTCATCCTCCCCGCATTGCGATTGTCGATATAAAGCTGCCCGGAAGAAGCGGGATAGACCTGATAGGTGCCATTAAAAAAGCATCACCTGATATTCAGTGTATGGTTTGCTCGTTTTACGATGACGATGAGTATGTATTTAATGCGTTGAAGAATGGTGCATGCGGATACATCTTAAAAGATTCAATGCCCAACGACATTCTTACATCCCTGAAAGAACTTCACGAAGGGGGCGCACCAATGAGCCGTTATATTGCCCGTAAAGTGATCAATACTTTTCAGGCCGAACCCGCCCAACTCAGGCTTGCTGAACTGACAGACAGAGAAAATGAAATTTTGCAGCTAATAGCAACAGGTATGATTGTAAAAGAAATATCAGCTCGTCTTTTCCTGAGTGCACATACGGTAACCAAACATCTGAAAAATATTTACACAAAGCTGCATGTGAACAACAGGGTGGAAGCTGTTAACAGGCTGAAACAATAAGTTATTCAAAACTTTTATTAATAAACTCAACAAGCGGATATAAAGCATCGAAGGCAGCTACAGTTTTCTTCACCAGGTCTTTTGAACCCAGATCTTTATCTGAAATAGTTGCCATAGCGATATAGCTTTTCAGCCTGAGATATTCCTCCGCTGGATTACCAGGCGCATATCCCTTGGGTAGCCGGCTCAGTAAAAATTCCTTACTCTTATCAAGATCACCATAGATTGATTTGAATTTTTTGGCACCAACTATTTTTTTGAATGTTGCATAATTGTAATCAATCTCCTGTCTTACCTTCTTAAGTTCTTCCGGCATTGGCATATATAGCCCTCCGCCCATAAAGCAACCACCCGGCTCCAGGTGAAAATAATAACCGGCCGAATTCATTGCTTTTCGGCCTCCTTTATTTATGCTGGCGCCAAAATTGGTTTTATAAGGCGATTTGTCTTTGGCAAAACGTATATCACGGTTAATACGAAACATACATTCTTTTGACAGCAGATTTTTAATTGAAGGATCTTTTTTGCTGTGCAGGTCTATTACCTGCTGGATGAAAGCGGAAAAATCTGCTTTTGCAGACTCATATGCCTTCCTGTTATTATCAAACCAGGCTTTGTTATTGTTCTTCTTAAGTTCTTTCAGGAATTTAATGGTGGATGACTGAAGCATAGTATCATTATTAATTGACCGGAAAATGTTAAAGATACCAAAGCTTCAGGCTAATCTCTCAGAAGAAGGTGGTTCTAAATTCTTCCCCAATTCTCCCCGCTTTTTATACGATACATGGTCATTTCGCTGACACCATAGTTTTTTGCAAGCTGGCGAATGGTAATATTTCGGTTTTTCCTGTTTAGTATCTTCTTGATTTTTTTTACATCAGTTGCACTCAGTTTTAACCCTTCAGTTCTGTTGGCCTGTTTTTCTTTGTAAGCAATCTTGGCCGGAGATCCCTGCTGGTGACTAATCATCTGCTCCAAAGTGGCCCAGCGCAGATTTTTTATGTGGTTATCCAGTTTATTGTGATTACGATGAATCACATATTTATACTGAGCTGATGATTTGGGTAAAAAAAGTTTAGCCAGTTCCCTGTGAATGTATAGTGTACCCTTATTGCCAGGGCGGTGAAGGTTTAATGTACGATAGCCAGTTGTTAATGATCCACTTAACAATTTTCCGTCTTCCAGAACACTTTGTTTATAACTGGCAATGCGGCCAAAACTGGAAACAGCATACTTGTTACGGAGATGCCTCCATCCGGAAAAACTCAGTTGCTTCCAGACTTCACCGGCTAATTTTTTAATCATAGCAAATGTTTTTTAGCCAGGCACAGAATGCATTGAATAACGGTGGTACGCAGAAGTTATCCTTGCAGAATAATGAACTCTTACTAAGTTAAAACAATTCTTCTTGCAGCCAATTTTATTTTTTTCCGATGAGTTGCAGGAATTCTTCCTCTGATATGATTTTGACCGTATTGATTTTTTTTGCCTTTTCCAGTTTGCTTCCTGCATCTTCACCAACAACTAGGTAATTAAGTTTTGCACTTACACCGCTTAGTATATGGCCGCCGTTTTGTTCGGCCATTGCTTCCGCCTCGCTTCTTTTCAGGGTTGGTAAAGTGCCGGTAAATAAGAAGGTCTGACCAGCTAAGTTACCCGCAGCCGACATTTCCTTTTTAGTATTTTTTAATTGCAGGCCGAGTTTTTCTAATTCTTCCAGCATGTCTATATTGCTTTTATTACTGAAAAAATGATGAATACTTCCTGCAACTTTGGGTCCCACATCTTCCAGGTTTTGCAGATCTTCTATTGAAAATTTTTTAAAATCAAGTAAATGGTTGACCGCCTGGGCCAGTGTTTTTGCGGTGGTTTCTCCCACAAAGCGTATTCCCAGCGCATATATTAGCCGGTGAAGCGGTTGCTTTTTTGAATTCTCAATGGCTGTTTGCAGGTTATCAATTGATTTTTGACCAAATCCTCCCATGCCACTGACAGTAGTAAAATCAAGTGTATAAACACCGGGAATATTTTTTAGCAATCCCAGCTCATAAAATTTACGGACATTGGCTTCGCCGAAACCACGGATATCCATAGCATCTTTACTTACAAAATGAATGATTCTTTCCACAACCTGTGCGGGGCAATCAATATTAATGCAGCGCCAGACAGCCTCTTCTTCTTCTTTAAAAAGGGTGCTGTTACAGACCGGACAGGTTTTTGGGAAGTGAATCTTTTTTTCATGTCCCCTCCTGGTATCTGCCAATGATTTTACAATTTGGGGGATCACATCACCGGCCCGTTCAATTAAAACCGCATCACCGATGCGAAGATCTTTTTCTTTAATATAATCTTCGTTGTGAACAGATATGCTGCTGACAGTGACACCCCCAATGGATACCGGTTTCAATTTTGCTACAGGTGTCACAGCTCCTGTTCTCCCCACCTGGAATTCAACACCTAATAATTCAGTGGTTGCCTGTCTTGCTTTGAATTTATATGCAATGGCCCAACGGGGATGATGTGATGTCATGCCCATTTTGTCCTGCAGTGCTGTGTCGTTTACTTTGATTACCATGCCATCAATTTCATATGGCAAGTCGTCTCTTCCTTCTTCAAATTCATTACAGTAGTTGATCACTTTTTCAATTCCATTTAAAACCTTCTTTTCTTTATCCGGACTTCGAAAGCCCAGTTCCCAAAGAAGGGTTAATGAGCCTGAGTGAGAAGATAATTCAACAGGTGCTTTTTTGCCTTTGTCCAATGAATAAAAACTCACATGATAAACAAAAGCTTCAAGATTTCTTTTGGCAACTTCAGCGGTGTCTTTGATGCGAAGTGTTCCAGCTGCAGCATTGCGTGGGTTGGCGAGTGGGGGTATTCCTTGTTCAGCCAGTTGTTCATTGTATTTGGCAAAATTCTTCTTATTGATCAATACTTCACCTCTGATTTCTGCCTGCTGAATACCGTATTTGGAAAATTTTGCAGAAAGAGGAATACTTCTGATCTGCTTTATGTTAGTAGTTATTTCATCTCCTTCCACACCATCGCCCCGGGTAGCGCCTCTTGTTAAAAGATCATTTTCATAGATAAGTGAAATACTGCTTCCGTCAAATTTTGGTTCAATACAATATTCTATTTTATCTAAACCTGTTAGTTCCCTTGCCTTCCTGTCAAAATCAATAAGGTCATCGCTGTTATAGGAGTTGTCCAGTGATAACATGGGAACAAGGTGCTGAACGGTGGGAAAATCTTTTGTAAGTCCCTTTGCCACTCTTTGTGTTGGCGAGTCCGGCATTTTTAAGGAAGGGTTTTCCTGTTCAATTTTTTCCAGGGTTTTGAATAGCTGATCGTATTCATAATCAGCAATCAAAGGATCGTTCAGGATATAGTACCTGTATTCATGAAAACGTAATACATCCCCCAATTCCAGTACCTCTTTGCCCGTTACTTTTTCTGCTTTCAGTTTAACAAGCAGCTCATTAGTAAGCTTTTGGAGTTGTTGAGTGGCTTCTTTTGAATACATGACAGAAAATTTGAATGCTGTGCCGGTAAAGGTAAGAACCCTGTTTAAACTTCAAAGAAGGCGTGATCAATCAAAAATTTAATGTGTTATAAGTACATATTATGTATCTTCGAAAATAGGTTGCTTACAAAACGATTTAGGATAAATAAAAGCTTGCTATGAAAAAAATCTTCATTGTCTGTTTTTTACTGCTGTTATTTTCCTTTTCAGGAAATGCACAGGTACTTACCTGGACTCCAGCCTTCCCAAAGGATAACGATAATGTGGTTATCACTATGGATGCCACTAAAGGAAACCAGGGGTTGAACAATTATACACCGGCCTCAGATGTATATGTACATGTCGGTGTTATCACTAACCTGAGTACCAGTTACTCAGACTGGCGATATGTAAGATTTACCTGGGGCACAACGACAGCTGCGGCGCAGGCAACTTCATTGGGAGGTAACCGGTGGCAATACACCATTAATAATCCCCGCACTTTCTTTTCAGTACCGGCAGGTGAAACCATTCTTAAGATTGCTATTCTTTTCAGAAGCGGTAATGGTAATGTAAAACAGACAAATACTGACGGAAGTGATATGTATATCCCGGTTTATACTACTACCATTGCTACAAAATTTTCAATACCTCCGTTCCAGCCCACTTTCTTTCCTATTCCAGAGCCTATCAGTAAGCAGCAAAATGATTTTATAGATCTGACTGCGATTGCTAATAATACTGCTGAGAATATGAAATTGTATCTCAACGGAACACAAATTGCAACTGCAAATAATGTAAATACAATCTCTGCAAATCCTCAACTAACCGTTGCAGGAAACCAGACCATTGTTGCGGAAGCAACATTAGCCGGATCAACCCGGACTGATACCCTGCGTTTCTTTGTAGCCAGTGCCCCGGTTATAGCTCCGCTTCCTGCAGGGGTAAGAGATGGGATCAACTATGAAGCAGGTAATACATCTGTTGTATTGGTCTTGAATGCACCCGGAAAGAACCGGGTTTCTGTTATTGGTGATTTTCCGGGCAGCAACTGGATTGAGCAAACTAATTACGTAATGAACAAAACTCCGGACGGTAATTATTGGTGGTTGCGTATCACTGGTTTGACACCCGGACAGGAGTATTCATTTCAATACCTTGTTGACGGAGCGTTGAAAGTGGGAGAGCCTTATGCAGAAAAGATACTTGACCCATTTAATGATGGTTTTATTACTTCGTCTACTTACCCCGGCATTAAGCCTTATCCAACTGGTTTAACTACGGGAAATGTAAGTATACTTCAAACGAATGCGCCGGCGTATAACTGGACTGTTACTAATTTTAACCGTCCTGATAAAAGAAGCCTTGTGATCTATGAAATGCTGGTAAGAGATTTTGTAGCGGCACATGACTGGAAAACGATCCGAGATACCCTTAGTTATCTTCAGCGCCTGGGGGTGAATGCCATTCAGCTGATGCCATTCAATGAATTTGATGGAAACGAAAGCTGGGGTTATAATCCTGCATACTTTCTGGCGCCTGACAAATATTATGGCCCTAAGAACAGCTTAAAGGAGTTTATTGATACCTGTCACCGCAGAGGAATAGCTGTTATCATGGATATTGCTTTGAATCATACTACCGGAGCCTCTCCATTGGCAGCTTTGTACTGGAATACCACCACCAATCAACCTGCTGCTAATAACCCATGGCTGAATGTTACAGCCACGCATCCCTTCAATGTATTCAATGATTTTAACCATGAAAGTTTACGAACCCGGTACTTCACAAGCCGTGTTATCGAACATTGGTTACAGGAGTATAAACTGGATGGATTCCGCTGGGACCTTTCAAAAGGATTTACCCAAACAAACTCAGGAAGCAATGTAGGCCAATGGAGCCAGTATGATGCCAGCCGGATAGCTATCTGGAAAAGATATTATGATTCTATGCAGCTGAAGTCGCCGGGCACTTATTGTATATTAGAACACTTTGCTGATAATTCCGAAGAGATCGAACTCTCTAATTATGGTATGTTGCTTTGGGGCAATAACACTGCACAGTGGCAGGAAGCAACAATGGGCTATGCCGCCAGTTCAAATTTTGAAGGAAACATACATAGTGTACGCAATTGGTCAAACCCATACCTGATTGGTTATATGGAAAGCCATGATGAAGAAAGATTGATGTATAAGAATTTGCAATTTGGAAATTCTGCCGGTACTTATAATACAAAAGATCTGAATACTGCATTAAAGCGCATGGAGCAGGCTGCAGCTTTCTTTTTCAATATTCCCGGGCCCAAGATGATGTGGCAGTTCGGCGAGCTGGGATATGATTATTCAATAAACCACTGTCCGGATGGAACAGTTAATACTAATTGCCGTTTATCCAATAAACCTATTCGCTGGGATTATAAAAATGTTGTTCAGCGGCAGCGCCTCTATGACATTTACAGCGCATTGAATAAACTGCGTTTCCACCCCTGGTTTAAGGATGTTTATATTGCCAATGCTGTTTCAATAGACAGAAGCCTGGCCAGTGGATTTAAGTTTCTCCGCCTGAGAAGTGCAAATGATACTTCCTGTGTAGTAGTAGTAGGAAATTTTGATGTTGTGCAGCAAAGCGGAACAGTGACTTTTCCGGTGGCAGGCACCTGGTATGATTATCTGAA
>Ga0073934_10008318_pt1 | contig 13894 bp, 14 predicted proteins | sample LarsenN4metaG_FD_76834 | JGI IMG/M metagenome (GOLD analysis project Ga0073934, IMG submission 76834) | Hot spring sediment bacterial and archeal communities from British Columbia, Canada, to study Microbial Dark Matter (Phase II) - Larsen... ...
AGCGGGAGAGAGAGGCGGAAGGAAGGACAACTTGGGTGAATTTAAGTTTAACTTAGATTGTTGAAAACTCGCCCGCCGGACGGCGGGCGAGTTTTACAGGGTGAAAAACTATTTCTTTTCTCCCGCGTACGAAAGGGCCATCTTCTGCTCCTTAGCGTCAAAAAGGGCGATCCGGAAAGGATAGGTTTTACCGAGTTCGAGCGCCGACCGGAGTTTTTCTTCGTCGCCGAACTCGGAAACGTGGACAAGGCCAGCCACACCCTCTTCAATGGAGGCCAACGCGCCGTGCTTGTTGTACTTAATAACCACCGCCTTAACGACGTCGTCTTTTTTGTACTTGCCGGCCGCCTCAACCCAAGGGTTTTCTTTGAGGGATTTTATGGAGAGCGATATTTTGCCGCCTTTAATCTCAATTATCTTGACCCGCACGTTTTCTCCGACCTTGACGAACTTGCGGGGATCGTCCACGAGACCCCAGTCTATCTCGGAGATGTGAACGAGGCCCTCTAACCCCTCCTCAATTTTGACGAAGACGCCGAAGTCAACGATGCCGGTTACGGCGCCCTCAATCTCGTCGCCGACTTTGTACTTTTCAATGAGTTTCTCTTTCTCCTTCTGCTCGCCGGTTTTCTCGGAGAAGATAAGTTTCCCCTCCTTGGGGAGAACGGAGATTATGGAAACAGTCAGCCGCTCCCCGACAAGCTTCTTCAGCTCCTCGAGGATTTTGTCTTTATCGGCATCCGGCACGCGCGGATAATGCTCGGATTTCAACTGAGAGGCGGGGAGAAATCCTTGGATGCCCTGCCACTCAATGATCAGGCCGCCCTTATTGGCTTCTTTAACCGGTAGTTCAAAAAGTTTTTTCCCTGCCGCGGCAGACTCGGCCTCGCTCCAGATAAGCGCCTGCCGCGCCTCTTTAAGCGAGAGTTCTATATAGCCGTTTTTGTTTTCCGGATCAACGACCTTAGCCGTTATAACGTCGCCATCCGAGAGTTTCTTGATGACGTCGCGGGCGTTTATGAACTCACGTCCATAGATTACTCCGGTGCCGTAGGGCGGCAGATCAACATAGACGACGGCTCTTTCAACGGCAATAACCCTCCCTTCCAGAAGATCGCCGGCCTGGGGAGGGTTCCGCGACTCATTTACGAGCCTGCCCATTAAACTATCCCACTTGTTTACAGATACTCCCTCGGCGCGGGCGGCGGAGGTCGCCGGTCCTTTTTTCTCGGTTTCGTTCAACGTGTCCGCGCTTTCGTCTTTTGTCTCATCGTTCTGATGTGCCGCCGCGGTCACTCTGCGCAGGCGAGCAGCGATATCGGCAATTATTGTCATGGCGTCTTAGACGAGCGCTCCGCCCGCGGTCTTGCAGGGACAGCCTCACGGATCTCCTCCCGGAAGCAAGCGGTGTTACGCTGGTCCGTCTTGATAACTTGATAATTTTGTTTAAGGCGGGGACAGTCTATCGCAGGTGGGTGGATTTGTAAAGGCTATACAGGGAGGGTGTTGCGTCTTGGATCTTGAATGTTTGGCACGGGGGGTGTTAGATATTTTCCGCCGCGGCAGGCTCGGCCCGCGTTTGTATCCGCTCAACACCCGATATGAGATACTTGATTTGGGCAGTTTTTGGTTTGTCGCGACCTAATACTTCACGTTTCGCGCCTGATATTTTATACTAGTGTTATGGTAATAAGCTATCATGGCGCCGAGTTTTTTAAGATTTCGCTTGGTGATGTGGTCATTGCCCTTAACCCCATCTCCAGGGAGTCTAAGCTGAAGACCTCGCGCTTCGGGGCGGATCTTTGTTTCGTTAGTTTGGACCATCCCGACTGCAACGGCGCAGATCTTGTGACGCTTGGCGAAAAACGCCCCATAATCATCTCCGGTCCCGGCGAGTACGAGGCGAAAGGGGTTTGGGCCAGGGGCTTTCCCTCCGAATCGTCGTATGGCGGCGAGAAGCGAATCAATACCATTTACCTCATCAACCTTGACAACATCCATCTTTGTTTCCTTGGAGCTCTCAAGTCTCCAGTTTTGCCGAGAGAGGTGGAGGAGGCAATTGAACGGGTTGATGTTTTGTTTGTACCTATAGGCAGTGAAGGTGTCCTTGGACCGGCTGATGCGGAAAAAATATCGGTGGGCCTTGAACCGAGGATTATTATCCCGATGCATTACGGAGAGATTGGGGTGTTGAATGCCCTGCGGCAGTTTTTGAAAGAAGGCGGGGCCGAAGGGGAAAAGCCGATTGACAAACTAACCCTTAAACGCCGGGATCTGGAAGGGAGGGACGGGGGAGATATTGTAGTTTTGGCTCATAACACTTAGGGTGCGGAAAGGGCAGTGCGCGGTGCCGCTGTGCAACACTCGGTGTTGCACATGAGGTGGATGCCCGTGGCGGCGCGGCACAAACGGGAACTGCCAAACTGTCAACAAACTGCCAACCGCCAAAACCGACAATAACAGCAATAACAATAACAGGTTATGGATAGGTTATGGATATAAGAAGATTCATAGATCGTCTGCGGCAAGCGCCGGAAGGCCGCCGCCAGCAGGTGGCATTTATGGCGGCGCTTGTAGTTACCATCCTGATTTTTGCCGGTTGGGTCTTACTTTTTCGGCTTCAGTACCGCGCCGAGGAAGAGCGGGCCGCCGGCGTGAATGGCCCTTTCGATGCGCTGAAGCAAAACATCGCCGAGTCGTTCGCGGCATTTCAGAGCAAATGGAAATCCTTTGACATAAAGAACATTATTGAGAGTGAGTTTATCCGGCAGGCCAGTTCTTCGAGTGGTATATTAAACTTGAATTCTGAAACGGGGAGGTGAAGCGGCAATCGGCGGGTCGAGGGCTGCAACGCCAACGCGGCGTTTTCCTGTTCCGGCGTTGTTCCCAAACCTGTATTTTTATGCTAAGCTGGACTTGTAATTATGGCTGATCAGGGCCCTCAAAAGAAGTCTGAAGGGGAAGTGAAGCGCGGCGTTGTGCCGCGCGATGTCGCTTCCGAGATGAAGGAGGCGTACCTTGACTACGCGATGTCGGTTATCACCGCCAGGGCTTTACCCGACGTCCGCGATGGTTTGAAACCCGTCCACCGGAGGATTCTCTTTGTGATGCATGAGAAAGGACTTTCGGCGGCCGCCAAGTTTAGGAAGTCGGCGACAGTGGTCGGCGATGTTCTCGGCAGTTACCACCCTCACGGCGATATGGCGGTTTACGATGCGATGGTAAAGATGGCCCAGGGTTTTCTCACCCGCTATCCGTTGGTGCTAGGTCAAGGCAACTTTGGTTCTATAGACGGCGACGCGGCGGCGGCTTACCGCTATACCGAGGTGAAAATGTCGCGGCTGGCAGGCGAGCTCCTGCGCGATCTGGAGAAGGATACTGTTGACTGGCGGCCCAATTACGACGGCACGAAGAAGGAACCGATGGTGCTTCCTGCCGCCGTTCCCAACCTTATTCTGAACGGCACTCTTGGCATTGCCGTCGGAATGGCCTGCAACATCCCGCCCCACAACCTCGGCGAAATCGCTGACGCTCTCATTTACCTCATTGACAACAGCGACGCGACAGCTGAAGATCTTTTGGAGTTCGTGAAAGGGCCGGACTTCCCGACCGGCGGCGTCGTTTACGGCGCCAAGGACATCGCCCGCGCCTCGGCGAGCGGGAGGGGTGGCGTGGTGATGAGGGGCGAGGCGGAAATCGTTGAAACCAAAAACGGCGTTTTTCAAATTGTGATTACTTCCATTCCTTACCGCGTCAACAAGGCCGATTTGATCGCCCAGATAGCCGATCTGGTGCGGGAGAAAAAGCTGGAGGGGATTAAAGCCCTGCGCGACGAGTCTACCAGCGATATCCGGATAGTGATTGAACTTAAGAGCGGGAGCTACCCCCAAAACACTTTAAATTACCTTTACAAACACACCCAGCTTGAGGAGGTTTTTCATTACAATTGTGTCGCTCTCGTTGACGGCGTGCCCCGGACCCTTTCCCTCAAGTCCATCCTGGAGGAGTTTTTGAGGCACCGGCGCGCGGTTATAAAGCGGCGCACCGAGTTTGACCTGAAAGAGGCGAAAGAGCGTGAGCACATTTTGTTTGGTCTCAAGAAAGCTCTGGATCACATAGACGAAATCATAAAACTCATCAAGAAGTCAAAGGATGTTGATGACGCCAAACGGGGTCTGATGAACGCCTTCAAGTTTTCCGATCGTCAGGCCGTCGCAATCCTTGAGATGAAGCTCCAGAAGCTCGCCGGGCTGGAGCGGAAAAAGATTGAAGATGAACTCAAATCTGTTTCGGAAACAATTAAGAAACTTGAGGACATTTTAGCGCATCCCAAGAAGATTCTCGGAATCATCAAGGACGAACTCAAGGAGCTCAAGGAAAAGTACGGCGACGAACGGCGGACGCGGGTGGTGAAGCATGAGGCTAAAGCATTTTCGATGGAGGACATTGTGCCGGACGAGGAGGCCGTTTTGGTCCTGACACGGGGCGGCTATATCAAGCGCACCAGCACGGCGGAGTACCGCAAACAGCGCCGGGGCGGCGTGGGATTTGTTGACCTTAACACCAAAGAAGAGGACTTTGTGACAAATTTTCTGACGACCACCACTCACAGCGATATTTTGTTTTTCACTGACCGCGGCAAGGCCTACCAAATTAAGATGTATGAGATTCCGGAGGGCAAAAGAGCCACTAGAGGCAAATCCATTATGAACTTTCTCACTCTGGCGGCCGAGGAGAAGGTAACCTCAATTCTGCCGATGCCGGAGGAGGTAAAGGGTAAAGACTTTGCCCTGATGCTCGTCACCAAAAACGGCTCCGCCAAAAAAGTTGACGCCAAGAGTTTCCATGATGTGCGCCGCTCCGGCATAATCGCTATGCGCCTTGAGAAAGGCGACAGTCTGCAGTCGGCGTTTTTCCTTGACAGGGGCGATGAAGTGGTCGCGGTGACAGCTCTCGGCCAGTCCATCCGGTTTAAGGGTTCCGATATCCGGCTGATGGGCCGGAGCGCCGGCGGGGTCCGGGCGGTGAAACTCGCCAAGGGCGACTTTGTGGTCGGCGCCGACGTCGTCCGGAATGGTGTCAAAGACGCCAAACTTCTTGTTCTTTTGGAAAACGGTTTCGGAAAACTTTCCTTGCTTAAGGAGTATAAAACTCAAAAGCGCGGCGGGTCCGGCATCAGAACGGCCAAGGTGAGCGCGAAAACCGGTAAGCTCATCGCTTCCAAGGTGGTCGGCGAGGAGGAAACGGAAGTTGTGGCCATCTCCAAAAAAAGTCAGGTCATCCGGGTGGACATAGCCGAAATTCCCGTTTTGGGACGCTCCACTCAAGGGGTGCGGGTGATGAAACTTAGGGATAAAGATACTCTTGCCTCCGCGGTGTGTTTATAAGAAGGCGGTAAGGATAGTGTATAATGGAAGATGTGGAAATACGGAGATAATTGCTGCAAGTCTTTCTCAATCCGGAAATTTATTGAGAGATTTATGGGGCTTAATAATATAATATAAGTTGACGGGAACTATGACTGCCATTGCATCCTTTTCCAATCCGGCGCGTGTCCTCGCGCAGTTTGGGCTGGTCGCCGGCAAAAAGGTTGCTGATTTCGGGGCTGGTTCCGGTTTCTACACCTTGGCCGCCGCCGAGGCGCTGGCCGGCAGTGGCACGGTTTACGCCGTTGACGTTCAGAAGGACCTCTTGTCGCGTCTTCTCGCGGAGGCCAAAAGGCGGCGAATCGCCAATGTGGAAGTTCTTTGGGGAAATGTGGAGAAAGCGGGCGGCAGTAAACTTCGAGACGGGGCTGTTGACGCGGTGATAGCGGCAAATATTTTGTTTCAGGTTGAGGACAAGGAAGGTCTTGTTTCTGAGATTAAACGCGTTTTGAAACCCGGCGGGGAAGTGCTTGTTGTTGATTGGCGGGAGTCGTTCGGAAACATGGGGCCGGAACCCCAAGCGGTGGTGACAGCTGCCGCCGCCCGGGCTTTGTTTGAAAAAGGCGGCTTCGTTTTTGATCGCGATATTTCCGCCGGCGAGCATCATTACGGGATGGTTTTTAGAAAGGTGGCTTAGAGTTTAGACCGGTTTTCAAAATGGGCGGGTTAAACAAGTTTCAGATTATTGTTCTTGGCATTTTCTCTGTCGCCATCATCGGGACGTTCATTTACCTTGCCCTCAACCGCGGGCTTTCCGGCGGCGGGTCGGGTCCCCCGGAGACGGTTGTCTGGGGAACGATTGATGAGAAGGACTTCAGCGGTTTCACCGAGGTCTTTCAAAGAGCAAACCGCGACAAGGCGAGCATAATTTACAGACAGAAATCGGCGGTTACGCTTGAGCGCGATTTGATAGAAGCCATCGCCGACGGGCGAAGTCCGGATGTCATCATTTTCCCGAGCGACTTTATCATTTCTCTGAAGCAAAGAATCGCCGGCGTGCCGTATAAGAGTTACCCTCGCCGCGTTTTCAAGGACACCTTCGTTGAGGCGGGGGGACTTTTTCTTGACGGCGGGGGGGTAATCGCTTACCCCCTTCTTGTTGATCCCCTTGTAATGTACTGGAATCGGGACGTTATCGGAAGCGTCGGTCTCGCTTCGCCGCCCCGCCGCTGGAGCGAGTTTCTAACTTTACCGGAGAAGGTTGTCAACATTGATAACGCCGGCAATCTCACAAGGACAGCCGTGGCCTTGGGGGATTTTGAGAATGTTACCAACGCCAAGGAGATTCTGTCCGCGCTGTTTTTGCAGGTGGGGCAGAAAATCGTCGTGCCGTCCGGGGCCGGTTTCGCCGTTACCTTGGAGGCTGGAGACGATCAGGCTCTGGAGTCGGACCCATCTGAAGCGTCCAGCCTCTCGGTGGTTCGTTTTTTCACCGAGTTTGCCGACCCTCTTAAGCCGCAGTATTCGTGGAACCGCTCACTGCCGGAGTCGCGCGAGGTCTTTAGCCGCGGCGATCTGGCTGTTTATTTCGGGTTTGCCTCGGAGCTGGAGCTTTTAAGGGCTAAGAATCCGAACTTAAATTTTGATGTTGCTTTCTTCCCCCAGCTTGATAATGCGCTGACAAAGGCTGTTTTCGGACGCGTTTACGCCGCGGCGGCGGTAAAACACACGAGAAGCCCCAGCCAGACTTTCAAGGTGCTTGGTTTACTGGCCTCGCGGGAAAATGTGCTGACGCTTAGTCAGATGACCAGACTTCCGCCGGCCCGGCGGGATCTTCTGGCGGTCCGGCCGGCGGACGATTACCAGTATGTTTTCTATGATGCCGCCCTTGTCTCCAAGGGTTGGTATGATCCGAACCCCGAGGGCACAAAGGCGGTTTTCCGGAAGATGGTGGAGTCGGTCACGTCCGGCCGTCTGAGGATTAGTGATGCTCTGCGGCGGGCGGCGGGGGAAATAACAAAATTACTGTCGGCGGCGCAGTCAGAATGACAGGCTTAAGTCGGTTGCCTGATCGTATGATCGTCTATGCCGCCAACTTTAAGTTTAACTTAAATTAGGCTTAGGATGATGGAGTTCTTAAGAACAAAAATAACCCTTCCGCTCGTTTTGGGTTTTGCTCTGGGCCTTCTGCCTCTGGTGGCCGTTGCCGATTCCAGTTGGAGAATAGGGGAGCCAATAGTGCCTTGCGGCGGCGAGAGACAGCCAGAATGCGACTTCAACCAAGGAGTTCATCTGGTCGGTCACATTATCTCGTTTTTGCTTTATTGCGCCGTTCTTATCGCCGCTATCGCCTTCACGGTGGCTGGTTTTAAGTACGTCACCGCCGCCGGCAACGAAAGCCAAGTCAAGGAAGCCCACAACATCTTCAAGAATGTGGCTGTGGGCCTGATCATAGCCCTCTCCGCTTGGCTGATCGTTGACACGATCTTAAAGGCGCTGGCGAACCAAGGTTACTCCCTGCTTGGCCGTTAGCGCGGCGCTCGGTTTTTTGCTAGAATTTCCGCAATGTCCAAAGCTAAAAAAAAACAGGGGAGGGTGGTTGGCTTTCTCGCGGCAGCCGTACTGCCTTTGTGTTTTACCGTTCTCTACGCCGCCGGCCCCGCCGCCTTTGCCATTGTAACTACCAACGAGCTTGATCCACTTGGTGGTTTTCCTCCAACATCGCCGGCGCCGGCAAATTTTGAAGCTGATCCTCTCGCTGTAACGGGTGGCTCGGATAACTCTGTTACCACCGGTCCAAGTAATCTACGAGTATCTCTCCCGAACCCTCTTAAAGCCAGCTCCCTCTACGAATTTTTAAGGGGTATTTTGGACACGGTTGTCGCCATCGGTTCAGTCATTGTCATCTTCTTTATCATCTACGCCGGTTTCCTTTTTGTGACGGCCCGGGGCGACGAGAGCCAGCTTAAAACCGCCAAAAAGGCCTTTCTCTGGACCTTCATCGGCGCCGCGGTGCTTCTCGGCGCCTTCACCCTTACTCAAGTTATTGAGGGCACGATAAACCAGCTGAGGGGAAGCTCATAACCGGCGGGTAAGAAGTCAGCCGCGATGGGCTGGTTCGCTAATAGCAAATTATGGAAAAAGGATTGAGGACCCTGCAAAAAGTTTTTCTGCCGCCGGCCGTTTTTCTTCTGCCACTCGCCGCTTTCGCGGCGCCGCCTGCAAATTTCAAGGAGCTTATCAATCGGCTGATTGACATTTTTAACCAGTTCGCCGTGCTGTTTGTGTCGTTGGCGGTACTGCTTTTCGTTTGGGGAGTTGTCAAGTACGTCCGTGGAGGCGGCGACGAGAAAAAGGTGGCGGAAGGGCGGCTGATGATTGTGAACGGCATCATCGCCCTTTTTGTCATTCTCGCTTTCTTCCTGCTCGCTCTCGTCATTTATAATTCACTTTTCAGCTAGCCGGTCTCTAACATAGAGACATTATAAGTCTTAAAACGCACAAATAATGGTTAAAAGTATTTTTAAAAAAACATCAGTTACGGCGGCGGGAATGATCAGAGCCGCTTTTCTCCTCGCCCTTTTGTTGCTGTCCTTTGGTCTGCCGGCACCGGTTTGGGCCGAGTCAGGTTCCTATACTACCAGTCTCACAATTCAGCAGATATTGACAAAGGCTGGCGGTCTTGTTCAGCAGGTGGTAGCGCTTCTTGTCGGCGTCGCTGTTCTGCTGATTCTCTGGGGAATTCTCAAATACATTTCCAAAGGTGGAGACGCGGAGCAGGTTAAGGAAGCCAGGCGATTTATAACTTTCGGCATTGTCGGGCTGTTCGTGATGGTCTCAATCTGGGCCTTGGTGTATGTCATCGTCTTGACGGTTGGTTTTGGGCCAGAGGATCTCAATAGAGTTCCTAGTATTCCAAGGATTCAACTACCCCCGCCCAGTTCTTAGGTTTTCTGCCTTCCGCCCTGTTTTTACTTTAATATGTATATACCCCTACTTGATTTAAACTCCCCTTAGTAATCCACAGTCCGTCTTTACCGGTTGGGCTGGTGTGGTATCATTCACCGCGCGGATAGGTCCGTAAAATCAAAGGTCGTTCTGTTTCTAAGTAGATTGTTTATTAGTTTTTAACATAATTTAATGACGAGAAGAGCAATTATTATCGCCGGTTTGACGGCCGCCTTGCTTCTGCCGGTTGCGGCGTTTGCCCAGGCGGGACCTGTTGGTGCGGACACTCCTCTAGATACGGCCATTACGAGGCTATTGTCCTGGATTAGCCGGCTAACCGTACTTATTTTAGCCGCGGCAGTCCTTGTGTTCGTTTGGGGTGTGCTGAAGTTCATCACCGCCGCCGGCGACGATGAGAAACGAAAATCGGGTCGGAGCTTTATGATCTGGGGTATCATCGGGATCTTTGTGATGGTTTCTGTTTGGGCGTTGGTCCGTCTTCTGACGGAAACGGTTGGTCCAGCCGTAGGTGGTTTGAATTACCAAGGTTTGACGCCACCTGCGATTCCACAATAAACCGACCTTGAGTTTCGTGAAAGTTTTCTTTCTTGGTTTGATGGCAGTTTTACCCGGAACGGCCGCGGCGGCCGTTCCGGGTCCTGTTAGGGATTTCCTCAATCGTGTCAGCGAGAACATCATCAACCCGCTGATCTTTCTCCTGTTCGCCATCGCCTTCGCGGCCTTTGTTTGGGGGATGGTGGGTTATCTTTCCAAACTTGACAGCCCGGATGGCCGCAGTCAGGGAAGCCGCCATATGCTCTGGGGTCTTGTTGGTATGGCCGTGATGCTTGGCGCCTACGCGATCAAGACGGTCGCCGAGAATCTTTTGAAGTAGTGTCCCAGCGAGGGCTCCCCTCGCTAAGGCCAGGCAGTGTCCCAGCGAGGGCTCCCCTCGCTAAGGCCAGGCATAAAAAAGGCGCGCGATTTCTTCTCGCGCGCCTTGCGTGTCCTGGCGCCCTCCCAGCGAGGGCTCCCCTCGCTAAGGCACCCCTCGCTAAGGCAACTGTAACGCCTGACGCCGGCGGTCACTAACGGGCGTAACGGTAAAGCACCGTTACGCTGACATTGTCCCTTGCCGCCGATTTCAGGCGGATTTGCTCTGCTTGAGCGGGGAACTGCCCGGCGACGCCGGGGAAGATCATCAACGGCTGGCCGTTGTTGTTCTGTAGCTCCCGCCCGTCCACCTCCGCAAGCAGCGGTTCCCGAAATTGGAAGTCCACCCCTTGACCTAGTGGTATGACGATCGGCTCGGACCACTCGTTGGTCCGAGCGATCATCTTGAGGTAGCGGTGGTAGCGTGGAGTTTCCTCGCCGGGAATGATCATTGTTGCGCTTGTTTTTACCCGCGGTCTTCTCTCCAGCCACTCGGCAACGAAGCCGTAGATGGCATAGCTTCCTATAACCAGAGTGGCCAATACCGCCAAGGACTTCAGCCTTTTTTGGTGGCCAACATATCCCACTATTGGCCCAACTAGGGCCACGGCCAGTACCACCAGCCACCAAGACCGGCCGGTGTCCCTCCAGCGCTGGAACTCTGCCGGGTACATAATCCGGTACCCAACGATGAAAAAGGTTGGAATCACAACCATTACAAAGGTTATGAGCAGCCAGTTTGGCAGGCTGATAGCTATCACCCTTTTTCTGACGAGCTGGATAGTGATGAACACGACTAGAAGCGCCAGACCTGCCAGCTTCAGCGTTTCAAAGTGTTCCGTCAGCCATTTCCAGCTGCTCGCCGGAACTGTCTTCCAGAGGACCAGTCCTATCGCGGCCGCCCCAAGAATGCCCCCCCCAACCCTTCGGATGGCTCTTTTGGTATTCTCTCTCCCCGGGAGTTTGTATAGGAGCCAGAGCAGGGCGACCACCACTGCCAGCAAGATAAAGAGGAGTGGTGGGAGGAGGATCTTGAGCAACCTGTAAAGGTGCTCGGCCGGCGCGTCCGACCACAAATACGCCCAAATTAGGTTAAATACTGTTCCAAACGCCAGCAGAACTAAAACTGCCACAGCAACGAACTTCTGCCAGCGTGGTGTCTGCTTTCCACCCGTTTGACTTCCCGCTGTTGGCGGAGAAGGCGGTGGGGGTGATGGCGGAGGTGGCTGTGGAAGTGGCGGAGACGGTGGGGTAGGGGTCGGCGGGGCCGGCCCGGGGGGATTTTTGGAATTAGCAGTCATTTTCTTTTCAAGTGTTCAAGTTCGTTCAGACTGTCTCTAAACGTGTTCAGGTACGTTCAGACGGTCTAAAGATCTATTGATAATGCTATCACATGTCATTCTATTTGTCAAATAAAAACCAGCGTGGGAAACACGCTGGTGTGTTTAGCACTTCTGCGCATTATGTCGCTGGTGGAGACTCTGTCTCCTCCCTTTTGCCGGGACTGGTTTTCACCGGTACCATGACACCGGTGCCTGTTCCGGGACCAAGCGAGAGGAAGTCACCCCGGTAACTTTTCAGCCCCTCCTGCAGGAGATAGGCTTGAACAACCTCGGGACTGGTTCTTTGGGCCATCTGCCCGTAGACTTCGGCCAGGGCCCCAATCTCCAACTGGATGGCTTTGGCAGCCCTTTGGGCGGCCGCTATTTTTGCCTCCCCTTGTTGGATCGCGATCTCTTTCGCAACCACGGCCTTGCGCGTTTCTGCTTCCGTCCCCGTCTGCTCATAATCTTTCACGAAAGCATGCCGGACATGGGCCCCAAATGTCAGGATCGTCCCCTCGGGCATATCCTTTCCCTGGACATTAATCCTGCTGATAGCTTCCAGGTAGAACTGACTGTCGGCCGGACTGGTTTTTGCTTCCCTGACAAAATCAACCCAGTCGCGCGTTCTGGTGTAATCCAGGACCGCGGCGACAGCGGCAGATTCAATCAGGCTATAGAAACGATGTTTGTAGACAAATGCCGGCGTTCGAGGGACAATGATGTCTATTATTAGGACGAGAAGGATGGTTCCTTGGAACCGGTCTTGAAACTCCGCGTCCTCGACGATCACAGGTCTTGCCACTTGAAAGAGGAGGTGATCCTCATCCTCGCCCATCCGGGGCTTGACGTACTCTATCCAGCGGGACAAGTCCCTGATGTCCCCGACAGTCGCTTTCGGCGGTCCTTGGTCTTTGAGTCTGGCGTGGACGATCGGGAACATGTGGATCCTACGCAAGGGATAAAAAATACTTACCCAAAATAGCCCCCATTTCCTTTCCAGGTAAACTTTTATTGCCCCCTTCGGATCGCGAAGGAAGGCCTTAAAGGATTTGGTTGGATCATACCCATCTTCCTCCGCGAGGAGAGCTCTGATGCTCTCACACTCCGTTTCCCGGAATCCCTTGTCAGTCGCCAACCGCTGGAGGTAGTCGGACCCCCATTTTTGAGGGTCTTCTCTATCTCTCCACCGTAGCGGCCACTTATTAGTCGCGTCCTCTGCCTCCAGGAGTGTTTCCAAAGTCTCCTTCGGCACAATGGCGTGGTGAACGAAGATAGTCTCTATTTTTGAGAACCACTTGACTTTGGGTGTTGTGTCATTACCCCCTTCAGTACCCCTCTGTTGCTGTTTTTGTTTTTCAATCTCCGCCTCCGCCTTTGTTTTTTCATCGTCCCTGACTATTACATCATAGGGGATTTTGTCAGCCCTTCCCCAATAACGGTGGCCTTTGACGTTTATGAGGACATTTATTAGGTCTCGCCGGCCACAACAAATCGGAGAGCGTTCTCCGGTACAAAGGTGGCGTGCCAGTTCTGTTTGGCCGACAGATACAGGAAGATCACCGCTACGGTGGCGATCATGGCGATGAGCAAAAGGCACACCACCAAAACTACCACCAGGTTGGCTACTATGTTCATGTTTGTTTCCTTTCTTTCTTTTGGTTCGGTACCAGATTATTTCAATGTCAATGGTCTCTCCAGCCCAAGCTGAAGCGGCCGCACCATAAATCCAGCTACAATGCTATCATATAAAGCTGTTATAGTCAATAATAAAGAAAGTTCTCTCCTCGGAGGGGGTTAATAGCTCTTCCGCGGGGGCAGGTAGCTTGTCGATTTCCTATCCCTGAAGTATCGCCGCTGCCGCCGCTCTGGTGGTTAATTTAATTTTCTGTTATGGGCAGGGGGAGATTTGAACTCCCATGGATTGCTCCACTAGCTCCTAAGGCTAGCGCGTCTACCATTCCGCCACCTGCCCCTTCTCGCTTTCCGCCGCCGGTTGCGCCTTTGGCCGCAGACTTTTGCTGTTTTCTGACTTCCTGATAACTGACGGGTATCAGCCGCCAATTATTCCAGTCCGCCCACCAGGATTCGAACCTGGGACCGTTCGCTTAAGAGGCGACTGCTCTACCAAGCTGAGCTATGGGCGGTTCCACCGGCTAGTTTCCACCAGTGTAATGTATCGCTTGATGGTTGGCAATTTATTGTATGCGTCCACCACATATGGCACGTCTCGGCTGGTAATTGAGACAGCATAAACCTAAACGGCGACACCTGTCCAAGCGCATAATGGGGACGCTCTCCGTTGTACCACAGGAGCCAATCAAT
>Ga0073934_10008319_pt1 | contig 13894 bp, 14 predicted proteins | sample LarsenN4metaG_FD_76834 | JGI IMG/M metagenome (GOLD analysis project Ga0073934, IMG submission 76834) | Hot spring sediment bacterial and archeal communities from British Columbia, Canada, to study Microbial Dark Matter (Phase II) - Larsen... ...
ACCAGCCGTCGCGCTACTACGGCGTGAATTCGACACCCCTCGGACTCGACCGACGTGAGCCCGAAGGAATCGATCCGACGTTCCACGAGCGCGCGAGCGGCGCGGAGATCTGCGGCTACTACGACAGCCTCATGCGGCACCGCTTCCTGGCATCGGACCGCGTTCGATTCTTCCCGATGTGCGAGTACGTCGGCGATCGGCGGTTCCGATCACGGGTGACGCACGAGACGACCGATGTCAGGGTCCGCCAGCGTGTCGTCGACGCGACCTACATGGAATCGCGCGTGCCGGCGACGACCCCTGCTCCCTTCGCGCTGGGCGACGGTGTGCAGTGCGTGCCCGTCGGCGAGCTGGCTCACCTCGCGGCGCCATTCGACGGTTACGTCATCGTCGGCGGCGGCAAGACAGCGCTCGATGCGATCTGCTGGCTGCTCGACCGAGGCACGGACCCCGACGCGGTCACGTGGATGCGCCCCCGCGATTCGTGGATCTTGAATCGCGCGTTCTTCCAGCCGGGCGAGTTGCGTACGTTCGAAGGCGTCGTGCTCGACCTCGAGGCGATGACCGCGTCGGAATCGGTGCACGAGGTGTACGAGCGGCTCGAGGCCGACGAGGTGATGCTGCGGATCGACCAGCGCGTCGAGCCGACGATGATGAAAGGCGGGACGGTCAGCGTCCGGGAGCTCGAGCAGCTCCGCCGCGTCGACAACATCGTCCGCCTCGGCCACGTCGAGCGCATCGACGTCGACAAGATCGTCCTCCAACACGGCTCGATCGAAACCGCTCCAGGCCGACTGCACGTGCACTGCGCGGCCGAAGGACTGAGCTCGAGGCCACCGCGCCCGATATTCACGGACGACGTCGTCACGCTCCAGCTCGTGACCCGGGTGAACCTTTCCCTGTCGGGAGCCTTGCTCGCCGTGCTCGAAGCGAGCGGCCGGTCGACCGACGAGAAGAACCGCCTCTGCCCAGCGCTCGCGTGGCCGCTCACGCCGTTCGAGTATCTGCACGTCGTGCTGGCGGGGATTCAGACCGAGATGGGCTGGCAGGACGCCCCCGAGCTCCAGCAGTTCGTCGACCGGTCGCGGCTCAACCTGATGAGCGGGCTCGACGAACACGAGGACGGGACGGCGCTGCGCGAGCTCCAGCGTCGGTTCCTGGCGGCGCTCTTCCCGGCGATCGAGAACCTGGCGGTCTTCGCGGCCCAGGCGACGCCTGCGGAACGGGCCCGCACGTCGGTCCTCTCGTGACGAGCGTACGAGCCCCGCGCGCGGCACACGATTGCTGCCCGTCCGCGTGCGGGGCTCGTACGGCTCTCGCCCCTGCGAAGTGCTCTCATCCTGACAGCCCGCCCCGCCGATGGCATCCCACGGATGCGCTATCGCCGCCGGCCGCGTCAGCTCGAGATGCGCGTCGGTGGTCTGCGGCGGTCACCGAATGCGGCGGGTGTCGCCTCTCGTGCCCACGATGCATGCTCGGCTGATCGCGGCGTGGCGCGGTAGCGGGGCGTCGGCATCTCCTGAACGGGGTTCGGTTGCATCCGCCCGCCTGGCCCACTAACGTACAACCAGATGGTTGTAGATAATCTCGGCGACGAGCGTATCGACCAGGTGTTTCGCGCGCTGGCCGACACCACGCGGCGCGACATCGTTTCCCGCACGCTCGGCACCGAGCTGTCGGTGACCACGTTGGCGCGCAGCTACGCGATGAGCTTCGCCGCGGTGCAGAAGCACGTCGCGGTCCTGGAACGCGCCGGCCTCGTCACGAAGGTGCGCCGGGGCAGGGAACAGCTCGTGCGCTGCGACATCGAGACGGTCCGACGGGCGCACCGCCTGCTCGGCGAGCTGGAAGACCTCTGGCGGGCACGCATGGACCGTTTCGGCGAGGCGCTCGTCGCAGCCGACGCCCCGACCACCGACGATCCCGACACCGACGACGAAGGAGTCGCATCGTGACAGTCACGAACGTGCACAAGGATCCCGAAGCCCTCACGATGACGATCACGTCGGAATTCGACGCGCCCGTCACCCGCGTGTGGCAGCTCTGGGAGAACCCGCGTGACCTCGAGCGCTGGTGGGGACCGCCCGAGTACCCGGCGACCTTCGAGGAGCACGACCTGCGGCCCGGTGGCATCGTGACGTACTTCATGACCGGGCCCGACGGCGACAAGCCGCGCGGCTACTGGCGCGTGCGGAACGTGGAACCTCCGCACCAGCTCGAGTTCGAGGACGGGTTTGCCGACGACTCCGGCAAACCGAACCGCGACATGCCGGTGACGACCCTGCGAGTGACGATCACGGCACTGGACGCGCGCCGCACCCGCATGGCAATCGAGACGTCGTTCCCCTCGCTGGAAGCGATGGAGCGGCTCCTCGAGATGGGCATGGACGAAGGCATGTCGTCGGCGCTCGGCCAGATCGACGCGATCCTACGCAGCGCACCCAAGTCGTGATGCGGCGTGCGGTACCTCTCGTTGACGTATTGGGACCCGTCGCACGCCGTCGCGACGGCCGACTGTGCGGCGGCCTGGATCTTCGACGACGAGGGCCGGTCGGCCGTGTGGAACCGCTTCGTGCACGCGCCGCCGCCGGTCGGCTAGGACCCGGCGATCATCCCTCCGTGGAAGGACGGGCCGCACTCGCCCGCGTTCGCGGGGCTCCGTCTCGCCCCCTACCGCCTGCGCGTGATGCCCGGAAGCGTCATGCTCGAAGGCCCCGGCGAGGTCATGACGTGGCGTGCGTGACCACTCGTCACGGGTCGATCGAGGCGCGCTCCTCCGCCTCGGCAAGCTCACGAAACTCGTCGGGCACGCCCCGCCGGTCGTGCAAGAGCACCGCGGCGCGCCCGAGCGCCTGGCGCCCGAAGCGCTCGCGCGCCCGATCGACGGCTCGGTCGATCGCGGCGCGCGCGATGCCCGCGGGCGTGCCGGGCCGGTGACGCTGGTCGGCCGTCCCGAGCGGCAACTCGAGCTGCAGGGGACACTCGGGTACGAGGTTCGATACCGACACCGCCAGCAGGGTGATCTCGCGCTCGCGCGGGTGCTCTACAAGGGCGGCCTGCGCAAGTGCGACGGCAACCTCGGTCAGCGTGCTCGTCGCGGAGATCGCGGCCGGCAACGTCGTCGAGCGCGTCGTCGAACGAAGCCCGGTGAAGCGCACGCGTACCGTGACCGTCCGGCCGGCCCGCTCCTTGGTACGTAGCCGGGCCGCGACGCGGTCGGCGAGAAAGCCGAGCTCGGTCCACAGCAGGCGCTCGGTGGGGAAGCAGCGACCAAGTGCGGCCTGCGCACCCATCGACGCGGCCCGCCGCCCGACCTCGATGCGGCGCGGATCGTCGTTCGCGGCGAGCGCACCGAGCTTGCTGCCTGCCGCGTGGCCGAGGAGGCGCCGAAGCGTCGACGGTGCGGTCTGGGCGAGTTGCCCGATCGTCCGTACGCCCTCCGACGCCAGGCGCGCTCGAGTGACCGGTCCGACGCCCCAGATCAGCTCCACCGGAAGCGGATCGAGGAACTCGCGTTCAGCGCCCGCCTCGACCACGAGCAAGCCGTCCGGTTTGGCCACCTGAGACGCGATCTTGGCGAGGTGCTTCGTCGTCGCGACCCCGATCGAGAGCGGGAGTCCGATCTCGTCGCGTACACGGCGGCGCATCTCGCTCGCGATGTCGGCCGCGGGACCGAACAGATGCACCGCACCGGCGACGTCGACGAAGGCTTCGTCGATCGAGATGCGTTCGATGAACGGCGAGAAGTCGCGCAGCACTGCGATGACCTCGTCGCCGAGCCGCTGGTACTCGCGGAAGTGGCCGCCGACGAATTCCAGCCGGGGGCACAGTTCGCGCGCGCGGCGTGCAGACATGCCGGCCTGCACGCCGAACGCCTTCGCCTCGTAGGACGCCGCGAGCACGACGCCGCCACCGACGGCGATCGGCCGGCCGCGAAGGCGCGAGTCGAACAACTGCTCGACCGACGCGTAGAACGCGTCGAGGTCGGCGTGTAGGACCGTGGCCCGGTCGCGGGACGACACGACGCGAAGGTACCGAACATATGTTCGGGCCGCAACGGGCGCGCTGCGACGTCCCGGGTAGGTTCCCGTGGTGGTCGCCACGGAGCCCCCGGCGCTCGCGCGCATCGACGGGCTCGACGTCGCCCGCGCGCTCGCGTTCGCCGGCATGCTGCTCGCGCACTACACGCGCCCGATCCCGGGCCGCGGCGATCCCGCCTGGCTCGCCTCGGTCGTCAACGTCGCGAACGGGCGTGCCGCGCCACTGTTCTGCGTGCTGCTCGGTCTCGGAGCCGGGATCCTGTCTCGCGGCGGCACGCGTAACTGGGTGTTGGTGCGCCGCGGCGTCGTGCTCTTCGCAATCGGTATCGCGGTCTGGCCGTACATCGACGAGGTGTACCTGATCCTGCCGCACTACGGCGTCCTGCTCGCGCTGCTGCCGATCGCGCGGCTCGTACCGACACGAGGGCTGCTCCCGCTCGCCGGCGCGGCGTTCGCCGTGCCCGCAGCGATCGTCGCGCTCGTCGACGATCATGGGTTGCGGGCCACGCCCCAGCCCGACTCCTATGGCGAGCTGTTCGAGGGCACGTACCTCGTTCGCGAGCTCTCGTGGGGCGGCGGCTACCCCCTCGTGGGCTGGGCGGGCTTCGCGCTCGTCGGCCTCTGGTGCTCGCGTCAAGACCTGCGGCGTCGCAGCACCGTGATCGGACTGCTCGCCGGAGGGGTCGTGGTCACAGCGCTGCAACCGGTGCTCAACGTCGCGTTCGAAGGGCTCGACGGCAACACCGCGAATCCGGACGCGCGCGGATGGTCGGCATTCCTCGACACCTCCGCACACAGCAACATGACGGCGTGGTACGTCTCCTCGTCCGCGACGGCTGTGGCCGTGATCGCGCTCTGCCTCCTCGTCGTCCCGCGCGCCCGCACGATCCTCACGCCGGTTCGCGACCTGGGCCGGATGGCGCTCACGGCGTACCTTGGTCACCTGTGGCTGGGCGTTGCCGTGGTGTTCGACTGGCGGCACGACGAGCTGCCGACGCTCGATACGCAACTGGGCGTCGCGGCGCTCACCCTGTGCGGGTTCGTCCTCGGTGCCTTCGCGTGGTCGCGCGTGTTCCCGCGCGGGCCACTCGAAGCAGTCGTGCGTACGGTCGCCCGGTGAGCCGCCGCCAGCCTGCAATTGCGCCGACCCCGGGGCAACGCCGAAGCTGCCACCGTGTCTGCTGAAGACCAGCCGTTCGTCGTGGACATCACCGACGCGGCGGCGCGGGTCCCGCGCCTCACCGGAGGGAAGGCCGCCGCTCTGGCCAAGGCCGCCGCGGCCGGCCTGCCGACCCTGCCCGGTGTCGTCTTGACGACGGCGTTCTGCGACGCGGTCGACGCCGGTGCGGAGATCGACACGCACCCCGCGGTGCGAATGGCGTTCGAGCGCGCGGGCGGCGGGCGCCAGGCCCTCGTGGCACGCAGCTCGTCCGTCGTCGAAGACCAGGCGGAGTCGTCGATGGCGGGGCAGTTCGACTCGGTCATCGGCATCGAGGGCTACAACGCCTTCACGATCGCGGTCCGCAAGGTCCTCGACTCACGCGCGCGCGCGGGCGCCTCGGACGCACCGATCGCCGTGCTCGTCCAGCCGTTGATCGAGCCTGCGTTCGGGGGCGTGATGTTCGGCATCGACCCGGTGTCGGGCCGCACCGACCGGCGGATCGTCACCGCCGTACGCGGCGGGCCGGAGCCGCTCGTGAGCGGCGAGGTCGACGGTTCCCATTACGTGCTCGACGAACGCGGGCGCCGTCTGAAGTTCACCATCAGAGACGACGCCGCGGTACCCCGCACATGCCTCCAAAGCCTCGTCGCGCTGTCGAACGACGTCGCGCGCGTCTTCCGCGGGCCGCAGGACGTCGAGTGGGCCGTCGACCACGACGGCAAGGTGTATCTCCTCCAGTCGCGGCCGGTGACCACCGAGGTCCGCGGGCGCCCGATCGGGCCGGTCTATGGCCCGGGGCCCGTGGCCGAGACGTTTCCCGAACCGCTGACCGAGCTCGAACGCGACCTGTGGATCCCGCCGTTGTGGGAGGCCGTGTGCGAGGCAGTCCAGCTCGCCGGTGTCGCGACGAAGGCCGAGGTCGAAGCGAGCCGGGTCGTGATCGACGTCGACGGCCACGTCGCGATCGACCTCCAGCTCGCGGGCGAGCTTCCGCCCAAGCGCAGGGTGACCAACAAGCTGAATCCCGTGCCGGCGTTCCGACGCTTGCGCGCGGCATGGCGCATCGGTCGGCTGCGCGCCGCGCTGCCTGCGCTCGCGGAGAACCTCCTCGACCGCGTCGACGCCGACCTCGAGCGCGTCCCGAGCCTCAGCGAACTGACGAGCCGGCAGCTCATCGCCCTGCTGCACCGCTGCCAGACGAGCCTCCGTGCCCTGCACGCACACGAGATCCTCATGGGGATGCTCACCGACACGGGTCGCAACCGGCTGACCGGAGCCTCCGTCGCACTGCGCGTGCTTGCCGAAGCTCGCCAGGACGGGCTGAGCGACGAGGAGATCCTGCGGCGCAGTCCGGTCGTTCTCGCGCTCACGGCACCGCGAGTCGCACCCCGGCCCCAGTTGCCGTCCGACGCGTCGCTGGTGTACCTCGGCGCCGAGGGCGAGAGCAGCAACGAGAACGGAATCCTGCGCGAGGCGCTACGCCTGCGGGTGCGTTGGGTGCAGGAGCTGTCCGGCCGCGCCGCATGGGAGCTGGGGGAGAGGCTCACGGCTACCGGTCAGCTCACGGAGCCGGAACTCATCCGCCACATGACGCTGGAACACGTGGAAGCCGTCGCGACGAAGCGAGCCGTCGTGATCCCCGCGTTGGTCCACACGCACTGGCACCTCTCCGGAGACCCGCTTCCCGCAATGTTCCGCCTCTCGGATCGCGGCAAGGTCATCCGCATCGAGGTCAAAGGAACCCCGGGCGGGGGTACCGGCGCAGGCGGCGGCATCGGAACCGGTCCGGTCACGCACGACACCGAGAACCCGGCCAACGGGACAGTGCTCGTCACGACGACACTGACTCCTTCGCTCGCGCCATTGCTCCCGCGCCTCAAGGGGCTCATCGCGGAAACCGGTTCCGTGCTCTCGCACCTCGCGATCCTCGCTCGCGAAGCGCGGGTACCGACCGTCGTCGGCTACGCGCGGGCGACGACAGAACTTCCGGAAGGCACGGTCGTGCGGGTCAACGGTGAGAGCGGGCAAGTCGTGATCGAAGCAAAGGAGACGCCATGAAGATCATCGCGTGGCTCGCGGGGATCGGGACGTTGGTCGGCGCCGGCGCATACATGATCGTGTCGCTCAACCGGTGGGAGTGGAATCGCGCGCTGTTCTTCGGACTCATCGTGGTCATCGCGGAGATCGCGCTGGCGACCGCGGTCGTGCTGCGGAGGATCGCTCGGCTCGAGTATCGCTTCGATCCAGCGGTCGCCGACATCATCCGGGCGACACGCCCGCCGTCGCGCGACCGGTTCGCCTGGCTCCAGGAAGTCTCGAGCCGCTCGAACGTCTTCATCACCTTCCTCGTGGGCGGAGGCGTGATCTTGTCGGCCATCGCCTGGGTCGTCGACCGCGTCGCATCGAAGACCTCGACGCCGCAGGGTGAGCAGCGCCTCGTGGCCGATCTGCAGGGCATCAGCTATCCCCGCGGCGGCCTGCTCGTCGACGACATCACCGTGCTCGCCCAAGAGGTCCCGGGCGCGGACGACGCGCAGATTCGCAAGCTCCTGCGGCGAGCCGGGCACACGTCGTGAAGAAGCTCATCGGCCGGGTCGCTCTCGGCGCGGTGGGGCTCGCGGTCGGGGTGATCGCGGTGGTGGCACTGCGCGAGGCGACGCTGTCGACGCACGAAGGCATCGTGCGGGGCTCGCGCATCGAGCTCGTCGTCGAGGCGCACACCAAAGGTGCGGAGCGCACGCAGGAGCTCCACGAGATGGTCGAGGCCCAGCTCCTTGCCTGCCGGCTCGAAGTGAAGTCCGACGTCGTCGGCGAGATCGAAGCACGGGGCGACAGCCGCTTCCGGGCCGTGCTCGAACCGTCGATGGACAAGAGCGACCGCCGCCAGTTCCGCGGCTGCCTCGAGGACTGGGTGATCGACCACTTCCAGATGGACGTCGTGCACCTCGACGACGTCACCTAGCGGCGAGCCGGACCGGGAACGACTCGATCGTGCCGATCGGTGACCGCACCGCCGGGCCGAGTGCCTCGATGTGGCTCGTCCTCGCGAGCATGCGTTCGAGCATCGACCGCACTTCGAGGCGCGCCAGGCTCGCTCCGAGGCAGAAGTGCGCACCGAAACCGAACGCCACGTGGTCGTTGGGCGAGCGTTCGACGTCGAACCGGTCCGGATCGGCGAACTGAGCGCCGTCGAAGTTGGCCGACTCGTAGAGCAGCAGCACCTTCGACCCGGCCGGAACGCTGACGCCGAACAGGTCGACGCGGCGCGTCGTGGTGCGATTCATGTTCTTGATCGGCGAGACCCAACGGAGCATCTCCTCGACTGCACTGGCCGAGACCTCCGGCCGCCGGCGCAGCATGGTGAGCGCGTCGGGATGTGCGAGCAGCTGCTCGATACCGCCGCTGATGACGTGGCGCGTGGTCTCGTCGCCGCCGACGAGGAGCAACAGTGCCTCCATGACGATCTCGTCGTCGGCGAGGTGCTCGCCGTCGACTCGAGCGTGCACGAGCACGCTGACGAGGTCGTCACGCGGGTCCTGCCGGCGAGCCGCGAGCAGCGCTCGCGCGTAGCCGTCGTACGCGCCGAACGCGTCGGCCGCGGCCTCGAGAGCGCCGGGCGCGCCCGTGAGCGACCCCAGCATGGCGTCGGACCACCGCAGAAGCTGGTCGCGATCGGTCGCCGGGATCCCGAGCATGTCACCGATGACGATCATCGGGAGCGGCGCGGCGATGGCGCGCACCAGGTCGCAATCACGGGCGTCGAGGGCACGGTCGAGCAGGCCGTCGCAAAGCGCGCGCACGTGTGCCTCGCTCGCTCGCACACGACCCGGTGTGAACCCGCGACTGACGAGCTTGCGCCGCTTCGCGTGATCGCGGCCGTCCATGTCGATCATCCACGGAAGCGGCCCCGTGTCAGGCCGGCTGCCACCCGCGTTCGAGAAGGTGGTCGCGTCGCGCTCGGCCGCGAGGACGCCGTCGTACGTCGAGAGCGCCCACAACTGGTTCTTCTCGTCGAAGTATGCGGGCGCCACCGCTCGCATCCAGGCGTACGTCTCGCGTGCACCCTCGCCGTAGAAGGCGCCCGCGAGCAGATCGATCTCGGGGATCACGAGCCAATGATCGCCGATCGCCGTACTGCGTTACGAGGTCATGCCGCCGAGACCCACGAGGCCCCGTGCGAGCTCGATCTCTCCCATGTGGCGCAGGCCATGCTGGTACAACCAGCACTCGGTACCGTCGAGAACGGTGATCCCCTCGGCACCGGCGCAGCGCGCGCTGTAGGTGCTCGCGACTTGCGGTGGATAGGGAGGTGCGATGAGGACGCGGGTGAACTCGGCTGGATCGACCGCCGAGAGCCACGCCTCCGTGCGATCGAAGACGGCACGCTGGTACTCCTTGAACGCGTCGTAGTCGCCGACGCGCTGGTGCACCATCTCGGCGACGGTGCGGTGCTTGCCGTGGTCGTCGATCGCCATCCGGACCCGCGCCTGCCAGCCGTCGTTCCAGATCGGCGGCACTCCCGTGATCATCATGAAGCACACGTCTTCCATGTTCGTGTAGTGGAAGAGCGAGAACGCGATCGGCAGCACACCCTCGCGTTCGAAGTGGTTCACGTGCTCCAGCTCCATCGTGGCGACGGCCTGGTAGTACAGCGAGTGCATCGTCCGCATCCGCCGCTGCAGTGAATCGAGGAGCAGGTCGCTCACAACCCCGGCTGTCATGCCCAACCTCCCGCGTAGGCCACGAACTGGCCAGTGGTGAACCGGCTCGTCCCGTCGACGAACGGCATGCAGAACGCTGCGAACTCCTCCATCGTCCCGAGCCGGCCGAGGGGAACCTGCGCCTCGATCCTCGCCCGCACCTCGGGATCGCCGGCGCCCGAGGCGCGGAGGAACTCGGGGAAGTCCATGAAGTTCGTCCCGACGGCGTTCACCTGGACGCCGTAACGGGCAACCTCGGCGGCGACGTTCCTGGCGAGCATCGTCGCGCCCGCCCTCACCGCGGAGTACAGCGGCGCGCCCGGTGTCGGGCGCGCCGCTGCCGCGCTCGTGATGACGAGTACCTGCCCGGCGCCCCGCCCGACCATCGGCGGGAGGACAGCCTTGAGGAAGTGGTATGGCGCTTCGAGGCAGCCCCGCACGACGGTGCGCAGGTCGTCGACGGTCGAGTCGAGGAAGCGTCCCGTCGTGACCATGCCGGATGCAGCAACCGCAGCATCGATCCGGCCGAAGCGGGCGAGTGCTGCGTCGACGAGCGCCGGCGCCGACTCCGGCTTCGCCAGGTTGCGAACGCCGGCGACCGCCTCGAACGCGTAGCCGCCCGCCTCCATGTCTGCGATCACTTCATCGGACGGGTCGCCGAGCACCAAACGGTGGCCGCAGGAGGCCAGCAGCCGCACCAGCGCGGGCCCGACGTAGAAGCCGGCGTCGGCGACGAGCGCCACCCGCGCCGTCTCACTCACCGATGCCTCGCCGGCGCCGGAGGAGGTGTCATCTCGGGCGGCCCCAGACGCTGCATCCGCGCCGTGAACCCGACGTAACCCCACACGAGGACGTCGCGGTCGAGCCGGCGCGTCACCTCGATCGGCACGCCGACCGGTCGCAGGACATGGACGCCGTGCTCGTAGGTCGCCACGACAGTGATCTTCGTCGCGTAGTCGACCTCGGCGACGTCGTTGACACCGTTCGCCTCGGTTCCGTCGCAGCGCATGTCGTGCACGACCCCGCCACCCGTGATGACGATGCGGTCGCCGCACTGCTCGATCCGCTGCACGTGCCCGACCGCCCGGTGGCCGCGGACGATGTTGCCCCCGACCTCGACCTCGTCAACCCGCCACACGCCGCGCAAGTCGGGCGCCCCGGCGACGGGCCCGTGCCGGCACCCTCGCAGCACGGGGTGGGGAAAGCGGTCGCCGTAGCCGCCCGGTGGCGTGTGCGCGACGGGGATGGCGTCGGCGCAGACCTCGAGCATTGCCGCCGAACGTATCTTGTGACACGCTAGGTGTCAAATGTGTCGGGCGAAGGGAGCCGCGCCGTGGCGTTCGAAGTGGACCGCGACGACCTGCACCGCACGCGCGTCGTCGATGACCCGGACGCGCCGCTCCCGCCAGGTGCCGCGCGCCTGCGTGTCGATGCGTTCGCGTTGACCGCGAACAACATCACCTACGCCGTCGTTGGTGACATGCTGCAGTACTGGACGTTCTTTCCGCCTGCACGCGACGGGGAACCACGAACCTGGGGTCGCATCCCGGTCTGGGGCTTCGGCGAGGTCGTCGAGTCGACCGTCGACGACGTCGCCGTCGGCCGCCGCGTCTACGGATACCTACCGATGGCGACCGAGCTCGTGGTAGAGGCCGGCCGTGTCGACGGCCGCGGCATCACCGACACATCGGCTCACCGGCGCACGATGGCGGGTACCTACAACCGCTACACGTTCACCGATGCCGATCCTGTGTACGACGCAGCCCGCGAGGCGTACCAGATGGTGTGCTGGCCCCTGTTCTTCACGTCGTTCCTCATCGACGACTTCCTCGTCGACCAGGCGATGTTCGGCGCGCCGACGGTCATCGTGACCAGCGCGTCGAGCAAGACGGCAATCGGCGTCGCCTTCATGGGCGCGGCTCGCACCGGCGTACGGATCATCGGGCTGACGTCGGCACGCAACGCCGACTTCGTCCGCTCGCTCGGCTGCTACGACACGACGATCACCTACGACGAGCTGTCGACCCTGCCGCCGGGCGACGCAGTCCTCGTCGACGTCGCGGGCAACCGCGACGTCGCGGCCGCCGTTCACGGCCGCTACGGCGGACGCCTCCGGCACAGCATGGTGGTGGGGAACACGCATTGGGACCACCACACCGACGTCGCGCTTCCCGAAGGCGGACCGCCGCCGACGTTCTTCTTCGCGCCGACGCAGATCGCCAAGCGCACCGACGAGTGGGGTCAAGCGGGCCTCGACGAGCGAGTCGGAGCAGCGTGGCGCCGCTACACCGACTGGGCCGCATCCTGGATCCGATTCGAGCGCCACGACGGCGCCGCCGCGGTCGAGCGCGTGTACAGGATGTTGCTGGACGCGCGCATCGACCCGAGGATCGGCTACGTCTGCTCGATGCACGAGCGGTGAGCGTCGACGGCCGCACGGCCCGGCGCGACCGCAACCGGCTCGCGGTGCTCGACGCCGTGATCGAGCTCTTCTCGGAGGGTGATCTCAGTCCGAGCCCCGAGGCTGTCGCCCGCCGATCGGGCGTGTCGCTCCGTTCGGTGTACCGGTACGTGCACGATCGTGAAGATCTCGCCCGGGCCGCAATCGAACGACACGCCGAGCGGATCGCACCCTTGCGAGAGATCCCCGGCCTGGGCGAGGGCGCGCTCCACGAGCGGATCGACCGTTTCGCCACGGCGAGGCTCGCGCTGTACGAACGGGTCGCGCCGGTGCATCGAGCATCCCGGCTGCGAGCCGTGTCCAGTGCGGCTCTGCGCGAGCAGCTCTCGACCGCGCGGCGGCATCTCAGGGGACAACTCGAGGTCCACTTCGCGCCCGAGCTCCGCGGCCTTCCCGTGAAGGAGCGGCGTGCAGTCCTCGGCGCGGTCGACACTCTGACGCAGATCGAGAGCATCGAGCACCTGCGGGAACACTGCAGGCTCTCGCCCCGCGCAACCCGCGACACCCTCGTCGCCGCGCTGACGCGCCTGTTGAGCTGACGCCGACATACCCGAGCGGCGCCTGCGAGACTTCCGGTATGAGGGTCCGCAGCCTCCTGGTGGCGCTCTTGCTCGTCGCTTCCGCCGGGTGCGTGGTCGAACCGAGCTTCACCTATTCGCGCTCGACCTTCGAGGGTTTCGACGTCGTGGCGTACGTACCCGCGGAGCCGGTCGGGCTGGTGTACGTCTTCCATGGCACCGGCGGCAGTGCCCGGTTCGCGGAGAAGCTCGAGACGGTCGACCTCCTCAACACGCTGACCGGGCGCGGGTACGCGTTCGTGGCGACCGACAGCACGGATCGTGTCGACAGGCAGTGGGCGACCGGAAGCCGATCCCTGACGGACAACGCCGATCTCGCGCGGCTCGCGCGCCTGCACGCCCACCTGGTTGCCACCACGTCGGTCGGCGAGACGACGCCGATCATGGCGGCCGGGATGTCGAACGGCGCTGCGTTCGCCAGCGTGTTCGCCCAGTCGTTTGCCGACGCCGGCTACCCGGTCCGCGCGAGCGCGATGTTCATGGGGCGGATCGCGCCGGTGGTTCGCAACGGCGGCGGGCTGACGGTCCCGACCTACTTCGTCGCGGGCGAGAACGACCCGGTCGTCGCCGCGAGTGCCATCTCGTTCGACCACGCGACGACGCGCGGCGCCGGGATCCCAACGTCGCTGTACGTCGCGGCGGAGAAGCCGCTCACGGCGGCGCGTTTCCTCCGCATCCCCGGCGTCGACGGATCCGAGGCGCAGGCGACGTTCGACGCATTCGTCAGCACTGGCTCCTTCGCGGCGGACGGTACGCGTCTCGTGCCGATCGAAGACGTCGCGAGCGCGCCGATCACGTTTCCCGCGTCGCTCACGGGCGCACAGCGGGCCGACGTGCGGGACCAAGTCGAGGTCGTGCTCGCCGTCCACGAGATGCGCGCCGACGCGAAGGTCGGCATCGGCAACTTCTTCGACGCGCACCGGTAGGGGAGGCAGACCTCCATGACGCGCAAC
>Ga0073934_10008320_pt1 | contig 13894 bp, 10 predicted proteins | sample LarsenN4metaG_FD_76834 | JGI IMG/M metagenome (GOLD analysis project Ga0073934, IMG submission 76834) | Hot spring sediment bacterial and archeal communities from British Columbia, Canada, to study Microbial Dark Matter (Phase II) - Larsen... ...
GCCTTGTGCCGCTTCGGTGACGCCGAAGATTTGCCCGGTGTCCTCACTGGGCAGAAAGCCTTTGGGCATGATCACGAAGAGATAGACCGTGGCAACCAGGATGACGAGCGAAGCGAACATGGTGAGCGGGCGGTGCCGCAACACCAGGCGCAGGCTCCAGTCGTAGGCGTGGCGCATGCCGTGGAAGACGCGCTCCGAAGCGTTATAGAGCCAGCTATGGCGGATCGCGCCGGGAGGGCGGAGAAATCGGCTGCAGAGCATCGGGGTCAGGGTCAGGGAGACAAAACCCGAGACCAAAATTGCCACCCCAATGGTCACGGCAAATTCATTCAGCAGCCGCCCGATGATTCCCCCCATGAAAAGCACGGGGATGAAGACGGCAACGAGCGACAAGGTCATGGACAGGATGGTGAAGCCGATCTCGCGCGACCCTTTCATCGCGGCTTCCCAGACGCCTTCGCCATGCTCCATGTGACGCACAATGTTCTCCAGCATGACGATGGCGTCGTCGACCACAAACCCCACCGATAACGTCAGTGCCATCAGCGAGAGGTTATCCACACTGTAGTCGAGCAAGTACATCACAGCGAATGTCCCCACGAGGGACATGGGCAGCGCCAGGCTGGGGATCACGGTGGCGGAAAGGTTGCGCAAAAAGAGGAAGATCACCAGGATAACCAGAGCCAGGGCGAGGAAGAGCGTGAACTTGACGTCGTTTACCGAGTCTCGGATCGATTCGGAGCGGTCGTAGAGAGTATTGAGGTTGACGGCGGCGGGCAGCTGGGCTTTGAAGGTGGGGATGAGCTGCTTGATGGAGTCGACGACTTCCACAGTATTGCTTCCGGGCTGACGCTGGATAGCGAGCACAATCGAGCGGCGGTCGTTATACCAGCCGGCGATCTTATCGTTCTCGACCCCGTCGATGACCTTTCCCAGTTGCTCAAGTCTCACCGGCGAGCCATTGCGGTAGGCTACGATGAGGGGGCGATAAGCAGAGGCATCGAAGAGCTGGCCGTTGCTTTGAATCGTGAACGCCTGATGCGGGCCCCAGAGCGTGCCCACCGGCAAATTGACGTTTCCGCGCCGAACGGCGTTGGCTGCCTCGTCGATGCCGATTCGGCGCGCGGCGAGGGCCTCCGGGTCGAGTTGAATACGCACCGCGTATTTTTGCGCGCCGTAAACCTGAACTTGCGCCACGCCACTGACCATGGAGATGCGCTGGGCGACAAACGTCTCCGCGTACTCGTTCACCGTGGACAGCGGCAGGGTGGGCGAGTTCATGGAGAGAAAGAGAATCGGCGCATCCGCAGGGTTCACCTTGAAGTACGATGGAGGACTTGGCATGTCGGGAGGCAGTTGCCGCGTGGCGGCGGCGATCGCCGATTGCACGTCCTGTGCCGCCGCATCAATATCCCGGTTCAAAGAAAATTGCAGCGTGATCTGGGTTAGTCCCTGGGCGTTGGAAGAGGTCATGGAATCGAGCCCGGCAATCGTCGAGAACTGCCGCTCGAGAGGCGTGGCCACGGCCGAGGCCATCGTGTCGGGGTTGGCGCCCGGAAGACTCGCGCTGACCATGATGGTGGGGAAGTCAACGTTGGGCAGGTCGCTGACCGGCAGGGCGCGATAGCCGACAATCCCGGCCAGAAGAATCGCCAGCATGACGAGGGTCGTGGCTACGGGGCGCCGGATGAATAACCCCGAAATGCTCATCGCTGCTTCTCCTGGCCGCCCGCATCGGGGCGCTTGATCGCAACCTTCATGCCCGGGGCGAGCTGCAGTTGCCCCTCGATCACAACTTGTTCATTGGCCTGCAGCCCCTGCTTGATGACCGTTTCGCCGCCTAGACTCTGACCCACCACGACCGCACGCGATTCCGCCGTCAGGTCAGGCTTAATCACGAAAACATACTGGCCACCCTGCCCAGCCTGGACTGCTCGGGACGGCACCACGATGGCATTGGGTTGCGTGGCGAGCTTTAGTACCACGTTGACAAACTGGCCGGGCCAGAGGCGCCGCGCCTGGTTGCGGAAGATGGCTTTCAAACGAATCGTGCCGGTGCTTGCATCCACGGCATTGTCCACAAACGACAACGTGCCCTGGGCCGCGGATGGTGCCTGGCCGGGAATGGTGACCTCCACCGGAAGTGCCCCGGCGTCCATTCGCCGCTTGATTTCCGAAAGGTGCTGCTCGGGCACGGTGAAGCTCACGTAGATGGGCTCCATCCGATTGATGACGACCAACACGGTTTCATTGGACTTTACGATATTGCCCGGATGTAAAAGGAGGCTTCCGGTACGGCCGTCGAGGGGTGAGAGAATCGTGCAGTTCTCGAGATCGATCCGCGCGCGTTCAATGGCGGCTTGGTCGGCGCGCACGGCTGCGGCCAGGGCATCCGCATTGGTGCGAATAGCGTCGTATTGCTCCTTGGAGATGATGCCCTCGTGGTAGAGCTTGGCGCCGCGCTCCGCCTGGGCGCGGGCATTCTCCAGTTCCGCTTGATCCCTCGCCAGGTTCGCTTCCAGTTGGGCGAGGGTCGCCCGGAAGGGCCGTTCGTCAAGCTTGAAGAGCCGATCGCCCCGCTTGACATCCTGGCCTTCTTTGAAATCGACCTGCTCGACTGTGCCCGCCACCAGTGCCTTAACGGAAACGGTGGAGAGCGCTTCCACATTGCCGATGGCGTGGACTTCTACCGGCACCGTCTTTACTCTCGCGGGCGCAATGGTGACCGGCACAGCGCTTGCCATCACCCCTTGCGACACGGTGGGCCGAGAAGAACAACCTGCTCCCAGTCCCAGCATACTCAGAACCAAGGCGGATGAGCTCGCATGCACTGCAGCGCGGTAAACGCGGCTGCGGGAGCCGCCGCGTGGATTGACTCCTTCGGGCATCCTACCCGCCTTTGGTGGGGACGGCGAATTCTCTGCGGTCTCCCTATTGTATGCCTTTGCAGCCAAACCCGTCAACCCGACCATATCTTTTGACGAGTAGCCGAGCGGCGGGGTTACATTGGCTGGGCGCGAGGAGAAACGCAACCGGGGATCTCGTAGCGCCGGCCGGAACTTATCCCGACTCGGTTATCAGCCTGGCATCGGCTCGCAATGCCGACCCGAATACCGGCGCTATGCCAAATTGCGACCTTGCCGTCGGTTGGCTCGTCTGGCGAAGCGGGGCTTTTTCGAGTAGACTGTGTGTACCGGCTGGACTTAGCAAGCACGCCAGCCCCTTCGTCAGCCACGTTGATGGGAGAGGTGGCCGAGTGGCTGAAGGCGGCGGTTTGCTAAACCGTTGTACGGCTGAATGGCTGTACCCAGGGTTCGAATCCCTGCCTCTCCGCCATACGCCCCGTTACGCGATGCTCCGCCCGGCAGCAAGCTTCCCTTTGCGCCTGCGCGCCTCAGCGTGAGAAGATCAGCTTGCCGCATTCTCCCGAGCGCGGCGTGCCGACAAACTGACTACGAGGGGCATCGATGAAGCAAAAGGCTGTGGCCGCGCTCGCGCTTGCGCTGCTGTGCCAGGCAACCACGCCGGCGGCGCCGGCTGGCGCTGCCGATGCTCGTCGGGGAATGGGGCGCCTATTACAACTAGCCCGACGCCCGGCCGCCGGGTTTGTTTCCTCGCAGTTCGAGCGTCACCTCGCGAGCGATACGTACTGGACCTACAGCAACAGCTTTGCGAGCGCGGCCTATCTGCCGGCGCTGGCAAGGCCCTATCCCATGGAGGTCTCGGGGACCCTCGATTCCTATGGCTCCGATTTCGATGCGCTCCAATTCACCGCTGTGTGGAAGGAGAACCCCGCCATCAGCGCCCCCACGCGCATTTATCTGCCCAAGGCATTTTTCTCAAAAAAGCACCGGATCGAGCTGTTGCCCATGGGCACGGGGTACAAGTTTGAATTTTCGGGGCGCGAGGGTAACCAATACTTGATCATCCCGCCGACCGGGAAAGCCGTGGAACGCAGTCTGACCACTTTGTTGAAGTAGAACCCCTGCCTGCATCAGCCCGGGAGTGAACAACGCAGACTTTACGGCTTCATAGTAATTGACAACCCTCGAAGCCGTGTGACAGAATTTCAAATTTAAGTTGCGGCACCAGAGCTTCCCTGTAAGGCGCAATCGCGGATGTCAGACGAAACCAAGGTTCCGCCGGCGGGCGGAGCAAGCGAGCCCCCCGCCAAGGCCGCTCCCGCCGCCGGGAGACCGGCTGCCGCGCCCGTTGCCAAGCCGGCCGTAGCCGCCGCCAAACCCTCCGTCAAACCTGATCCATGGACGAGCCCGCTGCTTGACGAGCTTCACAAGCGTTTCCCGGGCGCCATCAGCGAGGCGGTGATTTTTCGCAACATCCCGACAATCACCGTGGCCAAAGAGAGCCTTGTGGCGATGTGTGAGTTCCTCAGAAACGAGGCGGGGGGCGCGTACATCCTGCTCACGGATCATACGGCGGTGGATTATCCCAAGCGGGAGAAACGTTTTGAGCTCATCTATCACCTTTATTCGTTCCGGCGCAACGATCGCGTGCGGCTGAAGGTGCTGGTGGGGGAAAATGAAAAGGCGCCCTCGGTGACGGGCGTTTGGCCCACCGCCAATTGGCTGGAGCGGGAAGTCTTTGATTTGTTTGGAGTGCAATACGAAGGTCATCCCGACTTGAAGCGCATCTTGATGCCCGACGGGTGGGTGGGTCATCCGCTGCGCAAGGATTATGACATCCTCAAGCAGGACGAGGCCTGGGTGCAAGCCAACCTGGGAATCAAGAGCGCACAATAGGAAGAAGTCGACAGTTGAGAGTCGAAAGTTGAAAGGCAAAAGCCTCGACAGAATTGGGCGGCCCTCAGCGAAAGTCGGTTTGACCGGGCTGAGAGCCGATCGTTGAAAGCCGAAACCTGGGCCATGCCGGAAGCCACCTTCCTCGACGCGAGCGAGCTGGTCATCAACATGGGGCCGCAGCATCCGGCCACGCACGGCGTGCTGCGCGTCAAGCTGAAACTGGATGGCGAAAAGGTCCTCGGTTCCGAATGCGTGATCGGATACCTGCATCGCGGCGTCGAGAAGATTGCCGAGAACCGTACTTACGCGCAGTTCGCGCCTTACGTGGATCGCATGGATTACGTCGCGGCGGTAACGAACGGCATGGGCTACGTCGAGGCAGTGGAGAAGTTGCTGGGCGTCGAGCTTCCGCCGCGCGCGCAGTACACGCGCATGATTCTGGCGGAATTGCAGCGGATCGCGAGCCACTTGCTCTGGCTCGGGACGCACGCCCTCGATATCGGCGCGATGACGCCGGTCTTCTACACGTTTCGCGAGCGCGAGGAAATCCTGAAGATCTTTGAGAATTACTGCGGCGCGCGCCTCACCACGCACGCCTTCCGCATCGGCGGACTGCAGTACGATCTCTACGACGGCTTTGAAAGAGATGTCACGAAATTCTGCGACTATTTTCTCCCCAAGGTGGCGGAGTACGAGACGTTGCTCACCACCAACCGCATCTGGGTTAACCGCACGAAAAAGGTGGGTGTGCTTTCGGCCGCCGATGCGATCGCCATGGGCGTGACCGGCCCCGTGCTGCGCGGTTCGGGCGTGAAGTGGGACGTACGCAAGGCGCAACCCTACGAGGCTTACGACAAGGTGGAGTTCGAAGTGCCCACCGGCGTGAACGGCGATACGTACGACCGTTATCTGGTGCGCATGGAGGAGATGCGGCAGTCGGTGCGCATCATTCGCCAATGCGTGGATCGCCTCGCGCCCGGGCCGATCATGGGTAAAGTGGGCAAGGTGATCAAGCCCCCGGTGGGAGAAGTCTATCACTCGATCGAGGCGCCCAAGGGCGAACTGGGGTATTTCGTGGTGAGCGATGGCTCGACGCACCCCTACCGGGTGCGTGTGCGGCCGCCGTCGTTCATCAACTTGCAGGCGCTCGATATCATGATTCGTGGTCACCTGGTCGCCGACGTGGTGGCGGTTATCGGAACGCTGGATATCGTTCTCGGCGAAGTAGATCGGTAATTGCAGTGACGAGTGACGAGCAAGAAAAAGGTGAACAGTTCACAGTGAACAGTGTAGAGCTACGAGGATTAAGACCAGAGGTTCCGACTACTGACTGCGAACCGCCGACTGCCGACTTCTCGGTCTCCTCACTCGTCACTTGTCACTCGTCACCTCTCGAATAGTTATGGCAAAAAACGCGCTACAGTTCTTCCAGGCACAACCGCTGCTTTTGGCGCTCATTAAGATCCTTATCGTTTTCCTTGTCGTTTCCGGGCTGGTCGCCTACCTGGTTTATATGGAGCGCAAGGTGCTGGCCTTCATGCAGGCGCGCCTGGGGCCGATGCGCGTAGGGCCGTGGGGTTTGCTGCAGCCCGTGGCCGACGGCATTAAGCTGCTGCTGAAAGAAGACATCATTCCGGCGGGCGCCGACCGCTGGGTTTTCCTGTTGGCGCCGGCAATCAGCGTGACGGCGGCGTTCACAGTGTTTGCGGCCATCCCGTTCGCGGGGAATTTCTTCATTACCGACATCAACATAGCGCTGCTTTTCATCCTGGGGGTTTCCTCGCTCGGTATTTACGGCATCATCCTGGGCGGCTGGGCGTCGAACAGCCATTATCCGTTGCTCGGCGCACTGCGCTCCTCGGCGCAACTGGTGAGTTACGAGGTCGCCGCGGGCATGGCGATTGTGGGCGTGCTGCTGATTTCCAATTCGCTCAGCATGGTTGAGATCGTCCAGCGACAGGGCCAGATGGGCGTGTGGAACGTCTTCTTGCAGCCGGTGGCTTTCATCATTTATGTGATCGCCGCCGTCGCGGAAACCAACCGCAACCCGTTCGACCTGCCGGAAGCCGAATCCGAGCTGACGGCCGGCTTTCACACGGAGTACAGTGGCTTTCGGTTCGCGCTCTACTTCATGGCGGAATACACGGCGATGGTGCTGGTTTCCTGCATCGCGGTCACACTCTTCCTGGGGGGTTGGCTGCGACCGTTCGCCAGCGTGCGATTTCTGGACTTCCTGGATTACGCGCCGCCCGTGGCGCTGGTGGGCGCCGCGGCATTTGTCTTCTGGATGGGACGCCAAAGTAAGGTGGCGCTGGAGCGGACGATCTTCGTGGCGCTGGCGGTCACGCTAGTTCTCGTCGCGGGTTTGGTGGCGATTCCCGCGGTGCTGGCGGCCATTCAGGGCATCTTCTGGTTTACTGTGAAGGTCCTGGCGTTCCTCTACGCCTTCATCTGGTATCGTGGGACTTTCCCGCGCTACCGCTACGATCAGCTCATGAATATTGGCTGGCGCGTGATGATTCCCGTGGCCATGGCCAACGTGATTGTGACCGCGCTGGTTCGCTACTGGGTGAGCGGGCCCGCGCCTTCTCGGGCAGCGCTGCTCGGGGGAAGCTGAGGTGTACGTGAAGCAATTGCTTCGTCAGATCTTTCTGGTCGATTTGCTGAAAGGCCTCCGGCTGACGTTTTCCTATCAGCGGCCGAGCGCGACCTACACGGAACAGTATCCGCTGGAGCGCCCGCCGGTGGCGGAGCGCTATCGCGGCGCGCCGCGCCTCAACAATAATCCCGAGACCGGTGAGACGCTCTGCATCGCCTGCAACTTGTGCTCCTTGGCGTGCCCGGAGAACCTCATTGTCGTCGCCTGGGACCGCACGGAAGATCGCAAGAAGAAGCTGACGACGTTTACTTACGACACGTCGCGCTGCATGTTCTGCGGGCTCTGCGAGGATGCCTGCCCGGTGGACGCCCTGGAATTGACCCAGGATTTCGAGATGGCCCACTACAGCCGCGAGGGCATGATCTGGGACCGTGCCATGCTCGAAGAAGGTCCAAGGCCGACGCGGTATACCCGGTGAGAATACAGGAGCCAGGACTCAGAAGTCAGGAGCAGGTCACGATGGCACAGATAAAAGCGCGTAGAGGCTTGAGCAGAACGTCCATAGAGTTCAGATCGTTTCGCGGAAAGAACCATACAACGAACTACTACCTGCTCGTCAAAGCTCGTGTGCGACAGGCCGACTTCCTCAGAAGTCTTTACCGCGGCGGAGCTCAAAGGAGCATGTATCGACATCTTGGGACTCCCTGACAACAAGGAGACACGCCACACCAACGCAAAGGTGCTTGCAAGGAGAGTTCGGACAGAACAGGAAGAGCAGGCCTGAACACCAGAAGTGAGAGCGCTGTTGACTCGTGTTGTTTTCATTCTGACTTCTGACTCCTGACTTCTTCGTGACTATGCTTCCACAGATCGCATTCTTCATCTTGTCGGCCATAGCGCTCGTGAGCGCGGTGATGGTCATCACGCGGCGGAACGCCGTGCACAGCGTCATCTGGCTGATCGTCACGCTTTTTGCGGTGGGAGGCGTCTTCCTGATGCTGCACGCGGAATTTCTCTTCGCAGTGCAGGTGATCCTCTACGTGGGCGGCATCATGGTGCTCTTCCTTTTCGTCGTGATGCTCGTCAACCTTGATGTTGCCGTAAAAGAGGCGCAATTCAATCGCCAGTGGCACCTGGCGCTGGCGGCGGCGGTTATCGTGATGGCGGAACTCGGCTATGGGATTTATCGCGGGCAACAGGGGTTCACTCCCGCGCAAGTCGCCGGCGCTCCCGCCGTGGCGGGCAACACCCAAGCGGTGGCTCTGGTGCTCTACCGGGATTACATGCTGCCGGTCGAGATTGCCTCCCTCTTGCTGCTCGTCGCCATGGTGGGGGCCGTCATCATGGCCAAGAGGAAGCTGGAATGATCCCGACACATTGGTACTTATTTCTCGGGACGGCGCTGTTTACGATCGGCGTCATTGGCGTGCTGACGCGTCGCAACGTCATCATTATTCTGATGTCGATCGAGCTCATCCTGAACGCCGTCAACGTCAACCTGGTGGCATTCGCGGATTACTTCAAGACGGTGGACGGGCAAGCCTTTGCGATTTTTGTGATCACCGACGCTGCCGCCGAGGCCGCTGTCGGCCTGGGGTTGATCATCGCGCTCTTCCGCAACAAGGAAACCGTGAATGCGGACGAGATCGATCTTTTGAAATGGTGAGGAAGGGTCCGGGTTACAGGGAACAGCGTACAACGAACCGTCTTTTCGGGTTCGTTGCCCTGTGCTCTGTAGCCTGTCCCCTGTAACCCATGTTCTTTCTCGATTTCATTTGGCTGATTCCGCTCCTTCCCGCGCTGGGCGCTCTGATCCAGCTTCTTTGGGGAAAGAAGCTGTCGAAGCGAGCGGTCTCCGCCGTCTCGGTGGGCCTGCCTGGATTGTCGTTCCTTGGGGCGGTGGGTTGCTTCCATCAACTTCTTCAACTCGATGGCCGCCCCTTCACCAAGGTCTTCTACACCTGGCTCCCCCTCGGCGCGTTTCATCCTGCGAACGGCAGGCTGGCGAATCTGTCTATTGACGTGGGTTTCCAGCTCGACCAGCTCTCCGCCGTTATGATGCTGGTTGTTACCGGTGTGGGTTTCATCATCCACGTTTATTCCATCGGGTACATGGGCCACGAAGGCGGCTACTACCGCTTCTTTGGCTACCTGAATCTTTTCATGTTCTCGATGCTGATCCTGGTGCTGGCGGACAACTATGTGATGATGTTCGTCGGCTGGGAAGGCGTCGGGCTCTGCTCTTACCTGCTGATCGGATTCTATTTCCACCGCAAGTCGGCTTCCGACGCGGGAAAGAAGGCCTTCATCGTCAACCGGATCGGGGATGCGGGCTTCCTGCTCGGCGTCATGCTCATGGCGGTGACCTTCGGAACCGTGAACTACCTGGAAGTCACCGAAGCCGCGCGCAGCGGCCGCTTCGGCATCGGCGACGGAGTGATCACGGCGATTTGCCTTCTTCTCTTCATGGGCGCGACGGGGAAGTCCGCGCAGATTCCGCTTTACGTCTGGCTGCCTGATGCCATGGAAGGCCCCACGCCCGTCAGCGCGCTGATCCACGCGGCGACGATGGTCACGGCGGGCGTTTACATGGTGGCGCGCTCGAATGCGTTGTTTGTGCTGGCGCCCACGGCGCTGGCTCTGGTTGCGGCCGTTGGGGCGCTGACGGCGATTTGGTCGGCTTCGATCGGCCTTGCGCAAAACGACATCAAGCGCGTGCTCGCCTACTCCACGGTGAGCCAATTGGGTTACATGTTCCTCGCCTGTGGCGTCGCGGCCTTTGGCGCGGGGATCTTCCACCTGATGACGCATGCGTTTTTCAAGGCGTTGTTGTTCCTGGGCTCGGGTTGCGTGATTCATGCGCTCTCCGGCGAGCAGGACATGCGCAAGATGGGCGCGCTGTGGAGCAAGACTCCGATCACCGCGAAGACCATGCTGGTCGGCACGCTGGCAATTTCGGGCGCGCCGCTGCTCTCCGGCTTCTTCAGCAAGGATGAAATCCTCTGGCAATCCTTCGCCAGCCCTTATGGGAGCAAGCTGCTGTGGGGCATCGCGGTGTTCACCGCGGGCATGACGGCCTTCTACATGTTCCGGCTGTTCTTCCTGACCTTCCTGGGAAGGTCGCGCGTGCCGCACGCCGTAGAGCATCACGTGCACGAGGCGCCCAAGGTCATGACCTATCCGCTGATCGCGCTGGCGGCAGGAGCGGTGGGGGCGGGCTGGATTGGCTGGCCTCAAGTGTTGGGCGGCTCGAATCGCTTCGAGCATTTCCTGAAGCCGATTTTCGAGAATCCCGCGCTGCGCCCCGCCGCGCATCACGCCTGGTCGCTCGAGTTCGGCCTGATGTTCGGATCCGTTGTGGTGGCCGCGATCGGTGCGTTCATTGCCTACCGCTGGTATGTCCAGAATCCGGAGATTCCGGAGCGCGTGGCCGAGCGAGCCGGGCCGCTCTATCGGCTTGTGCTCCAGAAATACAAGATCGACGAGCTCTATGATGCGCTGTTCGTCAATCCCACCAAGACGCTGGGGAACGGCTTCGCGGCGTTCGATCTCGCCGTCGTCGATGGCGGCGTCAATGGCCTGGGGTGGACCACCCGCATGTCGAGCGAGTTTTCCCGCATCTGGGACCTGTACGTCATCGACGGTCTGGTGAACCTGCTGGCCTTCGTGACCAAAGTGTTCAGCTACCCCGCGCGCATCGTGCAAACAGGTTTTGTGCAAAGTTACGCCCTGTTGATCACCCTCGGCGTCTTGACTTTTATGGCCTATTATTTAATTCATTTTTGACGATTCTGGATTTGCGATTTTGGATTTTGGATTGGCAAAGCGCCATACGGAGAATTTGAGGTGCGCGCTGTTACGTCCCGCGTTTGACTGTCAACCGGTGACTGTCAACTGTCAACTGCTCTTCTGGGGTAAACGATGCAATTCTTCCACGACCACATACTGAGTTTGATCCTATTTACCCCGGTGGTGGGGCTGCTGGTGATGTTGTTCATTCCCGGCCGCAACAAGACCGCCGTCAAGTGGTGGGGCAACATCGCGATGTTCGTCGGCTTTCTGGTGTCGTTGCCCTTGGCCTTCTGGTTCATGGAAGAAGCGCCTGACCAGCAGTTCAAGTTCATTGAGAAAGTTGACTGGATACCCTCCATTGGCGCGCAGTATCACCTCGGGATCGATGGCATCAGCTTCCTGCTCATCATGCTGACCACGGTGCTCGGCTTCCTCTCGGTGCTCTCCTCCTGGACGGCCATCCAGGAGCGGCTGAAGGAGTATTACGCCATGTTCCTGCTCCTCCAGGCAGGAATGCTCGGCGTCTTCATGTCGCTGGACTTCTTCCTTTTCTACGTTTTCTGGGAAGTGATGCTCGTGCCGATGTATTTCATCATCGGGGTGTGGGGTGGGCCGCGGAAACTTTATGCCGCGATCAAGTTTTTCCTATACACGCTCGCCGGCTCGGTGCTGATCCTGCTCGGCATCCTGGCGCTCTATTTCCGCTATCACACCGATACGGGCGTTTACACTTTCAACGTGCTCCAACTGATCGAGCATCAGTGGCCGGCGGACCTGCAAGTCTGGGTGTTCTGGGCGTTCATGGTGGGCTTCGCTATCAAGGTGCCGATGTTCCCGTTCCACACCTGGCTCCCGGACGCGCACGTCGAAGCCCCGACGGCAGGCTCGGTGATCCTGGCGGCTATCCTGCTGAAGATGGGGACGTACGGATTCGTCCGCTTCTCGCTCCCCCTGCTGCCGCAGGCGAGTTCGAGTCCGGAAACCGTCCAAATCATGGTTTGGCTCTCCATCATCGCCATCGTTTACGGCGCGCTCGTCTCCATGATGCAGCGCGACATGAAGAAGTTGATTGCGTATTCCTCGGTCAGCCACCTGGGCTTCTGTACGCTCGGCATTTTCACGCTGAATCCGCACGGCCTCTCGGGCAGCGTCATCCAGCAAATCAATCACGGGATTTCGACGGGCGGGCTGTTCTTGATCGTCGGTCTGATTTACGAACGGCGGCATACGCGCGAGATCAAGGAGCTGGGCGGGCTGTCAAACGTCATGCCCACCTACGCTGCCCTCTTCATGATCATTATGCTCTCCTCGATTGGCTTGCCGCTCCTAAATGGGTTCATTGGCGAGTTCACGATTCTGCAGGGTGCGTTCGAGGTGAATTGGCGCTGGGCAGCCTGGGGCGCGCTGGGCATCGTGCTGGGGGCGGCGTACCTGCTCTGGCTCTACCAGCGCACGATGTTCGGCGTCTGCGACAACCCCAAGAACCAGGTGCTCAAGGATCTAAATCTGCGCGAAATCATGACGCTCGTGCCGCTGGTCATTTGGGCATTCTGGATTGGCATCTATCCCAAACCGTTCTTCAAAGTTTTGGAGAAGCCCGTCGCCGCCATTGTGCAGCGGGTGAACCCGGGATTTTACGCGGCTCCCCTCGCGACCCCGCCGTTGCGCCCCGTCGCGCCCGAGGCCTCGCCTGCGCCCGCGGCGACAACGGAAGCGCCCGCAACAACCGTTAACCCCTTCTCGGGAGCCGCGCCCTGATGTGGAACCAGTATTTCCAGCGCGCTGACTACGTGGCCATCACGCCGGAGATCGTCGTGACGATGTTCGGCCTCGGCATTCTGCTCATTGATTTCCTCATCAAGGAAAAGCGCGACAAATTTCTGAATGCCATCACCGCCCTGATCGGTCTGGTCATGGCCGGCGTGCAACTGATGCGCCTCTGGGGCGGCAGCCTGCTTCCCATTCCCTACACGGGCTTCGCCGGGAGCGTGGCGGTCGATTCCTTCGCCGTCTATTTCAAGCTCCTCATCGTGCTGTCGACGGCACTGGTTTGTCTGATCTCCGCCAAGTATCTCGACATCGAAGGGGCGCATTTCGGTGAATATTACGCCCTGCTGATGTTTTCCGCCGTGGGCATGATGTTCATGGCCTCGGGCCGCGATCTCATTGTCCTCTTTATGGCCCTCGAGGTGATGGCGCTGTGCGAGTACGTGCTGACGGGTTTCCTGCGTGGCGACCGGCGGTCGAACGAAGCGGCGATGAAATTCTTCCTTCTGGGCGCGTTTTCGTCTGGCTTGCTGCTCTACGGGATGTCACTGCTTTACGGATTAAGCGGTTCGACGAATTTGGCGGTGATCGCCGAGCGCCTGGCCGCGCGGCCTTCCGCCGATCCGCTTTCCTGGATGGCGATGATCACGCTCCTCGCCGGGTTATTCTTCAAGGTGGCCGCCGTGCCCTTCCATCAATGGACGCCGGACGCCTACGAGGGTGCGCCCACATCGATTACCGCCTTCATTTCCGTGGCGCCCAAGGCGGCGTCGTTCGCCCTCGTCCTGCGCATCCTGATGTCCTGCCTCTGGCCGATGCGCGAGGAATGGAAGCTTCTCACGATCGGCGTGGCGATCGCCACCATGACGCTCGGCAATCTCGCCGCCATGACGCAGACCAACATCAAGCGCTTCTTCGGTTACTCGACGATCTCGCATGTTGGGTACTTGCTGCTCGGCCTCGTCGCCGCGGCGGA
>Ga0073934_10008321_pt1 | contig 13894 bp, 12 predicted proteins | sample LarsenN4metaG_FD_76834 | JGI IMG/M metagenome (GOLD analysis project Ga0073934, IMG submission 76834) | Hot spring sediment bacterial and archeal communities from British Columbia, Canada, to study Microbial Dark Matter (Phase II) - Larsen... ...
AGCCTTTGAAACATGGGCGCGAACTGCGGCACGAAGAAGAGGATCAGCACATTGAGGATGATGATGCCGAAGCCCAGGAGGAAAATGGGATAGGCCAGGGCACCGACGACCTTGGCCTTGAGGTCCTCCTGGTGCTCGGTGAAATCGGCGATGCGCTTGAGCACGTCTTCGAGGAAGCCACCCTCCTGCCCGGCACGAACCATGCTGACGGCCAGCTCATTGAAGGCACGCGGGTGCTGGGCCATGGCATCGGCCAGGCTGGTCCCGTCGGCCACCTTGGCCCGCACTTCGCGGATGGCGGTCTGCAAGGTCGGCTGTGCGCACATCTTGTCGAGGATGTCGAGCGCACGCAGCAGCGGTACGCCGGAGTGCAGCAGATCGGCCAGTTGCGAATAAAAGGTCGCCATGTGCCGGCCGCCGACGCCGCCGAACAGTGCAAACGACCGCTTGGCCTGCACCGGCTGCACGCGCACGGGATAGAGGCCCTTCGCTTCCAGCATGGCGAGGGTTTCACGCTCGGTGTTGGCCGTCAGCGTGCCGCGGCTTCGTTCGCCGCTCGGCGCCAGGGCTTCGAATGTGAATTCAGGCATGTTCCAAGTCCACGGTCATTAAACAATCGAGCCCGGCACATGTTCCGGCTTGATCTTCAACCATTCTTCCAGTTGCTGCTCGTAGAAAAGTGCCAGTTGCTTTTCATGCAGGCTTTTCAAAATCGGCACGGCCGTACCATCATGCATAAGGGCATGGACATTAAACGTAAATGAGTGCGAGTTCTTGCCGCGGTGCATCGTCTCGTCGCAGTAGATCTGGCGAACCTCGGCGACCTGTAATTGCTTGTTGCCGGGCCACGGAACCGGTCCATGCCGCACGGAAAGATGCTCGTCGGTGACGGTAATCCACGTGCGATTGAGAAAACAAGCGATGCACGTGTAAATCAATCCGACGCCGACCAGCACGTGGACAATCGGAAACAAGAGGAAGACAATCCGGAAACCGTCGTCCGGGATGTTGAGAGCGCCGGTGAACCAGACGACGAGAAAACCGTTCCAGAAAACCGCGAAAAACGCCAGGAACAAAATCGCTGGCCGAAACCAGCGATAGACGATGCGGCGATGCAAGCCGTCGTCCTCGATGATCACGCCGGACGGAGTCGGGACTTTGATCCGTTCGGGTGCGGAATCCGGTTTAGCCGTGGGAAACTGCTGGGCGAACGAGAACACCTCATTGCACGCGTCGCATTTGGCGACGAGTTGCTGAACGCTGATGTTCTCGGCCGGAACCAGGGCAGTGCACTTGGGGCAGGTGAGTTTCATGCCTGCGAATCATATCACAATATCGCCCGCCGTGGCACGCGCGACTTCGTCCACCGTGGTGACGCCCTTGAGCACTTTGCGCCAGCCGTCCTGGCGGAGGGTGATCATGCCGCGTTTGAGGGCTTCGTTGCGGATGACGGCGGCGTTGACGCGCTGGACGACGAATTCGCGGATTTCGTCGCCAGTAACCATCAGTTCGTATATGCCGGTTCTGCCGCGGTAACCGGTCTGGCGGCACGATCGGCAGCCGTTGCCTTTCCAAAGCGTCTTTTGACCGCGAGCCTGTTCATCGGCGGAGATCGGGAAATCCCTGGGCAAGTCAATCGGCGGAATCGTGAACTCGGTCTTGCAATCGGCGCAGATCGTTCGCACGAGCCGCTGTGCCATCACACCCTCAACGGTGCTGCCGACCAGGAACGGCTCGATGCCCATGTCGATCATGCGCGTGAAAGCGCTCGGCGCATCATTGGTGTGCAGGGTGCTGAACACCATGTGGCCGGTGAGCGATGCCTGGATGGCCATTTCGGCGGTTTCCAGGTCGCGAATTTCGCCGATCAGGATGACGTCCGGATCATGACGCAGGATGCTGCGTAACGCCGCGCCAAACGTCAACCCGATTTTGCTGTGCACTTGAATCTGGCTGATCGCCGGCATCTGATACTCGACCGGATCCTCGACCGTGATGATCTTTGTGACTTCGTCCTTGATCTCGTTGAGGGCGCTGTAGAGCGTCGTCGATTTGCCGGAGCCGGTCGGACCGGTGACGAGCACGATGCCGTGCGGCCGGTCGATGAGTTGCTTGAACGTACTGTAGACATCGGGCAGCATGCCGACATTGGCGAGATTGAAAATCATGCGGCCTTTGTCCAAGAGACGCATGACGATGCCTTCGCCGTGGATCATCGGGATGATCGAAACGCGCACGTCAATCTCGCGGCCTTGCACGCGCATCTTGATGCGGCCGTCCTGCGGCAAGCGTTTCTCGGCTATGTTGAGCCGGGCCATGATCTTGATGCGGCTGATAATCGCCGCTTGAAATCGGTTGATCTCGGGCGGCAGGATCTGCGTCTGCAGCATGCCGTCGATGCGGTAGCGAATCCGCAGCGATTTTTCTTCGGGCTCGATGTGAATATCGCTGGCGCGTTCGTTGGCTGCCTCCACGAGAATCTCGTTGACCAGTTTGACGACGGACGCTTCCTGGGCCTGCTTGGCGAGTTCGCTGTCGTCGGCTTCGATGCCTTCGAGCAACTCGACATCGTCTTTGCCGCGTTCCAGGACCAGGGCGGAAACCGTATCGCCGCCCACGCCGTAATGTGTCTTGATCAAACGAGTGATTTCACGCGGGCTGGCCAGCACCGGCTGTACGTACAGGCCGGTCAGCGTTTGCACTTCATCTTGCGCGGCGACGTTGGTCGGGTTGCTCGTCGCCAGCGTCAGCATGCCGTTGTGGCGAGCCACCGGCATGACGTTGTAGCGATGGATCAGTTTTTGCGGGACGAGGGTCAGCACTTCCGGATCAACCGTGATTTGCGATAGATCGACGATTTCCAGTCCAAACTCCTCTGCCAGAGCGGCGAGCACGTGCTCTTCCTTCGCGAATCCGCGTTCGATCAGGATTTCGTGAAGCGGCTTGTCCGGCACCGACGCGGCGGTCTCGTAAATGCGAGGCAGATCGCTTTCGTTCAGTTGCGATCGTTTGATCAGGCGTTGAGTCAGCTGCATTGTCTTTCCAAACGTTCAATAATCGCGCGAAACCGATGGGTCGTACGGTATGGAACCCGAACCCGTAGTCAGGGTAACGCGGATTGGCAAGTGTGTCTATGTTTCTGGACGCTATCGTCCGACGCCGTTAAGCACAAAGGCGGCCCAAAGCTTCGTGGGGGTGGTGTGCTTTCGCTTCACAGTCGGTGCGAGATCCGGTTGGAGTTCGATAGTTTTTGTCAAATCTGGCTTGCCGCGGTCGCCTGCCAATGCGGCAATCCGTTCGGGGTGGCGGTAAATGGTGAGTTGCGCCGACCGCAGGGCTTCGAGCGGCGTCTGCTTGTTCATCCAGAGTTCGTGATAAAACTTCGCCATCAGGGCGGCCGTGGCAGCGTCGTTGACTTTCCACAACGATGCGACGACATTGGGACAGCCGGCGAGGTGAAATGCCAACTGAAGATTCTCGACGCCTTTTCCACCCGTAAATTGGCCCAAACCCGTCTCACATGCCGAAAGTGTTACCAGATAAAGTCGATCTAGATTGAGGTCGATGATCGACAAGCCGGACATGGTCTCGCCGCCGCGAAGGACCAGGCCGACGTACCCAAGCGGGTTCTTGGCGGCTGCGCCTCGTTGGTCCATACTGCCGCGACCAGTCGCTCGAGATTCGTAAGCTCGCTTCTGTTCACTGGCGAACTCCTCTGCTTGAAATTGTCCATGAGTCGCCAAATGAGCGAATCGCACTGCCGGCAAGATTTGTTTGATGCGCTCCGGGGATGCCGCTTCCTTCGAGACTTGTTCATGTTTGCCCGGTGACACGAGCCCGATCGCATTCAATTCCTGTCGAGTGCCCGGCAACTCCGGCCACTGCATCGACGCATAGTTTACATCGCCGACGATCAGTGCTGAAAACTCGCTCGCCGTGCGAGGGGCAGCTCGCAATTGATCCAACAAATAGGCGCCATGCGGGACCATCGCGATGGCAAGGTCTTCCAGCAGGACTCGCCCATTGCCCTTCGGTAATGCGGCCCAGGGGATCCGCGCCAGGTCGCCGTCGGCGGCCAGATAAACGGTGTTGACTCCTTTCGCCATCGCCCGTGCGATCGGAGTCCAGACAAAGTCACGCACTCGCGCCGCGGCTTCGCCGTCTTCTTTTCCTGCGTCAATGCGTTTGCGCCATTCCAATATCGCCGCATCGCATCGGTCCGCCGGTCCGAGTTCGATGCGTTGAATGGTGGCGTTGCGAGAAACCATAAAGGCCGCGTAGTGCGAAACCTTCTTCGTTGCCGGTTTGCCTTTGATCGCCGGGTCGAATTCCATCCGGACATACGCGACAAGATCGACGAAGACCGTATTCTCCGGAAGGGCCTTGCTCAAATCATCGGGCCCGAGCGATTTGTGCCCACGCACCCGGTCCAAAGCGGGCAGCGCCATGGCGATTTCTCGCTCGAGACGTTCGTTGTCCTCGTTTAACTTCGTCAAGCGGCGATCACGTTCGGCGCCGGCGGGTTGTTGAAGCCAATACTCTGTCTGTTTCCGATTCTCGCGCAGTTCTACAAGTTTTCGCTCCTGTTGCGTGCCGGCAGCGCGTTGGGCCAACAGGCGATATTCCAGCATTCGCGTGACCATGGAGCGAAATGGCCACAGGGCCCGATACGATTCGGTCGTCACTTCCGGACGGTTGCTCGATGCCGTCAGCATGGCGTTGGCCGGCCCCGGGTCCGATTGAAAGATGGCGAGGGCCTCGGCTTGCGAAGCCGAAACGAGTAACCGTTCGAAAAGCACCCGGCGCATGCGAAGGTTTTGCAGTGCACTCGCGTGGGCTTCGTCGAACTGCCCCTCTTGCAGGTAAACACCAGCGAGATTATTGTGGGCGACGGCAATGAGAGGATGGCCGTCCGGGTAGCGGTCGGCGGGGTAGAGTTTGCGATACATCTCCATCGCTTCGGTCAAACGCCGCTTGGACTCCGGCAGGTCTCCTGCATCTTGTGCCAGGTAGCCGAGATTATTGAGCAACGTGGCGATGGCGGGATGGCCATTGGGGAATTGCGGCGGCCGGTAAACATTGCGAAGAATGTCCAGCGCTTGGGTGTAGTACTCTTTCCCCTTTTCCAGATCGCCGGTCAGGTGCAAAAGGTGGCCGATGTTGTGGAATGTCGCTGCGAACTTGGGGTGTCCTTGCGGGTACAGCGCTTTTTCAATTGCCAAAGCCTCCTGAAAGCATTTCATCGCTTCTTTCGCATTGCGCAAACTGTTGAAGGCCAAGCCGAGGTTGTTCAGGCTCGTCGCCATGAGCGGGCTGCCATTCGGCGACAGCAGCCGCGACATTGCAACTGCCTCTTCGAAATGACCGCGAGCCGGCTCGTAATGACCATTTTCCCAGACCAGCAATCCAATATTGTTCAGAATGTTGACGATTTCCATCCGGCCGTTCGGGAATTTCTCCTTCGGAAAAAGCGTCCGGAACATCCGTAGGGAATTCTCATAGTGCGTCCGCGCTTGCTCGTAATTCCCCAACTCTTTATGGATCGACCCCAGAGTGTTGAGATCGGCGGCAATGCCGGGATTTCCATTAACCTCCTTGGATTGCTTTCGTCGCATCGAAATGGCTTCGACGAGAAGACCGCGCGCCTTTTCAAATTCCTGGCCGTAGTAGTAGGAGGCGCCAAGGTTGCTCAGCGTTACAGCGAGATCGGCAGTGCTGTTGGGATATTTCGCCACGGGATAGAGTTTCCGCCGAATGGTCAGCGACTCTTCCAGCATCGGGAGCGCCTTTGCAAGTTGCCCGGTCTGTTGATACAACGTGCCAAGATTGTTCAATATCCTGGCCAATTCGGGATGCCCGTCTCGGAATTCGCTCTCCGGAAATAGTTTCCGCGTGACGACAAGTAGCTGCTCGAACACCGGTATGGCATCGCGAAGTTTACCGGCCTGGTAAAGCGAATAGCCTTCTTTGGTAACGCGGGCGGCCTCAGCGTTCAGATCGGGCTTATCTTCGCCTCGTGCAAGGACGGTCGCAAAGCAAAACGCCAAGAGGGGTAACAGACGAAGGTTTCGAATATTCAAGTGCGCGTCTCCCAGTCAGTGCCGGTAGATCGAATGGCTATCGTGTCCGAAGGCAGCTTGTTGCACAAGCGAAAAATAGAATATCCGGCGGTCGGCCGTGTGCCGGCCTCGAAATGAGAAAAGAGACTACTTGCGGGCACGTAGTTCGAGGTCCGATCGTTGCCGTATCAGCTTGATTGCCCATTCAGCCGCTTCGCGAATCATCGGTTCTTCGTCGTTGAGCGAGTCCTCGAGCGCCGGCAACGCCTGCTCGTCGCCGGTATTGCCCAAGGCAATAATTGCATTCCGCAAAACACCGCGGCGTTTCGTCCGGAAGAAAACCGTCCCCCGAAATCGTTCGCGAAACTGTTGCTCGTCCAGCCGGATCAGTTCAAGCAAATCGAGCGCCTCCGGCTGGCTGGAATCATGGCGGTTCCAGGGGCAGACTTCCTGGCAGACATCGCAGCCGAAGACCCAGTCGCCGACGCCAGGGCGTTGAGGCTCCGGTATTTGTTGTCGCAATTCGATGGTCAAATAACTGATGCACTTGCGCGAATCGAGCCAGCCGGGGCCGGTGAATGCCTGCGTGGGACAGGCGTCGAGACATGCGGTGCAGGTACCGCAATGGTCCGCTTCGTGAGGAGGGTCGGGCTGCAGTTCGAGGTTGGTGAGCAAAGCGCCGAGAAAAAAGTAACTGCCGCGGCGTTTGTTGATCAGCATGGTGTTTTTGCCGATCCAGCCGAGTCCGGCGCGACGGGCGAAGTCTCGTTCCAATAGCGGGGCGGTATCGACGACGCCCCTTCCGACGCAACCGGGGACCTGTTCGCGAAGCCAGTCGAGCATGCGGTTCAACTTGGAGCGCATGATGTCGTGGTAATCCGGGCCGGATGCGTAACGGGCAACGCGGCCGGTATTCGGCGCTCGATCGCGCTCGCGGTCAAACGGAATCGCTTGCTCACGTTCGCGGCTAATCGGGTATTCGAGCGCAACCATAATGATGCTTTTGACTTCGGGCAGAACGGACGCGGGGTAGCGGCGTGCCTCGGCATGGCGGTGCATGTATTCCATGGAACCGGAATATCCTCGAGCCAGCCACTCGGTTAGCCGATGAAAGTGGTCTGCCGCGGTTGCCGCAGCGATGCCGACCAAAGAAAATCCGCAAGAGGATTTGGCAAAATCTCGAATAGACTCTTCCAATGCCGCCATACCGCCATTATGATGGTCCGGAATTCGCAAAACCAGACTCGAATACTCCTAAAAGATTCGCAGTCCATTCTTCCGTGTAGATCCGACCTCGCCGGGAGGGCGGTTTTTTTGTTCGATTGGTGTTTTGGGGGAATTGATTCCATGCGCAAAGTGTTCGTGTTGGCTGTGGCCGCGTTGGCGATTCTCGGATTTGGCCTGAGCGCCCGAGCCGAGAACAGCATTAAGGATGTGATGAAGAAGGCCCACCAGGGCAAGCCGGCATTGTGCGCCAAGTGCGCCAGCGGCAAGGCGACCAAGGAAGAAAAGGAACAGTTAGTGGCGTTGTACGAAGATCTGGCCAAGGCCGAGCCGCCCAAGGGCGACAAGGAATCCTGGAAGGCCAAGACCGAAGCGCTGCTCAAGGCCGCCAAGGGCATGGCCAAGGATGAAAAAGAGGCGACGGCCGCGTTCAAGAAGGCTTTGGACTGCAAGGGCTGCCACTCCGCTCACAAGGGTTAATCCTCGCGGCGGAATCTGCAATAGAATAACACGAGCCGACCCAGCAATGGGCCGGCTCGTGCCGCTTTTGGGGAACGAAGATGGTCCATGGCGGAGCAATCATCGACGTTCTGCAGCGCCTGGGCGTAACCCACGTCGTTTGGATTCCCGATAGCGAAGTCGGGCAGTGGGACGCCGCTCTGGCCGTTGCCGAATCGTTGCGCCTGATTCGGGCGACACGTGAAGGGGAAGCGATCGCAATCGCCGGCGGCTTGTGCCTCGGCGGGTGCCGGCCGCTCGTCGTCATTCAATGCACCGGTTTGTTCGAAGCCGGCGATGCGCTGCGGAATATGGTGCACGACCTCAAATTGCCGCTGGTATTTTTGATCGGGGTGCGAAGTGCTCGCATGGCCAAGGCCGGCCAGAGCAGCGACACGTGCCCGGTGTTTACCGAGCCGATCCTCGATGCCTGGCAGTTGCCCTACGTCTGGCTGCCCGATCCGTTCGGCCCGGCGGATTTGGAAACGGCACTGGAGCGCTATTACAAAGCCCGGCATGCCGGGGCCGTCTTGATACCGGAGTGACGTCATGAGCATGGCGCTCGAAGACGCGCTGGCGGTCATTACGAAACAGCGAAGCCGCCGCGTCGTTATCTCGACGATGGGCAGCGTCGCGGTCTGGCCGGAGCTTTCCGATAGCCCGCTCGACTTCCACTACATTCCGTCGAGCATGGGGCAGGGACCTGCATTGGGCCTCGGCTTGGCGCTGGCCCAACCGAACCATGGCGCGATCGTACTCTGTGGCGATGGCAGTCTGCTCATGAATTTAGGCTGCCTGGTGACGATTGCGCAACACCCGGCGCCCCTTTGGATCGTCCTGCTGGACAACGGTCAGTACGAAATCACGGGCGGCCAGCCGGTTGCCGGCGCGGGTAGAACCGATTTTGCCGCACTGGCGAAAGCGGCTGGAATTTCCCGAGTTTATTCGTTCGAGATGCTTTTGGATTGGCAAAATGCGGCGGCGAGGATCTTCGAAGGCGACGGCCCGGTGTTTGTGTGGCTGCGAATTATCGGCCGGCCGGGAATCAAAACACCTTCGCCGCCGAAGCCGATGATGGAGCAGATTGTGCAATTGCGGGAAGCGCTGGCCGTCGACGATTAGACGCGAACGCGAAACGTAAAAGATATGGAACGACTTAATAAAGTTTTGGCACACGCCGGCGTCGGTTCGCGGCGGCATTGCGATGAACTGATCGCTGCCGGTCGAGTTACCGTGGACGGCGTTAAGGTTCGCGAACTTGGCACACGCGTCGATCCCGAATCGCGACGCATCTGCGTCGACGATGTTCCGATCAAAAGCGAACGACTCGTCTATTGGCTCCTGAATAAACCGCCGGGTTACTTGTGCACCAACCACGACCCGTCAGGCAGGCCGCTGGCGCTCGACCTCGTCCCGCACATCGAACAGCGCGTCTACACCGTCGGCCGGCTGGACGAGAACAGCGAGGGGCTTTTGCTGCTCACGAACGACGGAGACCTCGCTTTCCGCTTGATGCACCCGCGACATGAAGTCGAAAAGACTTACCTGGTTCAAGTGGCCGGATTTCCGAGCAAGGAAGATTTGCAACGACTGCTGGAAGGCGTCTATCTCGCCGAGGGCAAGGTTCGAGCGCGATCGGTCAAACGCCAGAAGTCGCAGGGCGACAGCACCTGGCTGCGAATCATTCTGTCGGAGGGGAAAAACCGCGAGATTCGCCGGATGCTCGCCAAGCTTGGGCACAAGGTGTTGCGATTGCAGCGCGTGGCCATCGGGCCGGTTCAATTGGACCGGTTGCCGAAGGGCAAATGCCGAAAGCTCAGTTTGACCGAATTGCAAGCGCTGCGGCGCGTCGCGACCGGAAACAGTTTGAAATCGAGCGAAACCGGCGCATAGAGACCGCTGCAAAACTTGCGAATTCGGCTGCAATAAGCAACGGGCTCGCCTTGAATCAATTCTCGTTGCTTTTCGCCAGGAATTGACGACAATCGATCCTCTGCATCTCCTTTCTGTTGCGAGATCGAATCATGCCGAAGACGTCCCCCGGAGTCGATGCCTACATCGCCAAGGCGCCGGAATATGCCCGGCCGATCCTGAAAAAGATCCGCAGCCTCTTTCATCAGGCCTGCCCCGAAATCGAAGAGACGCTCAAGTGGAGCTTCCCGCATTTCGAGTATCGCGGCATCGTCGGCAGCATGGCCGCGTTCAAAAACCACTGCAGCTTCGGTTTTTGGAAAGCCGCCTTGATGAAGGATCCGCAAAAGATCCTTTCGGGCGTGGGCGACACGTCGATGGGCGGGAGCAAGATCGCGAGCCTTGATGACTTTCCCAGCGACAAGGTCATGCTGGCGTACATTCGCGAGGCCGTCGATCTCAACGAGCGCGACGTGAAGCTGCCGCAAAAAACGAAACATCCGAAAAAGGAAGTCGAAGTCCCCGATTACTTCATGGCGGCACTCAAAAAGAACAAGAAAGCCCTGGCGATGTTTGAGTCGTTCAGCCCCAGCCACAAGCGCGAGTACGTCGAATGGGTCACTGAAGCGAAGCAGGAAAAGACGCGCGATCAGCGGCTGGCCACAGCGATCGAATGGATGGCCGAAGGCAAGTCGCGGCACTGGAAGTATCAGAAGCGTTAACCCCTTGAAAGCGCCATGGCCTAAAGCGGAACCACCAACAGCCGTGCGATCGGTAACGAAGCGAAGCCGCTCCACGACCTGGCGCCCGGTGGGAATCCAGCAAATACAGATCGAGTTGAGGAACGAGTGATCGAAGCAGAACGACCGGCGCGACGATCCCGGATCCGTCACGGAAACGTAACGAAACGGGCTTGCAAATGAAATAGGCAAGGGTACAAACACGTCATTCAGGTGTGCTACGACGTTCACTCAATCACGTCTGCTGGAGAGAACATGAATTCGAAACCATTCTTTACGACGCGGCGATTGTTTCTGGGAGCCGTGGGAGCGGCGTTCTTCACCACGCCAGGGCTCTTTGCCGAAGAGTTGACCCGCACGCCGCGGCAAATGGAAGGTCCCTTCTACCCCGACAAGCTGCCGCTCGACACCGACAACGATCTGTTGATCATCAACGACAAGATCACGCCCGGCATCGGAACAATTACGCACCTGCACGGCAAAGTCCTGGACCTCAAGGGTAATCCGCTTCGCAACGCGCTGGTCGAAATCTGGCAGTGCGACGGCAACGGCGTCTACCTGCACAGCGGCGACAGCGGCGAGAAACAGGACAAGCAGGACAAGAACTTTCAGGGCTTCGGCCGGTTTATGACCAGCAACAATGGCGAGTATTATTTCCGCACGATCAAGCCGGTGCCGTACCCGGGCCGGACGCCGCACATTCACTTCAAGGTGAAAAAAGGCGGCAAAGAGTTGCTGACGACGCAGTGCTACATCAAAGGCGAGCCGCTCAACATGCGCGACGGCATCTATCAATCCGTTCGCGATCCCAAGGCCCGCGAGGCGATCACCGTTGATTTCGTGGCGCTGAAAGGCTCAAAGATCGGCGAACTTACCGCCAAATTCGACATGGTGCTCGGCTTGACGCCGGAAGGTTAGATAAAACATCGACAAGCCGCCGAGCTTGTACTGGCGGCCCTGGCCTGGAGCGCTCGCCGTGGCAAGACTCTTCGACACGATTCGGAGACTTATCGCCGAGCAGCACTATGTAGTCGGTGAACACGCCTCGGAGCGACTTGAACAACGTGGTATTTTGGAATGGCAAGTGGTGGCTGGCTTCGATCTGGGCGAGTTGATTGCCGAACGACCGCGTGCGAAACCGAATCCAGCAATTGAAGTCAAACAACAATTGCCGGACGGCACTGAGTTCAAGGCCGTCTGGTCACTGTTGGCGAAAAGCGACGTCGCCAAGCTTGTAACCGTTCATTTCATTGATGGGTAATCGTCATGCGCATTCCTGGCAAACGAGTGAAACGAACCAGGCTCGTGAGAACCGATCGGTTCATTGTCGCCGTGGACGTCGAGGCGGTCATTCCCGAAGAAGATCCGAGCGAAACCTGTTATGAATCGGAAGTAGTCGATTTCCTTCGCGAGGTTGAGGAGCGAGCGAAAAGAGGCGACACGGCCTGGCTGCGTCAGCACGGCAAAGTGTACGAAGCGGTGGATGCAGCGTGACTTTGAGACATTCAAATGCCGCGCACCTTTCTCACTCCCGCCAAAGACTTCACCGACGTCAGTCGCGGGAATCCGAAACCGCATTCGCTCAAAGGCGACGCGCTGGTTCAGGCACGTTTGACGCAAGAGACATGGCGGCTCGAAATCGTCGCCGACGGCAAGGCGACCATTACCAAGCCGCGCAAGCTGGACGACAATACGGCCATCGACTTCAATGCACTTGTCGAACTCGGCAAGAAACACGGCGTCAAGTTTCTCAAGGCGATGCAGTGCAACAACATCGCATTGCCTTTGGGCCAGGGACTCTGGGAAGGCGTGCCGCTGCGTGACGTGCTCAAACTCGTCGGCAAGATCGACAACGCTCGCCGGCTTTTCTATTGGGGCTTTCACAACAACGACCCGAAGCAGATGTTTCGCTCATCGCTGCCGATGAACCAGGTGCTGGACACCGCGCTGGGCGAGTTGCCGCCGTTCATTGCCTATCGACTCAACGGCGAACCGATCCCGCTGCTTCGCGGCGGGCCGGTGCGCATCGTCGTACCCTGGACGCACGGCTTCAAGTCGATCAAGTGGCTGCAGAAAATCACAATCACCGACGATTACCGCAACAACGACACGTACGCCGAGCAGAACAACGATCCGGAATCGTACCTGAAGACGGCCGCGTACATCGACAACCTGCAAGCCGAAACGTTTCCGTCCGGCAAGCCGATCACGATAACGGGCACGTGCATGGTCGGGCTGCCGGGCCTGGCTCACGTCGAATACTGGTTGCGCGGCGAGACAGGAACACATGGCCGGATTGCCGACGACGACCCGGCCTGGAAAACCGCGAAGTGGCGGCCCTGCGAGATCGCGCCGCTGCCGCCGGACGACTGGGGCGGCGGCCTGCCGAACGGCGTGCTGCCGAAAAATGTCTGGGGCTTCAACGACGAGGGCAAGCCAAAAGAATGGCCGCTGCGTTACAGCATCGCGCTGTGGTCGGTCACGCTCAAAGACCTCAAACCCGGCGGCTACGAATTCCGCGTTCGCACGGTGGATCAAAACGGCTTCGCGCAACCCGAGCCCCGGCCCTATCAGAAGTCAGGGCAGAACGCGATTCGGTGCAAGCAATTTGTGGTGATGGAGTAAAAAAACGATTCACGACCACGCCTTTACCCTCAATCGTAGCTTCGAGGCTCAAAATCCAGTTTCGTCCGAATCAGGGTTGGCCGTCGGGATATTTGGAAAACGTTCGGGTCAATCGATGACGAATCGTTTGTCCGGCCCCCGCAAGGCGCGTTGCCCAAACCCGTGTGTTGGATTGACATTTCTGCTGCACACGAACTTTTGTGTGCAGCATCTGCGAGGCAAGATCCTGCACAACGTAAGCGAATTTAGTCGCGATCCGGGCCTTTTGATTGAGGAATGGGAAGCGCCCTGAGCAAGTTTCTGCCTCGCACCCTCCTATTAATAATTGAAAAAGTAACACATCTCATTCATCTGCGCTTCGGATGTTGGTGCCAGTGACTAACAACCTCGAAGGAGCCAGCTGTGAGATCGATGTTCAAGTTTGCGGCGTTGACGTGCATCGGTTCGGTGCTTGCAATCGGTAGCGCGATGGCCGCGCCGCCGAAACCGTTCCCGAAAGTTCCGACAGGGCCGATCATAACTCCGAAACCGCCGGCGCCAACGACTCCGCTGCCGCCCAAGCCGCCGATACCTCTTCCTCCGAAGCCTCTCCCACCGAAGCCGCCGGTGCCACCGAAGCCGTTGCCGCCGTTGCCTCCGAAGCCGGTACCGCCATTGCCGCTCCCACCGAAGCCGCCGGTGCCGCCGACTCCTCCTTTGCCGCCGAAACCGCCGAAGCCGCCGATCATTATTGTGCCGCCGCCGATCGTGATCCGTCCACCGGTGATCGTGACGCCGCCAGTGATCGTGACGCCGCCGGTCGTTGTTTCTCCACCGGTCGTTACGCCCCCGACGGTG
>Ga0073934_10008326_pt1 | contig 13891 bp, 12 predicted proteins | sample LarsenN4metaG_FD_76834 | JGI IMG/M metagenome (GOLD analysis project Ga0073934, IMG submission 76834) | Hot spring sediment bacterial and archeal communities from British Columbia, Canada, to study Microbial Dark Matter (Phase II) - Larsen... ...
GAGGGCGAGATCATCAAGGGCGCGGGCCAGCGGGGCGCGGTCACGATCGCGACCAACATGGCCGGCCGGGGCGTGGACATCAAGCTCGGCGAGGGCGTCCGCGAGCTGGGCGGCCTGTACGTCCTCGGCACCGAGCGGCACGAGGCCCGCCGGATCGACAACCAGCTCCGAGGACGCTCCGGGCGCCAAGGCGACCCGGGCGAGTCGCGCTTCTACCTCTCGGGCCAGGACGATCTCGTGCGCCTGTTCGCAGGCGACCGGATCTACAACATCATGAACCGCTTCAAGATCCCGGACGACCAGCCCATGGAGGCGAAGATCCTCTCGGGTCAGATCGAGAACGCGCAGAAGAAGGTCGAGGAGCAGAACTTCGTCATGCGCAAGAACGTCCTCCGCTACGACGACGTGATGAACACCCAGCGCATGGTCATCTACGAGCAGCGGCGCCGGGTGCTCGAAGGGGAGGATCTCTCGGACGAGGTTCGGGAGTGGATCCGGGAGACGGTCGAGGCGGGCGTCGCCCAGTTCACCGACTCCGAGTTCGCCGAGGACTGGGACCTCGAGGGGCTCGTCGCGCACATGCAGTCCCTGTACGGGACGGACATCACCGCCGAGGAGCTGCGCGAGGAGGTGGACGTCGGCAGCCGCGAGGCCTTGATCGAGGAGTTCGTCGAGGACGCGCTCGACGCCTACGCCGAGCGCGAGCAGGCGCTCGGCCCCGAGCTCGCGCGCGAGGTGGAGCGGTTCGTGATCCTGCAGACGGTCGACCAGCGCTGGCGCGAGCACCTGGAGGCGATGGACTACCTGCGCGAGGGCGTCCACCTCCGGGCCTTCGCCCAGAAGGACCCGCTGGTCGAGTACCGCGCCGAGGGGCACGCGATGTTCGAGGAGCTCGGCCGCACGATCCGCCAGGAGGTCGTCTTCACGCTCTTCCACGTCGCCGTCACGATCGAGGAGCCGCAGCTCGAGCCCGCGCCGGTCCGGGACGGCGGGCTCCACTACGAGCACGAGACGGCCGCGGGCGCGGACGCGATCGCAGCCGCGGGCGCCGCCACGGCGGTCGCCGCTCCGCCCCTCGCCGCGGCCGCTCCTCCGAGGCAGGGCCAGATCGTGAACGAGCACCGCGACCTCGGCCGCAACGACCCCTGCTGGTGCGGCTCGGGCAAGAAGTACAAGCGCTGCCATGGTGCGTAGCCGCCCCCGGCGGCTTCGCGCCTAGATGAGCCGCGCGCTCCTCGTCCTCGCCCTGACGAGCCTCGCCGCGTTCGTCTCGCTCTCCGTCGCCGCGGAGCGCGACGTGCTCGGCGCGCTCGACCGGGACGTCGCCGACTGGGTCGCCGCCGAGCTGCCTCGCTGGGCGGAATGGCTCGCGCGCCCCTTCTCGTGGCTCGGGGGCTGGATCGGCCTGACCGCGCTCGGCACCGCCGCGGTCATCGCGCTCGCGCGCGCGCGGGCGTGGCTCGACCTCGGCTTCCTGGTCGCGGCGCTGCTCGGGTCGCAGCTCGCCGTGGCGCTGCTCAAGGCCGGCTTCGATCGTCCGCGCCCCGACGTCGGCAGCGCCGTCCCCCTCCCGGACACGGCGGGCTTTCCGAGCGGGCATGCGACCGCGGGGGCGGCGGCCCTCGGTGCGCTCGCCGTGCTCGCCGCCGAGCGCCTGCCCTCCGGCCGCGCCCGCGCCTGGCTGGGGGTCGCGACCGTCATCCTTTGCATCGGGGTCGGCCTCTCCCGCATCGCCCTCGGCGTCCACTTCCTGACGGACGTCCTCGCCGGCTGGTTGCTCGGGCTCGCCTGGCTCGCCGCCTGCCTGCTCGCCCGCGATGCGCTCCGCGGCCCTGGAGCGCGTGGCCGTCCCGGAGCGCAGCTACCCTCTGCACGTGGCCGAGACGACGCAGACCCTGGACCAGCGCCTGGAGGAGATCGGGGCCCAGCTCGCCTGGGTCCGTGATTACCTTTGACCCGCAGGCGCTGGAGCGTCGCCGCTCCGAGCTCGAGCAGGCCATGGGCACGCCCGGCTTCTGGGACGACCAGGCCGCTGCGGCCCGCGTCTCCACCGAGCACGCGCGCCTGACGCGCACGCTCGAGCGCTACGAGCGGCTCCGGCGCGAGTACGAGGACGCGCGCGAGCTGGCCTCGCTCGGCGACGACCTCGACGAGGAGCTGGCCGAAGGGCTGCGCTCGCTCGCGGACGAGCTGGAGCGTCTGCGCGAGGAGGCGCTCTTCACCGGGCGCTACGACGCCGGCGACGCGATCCTGGAGATCCATGCCGGCACCGGAGGCACCGACGCCCAGGACTGGGCGGGGATGCTCCTCCGCATGTACCTGCGCTGGGCCGCCGACCGGGGCTTCGAGACCGAGATCCTGGAGGCGAGCCCGGGCGAGGAGGCGGGGCTGAAGTCGGCGACCGTCGCCGTCCGGGGCGAGAACGCGTACGGGACGCTCAAGGCCGAGCGCGGCGTGCACCGGCTCGTACGCCTCTCCCCCTTCGACGCCGCCCACCGCCGGCACACGGCCTTCGCACAGGTCGTCGTGGCCCCGCTCCTGCCCGAGGACGCCCCCGTCGAGATCGACGAGGCCGACCTGCGCATCGACACCTACCGCGCGAGCGGGGCAGGAGGGCAGCACGTCAACAAGACCGACTCCGCCGTCCGCATCACCCACCTGCCGACGGGGATCGTCGTCCAGTGTCAGAACGAGCGCTCGCAGGCCTCGAACAAGCAGACCGCGCTGCGCATCCTCCGGGCCCGGCTCGCGGAGCTGGAGGAGGAGCGCCGGGAGGCCGAGCTGGCCAAGGAGCGCGGCGCCGCGCAGGACATCGGCTTCGGGAGTCAAATCCGCTCCTACGTGCTGCACCCGTACCAGCTCGTCAAGGACCACCGCACCGGTTACGAGGCCGGGAACGCCCAGGCCGTGCTCGACGGCGACCTGGACGGGTTCGTGCGCGCGTACCTGCTCGCCAAGGCAGCGGGGAAGGTGGTGTAGGAGGTCGATGGACGGGTCAGCTAGAATCCGCGCTTCCCACGAACCGGAGCAGCCGACCCCGGCTGCGTCGCTTTCCGCCCGGTGCTGGACGACGTGACAGAGACCGAGACGACGACGGCTCTCGCCGAGCCCGAACCCATCGCCGAGGCCGTGGCGGCGCCCGTGGCCGCGGAGCCGGGCGGCTCGACGATGATCGTCTTCGAGGACGTGCGGAAGGTGTACGAGCCGGGCGTGGTCGCGCTCGACGGGGTCTCGTTCACGATCGACAAGGGCGAGTTCGTCTTCGTCGTGGGCGCCTCCGGCTCTGGCAAGTCGACCATCGTCCGGCTCCTGCTCAAGGAGATCGAGCCGACCGCCGGCAGGATCCTCGTCGGCGGCCGCGACCTCGGCCGGCTCAAGCGCTCGAAGGTCCCGCTCCTGCGTCGCAACCTGGGCTGCGTCTTCCAGGACTTCAAGCTCCTTCCCAACCGAACGGCGGCCGAGAACATCGCGTACGCGCTGCGCGTCCAGGGCGAGTCGAGCGGGCAGATCCGGCGGAAGGTCCCGGAGGTGCTGAACCTCGTCGGGCTGGCCCACAAGATGAACTCGCGCCCGGAGGAGCTGTCGGGCGGCGAGCAGCAGCGCGTGTCGATCGCCCGTGCCTTCGTCAACCACCCGCCGTTGCTCCTCTGCGACGAGCCCACCGGCAACCTCGACCCGGACACGTCGGTCGGGATCATGCAGCTCCTCTATCGGATCAACCGGACCGGGACGACCATCCTCATGGTCACGCACGACCGCGAGATGGTGGACAAGATGCGCAAGCGGGTGATCGCGCTCGAGGACGGCCGGCTCGTCCGCGACGAGCGGCGCGGGGGGTACACGGAGGCGTGAGCAGGACCCGGCTCGTCTTCGTCGAGGCGCTCCGCTCGATCGGAGCGAACGTCTCGACGACCGTCGCCTCCGCCGTGTCGGTGCTGATCGGGATGTTCCTGATCGGTGTCTTCATCGGCCTGGGCACCTGGCTCGTCTCCTGGTCGGACGACAAGAAGCGCGAGCTGGCCGTGCACGTCTTCATCAAGGACGCGGCCACGCCCAAGCAGGTCAACGAGCTGCGCATCCGGCTCGAGTCGGACCCGCGCGTCAAGGAGGGCGGCATCACCTACATCTCCAAGGAGCAGGCGCTCGCGATCATGCGCAAGAAGGCGCCGGAGCTGACCGCGAACCTCGCCTCCAACCCGCTGCCCGCGTCCTTCGACGTGGTTCCCCGGCGCGGCGAGGACACGGAGGCGATCGCGCGGGCGATCCAGGAGGCCAAGCTCCCTGCCGTCGAGCAGGTCCGCTGGGGCAAGGAGGTCTCGAAGCGCATCCTCCAGGTCGCGCGCGCCATCCAGGTGGTGTTCCTGATCGCGGTGCTCGTGCTCCTCGCTGCGTCCACGATCCTGATCGCGAACACGATCCGGCTCTCGATCTTCGCCCGCCGGCGGGAGATTGAGGTGATGAAGCTTGTCGGTGCGAGCAACTGGTTCGTCCGCGGACCCTTCATGCTCGAGGGCCTGCTCACCGGGCTCGCCGGGTCCCTCGCCGCCGTCCTCCTCCTCTTCCTCGGTCGCGAGGTGGCGATTCCCGCGGTGCTCGGCCACCTGCAGGACGACCCCGACGTCCGCGCGCTCGCCTTCACCTGGACGGCCGCGATCCTGGTCGCGCTCGGACTCGGCATCGGCGCTCTCGGCTCGGGCCTCACGCTGCGCCGCTTCCTGCGGATCTGACCCGGCCTGCGGACCCGACCCGTTCCCGCGGATCTGGCCCCCCTGCGGACCCGACCCCGCTCCCGGGATCTGGCCTGCGGGTCTGATCACCGGGATGACGGAGGCCAAGTGACACTTTGTCACTTGGCCCAGGGGTGGGCGGCTACGGTTCCCTGATGGGCAGCCGGCGACCTCCCGGGGGACGGCAGAAGCGGCCGAGCCGCTCCGAGCGGGCTGCCCGCCGCTCGCCGCAGGCGCTACGCCACGCCGAGCGGCGGATCGCGATCACCCTCCCGCAGCGCCGGACGCAGCTCGAGCGCGTCGTCGCCCATCTCGGGCCGACGAACTCGGGCAAGACGCACGCCGCGCTCGAGGAGCTCGCCGGGCGCGGCGCCGGCGTCTACGCGGGGCCGCTGCGCATGCTCGCCCAAGAGGCGCACCGGCGCCTCTCCGCTCGGCTCGGCGAGCACGCAGTCGGGCTCGTCACCGGCGAGGAGCGCGTCGACGAGCTCGCTCCCGTCCTCTGCTGCACGGCCGAGATGGCTCCGGAGTCGGGCGAGCTGCTCGTCTTGGACGAGATCCACTGGGCCGACGACGAGGAGCGGGGCTCGGCCTGGACGAGGCTCCTGCTGGCAGGCGAGTACCGTGAGATCCTCCTGCTCGGCGCGCTCGACGCGCTGCCCTTGGTGGAGCGCGCGTTCCCGCAGGCGGAGATCAAGGTGTTCGAGCGGAAGGTGCCGCTCGAGTGGATCGGCGAGCGGACGCTGCCCTCGCTCGAGCCGGGCACCGTCGTCGTCGCCTTCAGCCGCCGGGCCGTGCTCGCGCTCGCCGGGGAGGTGAACCGGTTGCGCCCGGGCCGCGTGGCCGTCCTCTACGGCGCCATGCCGCTCGCCTCGCGCCGGGAGGAGATCGAGCGCTTTCTCTCCGGCGCGGCCGACGTGTGCGTGGCCACCGACGTGCTCGGGCACGGGGTCAACCTCCCCTGCGAGACCCTCCTCTTCGCCGAGACGACGAAGTTCGACGGCGAGGCGCGCCGCCCGCTCTACCCCTGGGAGCTGGCGCAGATCGCCGGCCGGGCCGGCCGCTTCGGCCTCGTCGAGCGCGGGCACGTAGGCGTGCTGACCGGGCTCGGCTGGGGCGACCCCGATCCCGAGCTGGTCGAGGCGGCGCTCGAGCCCCACGTGCTCCTGGACGGTGGCTACCGGGGCTACCGGCGCGTGGACGAGGCGCGCATTCGCCCGCGCCTCTCCGACTTGGGCGTGGACGATCCGGCCGACCTGGACGCGGCGCTCGTCGCCTGGCACCGCGTGGCGTTGCGCGAGTGGGCGCACGAGAGCTGGCTCGCGGTCGAGTCGCTCCAGCCCCTGCGCATGCGCCTGGACGCGGTCCAGCGCCGGCTGGCGGCGCGAGGGCGGCGGCTCTCGCTCGCGGACACCTGGAAGCTCGTCAACGCGCCCGCCGACGAGGACCTCCTCGAGCTGCTCGCCACGCTCGCGCTCGCCATCGCCGGCGATCGCGTGGCGCGGCCCCACCTGGCGTTCCTGCTCGACACCGCGCGCCTGCGCGACGCCTCGCTCGAGGACGCCGAGCAGGCCGGGCGCGAGGCGAGCCTGCTGCGCTGGTTCGCGCTCCAGTACCCCGGCGTGGGCGGGGTCACGATCGAGCGGGCGGCCGCGCTCGAGGAGGCCGCCGCGGAGCGCGTGGTCGCCCGCCTGCGGGTGGAGGTGGAGTCGCCGACGATCGGCCGCTGTCGCTCTTGTGGCCGCTCCTGCCCGCCCTGGTTCCCGCTCTGCGACCGCTGCGCGGGGATCGCGCGCCGGTCCTGATATGAAGCCCGGGTGACCCCCGACGAGCTGCGCGCGCTGCCCCTCTTCTCCGGCCTCAGCGACGCCGGTCTGGAGCGCCTCGCCGCACGAGCCGGCGAGCTCGAGTGCGAGGCTGGGCAGGTGCTGGCGCTGCCGGGCGATCCCGGCTCGGGCATGTACGTCGTCCTCGAGGGGCAGGTCAGCGTGGAGATGCGGGGCGGCTGGCACACCGAGCTGGGCCCGGGGAGCTTCTTCGGCGAGGTCGCGCTCCTCGTCCCGGGCGCGACTCGCGTCGCCCGTGTGCGCGCCGCGACCAACGTCCGCTGCCTGAGCATCCCGCGCGAGGATGCCCTCGCGCTCGTCGAGAGCGAGCCCTCGCTCGCGCTCTTCATGTTGCGCGAGCTCGCGCGCCGGCTCGCGGGCTAGCGCGTGGCCGGCGAGCGAGGGACGCGGCCGATCGCGGAGAACCGCCGCGCGCGGCGCGACTACGAGCTGCTCGAGCGGTTCGAGGCGGGCATCGTCCTGACGGGAAGCGAGGTGAAGTCCGCGCGCGCGGGCAAGGTGCAGCTGGGGCAGGCCTACGCCGACCTGCGGGGCGGCGAGGCCTGGCTCGTGGGGGCCTCGATCGCCGAGCACCCCGGCTCGGGGTCGTTCGGGCACGCGCCCGAGCGCGACCGCAAGCTCCTCCTCCACCGCCGCGAGCTCGACTCCCTGGCCGGCAAGGTGCGCGAGAAGGGCCTCACCCTCGTGCCCACGCGGATGTACCTGAAGGACGGCAAGGTGAAGGTCGAGCTCGCGCTCGCCCGCGGCCGCGAGCGCGCCGACAAGCGCCGGCTCATCGCCGAGCGCGACGTGCAGCGCCAGATCGAGCGGGCGCTCAAGCGCCGCCGCTGAGCTGCCTGTGCAACAAGGGGGTCTGCAACAGGGGGTCAGGTCTCGTTTGTTGCACCAAGACGCACCAGGGGGTCAGGTCTCGTTTGTTGCATCGGTGCAACAAACGAGACCTGACCCCCTGTTGCGTCCTGAACCCCTGTTGCGTCCGACCCCCTTGTTGCGTCCCGCTCCCCGGTTGCACAGCGGGCGCGCCGCGCGTTAGGCTCGGCTTTGGCCTCTACGAGGAGAGGAGGATGCGTTGCGCCACGTAACACTGACCGTGAACGGCGTGCGCCACGAGCTCGACCTCGAGCCCCGCGAGCTGCTCGTCTCCGTCCTGCGCGAGCGGCTCGGGCTCACCGGGACGGTGGTCGGCTGCGACACCTCGTCCTGCGGCGCCTGCACGGTGCTCGTGAACGGCGAGTCGGTGAAGTCGTGCACCATGCTCGGCGTCCAAGCGGACGGGCTCGAGATCACGACGATCGAGGGGCTTGCCCGGGATGGCGAGCTGCATCCCGTCCAGCAGGCGTTCCACGACCACCACGCGCTCCAGTGCGGCTACTGCACGTCGGGGATGGTGCTGGCGGCGGTGAGCCTGATCTCCAGCGGAGAGGCGACCGACGAGGACGCCATCCGCCTGGGGCTCGAAGGCAACCTCTGCCGCTGCACGGGCTACCACAACATCGTCAAGGCCGTCGCGGCCGCCGCGGGGGTGAGCTAGATGGCCGCCGTCGGGACCCCCGTCAAGCGCAAGGAGGACCTGGCCCTGCTCCAGGGCCGGGGCACGTACGTCGACAACCTGACGCTGCCCGGAACGGTCTACCTGGCCGTCGTCCGCAGCCCCTACCCGCACGCGCGGATCAGGAGCGTGAACCTGGAGGCTGCTCGCGCCGCCGAGGGCGTGGTCGCGGCCTTCTCGGGCGCCGACCTCGCCGGCGACTGGGCCTCGCCGCTTCCTTGCGCGTGGCCGGTGACCGAGGACATCAAGATGCCACCGCACTTCCCGCTCGCGACCGACGAGGCCCGCTACCAGGGGGACGGCGTCGCCGTCGTCGTCGCCGAGAGCCGGGCGCTGGCCAAGGACGCGGCCGAGCTGGTCGAGGTCGACTACGAGCCGCTTCCGGCGGTCGCCGACGTGGAGCAGGCGCTCGCCGACGGCGCGCCGCTCGTGCACGCCGACCTGGGCACGAACGAGTGCTACGTCTGGAAGCTGGAGTCGGGCGAGGTCGAGGCCGCGCTCGCGGCGGCGGACGTCGTCGTCACCCGCCGCTACCGCCAACCGCGCCTGATCCCGAACGCGATCGAGCCCCGGGCCGTGCTCGCGCAGGCCGGGCCGGCCGGGGACGTCACCGTCTGGTCGGCGACGCAGGTGCCCCACATCCTGCGCTTCGCCCTCCAGCTCGTGCTCGGGATCCCCGAGGCGAAGATCCGCGTGATCGCACCCGACGTGGGCGGTGGCTTCGGCTCGAAGCTCGACGTCTACGCCGAGGAGGCGCTCGCGGTGGCGCTCGCGCGCAGGCTGGGCCGGCCGGTGAAGTGGACGGAGGAGCGCTCGGAGAACTACGTCGCCACCATCCACGGCCGCGACGTCGTGCACGAGCTGACCTTCGCCGCGACCAAGGATGGGAAGATCACCGCGGTCAAGTCGGTGGCCACCTGCGCCATGGGCGCCTACCTCCAGCTCGTGACGCCGGGGATCCCGCTCCTCGGAGCGTGGATCTACTCCGGTCCCTACGCCATCCCGAGCTACAGCGTCACCTTCACCGGCGTCTTCACGAACACGACGCCGACCGATGCCTACCGCGGCGCGGGGCGGCCGGAGGCGACCTACGTCCTCGAGCGGACGATGGATGCGCTCGCGCGCGAGCTGGGGATGGACCCGGTGGAGCTCCGGCGCAAGAACCTCATCGGCGAGTTCCCCTACACGATGGCCTCGGGCCTGACGATCGACTCCGGCGACTACCACGCCTCGCTCGACCGGCTGCTCGAGCTGCTCGACCTGGACGCGCTCCGGGCCGAGCAGGCGGAGCGGCGCGCCCGCGGGGACGTGAAGCAGCTCGGCGTGGGCTTCTCGACCTACAACGAGATGTGCGGCCTCGCGCCCTCGCGCATCCTCGGCGCCATCCGCTACGCGGCGGGCGGCTGGGATGCGGCCACGATCCGCTTCCAGCCGCTCGGCTCGGTGCAAGTCGTGATCGGCACCTCGCCGCACGGCCAGGGGCACGAGACGACGTTCGCCCAGATCGTCGCCGACCGCTTGGGCGTGGACGTGGACGACGTCGAGGTCCTGCACGGCGACACCGCCGTCTCCCAGCTCGGCATGGACACGTACGGCAGCCGCTCGCTCGCGGTGGGCGGGGTCGCCCTCTGGCATGCGACGGAGAAGGTCATCGCGAAGGCGCGGGCCATCGTCGCGCACCAGCTCGAGGTGGCCGAGGACGACCTCGAGCTCGTCGACGGCACCTTCTCGGTGAAGGGTTCGCCCGACCGCTCGATGACCATCAAGGACGCCGCCCTGCAGGCGTTCGTCGCGCACAACCTCCCCGAGGGGATGGAGCCCGGGCTCGAGGAGACGGCCGTCTACGACCCGGCCAACTTCTCCTGGCCCGCCGGCGCGCACGCGGCCGTCGTCGAGGTGGACACGGAGACCGGGGACGCGCGGCTCGTCCGCTACGTCGCCGTCGACGACGTGGGCGCGCCGATCAACCCGATGGTGATCGACGGGCAGGTGCACGGCGGGGTCACGCAGGGCATCGCCGCCGCGCTCTTCGAGGAGGCGGTCTACGACGAGGGCGCCAACCTGCAGACGACGACCATGGCCACCTACCTGGTGCCGTCGGCGGCGGAGCTGCCCTCCTACGAGACGGACCGGATCGAGACGAGGGCGGACAACCCGCTCGGCGTGAAGGGCGTGGGGGAGACGGGCACGATCGCCGCCGCGCCGGCGGTGATCAACGCCGTGGTCGACGCGCTCTCCCACCTCGGCGTCACCGACATCCAGCTGCCGGCCACGCCGGAGCGTGTCTGGCGCGCGATCCAGGAGGCGAGGCGATGATTCCCGCGAGGTTCGAGTACGAGGTCGCCGGGAGCGTCGAGCACGCGCTCGAGCTCCTCGGCGGGCGGGAGGACGCGAAGCTGCTCGCAGGAGGGCACTCGCTCCTGCCGGCGATGAAGCTGCGGCTCGCCCGCCCCTCCCTGCTCGTGGACGTGGGGCGGCTCGACGAGCTGCGCTACGTCCGCGACGGCGGCGACCACGTCGCGATCGGGGCCCTGACCAGGCACAAGGACGTGCGCGACGCGCCCCTGCTGCGCGAGCGCTGCGGGATCGTCGCGCACGCGGCGGGCCAGGTCGGCGACCCCCAAGTGCGGCACCGCGGGACGATCGGGGGCTCGCTCGCCCACGGCGACCCGGCCTCCGACCTTCCGGCGGTGGTGCTCGCGCTCGACGCGCAGCTCGTCGTCCGCGGGCCTGGCGGGGAGCGGACGGTCCCCGCCGCGCAGTTCTTCACCGGCGTCTTCCAGACGGCTCTCGGACCGGGGGAGATGCTGGTCGAGATCCGGGTCCCGAAGCTCGGGGAGAACACGGGCTGGGCGTACGAGAAGCTCTCGCGGCGTGCGCAGGACTGGGCGACGGTGGCGGTGGCGGCGGTCGTCGAACGCTCGAACGGCGGGATCGCGAGGGCGTCGCTCGGGCTCACCAACATGGGCCCGACGCCGCTCCGCGCGCCTGCGGCCGAGTCGGCGCTCGCCGGGGGCGCCTCGCTCGAGGAGGCGGCGGCGCTCGCCCCCGAGGGGACCGAGCCACCCTCCGATCTCGCCGCGAGCGCCGAGTTCCGCCGCCACCTGGCGCAGGTCCTCGCCCGGCGCGCGCTCGAGCGGGCGACGGCGCGCTGAGGCGAGCGAGGCTCCGGGGCCGCTCCCTGCGGTGGGGCGGCCCCGGGCTCGGCTACACGAGCTCGAAGGGGCGCACCGGCTCGGGCGCGGGCACCTGCCGGAGGGCGCTCGCGAGCGCCTCCTCCTGGCTCGTGCCCTCCCGGACGATGAGCCGGTGGTGGAGGACGTACGGCGCCATCTCCTGGACGTCCGCTGGCGTCACGTAGTCGCGGCCGTTCAGGCGTGCGTTCGCCTTCGCCGCGCCCGCGAGGTGGATGATCGCGCGAGAGCTGGCGCCCAGCTCGACTCCGGGCAGCTCGCGCGTCGCCCGCGCCAGTGCCACGAGGTAGCGGCCGACCTCCTCCGGAAGCGCGGTCGAGTCCAGCTCCTGGCGCGCCCGGTCGAGTCCGACCACGCCCAGCAGCGGGCGTACCTCTCCGAGCATGTCCGGGGCGACGCCTTTGTGGGGTAGGTCGAGCATCCGGTACTCGGCCTCGGGGTCGGCGTAGTCGAGCGTGACCTTGAAGAGGAAGCGATCGAGCTGCGACTCCGGCAGCGGGAACACGTCCTGCTGCTCGTACGGATTCTGGGTCGCGATCACGAGGAAGGGGTCGGGCAGCCGGTGGCCCTTCCCCTCGACCGTGACCTGGCGCTCCTGCATCGCCTCGAGCAGCGCGGCCTGCGTCCGCGGCGGCGTGCGGTTGATCTCGTCAGCGAGGAGGACGTTCGTGAAGACGACCCCCGGGAGGAAGACGGGCTCGCCTCCGCGCACGGCGGTGGTCCCGGTCAGCTCGCCGGGAGTCGTGTCCGGGGTGAACTGGATGCGCTTGAAGCTCGCTCCCAGCATGTGTGCGACCGCGCGGCCGAGGAGCGTCTTCGCGCTCCCGGGCGGCCCCTCGAGCAGCACGTGCCCGCGGGCGAGCGCGGCCACGAGCAGCAGCTCCACCGCCCGCTCCTGCCCGAGCACGACCTTCGCGACCTCGCGCTTGGCCCGCTCGCGCAGGCCGATGAGGCTGTCGTACGGCGCCTCCACCAGCAATGCCATCCCGTCCTCCCCCTTCGGTCCCGACTCTGCCCGGAGAGCGTAGCGCGACCGGACCCCTCCTTCACTATCGGCGCTCGCGGCCGGCGCGTCAACCGCGCCGGCACGGGGGAGGGATCAGGGGCCCGACGTTGCGGAGGGAAGCGGGACCGCCGCCGGCGCAGGCGCCGGCACGGGCATGGGCACGGAGCCGAGAGCGGCCTCGAGCGCTTCCTCCGGGGTCATGCCCTCCGACACGATCAGGCGGTGGCGGAGCACGTACGGCGCCATCTCGCGGACGTCGTCGACCGTCACGGCCGCGCGTCCGTCGAGGCGGGCGTTGGCCTTGGCCGCGCTCAGCAGGTGGATCATCGCCCGCGAGCTGACCCCGAGCTGGACGCCCGGCAGCTCGCGCGTGCGCCGGCCGAGGGCGACGATGTAGCGCGCGACCGAGTCCGGCACCTCGGTCGCCTCCAGCTCCTGGCGTGCCTTGTCGAGGCCGACGACGCCGAGCAGGGGGCGAACCTCGCCCAGCATGTCGGGCGCGATCCCGTTGTGCGGGAGGTTGAGCATCGCGAGCTCGCTCTCGGGGCTCGCGTAGTCGAGCTCGATCTTGAACAGGAAGCGGTCGAGCTGCGACTCCGGCAGGGGGAAGACGCCCTCGTGCTCGTAGGGGTTCTGCGTCGCGATCACGAGGAAGGGATCGGGGAGCCGGTGGATCTTGCCGTCGATCGTGACCTGGCGCTCCTGCATCGGCTCGAAGAGCGCCGACTGCGTCCGCGGGGGCGTGCGGTTGATCTCGTCGGCGAGGAGGACGTTCGTGAAGACGGCGCCCGGCAGGAACACGTGCTCGCCGCCCTTGATCGTGTTCACCCCGTTCAGCTCCGCGGGCATGGTGTCGGGGGTGAACTGGATCCGCTTGAAGGTCGCGCCCAGCATGTGCGCGACGGCCCGCCCGAGGAGCGTCTTCGCGCTCCCCGGCGGCCCCTCGAGCAGGACGTGGCCGTGCGCGATGGCGGCGATCAGGAGCAGCTCGACAGTCCGATCCTGGCCGACCACGACCTTGCCGACCTCTGCCTTCGCGCGCTCGCGGAGCGTCGCGAGGTCGTCGTACCGCTCCTCCATCATCAGCGCCACAGTCGCCCTTTCGTCCGCTATCGGGTGCCTCGTTCGGACCCGGCTTCCGAACTCGCCGCCGCCGGGCCCACCCTGCCTATCGGCAGCTATCCTGGAACCTTGAACACACATACGGGGGCGACCAGGTCTCGACGTGGTCGGTTCTCCGGCAGAGCTGCGAGCCGAGGTCGCCGGTTGGCCTCGTAAATCAACCGGCACCAACGCAAGTGCGAAGAACGATCTCGCACTCGCCGCCTAGTCGAAGCTAGGTCAGGCGACGCCGACCCGGGTTGGGCCCGAGGCCCGGGAGCCGGCGCCAACGATCGGGCTCGGCGCCGAGGGAGAGCCAATCGCCCGGAGCGCGACAGCGCAGGATGGCTGGCCCGCCGGTGGGTCGTCCGCGAACCGGCCGGTGGGTGAGAGCAAGCGCGGACTACGCTCGTAGACGCTCTGTCCGGTGCGGCCGCGGACGCGGGTTCGATTCCCGCCGCCTCCAC
>Ga0073934_10008327_pt1 | contig 13891 bp, 7 predicted proteins | sample LarsenN4metaG_FD_76834 | JGI IMG/M metagenome (GOLD analysis project Ga0073934, IMG submission 76834) | Hot spring sediment bacterial and archeal communities from British Columbia, Canada, to study Microbial Dark Matter (Phase II) - Larsen... ...
AATCACCTGGCCATCATCACTCATCGTTACGGCGATCACATCCTCTGTGTTCACGATCGTTTGGATTTGCCCCGTCGACTCATCCCACAATTGAATATTCCCGTCCCTGACGAAAGCGACGGCCAGCCCAGACTCATTTGAAGGCGCCGCCGTGGGAGAGGGCAATGCCGTCCCCACGCTGACCGGTGCAGGGGAAGGACTGAGCATTACCACGTTGCTGCAGCCTGTCCCGAACAGTACGACTGCGATCAAAGCAAACCTGAGTAACAAAACCTTGCCGTTCATGTAGATTCATTCCTTTCATTACCTGCCTGGCAACAGAAACCAACAGAATGGCGAGATCAATCGCCAATCCAGATAACGTTGATACCGCTTGTGAAGTTCCCGAGAGAGTTCCCTCGGTTATGAAATTATCATCAAATGTTTAGGGAAACTGATTTGAAAACACGATCACCCTATCCGTTCGGACAGTGGAAACTCCCCCAGTGACGGGGGAGTTCTGATTTCAAGCAAACTATCCTAACCATAAGAGATCTTGTAAAGGAGTGGCAGTGAACATCAGTTCAAATAGGGAATAAATTCTCTAAGATCACACTGCATAGCTCGAGTTCACCCAGCAAGCGGAGGCAAAATGTTCAGAAACATCATAGTACTCGTCGGAACGTTAGTCGTGATGGGAGTCATATCTGCCGTACTCACCTACGCCCGCGCCGGCAGCATGTCGCCCGTGGCGGATATACAGTCTAAGGGGCTGGCAGCCGTGCAAAAAGGTAACCTGATTTTCTTCGGCGTCGTGGTTCCCCTCGTGGTTGGGGTCATCGCCTTCTTCGTGTATCGCAGCATGTTAGCTCGTTCACCGGCAACTGCAAATACCTCATTCCTCTTGCTTTCCGTCGGTATCGGAATCGTTTTTACGATACTTGCCGCGGTCGTGTTCAAGATGAGGGGCTTTGCTGAGTTGACCGCGCTGCACGTTGTGTACATCGCTGGCCTTGGCTGGTTTATGCCGATGTTGTGGACCGTGTAGCTCCGAAGGTACCTGGAAAGATATGGCCCGCCACCCGAATTGTGATGACCGTAAGGTCTCAAGCCTGACCAGTCAAGCCGTAAAGGGACTGGCGAAACTCCCGGCTCGGCATGGGTCTCTGACCCTGCCGACTTGCGGACCGTAAGGTCTCAGGTCTGGTAGTCAAGGGCTGGTAAATAACGGACTCGAGTTTACGGGGCGCTGCCTCTGTTGCAGCGAACCTGAATCAACCGTCACGGTGTATGCATCTATTCGATGCGTCGATTCAATGCGTCAACTGCTCGAATAAATCTTCCAGATCCTTGAGATACACCAGTCTCTCGATCTCAGGCATATCCTTCAGATCGTGGAACAAATGCGCGTTCTTTAGCTTTGCGATCCAATTAGCAATAAACTCTACGTCCCGAAAGCCCGGATCGCTGGGCATGATTCTGAGTTCCATGGGCATCAACCTCCGCACCGATAAATGATGTTCTTACTACATGACTCTTATCGCGCACAAAAGCACATTGCGATGCCATGACAGTCTGATACTTTGATGAACGAAAATCTGCCCTGTTTTCAGGTGGTTTTTGGTTTGGTATCCTGCTTAAGAAGCGCAAAAATGAGAAAGCTTCACACGGAACAGCAGCCGATTGTGGAAGACACGTTCACCAGGGAATAAATACTTTTGAACCACGGAGACACAGAGACACGGAGTGTTTAAAAAGCTCCATGCCTCAGTATTTTTACACTTGCCGCCTTCGCGGTTCAAATTAGCTTTTTGGGCCTCGAAATTGCGCCAAGGCATCCCTCTCCGACAAGTTGCTAGCCGCCCTGCCAGGTCAGCGAGATTTGCAGCAATCCCTTGGGGGACACCACCGCAGCCACTTGCTGGCTCACGATCTTCGCGCAGCGTCCCGTAGCGTAGAGCAGGGGCCTGACCAGTACTATTGCTACGTCAAAACCCGCCGAAACAAGCCGAAAACAGACGATTCATACGTTTTTGTAACTTATTGTGTCTAAATCAGTCCTATTATAGGATTATCCTTATCGTCTTTATAGGATATAATATTTACGGAGACCGAATGCAAGATATCAGAGGGCAAAAAGATGTTCAAGGAGTCTCTCGTCGAGACTTCCTGAAATTTAGTTCGTTGATGATTGGGGGATTGGTATTGCCTCGCTCGTTTACCAGTACGATCGAAGAAGAGCGCGCGACCGCGAACCAGGCCCCTTTTCACCCCCAAACCTACTTTCAATGGCAAAATGAGTTTTTGTGCAAAACCATCTATCCCATGCGCGAGCAAAAGCTGCGTGACGTTCTTATCTATTACATGGAAGTGGATGTCTGGTCGCAATACAAAGACAGGGACGTCAACAGCCTGAAAGACGAATTGTCCGAATACAAAAAGGCCTGGGAAGGTAACGCAGCGGCGGCTCAAAAAGAATACACCCGCCTGCGCGATTATTTCTTGAAGATGGATGTGCGGGGGTATTACTCCAATTTCCACCCGCTTGACGAAGAGGTAATGACCGAGGTCACCAACCTGCATGCGCTATTCGTGCGTTGGCCCAGGGATATCCGTGGCGAGCGCACGTTTGTGCAAGATGCAATCACATACTGGGCGCGTCGCGTCAAAGCCATCCGCGACTGGATCAAAGTGCGCACTCGCAGGCATCAGGCGATGAACCCTGCTCATCCCAAATACATCCCGGAGGGAGAGGAACTGAAATTTAAGGAGAGCACATCTCTACCGATGGCTGAACAGGAGATGGATAAACTGCGCGCCTTCCTGGCGACGTATGACAAAATCGAAGAGCGCAAATGGGCCTGGTATAACCTTTCGAAAAGCGACCCGAATTTCAAAATCCCGGAAGCGGAGTTTGTCACAACGTATCCGGCGGAGAAGCAGATCACCATTCGCAATATTGCCTATTGGAAGGTCGAGGAATACACAAAATCCATCGCCAGGAAAAATCAATATGAATTATTGGATATGATCAATCAGCGCTTCCGAAAAGAACCGAAGCGCTACCCTCCCTGGCTGCAATATATGATCGTGCATTTCTCAGGCATGCGCTACTCCAGCGCACACGGCTCCTGGGCTGACCCCAGAGATCTGTTGGTCAGGCTCCGGGCTCAAAAAATCGATGAAGAGATCAGAGGGCTAGACGATGCAACGGTCGAAAAACGTTCCCGGGAAAAGGTCGCGGCCTATGAAGCCCCGAACGGGGTCTCGGGACCAAAACTGGCTGGAGCACCGGAAAAAGAGTGGCGGGAGCAGATCGGCTGGTACCTGCCCAACCTCAAAGCCACGGGCCCTAAGACGCGCCGTCAGGGATTGACAGATCTAACGAAGCTTGAGGCTGCTTACGAGATCAGGAGTAAGTCCACCCGGGAAATCCTGGGGACCTTACTCTCCATGAAAGCGACCTTCCCGAGCTGGGCCTGGAAGGAGATTGTCAAGCTAACGCCTCTGCGCGTGACGGAAGTCTCAGACCTGGATTGGGAAAAACTCACCCCGCAGGAAATAGCAGAGCGCGATGCACAGGAGAGCAGGGACCTCCGCACGGTGATGAGTGCGTGGAAGAATCAAAATATAGGCGCATGGCGCGACGAACATGGACGCACGCAGGAATTGATCGTCACGCGCCTGGTGTGCAACGAAACCGCAGAGCACTGCCAGCACATTCGCGGACATCTGCCTCCCGGCGGGTTGGCGGCAAGACCGAAGTGGTATGTCGATGCGGAACGCAAAATCCCCGGCGCCTATTACGTCCGGCCGACCTCTGAAAAGGATTACACCCAGGGCGCCAGCATCCTGTGGCTGCGATTTGTCAGTTTTTCATCCTCGAATCCAAACGAGTGGCAGATTGCAAGATGGATCGAGACAAAACAAAACGTTGGTCTGGTGCCGGCCGAGTTCTTGAAGAAGGGCGATGCTGGCAAATGGGCCTATGAGTTCGGTGCAGTGACCACGCGCTCTCGCACAACCACCACGGCTGATAAACAGAAAATCGTCGAGAAACAATGGCTGCGCTGGATCCACGAAGCGACAGTGGCAGAAGTGGCGGAAACCGCCGACGGCATGATGGTACTCACCTTCGAGACTGCGCTGCCCGGCGGGGATAAAGCTACCTCTGCCGTCGGGCTGTTCAAAAACACCTTGAAATGGCATCTCTCAGATGGCACGGAAGACCAATATAATCGCTCGTTTGTGGGATACGTTCCCGAAGGCCAGATCCCCGTCGAGGATCTGAAAACGATGCTCGATTGGGATAAGATATTCAGAAAGTAAGTGGGGCGGGATACCATCCCGCCCCACCAATCGTGTCCCTGACTGTGAGCCCCTATCTTTTATCACAACCTAGAGGAAATTTCTTATTACGTGGATCTCTTGCGAAAGTCTCTGAGGTCAGGCTTTCAGCCTGACACCCTCGTGAAATAAGAGGATTGGCGGGTCGCTCTGCGAACCCGCTCTACCGCCAGAACACCCGCCAGGCCAGCGCGATCTAGTGTTGTGTTCATGGATTGAATGTGATTCCAGGAATTAACCGATCAACCGCTCGATCAGGCTTTGCCTGTCTTCCTCATTCACCTCCGAACCAGAGCGCCTGGCAGCCAATACGTTTTCGAGCCGTTGGTAGAGTGCCACTGTCAACGGGAAGCGACTGGCAAAGTAGATGCCGAATGAAATAAATCCAACCGGGATGAGCACAAAGAACAGGCGCAATGCGGTGATAAAACCGGGTGTTTGTGTAGCTTCGACCAATTTGCCGGCCTGTTCAAAGGGCGGGATGTACCCGGCGAATTGAAGCACCTGTGCAACAGCAAATACGGCCAGCGCAGAAGAGAGTTTGCGGGTGAAGGTCGTCAGAGCAGAATAGATCCCCTCGCGGCGTTCTCCGGACCGTAATTCATCCACATCCGGGATGTCCGGGAAAATGGCGTAAATCATGATGACCACACCCCCAGATCCAATCCCCACGAAAGCTGCAAAAACATATAACGCGAACGCCGGCGATGCCGGTGTGAACAGGAAAGAGAAGAACATCACCACCACAAAGATTGCTGCACCCACCAGGTAGGTACGGGCCTTGGAGGTTCGCTGGCTGAGCCACTGGAAGAATGGAAGCGAAAATACCTGCGCGATCAGCAAGGTGCCCAAAACAAAACTGACCTCTTCGCCGCGCCCGAGAAATGACTTGATGTAATACACCACAATCGACTGCGTCGCGTCGAAGGCAGTGAAAGCGGTCACGTACATGATTAGCACATAGACAAACGTCCGCACCTGGAATGGTTCGATAAACACCTGCCGCCATTGGAAGGGCCGCAGTTCCTTTTGGAATTCCTTGCGTTCACGAGTGATGGCTACGGTGGCAATGAATGGCAGGGAAAACAATAAGCCAAAAACGACCGCCATCATCATCCAGCCGGTCCGCACATCTGCGGAAGCTTTTACGATCTCAAGCGGCAGTAACGCGCATAGAATGGATGAAATGGTGGAAAAGAAAATACGAAAAGTTGCGAGTGAGGTACGTTCGTTGTAATCGAGAGTCAGTTCGGCCTGCAGAGCACTGTAGTTGAGCAGGACAATGCTGACGATGGTCGAGTAGAAAAGATAGGTCCCCAACACGTAAAGGAAGCGGGCAGTCTCACTTTCGTATAGCACCGGATAAAACAGCGCAAAGAACGAAAGAAATACCAGCGGGATTCCCGCAAGCAGATAAGGACGCCGCCGTCCCAGCCTGGTGCGCGTGCGATCTGAAATCACGCCTTCGAACGGATCGGTGATCGCGTCATAGATCTTACTGACGAGGATGACGATCCCTGCCAAGCCCGGGCTGATGCGAACCACATCCGTGAGAAAAACAAGATAGAAGAAGCTGATCAGCGTCCCCGAGCCGCCGCCATAGAAATCTCCCACGCCGTAACCAAGTTTTTGCCAGAACGTGAGTTTTTCTGACTTTGAATCCACCGTGCGCTCCTCTGCGTTCATTTTGCGTGATGTACAATGCTGGTATTATACAAAGCCATTTGACATCTGGCGAGAGAAAAGAATTTCCATGAATTATAAAATCTACGTCGCACTTGGTTTTCACATTAGCTTCTACCATTCCTGGCGCGGGGACACAGCTGATGAAGCAGGTTTCGGCACGGATATCCGCGTGATCCGCGAGGTTCTGAAAATACTCAACCGCGCCAATGAAACGGGATTGAAAGCACGCGGTTACTGGGATGCCGAGGTCTATTGGACGTTCCAGGAGATTCTCCCCAAGCATTCGCCTGACATCCTGGAAGGCATTCGTCGTCGTGTGGAGGCGGGATTGGACGAAATCGTGCTGGGTCCATTCAACAACGGAGCGAACCACGCCGCCACCACAGATGAATTTCGCGCCTCGCTGGCCTGGGCGGTCGAGAACGAGTGGGGCAGCGGCCTCAGGCAACTCTTCGGGAAGGTCGCGCCGTTTTACCGTCCGCAGGAGACCATGTTCACCGTAGGACAGGAATCTATTTTCAAGGAGTGCGGCGTGGATGGCATTATGCTTTATTACGCCGGCGTGCCGTTCAACACGATCAGCAGTTTTATTCCGCGACTCAGCGATGAACAACGCTACAACCCGCTGTGGTTCCGTTCCCGCGAAGACCAGCCGCGGCTGGTGCTTCTTCCCTGTATCGCAGCCGGAGATTTGATCGAACAAGTCTCGTTTGAAAATCTGCTGCTTGATCTGCATCAGAAGCAAGTGCGGGGCGAGATTCGATCCGATGTCATCGTCAATCTCAACGAAGATGCCGACCTCGAAACATGGTTGCCCTCCATCAAGTGGCTGCCGAACATGGGTGGACTCGATGAATTCATCCAGGTTGTCAATAAATATGCGTGGGCAGATTTCACACTGCCATCCGAATACATTGCCACTCACGCGCCAAAAGGCGATGTGCTCGTCAGGCAAGACCTTGCCGATGGCGGCTATGACGGCAATTATTCGTGGGCAGAGAAAAGCGCGAGCATCCGCGCCTGGACGCTGCTCGAACAGTCTCGTCTTGCCTCCTATCGCGCCGAGACTCTTGCCAAACGCGCGAACCTCAACCTCGATTCAAAATTATGGGATGGAATGGATTCTTCCTTCTTCCAGCGGCTGATCGGTCTCAGTACCACGCACTTCGGCATGTCCACGCCGGTCATCAATGAGGAACGACAGAACAAGGCCTTCTTTATTTTGGGAAATGCACGTCAACTCGCGGAGGAGGCAGAACACGAAGCAGCCTGCCTGCTTCAACGACCGTCAAATTTGCTCTATGAATTCGAACTCTATCTCACCTCCCCTGAACGCGGCAGACCACCTGCGCCCGCGCGTGTGCCTGTCCATTTGCCGATTCTTTTGCCTGCGGGCGTGAATTCCATCTCTGTAGAGGATGATGCGGGAAAGAGAGTCCACGCATCGCTGACAGATCTGGATTCTCTTCCGGATGGCCGCATGAGTGCTCAGGCCCGCTTCCAGGCCGACCTCCAGCCTCAAACCTCTTATCGATTCAGAATCCAGCCAGCAGCCGCATCGCCAGCTGCTTCGCCAGGATATCTCCAGAACAAATGGCTGGAGATTCGTTTTTTAGAGTTATATGGAATCGACTTCTCAAAGTTTAACGGTGAAATGATTGGTTCGACGAATTTCTTGAATCCATTCGTAACCTATGACAGGCACACGTACCATACAAACGGCTATAAATTTGTAGAATTGAAAGATGAAACCTGGGATGGCTTGCAGCGCGTGCGGCTGAAAACACAAATCCCAATGCAAATACCCGAAGGCGAATTCACCAACGAGTTGACCTACACCTTTACGCTGTTCGATGAACTACCGTACTTGTTCGTCGATGCGGAAGCGCGTTTTGCAAGCACACCGAAGCGACAGGTCATTCACAACCTGACTCAAAAATTGCGCCGCTTGACAGATTTACGCTGGATCGAGACTGCCCCGTTTCAGCTTACACCGGCATTCACCGCGTCCGCCGAAAAACCGCTGCGCGTTTGGAAACACAACTACATGGGCGTGACGTCCTTCTACGATCTGGATTATGGCAGGGTCAATCCGAAGAATCGAAATTTGGATTCGTTCAATCACCAGGTGACCGCGGGCTGGGCGGCGGTCTCGAACGGAAAGCTGGGATTGCTCATTGCCGAAGATGCGTGCATTCTTTCTTCGATGGCATTTTGCCCGATGCGCTTGCGCGAACAAGATGGATTGCAGACCATTTCGCTCAACCCGTTCGGTTCCTATTATGGAAGACAATTCGATTATTCTCACCTTGGCGGCAACGGGAATGGCACAGTCATCATGCAGGCCTTTAGCGGCGCATTGGCACCCAATGGCCCCTCATTCAACGGTGAGACCCTGCGCTTCTCTTTGATGCTCGCGCCATATGCGGGCGATGAACCGTCACAGGAAATTCAGAACGATGCCGCTGCCTATTTTTATCCGCCGGGAGCCATTGTTCATTCGGCATTGCCGGAGATGAATGCTGGCACAGTTAGAGATATCGAACGATTCATCGATGCAGAAAAACAGCACGCTGCCATGTTGGCAAATACCCCCGTCAATCCACCCGGTGCGTTTCTGGCAAACCCATCTGCCGGTGCAGTGGACCTGGTCTGGGATGCACCGCGTGATGAACTCGTTACCGGCTATGAGATTCAATGGCGATATACAGACACAGAATGGCAGTCTCTGAAGATTGCCGCACTGACCCGCTGGCACATGGACGGGCTGGAGAATGGCCGGTCGATCAAATTTAGAATTCGTTCGCTCCGCGGAGATACCTTCTCGGCGTGGACAGACGAACGAGCCTGTATTCCCGGCGCGGTAACCGATTCTTCGGTCACATCCATGCTTGGAAGAATTCCATTGATCACGCTGGCAAAGATCATTATTCTCAGTCTATGGTCGCGGCTGCGAGCGGAGTTCCAGAAGTGAGGAAGATGCGAAGTCGCTGTGCTAAGAACTAGCAGGCTGTCGGAGAACCTGGCCAGTGTGTTTTTTCCCCACCGCGAAGACGTGAAGACCACCAAGAAAATCTTTTAGGCTTCGCGCGCTGAGCGTCTTCGCGGTTCAATTTACCTTTTTCCGCTTCACAACCTTGCACTGAGCGACACTTGCACCTGGCGCAAGTGCAGGTGAGTAGAAGTGATTGCCCTCCAACAGGCTGCTAGCGAATGATCCCCTTCACGACGACAACTCCATCCCCCCACTCTGCAGATGTGAACCGCACCGGCAACTGTTCCGCGCGTCGCAGCTGGACCTGGATTTCCTGTTCAATGGCATCCTTCATAGATGAAGGCAATGGCAGGCTCAAATCCAATATCTCCACCACCGGCAAGCCATCTTTCAACGTGACACGCGCCTCCCCGCTGACGTGGATATGCAGGCCCGTGATGATCACATCCCCTTCCCCGGAAACGGAATCTGAGGTGATGTGGACTTCCGGGTAGGCAAAGGGAATCTGCGGGTACCTGTTCAGGTACCAGGTAATCGTCTGTTCTGCCTCCAGTTCCGTCAGCGTGACCTCCCACGTTTCCCCGGAATGATCGCCGGAACGAATGTAATCCAATAATGCCCTGACTTCCGGATCCATGACCGGATCCACAACGTGGGGGTTGGCTGTCACCAGCAACAACTGCGCCCAGGTGAATAGATTCGCAACGATCAACCCCAACGCAATCCAGAGATTGATTCGAGTCTTCAGCCACACTGCCGCCCTGCGGCCTGCTACGCTTATCGCAGCCATAACTTTAATCCTGCAATCCCGGCCGGAACGATCGCGGCAAGACAAGCGAGGGCCCATAGCGCAATGGCCCGGTCAGACAGGGTGAAGCGCGCCTCAGGCGGCGTTTCTTCCTCCACCGACAGGATGGACTTCTCGTGCCCGTAAGCGCGTCCAATCCACAAAGCGGACAATCCCAGAACGATCAGGAAGGCCAGTGTGGTGCCCGCCGCTGAGAGTCCGAGCACATCGATCTCTGGAGGCAATTCTCCAAAAAAACGCGCCCCGCCCAGGGTAATGACAAGCAGCGAGCCGCCGTTCCAGGCCGCGTGGACTGCCACAGCGATGCCAAATCGCCGCAACCAGTTCTTCCCCGAATCCTTTTCGCCGTGCAGCAGATCCCGCCAGCCCTGTGCGACCAATCCCGAGCCGAGCGGGTGCAACGCGCTGCCCAGCGCGCGTACGGCCAGAATGCCTGCCCAAATCGTAAGGCCGGTCGTCCCATAAATCACATTTTCGAGCGCGGCAAATCCTGCGCCCGCCATTGCCCCGACCCAGAAAGCTTCCTGCTTGCTGAGATGACGCAAGAGCGGCAGGGTTACCAGCGGTTTGGCGATCTCCTCCGCAAGCGGGGCAATGACCGCAATCTGCACAAAGATGAAAATGAAGCCGGGGTTCGTCAGCGCATCCGCTACCTGTGCACTTGATAAAGCCCGCAGCAGCGCACGGATATCACCTGACACGGTATCCGCCAGGTTGAACACCAGTGACAGGATGATGACCGGCACCAGGATTTCCAGGGCGATGGCGATGACAACACTGACCGTTGCGCCGCCCATAAAGGAGAGCAGACCGCGCCTCCAACTCAGGGAGGGCTGACTCGCGGTTCCCTGAACGCTTTTCACGGCTGAGTCCTCACGTGCCTGGGGGATCATCCACGCGACTGCCCATAACGGAGGCAAGACTGCGCATACGATAAAGATCGGCGGGAAAAATAACCCCGCCGCGCCATCGAACACCAGGATGACCGACCCCAGCCCAAGCAAAAATATGAAGACTGCCACGAACAACTCTGGGATCGGGAACTGCAAGGATTTCGAGGGCGTATTCTTCAGGGAACGATCGGCATGAAGGAACGCCGCGCCGCCTGCGCCGATGGTGAGAAGTGCAAAGGTCAGGCTGGCCACGCCATAGATGATTGCATCTGAGCCGCTGCTATTGATTAGCACAAGCGGAACGATGCAAAACAGATTGATCGCAACCGGTATCCCAACGATCGCCAGGGTCAAACCCGCGCCCAGGATGGCGCGCCTGAACCAGAGGGGCGTGGTGCTTTCCGGTGGCTTCACCGCTTCGACGTCGGGGAGGTTGTTTTGCTGCATGTCACTCATTCCCATGTCTCCAGCACCTGCTGCCATGCTTTAATCGCTTCCAGTTTACGCTCGACGATGATAGCTAAGACAACCAGGATCAAGCCGATCAGCCCAAAGGTGATCCACTGATTCACCTCCTGCAAGGCATTGAGCAATTGCCCTAAAGTTGCCAGAATCACACCTGCCATGCCTGCATAGAAGAACCGCCTTAATCGTCGGGCGCTGCCCCACCAGAACGCCACAAATCCTTCCCCACTTAAGGTCACGAAGTACCACCAGCCAAGGATCAGTGTTTGCCAGAAGAGCGAACCCATCAGCAGCAACATGGCAACATAATCCAGCCAGCGCGCGAGATTCCTGTTGCCTCTTTCCCATTCCAGAAAACCGATCGCCAGTAAATAGAGTCCGGCCGGCAGGGCATACCATTGCAGATGTCGCAGGTTATCCCAGAGGTTGATGTAGTACGCGTACAGGAACCAACCAGCCAGCAGCATTCCTGCGGCCAAATAACCGAGCCTCAACCGCCGATAAACGGCTGCGGCTGCTGTATACAACAATCCGATCAGTGATAATACCCAGACCGCCATAGAAACTGTTTCGGCGTCCACCAGCTCGCGGAACGGGATGCCAAAGAGCGCGCGCACACTCCAGCCTATAATATCGATTCCCAAAAAGGGCATCAATCCGAGTGCAAAGAAAGAAAGTACCATTCCAGATCTTTGCAAGGGAATTTCCCAGATAGAATGCCAGCCTGGCTCTGAGACAGCTCTTGTTCCCGCCTGAACGGCCTGGCGCTGCAGGAGGGTGTATCCAAACCCCAGAGCACCGTACCCCAATGCCAGCCCGGCCAGATGAATTGGCAAACTCATCGTGGATATGTGTTCTGCCGCGCGCCATTCGAATAGAGCCACCGCGCCGAGGAGGAGGCTAATATAGGAAGACGATGCTGACATCCACGCTGAGGCCAGGATTGCGATCATCACAGCATGAATGAGCGATATCCACATTCCTGCGAGCGTCCCACCCAGGCTCCCAATTTGTGCAAAGAAAATATCAAGAATGAGGAAAAGATAGAACGGTCGCGACCAGCCTGAAAACCATTTTTTTGCATCAAGAGACGTGCCTTCGTTCAGGCGTTTTTCGATGACCAGGCCCGCGATCATCATTGCAACCGTCAATGGCAGGAAACGCAGCCATGCCTCTTCAGCGTTTCGCCATAATCTGAAGGCATCCAGATAAAAAGCCAACGCGTAATGCAGGGACAGGATCGCTGTCACAAGCCAGAAACGTAATCGGAAACGATAAACAGCCCAGCCATAGAAAGCTGCGAGCAGAAGAAAATTCAGGGCGATCCATTCGGCGCGTTCACCCGCAAAGAAGGGCGCCGCAGTTGCCAATCCCAACCCCAGTGCATAAAGTGGAAGCGCCCACCAGTGCAGGAATCGTTTTGCCAGCTCCGCAACCCATGAGCCGGGCGTGCTCCAGGGAAAGTCTTTCCACGCGCCCAACCGATCATCCAATGCCCAACCCAGGAATAAGGCAAGCAGCGCGCCGGGGAAAAGGCTCAAACCGTAATATTCCGCCGGGATCCCCGAGCGCTGGATGAGGCTGGCATAGGGAACGATGATCAACGCACAGGCTGGGGTCAACAGGAGCGGCTGGCGCAGCCAGAAGGCGCTGAGTGCGTACAGCAGGGCCGCGGCGCTGTAGCCCCAGATCGCTCCTATCTGATCCAGGCTCGAGGGAGGCAAACCCAGCGCGATCAACACGAAGCCCATGATGATCAAGACTGAGCTGTACGATATCAATCCGATGTGCCGCAAGATTCGGGCCGTGATGAGATAGATCCCGGCCAACCCGATCAGCCACCAGCCCTGCCGTTCGACGGGGATATTCGCTTCGTTCAACGCGATCAACAGCGAAAGGGACGTCAGCGCCGTTCCCGGATAAAGCCAGAGTGAGCTCTTGAAGATCCAGGCGGAAGCCACCATGAGAAGAGCATCATACAGCAAGGCTAAAGCGAGTCTCTCTGGCAGGTGGGCAACCAGCAGCGTGCCGACGATGATCGATAGATAACCTGTCAGGTAAGCCGGCAAACCATAGGCGCGCCTCCATTGTGGGCGCGGCGCAATGTGTTCAAGCCATTGGCCCGCAATCAATCCGAGTGCGCCAAATGCCAGAAGAACCAAACCGAAATGTTCATGGCGCGCAGCAGGCGACAGATAGTTCAGCCAGTAGACAGACCACAACGGAATCAGGCCCAGGGCCGGGTAGAAGAATTTGGTCGCGTCCAGGGGAGCAACAACGATTTCCAACTGTTTGGACTGACTGTGATCGAGCCAGGCAGAGACTGCGTACAGTGCAATGGATAATCCAACCGTGTAAAGGCTGGCTTCTGTATTTGCAACTGCCCAAAGCATTGAGAAAGGCAGCAACACATGTGTCCCCGTTTTCAGGGGCTTTGCATAGGCCGGCGGCGCGCGGCGCGTGAGCAATAAGCCTAAGAGAAATAACAACCATCCCAGAATGGTCCAACTGATGGCGAAGTCCGGTAGGGTTGGTTTATAGGAAGTGAACCAACCCAGATTGGTGAGAATCGTCCAGGGAGCAAAAAGGACGATAACAGAGAACCAGACGAAGCGTGCTTTGCGAAACAAACGCGCTGAAAGTGCATATAACGCGCTGATGATTAGCAATCCTGCAGCTGCCCAGATCTGCTGTATGCGGCCGCCACCCAGTAGGATC
>Ga0073934_10008328_pt1 | contig 13888 bp, 9 predicted proteins | sample LarsenN4metaG_FD_76834 | JGI IMG/M metagenome (GOLD analysis project Ga0073934, IMG submission 76834) | Hot spring sediment bacterial and archeal communities from British Columbia, Canada, to study Microbial Dark Matter (Phase II) - Larsen... ...
GAACGTCGGTGGCAGCTCGGCACCGCAGCCTGATCCGACGCCACAACGCAATGTCGGGCCCGACGGGTACGCCAGCGAAGCAGAGCGAGCCCTTGGGCGGGCCGAGAAGAATCCCCACTCGTCGCCTCTCGCGGGCGAGCAGGCGCAGCGTGCGTACGGCGAAAAGCCAGGGGACACGTTTGAGCGCAGCGACATGTTCGAGGGTGGGGGTGAAGGAGGTGGCGGCGGTGCTGGTGGCGGTGGTCCGGGCGGCGGCGGCGAAGGGGGCGGTCCGTAGTTCGCTCCCAGCCGGGCTGACGTCGGTGTCAGATATCCTCGGCTCGACCTGACCGGAGGGAGCCGACAATGGGTGAAGCCGTCATCGTCGCGGGTGCTCGGACCGCGATCGGCACCGCACGCAAGGGCACGCTGCTCGACGTGAGCGCGTTCGACCTCGCGAAGTGGGCGGCCGGCGAGGCGCTCAAGCGCTCCGGCATCCCGGGCTCCGACGTCGACGACCTCCAGATGGGCGAGGTGCTCCAGGGCGGCGGCGACATCGCCCGCTACGCCGCAATCGAGCTGGGCCTGACCGAGGTGCCGGGCGTCGCGTACAACCGGCACTGCGCGTCGGGCATGGCACCGGTGCAGGGTGCGGCTGCCAGCATCATCGCCGGGATGGACACGGTCGTCATCGCAGGAGGTGCCGAGTCGATCTCGACGTCGCCGACGTCGATGAAGCGCGTGCTCGGAACCGACGAGATGGCACCGTGGATGTCGCCGAGCCATCCCGAGACTCCCGATGCGCCTGCGTTCGACATGTCGATCACCGTCGGCCACAACACCGCGACGAAGTGCGGCATCACCCGCCAGGACATGGACGAGTGGGCGTACCGGACCCACATGAACGCGGTGAAGGCGATCGACGAGGGCCGGCTCGCGGAAGAGATCTTCCCGATCGAGGTGCCGATGCGCGACGGCACGGTCCGCAAGTTCGACACCGACGAGCACCCGCGCCGCGAGACATCGCTCGAGAAGCTGGCGAGCCTCAAGCCGCTCCATCCCGAGATCGAGGGCTTCGGGATCACGGCCGGGAACTCGTCGGGGCTCAACGACGCGGGCGCCGCGCTCGTCCTCACCAGCCGGGAGTACGCCGAGACGCACGGCCTGCGGCCGCTCGGGCGCGTCATCTCGTGGGCGTCGGCGGGTGTCGAGCCGCGCGACACCGGGCTCGGGCCGATCGCAGCGATCCCCAAGGCGCTCGCGCGGGCGAAGATGACGATCGGCGACGTCGACCTCGCAGAGATCAACGAGGCGTTCTGCTCGGTGCCGATCGCGGCGTGCCGCGAGCTCGGCCTCGACCCCGAGATCACCAACGTCAACGGGTCCGGGTGCTCGCTCGGCCACCCGGTCGCGGCCACGGGCGCGCGGATGATCATCACCACGCTCTTCGAGTTGCGCAGGCGCGGCGGCGGCATCGGGCTCGTCAGCATGTGCGCGGGGGGCGGCATGGGTTCCGCGACGATCTTCGAGGCCTACGGCGCCTGAGCCCGTCAGGGGCCGTTTCTCTTCAAACGAGGTTGCGGATCTCGCGCAGGGCGACGGAGAGCGTCGCCAGGTCGTAGACGCCGTGGGCGCGGATGTCGTCGAGCAGGGCGAGCACGCGGGCGAGTGCCGGTTGGGCGTTCTTCGCCCACGCGTCGAAGTCCCCGCCCGCGTTGAGGACCGCCGCGGTGACCGCCCGGTGCTCCGACTCGACGTCGTCGCGCAGCGCGCCGCGCGCGAGTGCCTGCCAGCGGTCGCCGCGCGGCAGCTCGACGATGCGTTCGCGCAACCAGTCGACTTGCAACCGGTCGCCGACCGTCGACCACAGTGATGTCACCTCGGGGACGGGGCGGCTCCACGTCGCGGCGAGATCGGTGATGTCGAGCGCGCAGTAGGAGCCGCCCAGCAGCGTGACCTGGCGTGCGAGGTCCGCCGGCACGCCCCGGGCGGTGAGCGCGGCGACGTCGTCGTCGGCAGGTCGAAGCGTCGCCGCGACGTCACGCACACCCGGGCGGAAGAACGCGATCGCCTCCGCGACGGGAAGTGGGCGCGCCCAGCGGCGCAGCAGCCACCGGCTCGAGCGCTCGATGAGCCGGCGGCTCTCGAGGTACATCGCCGTCTGCACGTCGGCCGCGACCTCGTTGTCGAGGTGCTCGATCGCGTGCCACAGCTCGGCCTGCCCGAACACGACCCGGGCGACCTCGTGCGCCCGGACGATGTCGGCCGCCGACGCGCCCGTCTCCTCCGCGAGGCGGAACGCGAACGTCGTTCCGGCGCGGTTCACCATGCCGTTCACGAGCGCAGTCGTCACGATCTCACGCCGCAGCGGGTGGGCGGCGAGGAGGTCCGCGTAGCGCTCCCGCAGCGGCCCCGGGAAGTAGGCGTGCAGTTCCTGCGCGAAGTACGGGTCGTCGGGAACCGACGACTCGAGCACGTCGTCCTCGAGTGCGATCTTCGCGTAGGCGAGCAGGACCGCGAGCTCGGGAACGGTCAGCCCGGTTCCCGCGTTGCGGCGGTCGGCGAGCGTCTCGTCGTCGGGAAGACGCTCGAGTGTCCGATCGAGGTGGCCGGATTGCACGAGCGCGTGGATGAACCGCGTGTGCACGTCGATCATGCCCGGCGCCTGCGCCCGCGCGTTGGCGAGCGCACGGTTCTGACGGTAGTTGTCGCGCAGGACGAGCGCGGCGACCTCGTCGGTCATCTGCCGCAGGAGCGCGTTGCGCGACTCGGTCGTGAGCAAGCCGCTCTCGACGACGCCGCCGAGCAGGATCTTGATGTTGACCTCGTGGTCGGATGCGTCCACGCCGGCGCTGTTGTCGATCGCGTCGGTGTTGACGAGGCCGCCGCCGAGCGCATACTCCACCCGCCCCCGCTGCGTGAGTCCGAGGTTGCCGCCCTCCGCGACGACTCGTGCCCGGAGCTCGGCGCCGTCGACACGGACGCCGTCGTTGGCCTTGTCGCCCACGTCGGCGTGCGTCTCGGCCCGGGCCTTGACGTAGGTGCCGATGCCACCGTTCCACAGCAGGTCGACGGGCGCCGTCAGGATCGCACGGATGAGGTCGTTGGGTGCCAGGGCGACGACGTCGTCGTCGATCGCGAGGGCGGCGCGGACCTCCGGCGTGAGCGAGATCGACTTGGCGCTGCGCGGGTAGATGCCGCCGCCCGGCGACAGCCGCCCGCGGTCGTAGTCGTCCCACGAGGAGCGGGGGAGCGCGAACAGACGCTCGCGCTCGGCGAACGACGTCTCCGGATCGGGGTCGGGGTCGAGGAAGACGTGGCGGTGGTCGAACGCTGCGACGAGGCGGATGTGGCGCGACAGCAACATGCCGTTACCGAACACGTCGCCCGACATGTCGCCGATCCCGACGACGGTGAAGTCGCTCGCCTGGACATCGACGCCGAGCTCACGGAAGTGGCGCTTCACCGACTCCCACGCGCCCCGCGCCGTGATGCCCATCTTCTTGTGGTCGTAGCCTGCGGAACCACCGGATGCGAAGGCGTCGCCGAGCCAGAAGCCGCGCGCGAGTGCGATCTCGTTCGCGAGATCCGAGAACGCCGCCGTCCCCTTGTCGGCCGCGACGACGAGATACGGATCGTCGCCGTCGTAGCGAACGACGTCGGGCGGGGGTACGACGACGCCGTCGACGAGGTTGTCGGTGACCTCGAGGAGCGACGCGACGAAGAGCCGGTAGCAAGCTTCGACTTCGGCCGCGAGGGCGTCGCGGTCGGCCGGCGGGCGCTTCACGACGAACCCGCCCTTGGCTCCGCCGGGAACGATCACGACGTTCTTGACGCGCTGCGCCTTCATCAACCCGAGGATCTCGGTGCGGTAGTCCTCGCGACGGTCCGACCAGCGGATGCCGCCGCGCGCCACCTTGGCCGCGCTCAGGTGCACGCCCTCGACTCTCGGCGAGTAGACGAACAGTTCGAACATCGGGCGAGGCGCCGGGAGGTCGGGGATGCGCGCGGGGTCGAGCTTGACGACGAGCGTCGGCGACGGTTCGCCGCTCTCGAGCGTGCGGAACCAGTTGGTGCGCAGCGTCGCCAGCACCAGGTGGAGCAGTGCGCGCAGGATGCGGTCCTCGTCGAGGCTGGTCACGGCGTCGAGGGCGGCGTTGACTTCGTCGACGAGGAGGTCGGTGTCGCGATGTCCGACGTTCCAAGGGTCGAGGCGGGCGACGAACAACTCGACCAGCGCACGGGCGATCCCGGCGTGCGCGACCAGCGCGTCCTCGATGTAGGACTGGCTGTAGACGCTGCCGATCTGGCGTAGGTAGCGGCTGTACGCACGCAGCAGCGCGACCTCGCGCCAGGACAACCCGGCGGCGAGCACCAAGCGGTTGAAGCCGTCGTCCTCGGCGTCGCCCCGCCCGACGGCGAGGAAGGCGGCCTCGAACGCGCGCGCCGCGGCCGCGCTGCCCACCGCGCCCACCGGCGCGCGCAAGCGGAAGTGTTTGAGCCACCGCGTCATGCCGTCGGCGGGGCAGAGGTCGTAGGGCGTCTCGTCGTCGACGGTCACGCCCATGTTCGTGAGACGGGGCAGGATCTCCGAGAGTGACGGCTGCGCTCCGATCCCGTAGACCTTCAGCGAGAGCGTGCCGTTCTCGTCGAGCCGGGCTGCGACAGGCGTCGAGTCGTCGAGCGTCTCGATCCGGCCGATGTCGGCGAGCGCTTCGGCCGCGTCGAAGTCCTCCTGGTACGCGGCCGGAAAGGCGCGAGACCACTCGCGGAACAACTCCAGACCGTCCTCCTCGCCGCGCCCGGCGACGAGCGCGTCGCGCAGGTCGTCGGTCCACGCACGCGTGAGCGCCGCGATCCGCGCTTCGAGGGCGTCGACGTCGACGAGCCGCCGGTCGTTCGGGTCGACGTGCAAGACGAAGTGCAGGCGCGCGAGCACGGACTCCGACAGTCGCGTGTTCCATTCGTGATTTCTCGCGCCGAACGTCTCGACGAGCAGGTCCGAGATCCGCTCGCGCACCGGCGTCGCGTAGCGGTCGCGCGGGAGGAACACGAGGACCGATACGAACCGGCCGAACGTCTCACGGTGCACGAACACGCGGACGCGCCGACGCTCCTGCAACTGCAGGATCGAGATCGCGGTGTCATACAGGGTGTCGACGTCGATCCAGAAGAGGTCGTCGCGTGGGAACGTCTCGAGGATGGCGATGAGGTCTTTGTGGTCGTGGCTCGCAGGAAGGAACCCGGCGCGGTCGACGACGGCCGCGACCTTTCTGCGCAGGACGGGGATGTCGATCGGGCTCGTGTTGTAGGCGGTCGACGTGAACAGCCCGAGGAACCGATGCTCGCCCGTGACCGAGCCGTCGACGCCGAAGGTGCGGACGCCCACGTAGTCGAGATAGGTCGGGCGGTGCACCGTCGAACGGCGGTTCGTCTTCGTCAGCACGAGCAGCTCGCGGTCGCGGGCGTGCGCTCGGATGTCGGGGGGCAGCTCCTCGAACGACCGCGACGACTCTTCTGGTGCGTTGCGCAGGATCCCGAGCGCAGTACCGGGCACGGGACGCAACACGTCGCCGGTCGCGGCCGCGCCGAGCTCGTACTGGCGGTAGCCGAGGAACGTGAAGTGCTGGTCGCCCATCCACTCGAGCAGCGCTCGGCCTTCGGCCACGTCGTCGGCGTCGATGGGCGGCGGCGACGCGGCGAGCTCGTCGACCACGTGTTGGAGCCGCGCGAGCATCTTCAACCAGTCGCCGGTCGCGCAGCGCACGTCGGCAAGGACGGCCAGCAGTCCCTCGCGCAACGCGGTCAGCGCAGCCGGTGTCGTCTCGCGGTCGATCTCGACGCACACGAACGACTCCAGGATGTCGTCCCCGGGTGCACGCTCGTCGGCGAGCCCGACCAGTGCGCCGTCGGAAGTGCGCCGGACGCGCAGCACCGGGTGGACGACCAGGTGCAACCCGAACCCTTGGCGCGCCAGTTCCATGCGGATCGAGTCGACGAGGAACGGCATGTCGTCGTTGACGACCTGCACGAGTGTGTGCGGTGTGTCGGGCGGGCTGGTGACCGCGACGAGTGCGGTGCGAGGCGGGCGGTGCCGTGCCAGCTCCCAGTGCATGCGGGCGACGAGCGCGAGATAGCGCGGTGGGCGGACCGCGAGGTCGTCGTCGGGAACCTGCGCGAAGTACCGCGTGGCGAACTCGACCGCGTCGCCGCCGATCTTCGCGGCGGCCTCGGTCGCGACGACGCCGAGCATCTCCGCGCGCGCGTCGGGCACGATCCGGACCATACCCTTCCTTATCGGCAGGCGGGGGCGGTTCCACCTAGGGTTCGCGGCGATGGATGTCCAGCCGTACCTCGACCTCGCGCTCGAACTGGCGGACCGGGCGGATCAGATCACCGTGCCCCGCTTTCGCGACCTCGACCTGCGGGTCAGCACCAAGCCCGATCTGACGCCGGTCAGCGAGGCCGACGAGGCGGTCGAGCGCGCGCTGCGCCAGCGAATCGGCGAGGTCACGAGCCATGTCGTCGTCGGCGAGGAGTTCGGGCACCAGGATGCCGACGACGACGACTTCCGCTGGATCATCGACCCGATCGACGGCACGAAGAACTACATCCGCGGTGTCCCGATCTGGGCGACCCTCATCGGCCTGGAGCACGCGGGGCGCATGATCGTCGGTGTCGTGTCGGCGCCGGCGTTGCGCACCAGGTGGTGGGCGGCCCGCGGCATGGGCGCGTTTCGCGACGGCGAGTCGATTCGTGTGTCGTCGGTCTCGGCGCTCGCCGACGCGCAGGTCTCGTTCGCATGGGACAGCCTGCGTGCGTTCGACGACGGCGCGATCGGGCATCGACTGCTGGCGCTGTCGCGCGACTGCTGGCGCACGCGTGGGATCGGCGACTTCTGGCAGCACATGCTCGTCGCCGAGGGCGCGTTCGACATCGGGATCGACCCGACCGTCGCGTTGTGGGACGTCGCCGCGATCGTGCCGATCATCGAGGAGGCCGGCGGGCGCTGGAGCACGGTCGACGGCCGGCCCGATGTCGGTGGCTCGAGCTTCGTGTGCACGAATGGCCGCCTCCACGACGAGGTCGTCGAGGCGCTGCGCCCGCCCGCCTAGCATCCGGCCCGCATGCGGGAGGTCACAGTCGGGCTCGACATCGGGACGTCGTCGGTCAAGGCCGTTGCGGCCGACGAGGACGGCAACGTCGTCGCGCGTGCGCGCGTCCCCCACGTGTTCGCCGTGCCGGCCCCGCTGCGGTTCGAACACGACGCGGCAGTCGCGTGGCGCGACGGCCCGCGCCGCGCGCTGGCCGAGCTCGGTGAGCTGCGGCCGCGCGGGCTGGCGGTCGCCGCGATGGTGCCGTCGCTCACCGCCGTCGACGCGGCGGGCGTGCCGATCATGCCCGGCCTCCTGTATGGCGACGAACGGGGCCACGGCGGGTCGGCGGGCAACCCGGTCGAGAGCGGCGAGTTGATGCAGTTCCTGCGCTGGACCGCGTCGCAGCGTCCCGACGCGCACGGCTTCTGGATGGCGCAGGCAGTGGCGAACAACGCGCTGTGCGGCGAGCCTCTGGTCTCGACGACCGTCGCGGCGACGGCGTACCCGCTGTTCGACTGGACGAGCTGGGACGCGCAGCGGCTGTCGGAGTGCGGCGCGCGCCCGGACCAGATGCCGCGCATCGTCCCGTCGGGTCAGGCAGTCGCGGAAGTCGCCGGCTTGGAGCCGTGCGTGCTCGAAGCCGGAACCATCGACGCGATGGGCGAGCAGATCGTCGCCGGTGCCGACGAGATCGGCGACGTACTCGTGATCCTCGGGACGACGCTCATCGTGTGGGCCGTCGTACCGGATCCGGTCGACGTGGGGCCGCACTTCTGCATCCCGCACACCGCGCCCGGAGGCAAGTGGCTGTTCGGCGGACCGAGCAACGCAGGCGGCCTGTTCCTCGACTGGGCGACGTCGATGCTCGCCCCCGCAACCGGGGCGTCGGCCGCGGCGCGTTCGGTTCCGGTCTGGGTGCCCTATCCGCGCGGCGAGCGGGTACCACTGCACGACCCCACGCGCCGCGCCCGACTCGTCGACCTCGACCTGACCCATGGTGCCGACGCCGTACGCCGGGCCGCGTTCGAGGCGTCGGCGTTCGTCGCGCGCCGCATCATCGAGGCGTCGCCGGTGCGGGCACGCCGCATCGTCGCAACCGGAGGTGGAACACGGGTCGACGCGTGGACGCAGGCGCTCGCCGACGGCACGGGTCTCCCCGTCCACGTGTGCGCCACGCCGGAAGGTGGGGCGCTCGGCGCCGCTTTCCTCGGCCGGATGGCCGCCGGCCTCGAGACGGCGATGAGCGACGCGGCGCGCTGGGCGCGTACCGCGAAGATCGTGGATCCCGACCCGGCCTGGGAGGCCGCGACCGCCGAACGGTATGCGAGGTTCGCCGAGCTCGCCGTGTAGGTTGCGCGCCCATGCGGCGGTCCTCGATGGTGGCTCGGGCAACAGCATTGATCGTCGCCGGTGTGGTGGTGATCGGCGCGTGCGGCGGTGACGACGACGACACGACACCGTCCGGCGCCGAGGACGTTGTCGGCGGCGCTGACGATGACGACGCGGGCGCTGACGACGATGACGACGCGGCCGGCGACGCCGGAGACGACAGCGACGCGGGGGACCTGCCCGACCCGTGCGAGCTCGTGACGCAGGAGGACGCGCAGGAGTTGTTCGGTGCCGACTTCGTCGCCGTGCACGCCGAGGACGACTCGCCCGTCGAGCTCGGGGCGTCGTGCATCTGGGAGAACGAAGGCAGCGACGAGCTCGGCAACCCGAGCCACCTGCTCCAGGTCCGCGTCTACGACGGCGAGCAGTTCTACAGCGCCGAGGTCTACCCCGACGCCGAGGAGCTCGAGATCGGCGAGCGCGCCTTCGTCGACGCCACCGAAGGCGGGCTCGGTGGGGTGACGGTGCAGTTCGTGCAGGACGGGCGAGTGTTCGACATCAACTATGCCATCATCAACATCGGGGTCGAGGGCGACGCGGTCGACGCGGTGACCAAGCAGGACGCCGTCGTCGAGCTGGCGCGCCAGGCCGCCGATCGCATGTGACATGGCGCTGGAGATCGCGATCGACCGCGAGCTTTGCATGGGCTCCGGGAACTGCGCGTTCTGGGCGCCGGGCGTGTTCGACCTCGACGACGACGGCATTGCCGTGGTCCTCGACCCCGCCGCGCAACCCGAGGACAAGGTCGTACTCGCCGCCCAGGGCTGCCCGACGCAGGCGATCTCCGTGACCAGGGACGGCACCAAGCTCGCCTGACCGGGCTTGCGGGGACGCGCACGCGCGCTGATGCGTCCAGCGGGAATGCCGGGAACCGGCTCGAGCTGACGCCGGCGTCAGGGACGCGCGACCATCACCCGATGGCCATCGGCATCACCGAGGAGCACGAGGCGCTGCGGCAGGCGGTTCGGCGCTTCGTCGAGACGCGAGTACCACCCCCGGTGCGGCGAGCGGCGCTGGACGCGCCGGGCGAGACGCTCCCGGCGTTCTGGGACGCGCTGCGCGAGCCGGGCTGGCTCGGGCTGCACGTCTCGGACGCGCATGGGGGTGCCGGGTTCGGCCTGGTCGAGCAGGCCGTCGTGGTCGAGGAGCTCGGCCGCGCCGCGGCACCCGGCCCCTACGTGCCGACGGTGATCGCCGCGGCGGTGATCGAACGAGCGGGCGGCCCGGGCGTGGCGGTGCTGGACCGAATCGTGCGTGGCGAGCTGACCGCGGCGATTGTACTTCCGGGAGGCACCACGGCGATCGCGGGCGCGCTCGCCGACGTGATCGTGTGCGAGGTGCCGGGAGGATGGGCCGTGCTCGACGCGTCCGCTCTCGACGTGCAGCCCCTGCCCAGCGTCGATCTCACGCGGCGGGTTGCTCGCGTCCGCCGCGGCGCCGCGCCTGTCGCCGACGACCGGCGCCTCGGGCCGATCGCTCCCGACGAGGTGCGCGCGCTCGCCGCGGCGCTCTTCGCCGCCGAAGCGGTCGGGGTCGCGCAGTGGTGTGTCGAGACCGCGGCCGAGTACGCCAAGGTGCGCGTCCAGTTCGGCCGGCCGATCGGGCAGTTTCAAGGGGTCAAGCATCGCTGCGCAGAGATGCTGGCGCGCACCGAGCTCGCCCGCGCGGCCGCCTGGGACGCGGCGCGCGCCGCAGCCGACACCGACAACGGCGCCGGCATCGCGGTTGCTGCCGCCGCGGCGCTCGCGTTCGAAGCGGCATTCGAGTGCGCGAAGGACTGCGTCCAGACCCTCGGCGGCATCGGGTTCACATGGGAGCACGACGCGCACATCTACCTCCGGCGGGCGATGACACTGCACCAAGTCGTCGGGACACCCGCCGAGTGGCGCGTGCGCGCCGCGCGCGCCGCCCAGGAAGGGGAACGCCGCCGTCTCGGGATGGATCTCCCCGAGGAAGCCGAGCCCCACCGCGCGCAAGTGCGTGCGCTTCTCGCGGAGGTGAAGGCTCTGCCGCCTGCCGAGCAGCGCACGCGGCTCGCCGAAGCGGGCTACGTGACGCCCGGTTGGCCGCGCCCGTGGGGACGCGACGCGTCGGCGCTGGAGCTGCTCGTGATCGAGGAGGAGTTCCGCGCCGCGAAGGTCGCACGCCCGGGGATCATGGTCGGCGCGTGGGCGCTCCCGAACCTCATCGTGTACGGCACGAAGGCACAGCAGGACCGGTGGATCATGCCGACGTTGCGCGGCGAGATCACCTGGTGCCAGCTCTTCAGTGAACCGGGCGCCGGCTCGGACCTCGCGTCGCTCTCGACGAGGGCGGCGCGCGTCGAGGGTGGCTGGGTCCTCAACGGGCAGAAGGTGTGGACCTCGATGGCCAAGGAGGCCGACTGGGGCATCTGTCTCGCCCGGACCGATCCCGAGAAGCCGAAGCACGACGGCATCTCCTGCTTCATGGTCGACATGACGACACCCGGGATCGAGGTGCGCCCGCTGCGCGAGCTGACCGGCCATGCGATGTTCAACGAGGTCTTCTTCGACGACGTGTTCGTCCCCGAGGACTGCCTCGTCGGTCAGGAGAACGACGGCTGGCGTTGCGCGCGCACGACCCTGGCCAACGAGCGCGTGTACATGGGCAGCAGCAACACGATCGGCAGCGGCGTCGTCGGTGTGCTCGCGGCGCTCGATGCGCGCGGCCTGCGCGACGACACGCTCGCACTCGCGGAGGCGGGCGGCCTCGTGGTCGACGGACACGCGCTCGCAGTTCTCGGCTTCCGCATGACGCTCCAGGCGCTCGGAGGCGCCGACCCCTCCGGCTCGGAGGCGGCGGTGCGGAAGCTGCTCGGCGTGGCGCACGACCAGAAGGTGCAGGAGGTCGGCTACACGCTCATGGGTTCCGATGCGGCGGTCAACGACGGCGATGCCGCGGCGTGGACGCAGAGCTTCTTGTTCAACCGCTGCCTGACGATCGCGGGAGGCACGACCGACATCCAGCGCAATGTCGTCGCGGAACGGCTGCTCGGGCTCCCGCGCGATCCGTGATGCGCGTCACGACGGCCAGAGCACCAGTGGGTCGCGGTAGGTCATGAAGACCCAGTAGGCCGTGCCCGGGCAGCATCCGACGTCGCTGATCGCGCACCCGACGCCCGCGACGGAGATGCCGGCCATGAGCGTCGCTCGGTGGCCGGGCGAGTCCATCCAGCCGTCGACGCTCGACGTCGGGTCGCCACCGGCGCCGATGTTCTCCCCGACGGGAGCGGTGAAGCCGTGGCGACGCGCGTCCTGGCGGTAGCCGGCGTGCGTGCCCCTGCCTGCCGCCGCGTGCTTCCCCGCGCGTTCGTTCGTCGCGCGCATCAGACGGAGGTCGGCGACGAGCGGCGGCCGGCCGTGGAGCTGCTGGCGGAGTTGGTTGACGTACAGGAGTGCCTCCTCCTCCCAGCCGGCCGGGCAGGGCCGCACGTTCTCGGGGAGCGGCGTGTACGTGTCGGTCGCGACCGCGGGGCTCGTGCTCGTGCCCGTCGGGTCGGCGACCGCGATGCGGTAGGTCGCGACGCGGGCGGGTACGTCTCGGTCGACGTAGTTGCCGCGCAGAGGGGCGGCGGTGCGCGTCATGAGCGCCGTGAACGCCGCGTCGCCGACCTTGCGCTCGATGGAGACGACCCGGTCGCGCTGCTTCGCCTGGCTCGTGTAGTTCCACGACACGCGGACGTCGCCCGGGCCTCGGACCACCACGGTGACGGTCGCGTTCGCCGGTGCGGCGTCGGCCGCCGGAAGCGGTGCGAGCCCGAGGGCTGCCGACGCGAGCACGGCGACGGCCACGGCGCACCGCGCGGCGCGGTACACCATCGAGCTCAGGAGCGTTGGTTGCATCAGGCGCCCTCCTCGGCCGAGCTCGGCGACAGCACTCCGACGCCGAGGATCAGGATCCAGTACGGGATGCCGTCACTTCCGTACGCGCATCCCAGGCCCGCGTGCAGCGCGCTGCGGAGCATGTTCGTCCGGTGTCCCGGCGAGCCCGCCCACGCGTCGTCGATGCCATCCGGTCCCACGATCCCGACCGCGTTCTCCGCGACGGCTCCGTCGCGGGCGAGCGTGTAACCCCACCGAACCAGTAGACCGTTGCCGAAGCCGGCGTGTGACAGTCGCTGGATGTCCGCGTTGCGGCTTGCCCGGGCGTGGGCGAGCCGCATGAGGTGGATCTCCGCGTCCAGCGCGCGCCGCTGGCCCGCGTTCGTGCCGTTCGCCGCCCGGTAGCGGTTGATCTCGGCGAGGCCGAGCTCGACCCAGTCGCTCGGGCAGGCGGCCGTAGCGGGTCGCAACGGCGGCATCGTGTCGACGGCGAGGGGTGCGCTCCACGGGGTGACGTCGTTGCCCTCGCGCACGCGGGCTCGGTACGTCGCGTACCGGGTCGTGAGGTCGCGATCGACGAACGATCCGCGCCTGGGCGCCTTGGCGCTGTCGAAGACGGATTCGAACGGCGCGCCGCCGAGACTGCGCTCGACTTCGACGACGCGGTCACCGGGACCGTCCGCCCCGTACGACCACGCCACGCGGACGTCGTCGTAGGTGTTGACGATCCTGGCGGACAGCGTCGGCGTGGTCACGGTGGCACCGGCCGGCGAAGGCGACGCCGAGGACGACACGAGGAGCCCGCCGACCACGATGGCGCGGATGCAGCGTGGGCCACTGGCTCTCATCCCGACGTTCCTCCTCCGTGCGGGGCGCTCGTGGTCGTCCGCGACCGCGCGCCGTCGTCGCCGTCAGCTTCCGCGCGCGAGCACCAGGGACCACCACGGCGCGCCCAGCGAGTCGTACGCGCACCCGACACCCACGTGCACGAAGTTCCCGCCGAGGATGTTGGCCCGGTGCGGGCCCGACGCCATCCAGCCCGGCACGACGGTGCTCGCGGACACGCGCGTGTGCAGGTTCTCGCCCCACCAGCTCCACCAGTACTGGTTGCGCGCCAGTGCCGCGGGAACACCGGAGTGGTCGTAGCGCCGGAGGGCCGCGGTCTCCACGGCGCGCTCGTTGGCGGCCGTGGCCAACTTCGTGTGCATGGTGAGCGCCGGGAGACCCTGCTTGCGCCGCTCGTTGTTGACCGCGCCGACGACCGTGGAGTCCCACGATTCGGGACACGCGCTCACGCCGCCTCCGGGCGGGGGTGTGGGCGGGCTGGACGTCGGCGGCGGTGCCGTGGTCGGCGGAGTCGCGCGCGCGGCCGGGTCGACGGTGACCGAGGGTCCCCACGCGCCGGCCTGACCGTTCACGACCAGGCGCGCCCGGTAGCTCGTCGCCGTGGTCGGCGGGGTGTGGTCCGCGACCGATCCGGTCTTGCCGGGCGAGCTCTTCGTCACCGCCGCCACGAACGGCCCGCCCGTGGACCGCTCGATCTCGAGCACGCGCTCGCGCTGGCGGCTCTCGGTGTCGAAC
>Ga0073934_10008330_pt1 | contig 13884 bp, 10 predicted proteins | sample LarsenN4metaG_FD_76834 | JGI IMG/M metagenome (GOLD analysis project Ga0073934, IMG submission 76834) | Hot spring sediment bacterial and archeal communities from British Columbia, Canada, to study Microbial Dark Matter (Phase II) - Larsen... ...
CCGGGCTACCCGGCCTGCCCCGACCACACCGAGAAGGGCCCGCTCTTCACCTTGCTCGATGCCACCGCGCAGACCGGCATCACGCTGACGGAGAACTTCGCGATGTGGCCGCCGTCATCGGTCAGCGGCTTCTACTTCGCGCACCCGCAGGCGGCGTACTTCAACGTCGGCAAGATCGACCGCGACCAGGTGGCCGACTACGCGGCGCGCAAGGGCATGCGCCTGGCGGAGGCAGAGCGCTGGCTGGCACCGGCGCTCGGCTACGACGGCTGAGGGCGTGCTGCAACCGCAGGCAGGTAGGTAATTCAACGAATACGCCCGCCGCCTGCGGCTGCATAACCTGCGCGCCAGTCCTGGTTTCAAGGCCCGCCATGCCCGAGCAGAAGTTCGAGCTCGCACGAAGCGACCGCCGCCCCACCCGCACGGATACCTCCTCCCGCCGGCGCCCGGTGCCGGGCAAGCCACAGGGCTACGCCCCGGACCCGTTCCTGCTCACCATCAGCGGCGTGCTGCTGTTCGTGGTGTTCATGCTGGTGCTGGTCTTCCGCACCCTGTACCCCGGCGGCGCCTGACCGGCCACTGCGGCAGGGGCGAACATCCATATCGCCAATGCGCGCTTTTGCCGATGAAGTGCCGCTGGTAACCTTGCCGCGCTTTTGCCGGCCCCTGCCCGGCAAGTCCGTCATCGCCGGCGCCGCCGGCATCGAGTGCCAGGACCTCCCCGCATGTACGTTTATTCGGAGATCGACCGCCGCCTGCTCGACGAGCGCGTGGCGCAGTTCCGCGACCAGACACGGCGCTACCTCGCCGGCGAACTGAGTGGCGATGAGTTCCGCCACCTGCGCCTGCGCAACGGCCTGTATATCCAGCGCTTCGCGCCGATGCTGCGGGTGTCAGTGCCCTACGGCATGCTCAGCAGCCGCCAGGTGCGCAAGCTCGCGCACATCGCGCGCACCTATGACAAGGGCTATGCGCACGTCAGCACGCGCCAGAACATCCAGTACAACTGGCCCGAGCTCGAGGACGTGCCGGAAATCCTCGCCGAACTGGCGACGGTCGAAATGCACGGGATCCAGACCAGCGGCAACTGCATCCGCAACATCACCACCGACCATTTCGCCGGCGTCGCTGCCGACGAAGTCGCGGATCCGCGCCCCTGGTGCGAACTGATCCGCCAGTGGGCGACGTTCCACCCGGAATTCAACTGGCTGCCGCGCAAGTTCAAGATCGCCGTCAGCGCCAGCGCGCGCGACCGCTCGGCCTGGCTGCTCAACGACATCGGCGTGCAACTCGCGCGCAACGAAGCGGGTGAAATCGTCTTCAACGTGGCCGTCGGTGGCGGCCTGGGCCGCACGCCGATGGTCGGCACCGTGATCAAGCACCACCTGCCCGGCGAGGACCTGCTCTCCTACCTCGAGGCGGTGCTGCGCGTTTACAACCTGCACGGCCGCCGCGACAACAAGTACAAGGCGCGCATCAAGATCCTGGTCAAGGCTTTCGGCGCCGAGGCGTTCGCCGAGAAGGTCAACGACGAGTGGCAGTGGATCAAGGACGGCCCGATGAAGGTGCCGGCGACGGAGATCCAGCGTCTGGCCTCGTTCTTCACGCAGCCGCCCTACCTCGACCTGCCCGCGTACGACGCCGCCCTTGAGGCGAAGCTGGCTTCCGACCCGGCGTTCCGCTTCTGGCACCGCAACAACGTGTTCGCGCATCGCGTGCCGGGTTACGCCATGGTCATGCTCTCGCTGAAGCAGACCGGCGTCGCGCCGGGCGACGTCACCGACGCGCAGCTCGATGCCATCGCCGACCTCGCCGACACCTACAGCTTCGGCGAGATCCGCACCACGCACGACCAGAACATCGTGCTCGCCGACGTCAAGGCCAGCGACCTGCCGAACCTGCATTTCGCGCTCAGCGAGCTGGGTTTCGCGACGCCGAACATCGGCAAGCTCACCGACATCATTGCCTGCCCCGGCGGCGACTTCTGCTCGCTGGCGAACGCGAAATCGATCCCGATCGCCGAACAGATCCAGCGCCGCTTCGACGACCTCGACTACCTCTACGACATCGGCGACATCGACCTCAACATCTCCGGCTGCATGAACGCCTGCGGCCACCACCACATCGGCCACATCGGCGTGCTCGGCGTGGACAAGAAGGGCGAGGAGTTCTACCAGATCCAGATCGGTGGCCACATGGGCCACGACGCGTCACTCGGCGAGGTGCTCGGGCCTTCGTTCTTCGCGCACGAAGTCGCCGACGTGGTCGAGAAGCTGATCGACGTCTACATGGAAAAGCGCCTCGACGAAGACGAGCGCTTCATCAATACCTTCCGCCGCATCGGCATTGAACCTTTCCGGGAGCGCGCGTATGCGAAAGCTCATTCTTGACAAGCAGCTGGTCGATGACGGCTGGCTGTACCTCGACAACGACGATTCGCTGCTGCCCGGCGCCGATGTCGTGGTGCCGCTGGCGCGCTGGAAGGCGGAGCGCGAGACGCTGCGCCAGCACGACGCCGGCGTCGGCGTGCGCATCGAGCCCGGCGAAGGCATCGAGGACATCGTGCCCGATCTCGCCGACATCCCGCTGGTGTGCCTCAGCTTCCCGGCCTTCCACGACGGCCGCGGCCTCTCCTACGCACGCGAACTGCGCGAACGCCACCGCTACGGCGGACAGATCCGCGCCGTCGGCGACGTGCACCGCGACGTCGTGCACGGCATGTACCGCTGCGGCATCAATGCGTTTGATATCCGCGAGGGCAAATCCATCGCGGACGCGCTGATCGCGTTCGGCGACTTCAGCACCGGCTACCAGGGCGACGTCTACGACCCGCGCCCGGTTTACCGACGCGGTGCCTGACGGCCCGCCAGTGGCAGCGGAACGGCACCTTCGGGTGCCGTTTTTCGTTGCTGGCCCGACGGGGGATTCCACGCGACAGCCGCTGTCGCCGCCCGGTCGCATCCTGAGGCGGATTCCACAAGGCGAGGGAGAAACGCCATGGCCCACATCGCCGGAAAGGACAAACGCTTTCTGCGCAACGCGGCGCTGGTTGCGCTCGCCGGTTTCGTCATCCTCAACCCGCGCGGCGCCGCCATGGCAGCCGGCGGCGTCGTGCTGGTGACCGGCGCGGCGATCTGGGGGATACGCAGTCTGCAGGGGTGACGTACGCGCTTTCGCGCCGGTAGCGCGCGAGGTTCGCCGCGTCACGGCGATGGCGGGCCTGGTCTGGTTGGTGCCCGGAGCCGGAATCGAACCGGCACGGGGTTGCCCCCGAGGGATTTTAAGTCCCAAACCACCCCGTCCGCCGGCTTCCGCCGAACTACACCGTTTTCTTATTAATCAATAGGTTAACTGACTTCGGCGTCCGAGGAGATAGCCCTATTTACCCCTGAATCCACCGCCGAACGGAGACCGAACGGAGACGGAAATGCTAGACTCCGTCTCCGTTGCGAGGGACTAAGGGCGTCTGGCGTGGGCAATGCTATCCGGGTTAAGCAGCTTGAAACCAGCAAGCCGCTGAAGTGGCTGTCAGACGGTGACCCCAGAGGGGCTGGCCAGCTCTACGCCCGCCGCAATAACAGCGGCCGGGTCATCTTCTACTTTCGCTATACCGACCCCGAAGGAAAACGGGTCCAGCTTCCCATTGGCGAGTGGTCTGAGACCAATGATGGCGAACTGCAGCTGACGCTCGCCGGCGCTCGCCAAAAGGTCCGCGAACTCCGGAGCCGATATCAGGCCGGCGAAACCGACCTGCGAGCAGCTATCCAGGTCCGCAAGGAGCAGCAGGCAGAGGCAATCCGCGAGTCCCAGCACCGAAAGGAGCGCGAGGCGGAAGCTGCCAAACGGGCGGCGGAGCAGACGCTGGGTGCGTTGCTCGAGGCCTACGTTGCACATCTCAAGAACCTGAAGAAGCCGAGCGCAAGAGCGGTGGAAACGTCTCTCCATCGCCATGTCCGCGATGCCTTCCCGAAAATCTGGAAGGTGCCAGCTGACAAGGTGGACGACGACACCATTGCGCCGGTTCTGGATCTCATCACCGAAGCCGGCAAGCTTCGCGAGGCAGCCAAGGTGCGCTCCTACCTCCGCGCGGCGTTCTCTGCGGCCATCCGTGCGCGGTCGTCCGGCACTGCGGTAGGCCTGAGAAAATTCGGCATCCGGCATAACCCATTGCGGGACGTCCCGACGATCGAGGGAGCAAGCAAAGCTCGCTCGCAGGTCCTGGATCTTTCTGAGCTTCAGGCGTACTGGCGCCGCATCGCTACGAAGGAGGGCCCTCAAGGCGCCCTGCTCCGATTCCATCTGCTGACCGGGTGCCAGCGCATTCAGCAACTCGTCCGATTGACCAAGCTTGATCTCGACGGCGATGCCGTGGTTCTGAGCGATGCGAAAGGCCGGCGCACCGAGGCGAGACTCCATTTGGTTCCGCTGCTTCCGGAGGCAAAGGCTGCGCTGGATGAGATGACGTCCCCGAGCATGGGCCCCTACCTCCTCACCCTTACCATGGGCGAAAAGCCGGTCACCCACGGTTCACTCGCTGACGCGATGAGGGAGATTGTCGCGGCGATGGTGGATGCCGGGGAAGTGCGTGAAGCCTTCACGCCCGGCGTTCTCCGCCGCACGGTTGAAACGCGCCTGGCCGCCGCAGGCGTCAGCGGCGAGATCCGTGCACACCTGCAGTCACATGGCCTGCATGGCGTCCAGCACAAGCATTACAACATGCACGATTACGCCGCAGAAAAGCGCGCCGCGCTCGAGAAGTTGTATGCGTTAGCAACTGCCGATGTCGTTCACTGATAAACAAGCCGATGCCCAGCAAAATCCAGGAACAGATATATGCCGAGTCCGCAGGGCGCCTGCTCGGGGCGACTGGACCATCATTGGGGCGTGTCCTAGATTTTGTGTAAACGGGCCAATGGCAGGAAACTGCCCCTCAACCCGGAGACACCATGTCCAAGCTCAAGCACGACGTACCCCAAGAATTGTTGGCCAGCCTGCTGGCCAACTACAAGAAGCCTGAAGACCTGATCGGCGAGAACGGCCTGCTCAAGCAACTGACCAAACTGCTGGTCGAGAGAGCCCTGGATGCCGAGATGACCGAACACCTCGGTCACGACAAGCACGGGGCTGTCGCCAACTCCGGCGGTAACACCCGCAACGGCCGCAGCCGCAAAACCCTCAAGGGCGATTTCGGTGAGTTGCCGATCGAAATACCCCGTGATCGCCAGGGCAGTTTTGAGCCACAACTGATCCCCAAGCACCAGGCCCGCTGGGCCGGCTTCGACGACAAGATTTTGTCGCTGTATTCACGCGGCATGACGGTCCGCGAAATTCAGGCGCATCTGGAAGAAATGTACGGTGCCGAAATTTCACCGAGCCTGATTTCCTCCGTCACCGACGCGGTGATCGAGGAAGTCAAAGCCTGGCAATCGCGGCCACTCGACGCGATGTATCCGATTGTCTATCTGGACTGCATCCATGTGAAGGTTCGTGACGGTTCCGTGCGGGTAAAAGCGGTGTATCTGGCCATTGGCGTCACCATGGCCGGGGACAAGGAAGTGCTCGGCCTGTGGCTTGCCCAGACCGAAGGCGCGAAGTTCTGGCTGCAGGTGGTTACCGAGCTCCGCAATCGCGGCCTGCAGGACATTTTTATCGCCTGCGTCGATGGCCTGAAGGGCTTCCCCGAGGCCATCGAAACCGTGTTCCCGAAAACGACCGTGCAGCTGTGCATCGTGCACATGGTTCGCAACAGCCTGAACTACGTGTCATGGAAACGCCGCGCCGAAGTGGCCGCCGACCTCAAAAAAATCTACTCATCGGCAACGGCGGAAGAAGCCGAGCAACGGCTGGCTGAATTCGAAGCCAAGTGGGATGACGAGTACCCGCCGATCGGCCAGGCGTGGCGGCGTAACTGGTCACGGATCATCCCGTTCTTCGACTACCCGCCGGAAATCCGCAAGGTGATCTACACGACCAATGCGATCGAGTCGGTCAACATGAGCCTGAGGAAGCTGACCAAGAATCGGGGTTCGTTCCCCAGCGACGAGGCGCTGACCAAACTGTTCTATCTGGCGCTACGCAACATCAGCAAGAAATGGACGATGCCGATCCGCGACTGGAAGGCCGCCCTGAACCGCTTTACGATCCAGTTCGAGGGAAGGCTCCCTCAGGCGTAAACAGAAATCCCGTTTACACAGAATTCTGCACACCCTCCATCATTGAGGTTCCTGAGCCGCCTGGTTTTGAAATACGTTGCGGAGACGACCGCTTTGGCCTCGAAGTAACGGAGATATTTGTCGGCGAAACCACCAGCATCGGATCTACGGAGAAGCGTGGCGTCACCAGATATAAAACCCTGCACCGCGCGAGATCACGACGTTCAGCGAGCCATGGATTACTGGACGAAAACATTCACCTCGCAGATACGCGTAATCGATGTCCGCGATACGACAATGATCCAGAACGAAACTGCAAATGCGCGCCACGCCGGCAGACTCGACGCTGCGCGCTCAGGTTCACGCCGAAAGGGGAGTGTCGGTTCGACCAAGATAAGCGGCCTGGCAGACTTAGGGCGACATTCGGGCCCCGATGCCCACTCACAGTGGCCCCTGGTCATCCACCTGTGAAGGGCCACCGGATCTGCTGCCACCAAGTCTTCGGCATCGCCTCCCGCATGCCAACGTCCCCAACCCGAATGGGCGCTGCCGGCAGTCGGTAGGTACCAAACACCTGATCCCAGAGCACAAACACTTCGCCGAAGTTCACTTGCGCATCCTCGTACTCGCGCTTGTGATGCCAGCGATGCACCTCGGCAACGCCAAGCAGCGTGCGCAGCGGACCCACCCGGTAATCGAGATTCGCGTGCTGGAAGGCCAGATGCACGGCCACTATCGAGAACCAGCACCCGATCACGGCTGCCGGCGCACCCAGCATTGTCACCACCGCAATGCCTGGCCCCGCCAGTACCAGCGCACTCAATGGATGCCGCCGCTCGCCATTGAGCCAATACAGCCTTTCCGCACTGTGATGCAGCGCATGCAGACGCCAGAGCAGACGGTTCCTGTGGCTGAGCCAGTGCATGTACCAAAGACCGAAATCCAGGATCAGGCCTGCCCCCAGCACTTGTACCCACAACGGCCATTCCGCTGGCCATAGCGCTGCTGTAGGCATGAATTCGCGAACTACAACTACGAATTCCGCGCTTAGGAAGATCAACGTCAGGCTGGTGATTGCGTGCACAACATCGACTGCGGTGTCACCATGATCCTCGTTCCAGCGCGGTTCGTAGGGTTGAACACGCTCCAGTAGCGCGACTGCCAGTATACCCAATGCGGCAATGAAGAGCGCTGATGGCCAATACGGCAGCGCCCCCGCCAACACTGCCAACTGTGCGGCAACAACGGCCGTCATCAACAGCGGATAACTGCCCCATCGGATCAGTGCCTGCATAACCCCTCCGGACTTTGTCCTGCTGGCTGCATGGTCGACCTTCAGGCACCAGAATCGCTTGAACAAACATGCTGCTCACTCCTTCCCAGCCTGCCGCTCAATGTCGGCTAGCAACCGCGACGGCGCAATACCAAACAGTTCGACAAAAGTACGGGTGAAATAAGCCTGATCGGCGAACCCGGAACGGTGTGCCGCGTCCGTCAGGCCATCACCCGCCAGCGCGAGCTCTAGTCCGTGGACCAAGCGCAGCCATTTCCGGTAACTGCGGAAAGGCATCCCAGTCTGCCCGGAAAACCAATGTGAGAATCGGCTCCCGGATACTCCGGTCAGTTTTGCCAGAACCTCGCGATCAACACGTATTGAAAGATCACGTACGCCGCTTTGCAATGTATCAAGAACAAGCGCCATACGAGCATCCGTTGGCGCGCAAAACGAATCCTTAAACTGATCTTCGAATTGATCAACGCAAGCGTTGACACAGCCACTTTGAAGAAAGTGTCGTCGAAGATCATCGATCCAATTACCGGCGAGCATGCTGGCATGGCCGTCAGTACCAGTCGATGCTGCCAGAGTCTTGGCCCAGGTTGATGTTGGATCAACGTAGATGGCGATGACTTTGCCTTGCATCAATTGATGAGCCTCCCCCGCTGGCACGAACACCGCCGGTCCTCGCAGGAGGTTGCCTGCAACCGCAACAACGACATCGCTGTCCAGACCTATGCTCACCTGGTGCGCCCAGTGCTGGTGGGTCTTGTTGTCACCCACATTCCCAGCAAAGGCACCGACCCCCGGACGAAGCAACGCACGTCCTGACCAACGCGTTTCCGAAGCCGCCATAATCCAATCCTCTATACATGCCAGCAGCCGACCCATCTGGCATTACGCATTCCTGCCTCGCAAAAGTAAGTAAATCACCGGCACCACGAGCATCGAGATCAACGGTGCCGTAATCATCCCACCCACCATCGGAACGGCTATCCGGCTCATCAGTTCCGAGCCGGCACCGCTGCCGAAAACGATCGGCAGCAACCCAGCAAGAATGACGGCGACAGTCATGGCCTTGGGCCTAACCCGCAGCACCGCACCTTCCCGGATGGCGTCCATCACGACCTCGGCGCTCATGGCCGCTCCTTGGGCCACGCGTGCTTCAAGCGCGTGACGCAGGTACAAAACCATCACCACGCCAAACTCGGCCGCGACGCCAGCCAGTGCAATGAAGCCGACACCGGTGGCAACCGAAAAGTGATAACCCATCAGGTAGAGGAACCAGACCCCACCGGTAAGCGCGAATGGCAATGTGGCCATGATTAGCAGCGCCTCATCCAGACGGCGAAACGTCAGGTACAGCAATACAAAAACGATGGCGAGCGTCGCAGGCACCACGAGCTTCAATCGCTCATTGGCGCGTTCCAGAAATTCGAACTGGCCCGAGTAAGCCAGGCTGACTCCCGGCTCCAGTGTCACCTGTGCTGCCACTGCTATTCGCAAATCGTCGACAACCGAAACAAGGTCGCGTCCGCGCACGTCGATATACACCCAACCAGATGGCCGGGCATTCTCGCTTTTCAACATGGGCGGTCCGTCGGCAAAGCCAATCTTTGCCACGGCGCCGAGCATTACCAATTGCCCAGACGGCGTCACAATCGGCAAGGCCGCGAGTTTCTCGTGTGAGTCGCGCAGTTCACGCGGGTAACGCATGTTGATCGGGAAACGTGATCGACCTTCCACCGTTTCGCCCACGTTTTCACCACCAATCACGCCGGAGACGATTGCCTGAACATCGGCAATATTCAATCCGTATCGGGCTGCCGCCTCTCGGTCTATGTGAACGTCAACGTAGCGACCACCCCGCAGGCGTTCTGCCAACGCGGATGAGACACCTGGCACCTTCGACGCAACCGCCTGTATCTGCGCGGCGATTCGGTCGATGGCAACCAGATCGTTGCCAGTCACCTTGATCCCAATCGGGCTCTTGATGCCGGTGGCCAACATATCGATACGGTTGCGGATCGGCGGCACCCAGATGTTCGATAGGCCAGGCACGCGCACGGATCGATCAAGCTCCTCGATCAGTTTTTCGGGCGTCATCCCCGGGCGCCACTGGTCACGCGGTTTCAGTTGCACGGTGGTTTCAAACATTTCCAGTGGCGCCGGATCTGTTGCGGTTTCTGCACGCCCCGCTTTTCCGAATACGCGCGAAACCTCCGGTACTGTGCGAATCATGCGATCTGTCGTCTGCAGAAGTTCTGACGCATTGCGGGCAGACAGGCCGGGCAAGGCCGAGGGCATGTACAGCAAGTCCCCTTCATCCAGCGGTGGCAGAAACTCGCCGCCTAGGCGACTCAATGGCCAGAACGTCGTGGCGAATACCAATAGCGCCACAACCAGTGTTGTTTTAGGTCGCGCCAAAACCCATTCCAGAACCGGGCGATAGCCGGCAATCAGCGCGCGCGTTACCGGGTTTGTTTGTTCAGGCGGAATGTGCCCGCGTATCCAGTAGCCCATCAGGACTGGAACCAGTGTTATCGACAAACCTGCCGCTGCTGCCATTGCCCACGTCTTCGTGAACGCCAGTGGCGAGAACAGGCGTCCCTCCTGAGCCTCCAGCGTGAAGACCGGAATGAATGACAGCGCGATGATAAGCAGCGAAAAGAAGAGAGCAGGGCCAACCTCCTCGCTCGCGTTCTGTATCAGCTTCCATCGCGTTGGCGTATCCGGTTCTTTTCCTGGATTCGCCTGTTGCCAGAATTCGATCTTTCGGTGTGCGTTTTCGATCATCACAACGGCGGCGTCCACCATGGCGCCGATGGCGATGGCGATTCCACCCAGCGACATGATGTTGGCGTTGATGCCCTGCCAGCGCATCACCAGAAAGGCCGCGAGAACTCCCAACGGCAAAGCGACCACGGCCACCATGGCCGACCGAAGGTGGCCAAGAAAAATGACACATACCAAGGCGACAACGACGAATTCCTCCGCCAGTTTGAACGTTAGGTTATTGATCGCACGATCAATCAGTCCACTGCGGTCGTAGGTCGTGATGATATCGACGCCTGCAGGCAGGCTCGGTTTCAGGTCGGCGAGTTTCTTTTCGACCGCACGGATCGTTTCGCGTGCATTCCCTCCGCTACGCAGAATCACGACACCGCCGGCAACTTCGCCCTCGCCATCCAGTTCGGCAATACCACGTCGCATTTCCGGCCCGATCTGGATAGTGGCGACGTCCCCGAGGGTCACCGGGATTCCGTTTCGTATCGCCAGTGGAATCGTACGGAAATGGTCGAGCGAGGCCAGATATCCGTCGGCCCGCACCATGTATTCCGCGCCGGACATATCCAGCACTGAACCACCGGTTTCGGAGTTGCCGTTTTTCAGTGCTTCACGCACCTGCATAGGCGTGATGCTGCGGGCAGCCAGTTTGTAGGGGTCAAGCACCACCTGGTACTGCTTGACCATCCCACCAATGCTGGCCACTTCGGCCACATTGGGCAGTGTCTTCAGTTCAAATTTCAGGAACCAGTCCTGCAAGGCACGCAACTGCGACAGGTCGTGCGCACCGGTACGATCGACCAGCGCGTATTCATAGATCCAGCCAACCCCCGTGGCATCTGGCCCGAGCGAGGAAGTCGTCCCGGTGGGCAGGCGCCCCTGCACCTGATTCAGGTATTCCAGAACGCGGGAGCGCGCCCAGTAAAGATCCGTGCGATCGTTGAAAATGACGTACACGAACGAGTCACCGAAGAGCGAAAAGCCTCTTACGCTCTTAACACCCGGGACAGAGAGCATCGTCGTCGTCAGTGGCCAGGTCACCTGGTTCTCGACGATTTGCGGTGCCTGCCCCGGAAAGCTCGTGCGGACGATGACCTGCACGTCCGACAGGTCCGGCAACGCGTCCACTGGCGTTGATCGCACCGCCCAGAATCCGGCTGCGGCGAGAAACAGGGTGGCGAGCAGCACCAGAAAGCGATTGCCGATCGACCAACGGATGATGGCAGCGATCATGGTCACATCCCTCCATGACCAGCGTGCGGTGATGAATCTGGAGCCATGGATTCCGTCGGCATTTTCGCGTCGGTTGCATCTACCTCGCTTTCCGAAGCTGCCGGCAGGATGCCGCGTAAACTGGACTCGGAATCAATCAGGAACTGGCCAGAGGTAACTACGCGCTGACCTTCCTCGATTCCGCTTTCGATCACGATCTCGTTACCGGACTCCATACCAGGCTGTACAGTCACCGGGCGCAGCTTTCCGTCGCTGCCGGTCACGTAAACAATGGCGCGCGTTCCGGTACGAATCACGGCCTCCGCAGGAACAACGACCGCGTGTTGGGAGGCTCCCTGGAAACGCGCAACGGCACTGAGGCCTGCCTGCAAGCGGCCATCACGGTTGGGCAGCACGATGCGCACACGCAGGCTCCGCAAATCCGCGTCGCCTTCGGCGAGCACTGACTTCACGACCCCCTTCAGTGTCGTGCCGGGGTGTGATGGCAACGTTACGTAGACCACCTGCCCTGCCATAACCTGTCCCGCACGCGTTTCCGGGACAGCCACTTCGACCCAGATCCGGGACGTGCCGTTGATCGTCGCAAGGGTCATGCCGGGTGAGACAGCCATGCCGTCGCGTACCGCCAATTCCTGCAGCACACCGTCGATGGGCACGGTGATGACAGCAGATTGAACGTCACCGCTGCGCTCAAGGTGCTGCACCAACGACTCCGGCATACCCATGAACAGCAGGCGCTGGCGCGCCGCAGCCACGAGCGTTGAGTCACCGCCGCGCCTCAGGGAAAGGAACTCCTGCTGTGCGGCCGTCCATTCCGGCGCAACCATCTGGAGTAATGTACTGCCTGCCCGCACGGGCTCACCCGGCGTCCTTGCGACAACGCGCCGGACAAAGCCGCCAGTACGCGCCTGCACGACGGCCACATCGCTGGCATCCAGTTGTGTGGTGCCCAGCGCATCAAACACCTGTGCAATTTCCCGGAATTCGGCAGTTGCATATCGCAGCCCCAGCGCCTGTGTTGCCGACGGCGCCAACGCCAGACCCGGAAGCCCACTCTCGTCTTCTGCGTACTTCGGCCGGAGCTCCATGTCCATGAAAGGCGACTTGCCGGGTTTGTCGAAATGCTGATCGGGCGCCATGGGGTCGTACCAGTAAAGAACCCTGGGCTCCTGCTTCGCAATTTCAGCAGTTGCCGCCGTCACATTTTTAGTGCCATCGGCGGCCTCGCCGACATGACTACCAAAACGGGCAATGCCGTAACCAACAAGAATGCCTGCCGTGGTCAGTGCGACACCAAACACAAGTGACTTCCTGTTCATGGTGTTTCCTCCACCGTGAGATAGCTAAGCCGGGCTTTGGTCACGAGGGATTGCTCTAGCAGGTCGATGGCGCGCAATTGCTGCATGAGCAGTTCGCGACGCGCCGAAAACAAATTGGCAAGCGAGCCAGTCCCGGAACGGTATCGGGACTGCGCCAGATCGACGCGTTGTTCCGAGAGCGGAACGGCCTGGGTACGAAGGCGGGAAAGTTGCCGATCAATTGCTTCGACATCGGCTAATGCCGCATCAATCTCTGCGCGATGGCGGCGCGTTGCTTCTTCCCGAAGGGCGTCAATCCGCTCCACGGCAAGTTTCTTCGCGGTGATCGTCGGCCCCTGCCGTGACGACCGCCACAGCGGCAGCTCCATGCTCACCTCGGCAGACATCATGTCGCCATACTGCGAGCCCCGCTGGCTGTAGGCGATCTGCCAGGACCAGTCGCCTTTTTTTGACGCTTCTGCCTCTGCCAATTCACCTTCGGCCATCGCCTTTTCGGCCGTGAGCGGCGCAATCTGGGCGTGGCTCGCAATGGCCTCGCGCAAGCGCATGGGATCTACCGAAATTTCAGGCATTTCATCCCGTAAGGACCGGCCACTGTAGTCACCGGTCAGAGCATCCAGTCCCGCACGTAGACTTCGAAGATTCGCCGACAACGCATCTCCTTGATCCGCCAGCGCCAACGTCTCTTGTCTTATCGCCAGCACGTCATCGATCGCTGCAGAACCTGCCGCCAGCCTTCCGCGCATGGCGTCCTCCAGCACCTCGTAGTCGGCGGCAAGACGCGCGACAAGCGTGACCCGATCCTGCGCGAAATGCACGGCCAGCCAGGCTTCGGCTGCTGCGCCGCGCTTTGCCTGGGCCTCAGCGACGAGCATGGCCGCTTCGCGCCCGGTCGCTGCCCGGGCGACGCTGGTCATCGCGTGCCGGCGCGCCCGGTTCGGAACCTCTTGCATGACACCCAGGTTGCGCATCGTCATGAAATCAGCATCGATGCTGAACTGGTCTGGTCCGTCGATGGGCAGGTTGTCGACGCCCAGCACCAACCGCGGATCCGGCAGTCTGCCTGCTGAACGTTCTCTGGCCATGGCCGCATCAAGTGACGCACGTTGCGCGGCAA
>Ga0073934_10008332_pt1 | contig 13883 bp, 8 predicted proteins | sample LarsenN4metaG_FD_76834 | JGI IMG/M metagenome (GOLD analysis project Ga0073934, IMG submission 76834) | Hot spring sediment bacterial and archeal communities from British Columbia, Canada, to study Microbial Dark Matter (Phase II) - Larsen... ...
CGGCAGCGACTCGACGAACTCGACCACGCGCGGCACCTTGTAGGCGGCCATCTTGTCGCGCGCCCAGGCGATGATGTCCTCCGGGGCCGTGCGCCCTTTCGCCTCGGGTCTGAGCACGATCACCGCTTTGACCGTCTCGCCGCGGTGCGCGTCGCGCGCACCGATCACGCATGCCTCCTGCACCGCGGGGTGCGCGTAGAGCATCGCCTCGACCTCCGCCGGCCAGACCTTGAAGCCCGAGCAGTTGATCATGCGCTTGAGGCGGTCGGTGATGTAGAAGTAGCCTTCCTCGTCGTAGTAGCCGAGGTCGCCGGTGCGGAAGAAGCGCTTGCCGTCGTGCTCGAGGAACGCCTGGCGCGTCGCCTGCTCCTGTTTCCAGTAGCCGCGGAAAACCTGCGGCCCGCAGGTGATGATCTCGCCCACCTCGTTCGGGCCCAGCTCGGCGAGCGTGAAGGGGTCTATCACCCGCGAGTCGGTGTCGAAGTACGGGATGCCGGCGCACTGGCGCTTCGGACGGTGCGGCGGGTTGACGTGCGACGGCGCCGCGGTCTCGGTGAGGCCGTAGCCCTCGATGAACGGCATGCCGAGGGTGCGCTCGATTCTCGCCGCCAGCGCCTCCGGCATCGCCGCGCCGCCGCCGCCGATCCGCGTGAGCGACGAGAGGTCGTACTTTCCGAGATCCGGATTGGCGAGGAAGTCCACGATCATCGTCGTGATGCCGGTGACCGAGGTGACGCGGTGGCGCTCGATGAGCGCCGCGGCGGTGTCGCGGTCCCAGCGCGTCATCAGCACCGTGGTGCCGCCGAGCTGGATCGGCACGTTCATGTTCGCCTGCATGCCGGTGAGATGAAAGAGCGGCAGCACGCCGAGCACGACGGTCTCGCTCGTGCCCGGCACCCAGACGCAGGCGCCGGTGCTGGTGGCGAGGATGTTCGAATGCGTGAGCATGCAGCCTTTGGGAAGCCCGGTGGTGCCCGAGGTGTAGGGCAGCACGGCGAGATCATCCGGCGCCGCGAGCGACGGGCCCGGCGCACAGCCGGCGGCGAGCGCCTCGCTCCAAGGCACGACCTCCGACCGCGCCGGCTTCGCTCGCGGCGCGAGCACGAATTCCGGAACCTTCAGATCGGTCGGCTCGCCCAAGTAGTCCGAGTACGCGGCAAGGATGCAGCGCTCGATGCCTCCCGCGCCGAGATGGGGCTCGATCTCGCGGTACAGCTCCTGCCCCGCGATCGCCACGCGCGCGTCGGAGTCGCGGATGAAGTGCGCGAGCTCCTCGCTCTTGTTCATCGGATTGACCGGCACGACCACCGCATCGGCGCGCAGGATCGCGTAGTAGCCGATGATGAACTGCGGGCTGTTCTGGGCGTAGAGCAGCACCCGCTCGCCGCGCGCCACGCCGCAGCGCGCCTGCAGGTACCCGGCGAGCGACTCGACCTCGCGCGCAAGCCGGGCGTAGGAGATGATGCTGCCGTAGTAGGCGATCGCCGCCTTGTCGGGGTAGCGGCGCGCGCTCACCTCCAGGTTGTACCAGACCGGCGTGCGCGGCACCGTGAGCGACTTCGGCACTCCGGGCGGCCAGTGCGGGAAATGGCGGGTGAACGCGGCCATCTAGATGGCGTACCTGCGCACCGCCTTTTCGTTCCAGCGCATGCCGAGGCCAGGCCCAGCGGGCCCGAGCACATGGCCGTTCTTCACCGCGGCGGGCTCGGTGAGCACCGGATCGGCCCAGTCCACGTACTCCAGCCAGTGGCAGGTCGGCGTCACCGCGAGAAGCTGCGCGCTCGCCTCCGGAAACAGGTGGCTCGACATCTCGACGCCGGCGGCCTGGGCGAGCGCCGCCGCCCGCATCCAGCCAGTGACGCCGCCGATGCGCTGCGCATCCGGCATCACGTAATCGCAGCAGCCGGCGGCGAGCGCCTGCGCCATCTGCTCGGGGCCCATGAAGTTCTCGCCGATCTGGATCGGCGTCGCCACCTCGCGCGCCACCTTGGCGCAGCCGGCGAAATCGTCGGCGCGCACCGGCTCCTCGATCCAGGCGACGCCGCCCTCCTCGTCAATCATGCGTCCGCGCCGGATCGCTTCCGCCACGGTGAGCGCCTGGTTGAAGTCCACCATCAGCACAATGTCCGGCCCGATCGCCTTCTTCACCGCGCGCAGGGCCGCGGAATCGTCCTCGGCGCGTGCTCGCCCCAGACGCAGCTTCACCGCACCGAAGCCCTCCTTCACCAGCGCCTCTGCCTCCTTCGCCAGCGCCCGGGTCGGCATGATGCCGAGTCCCTTGGAGTTGTAGGCCGGAACGGGGCGCGGTGCGCCGCCCAGCAGCCGCGCGACCGGTTGCCCGAGCGCCTGTCCGAGCGCGTCCCAGGCGCACATGTCAATGCCGGACATCGCGAAGAGCACGATGTTGTGCACCCCGAGCAGCGTGTACCGGGCGCGAAGCTTCCTCTCGATCTCGAACGGCGCGAGCGCATCGCCCGCGATCATCCCGCCCATCGCCTCGGCAAGCTTGGCGAGCGGCGCAAGGTGCGCCGGCTGGATGCCGAACAGGTAGGCGCGGCCGGTGATCCCTTCGCTCGTCGCAAGGTCAAGGAGCAGCAGCGGCGCCTTCGTGATCGCCCCGGTGCTGGTCGCAAGCGGCCGGCGCATGGGCACGAGCACCGGGCGGGCCGCGACGCCGCGGATCCGGACCTGAGCGAGCTTCATCTTCCTCCCCTTCGAATCGTTGGAAGCGGAGGGTACACTGGGCGGCGACGATGATGAAGCACCGCACCGCCGCACTCGTCCTCGCCGCGAGCCTGCTCGCGGCCTGCGCTCCTGTGACCCAGCGCCCGCAGGTGGACGAGCGGGCGGTCGCCGAGGAGGCGCGCAAGCAGCGGGAGCTTGCGCTCGCCGATCTGCTCGAGGACTCGGCGCGGTTGTTCCGCGTTTCGTATCCGATCCTCACGCGCGGCGCGCCGCTGTGCGGCGACAAGGTGCGGTCGGCGATCGGCGCGCGCTTCGCCTCGCTTGGCGATTTCGGGAAGGATTATCGCGAGGCGGCGGCGAAGCTGCTTGGACTCGGCGACGAGGTCAGCGTCGTTCAGGTCGTCGAAGGCTCTCCGGCGCAACGCGCCGGCCTGCGCGAGCGGGACGTGATCGTCGCGCTGCAGGGCAAACCCGCACCCCGCGGCGAAGGCGCGGCTCGCAAGCTGCTCGAACAGATCGCGGAGGCGGCGAAGTCCGGCGCCGAGCTCGCGCTGCAGGTTCGCCGCGCGGGCACCGAGCAGGCGGTCACGGTCGTCCACGAGCCGGCCTGCGACTACCCGATCGTGCTGCACCCGGCCGATGCGATCAACGCCTTCGCCGACGGCAGGCAGGTGGCCGTCATGCGCGGGATGCTGCGCTTCGTGCGCGACGACCTGGAGCTCGCCGTCGTCGTCGGCCATGAACTCGCGCACAACACCATGAAGCACATCGACAAACAGACCGGCAACGTGCTGCTCGGCACGATCCTCGACATCTTCGCCGCCTCGCGCGGAGTGAACACCCAGGGCGCATTCGGCAATCTCGCCGGCCTCGCGTTCTCGAAGGAGTTCGAGGCCGAGGCGGACTACGTCGGCCTTTACTTCACCGCCCGCGCCGGGTACGACGTGGCGAAGGCGCCCAACTTCTGGCGTCGCATGGCCGCGGCCGCCCCCGGCGCGATCGGCCGCCAGGGATTCGCCGCCACGCACCCTTCGACGCCGGAGCGCTTCCTCGCGCTGGAAAAGACCGTCGAGGAGATCCGCGCCAAGCAGGCCGCCGGGCGCGATCTCACGCCCGAGATCAGGCCGTAGCGGCGCCGGGCCGCCCGCCCGGCCCCCAGATCGAGGGCGGCGCGGCGCGCGGATCGCGCGCTCCCCAACGGCCCGATTCCACCTGATGAAAGAAGTCGGCGAGCAACTGGTTGAAGAGCGCCGGCTCCTCGAGATTGATCGTATGGCCGCTTCTGGGCAGGACCGCAAGGCCCGCGGTCGCGATGCAGCGCTTCATCAGCAGGCACGCCTCCAGGCACGGTTCTTCCTCGTCGCCGGCGACGATCAGCGTCGGCACGTCAATGGCCTTCATCTGCTCGGTGAGGTCGTACAGCGACGGCCGCCGCGCCTGGTAGCCCAGCATGGTGTTCGCCGAGCCGGTCGCGGAGTGCTCCGCGAGCTGGCGGATGAACTCCTCGAACCCGCGCGGATCCTTGGCGAGGAACTGCACCCGCGTCGGCCCGTAGCCATACGTGGCGGCGAAGCGGGCCATGCCCTCGCGGCGGATGAATTCGGCGTTGGCGCGCGAATCGGCCTGGAACTGGGCGTAATGCGCCGGATGCGCGCCGTAGCCGCCGCCTGCGACCACCAGCGAGAGCGCGCGGTGGCCGTAAGCCATGCCGAAGTGCAGCGTCGCAAAGGCGCCCATGGACAGGCCGACGACATGCGCGCGGGCGATGCCGAGCGCATCGAGAACGCAGCGGATGTCGTCGCGGGCGCGCGCCTGCGAATAGCGTTCCGGATCCTCGGGGACATCCGAGGGCGGATAGCCGCGCGCGTTGTAGGCGATCGCGCGGTAGCGGCGGGAGAAAAACCGCATCTGCGGCTCCCAGCTTCGGGCATCGCCCGCGAACTCGTGCACGAACACGACCGGCGTGCCGCTGCCGGCCTCCTCGTAGTGGAGTTTCACTCCGTCGTCGGTGGTGATGAAGGCCATGTTGCTAGACTAACATCCGGAATCCGGAAGCGCAGCGATGAGAGCGGTCCTCTGCAAGCAGTACGGTCCTCCCGAGACGCTGGTGATCGAGGACCTTCCCTCGCCCCGGCCGGGGGCGGGGGAAGTCGTGGTCAGCATGAAGGCCGCGAGCGTCAACTTCCCCGACGTCCTCATCATCCAGAACAAGTACCAGTTCAAGCCGCCGCTGCCGTTCTCGCCCGGAAGCGAGATGGCCGGCGTGGTGAAGGAGGTGGGCGAGGGCGTGCGGAACGTGAAGCCCGGCGATCGCGTCATCGCCTTCACCACCTACGGCGCGTTCGCCGAGGAGGTGAAGGTCGAGGCCGGGCGCCTCGTTCCGATTCCCGAGGGCATGGATTTCGCCACCGCCTCGGCGTTCCTGCTCACCTACGGCACCTCGGACCACGCGCTGCGCGATCGCGGCGCGCTGCGACGTGGCGAGACGCTCGCGGTGCTCGGCGCCGCGGGCGGCGTCGGTCTTGCCGCAATCGAGATCGGCAAGGCGCTCGGGGCGCACGTCATCGCCTGCGCCTCCAGCGCCGACAAGCTCGAAGTGTGCCGCGAGCACGGCGCCGACGCGCTCGTCAACTACACGACCGAGGACCTGCGCGAGCGCATCCGCGAGCTCACCGGCGGCCGCGGCGTGGACGTGGTCTACGATGCGGTGGGCGGGCCCTATACCGAGCCTGCGCTTCGCGCCACCGCCTGGCGCGGTCGGCTGCTGGTGGTCGGCTTCGCCGCCGGCGAGATCCCGAAAATTCCGCTCAACCTGCCGCTGCTCAAGGGCTGCGCGATCGTCGGCGTGTTCTGGGGCGAGTTCGCGCGCCGCGAGCCGCGCGCATTTGCCGAGAGCATCGCGCAGCTCGGCGCCTGGTACCGCGAAGGCAGGCTGCGGCCGCATGTGTCGCAGACCTTGCCGCTGGACAAGGCGGCCGAGGCGCTGCGGCTGATGGCCGAGCGGCGCGTCAAGGGCAAGGTGGTGCTGACCGTCTAGCGCGCGAGGGCGTCCGGCGGCGTCATGTCCCCGGCCCCGAGCGGCCGCTGCATGAGCACGCTGTCCACCCAGCGGCCCAGCTTCCATCCCGCCGAACGCAGGGTGCCGACACGCAGAAAGCCGAGCCGCGCATGCAGCCGGATCGAGGCGGCGTTGGCGCTGTCGCCGATCACCGCGACCATCTGGCGGTAGCCGAGCGCGCTCGTGCGCGCGATCAGCTCGGCAAGGAGCATCCGGCCGATGCCGCGGCCCTGGCGGCCGTCGCGCACGTAGACCGAGTCTTCCAGCGTGTAGCGGTAAGCCGGGCGGGTCCGGTACGGGGCGCAATAGGCGTAGCCCGCCACTTCGCCCGCGTCCTCGGCGACGAGCCACGGCAGGCCCAGCGCGCCGATCTCGCCGTAGCGGCGCCGGATCTCGGCGAGGTCGGGGGCCGCTTCCTCGAAGGACGCCAACCCGTGAAGCACGTGGTGCGCATAGATGTCGCGGATCGCCGCCAGATCCTCGACGCGGGCGGGACGGATTTGCACCGCCCGGATTATAGTTTCGCCATGAAAGGTCGAACCCTCGTCCTCGCCTGCGCGCTGCTGCTCGGCGCCTGCGCGCGCGTGACCGAGGAGAACTTCGCGCGCATCCGGGACGGCATGACCGAGGAGGAAGTCCGCGCCGTTCTCGGCGCGCCGACCGAATCTGCGAGCGCGAGCGTGTTCGGCGTCTCCGGCACTTCGTCGCGCTGGGTGGGCGACGGCGCGGTGATCACCGTGCAGTTCGTCAACGGCAAGGTGCGCCTCAAGTCGTTCGAGCGCGCCGCGCCGGCGAAATAGCCGCGCTCAGGCGCGCCGCAGCCGCCACCAGATCGAGCCGAGGTACACGCTGAGGAAGACCGCGACGTAATACTCGCGCACCTCGGACTCCGAGAGCCACGCGACGAGCTCGCGGCCGCTCGCCTCCGCATACCACTTGTGCGCGCGAAAAAGCAGAAACAACGCCGCCGACGGCACCGCCGCCGTCGTCGGCCAGAACCAGTATTGCGCGCTGGCCGGATCCGGTGCGCGGCCGCTGAGGCGACGCCAGATCGGCACGGCAAGCCCGGCAAACAGGATCCAGATCTCCACCACCGCGCGCGGCTTGCGGTCGAACCACGAGCTGACGTTGTGCAGGTTCGTCTCATGCTGGCGGTTGAGCGCCTGCAACACCTCCGGGGTCTGCCAGCCGAACAGGTGCTGGCCCCAGCTCATCTCCTCGCCGGCGAAGTACACGCAGGCAAGCGTCCATGTCAGGATCCACCAGCCCAGCCGCCAGTCCGGCAGGCGACCGCGCGCCCCGAACGCCGCGAAGCCGGCGGCGATGCCGGGAACGAGCACGATCACCGTGGCGTGCTCGGCAAGGCCCGCCCCGGCCGGATCGTGATCGCTGCGCGTGATCGCGGAAATCCACTCCGGCGCGACGAGCGTCGCGACGACGAGGAGCGCGAGCATCACCGGCGGAAAACCCGCCCAGATCCATGCCGGCAGGTCCGGCGCCGTGCGCGCGGGCGCGCGCATTCAGCGCCTGCGCGCGCCGCCGGAAAGAAAAAGGGCGCCGCGGCGCCCTTTCCCGTTCCGCACCATGCGGGTCAGCCGCCGCCCGCGGTCGCTTCGGCCGCGCTCGGCTCCTCCGCCGGGGCGAGCTCGGCGAGCGGCGCCTCGGCCGCCTGCGCCTTGCGCACATGGTGGTACGCAAGGCCGGTGCCCGCCGGAATCAGCCGCCCGACGATCACGTTCTCCTTGAGACCGCGCAGCTCGTCCCTCTTGCCCATGATCGCCGCCTCGGTGAGCACGCGCGTCGTCTCCTGGAACGACGCCGCCGAGATGAACGAGTCGGTCGAGAGCGACGCCTTGGTGATCCCGAGCAGCATGTTGCGGTACGTGGCCGGCTTCCTGCCTTCGCGCTCGGCCTTCTCGTTCTCCTCCAGCACCTCGGCGCGCTCGACCTGCTCGCCCTGGATGAAGGAGGTTTCGCCCGGATCCTCGATCTCCACCCGGCGCAGCATCTGCCGCACGATCACCTCGATGTGCTTGTCGTTGATCTTGACGCCCTGCAGGCGATACACGTCCTGCACCTCGTCAATGATGTAGCGGGCGAGCGCCTCGACGCCGAGCAGGCGCAGCAGGTCGTGCGGGTCGGTCGAGCCGTCCACGATCAGCTCGCCCTTGTTCACCACCTGGCCGTCGTGCACCAGCACGTGCTTGTCCTTCGGAATCAGGTACTCGTGCTGCGTGCCCTCGGGCTCGGTGATCACCAGGCGCTGCTTGCCCTTGGTGTCCTTGCCGAACGACACGGTGCCGGTGACCTCGGCGAGGATGCCGGCGTCCTTGGGCGAGCGCGCCTCGAAAAGTTCGGCCACGCGCGGCAGGCCCCCGGTGATGTCGCGCGTCTTCGAGGTCTCCTGCGGAATGCGCGCCAGCACCTCGCCGACGGCCACCTGCTGCCCGTCGCGCACCGCGATCACGGCGCCCACCGGGAAGCTGATGTTGACGGCGTGGTCGGTGCCGGCGATGCGCACCTCTTCGCCTGCTTCGTTCACGAGCTTGACCGAGGGCCGCACCCCCTTCGCCGCCGCGACGCCGCGGCGCTTGGGATCGATGACCACCAGCGTCGCGAGGCCCGTCACCTCGTCAATCTGCTTGGCGACCGTGACGCCCTCCTCGACGTTCTCGAAGCGCACCGTGCCGGCGTACTCGGTGATGATCGGCCGGTGATGCGGATCCCACGAGGCGAGCGTGGCGCCCGCCTTGACCGTCGTGCCGTCGGTGACCGCGAGCAGCGCCCCGTAGGGCACCTTGTGCCGCTCGCGCTCGCGATGCGCGTCGTCCACGATCGTCACCTCGCCGGAGCGCGAGATCACGACCTTGTCGCCCTTGGCGTTGGTGACGTAGCGCATGGTCGGGGCGAAGCGCACCGTGCCGGCCGATTTCGCCTCGACGTGGCTCTGCACCGCCGTCCGCGAGGCGGCGCCGCCGATGTGGAACGTGCGCATGGTGAGCTGGGTGCCCGGCTCGCCGATGGACTGCGCCGCGATCACGCCGATCGCCTCGCCGACGTTGACGAGCGAACCGCGCCCGAGGTCGCGGCCGTAGCACCTGGCGCACACCCCCCAGCGGGTCTCGCAGGTGAGCACGGTGCGCACCTTCACCTCGTCAATGCCGAGGTTGTCCACCCGCTCGACCGCCTCCTCGTCGAGCAGCGTCCCTGCCGCGTACACCGTCTCCTGCGTGTCCGGATGCAGCAGGTCGGCGGCGAGCACGCGTCCGAGGATGCGCTCCTTGAGCGCCTCGACCACCTCGCCGCCCTCGACCAGCGCCTTCATCACGACGCCGTTCGAGGTGCCGCAATCCTCTTCGGTCACCACGAGATCCTGGGTGACGTCCACGAGCCGCCGCGTGAGGTAGCCGGAGTTGGCGGTCTTGAGCGCGGTGTCGGCGAGGCCCTTGCGGGCGCCGTGGGTCGAGTTGAAGTACTCGAGCACCGAGAGCCCTTCCTTGAAGTTCGAGATGATCGGGGTCTCGATGATCTCGCCCGACGGCTTCGCCATCAGGCCGCGCATGCCGGCCAGCTGGCGCATCTGCTGCGCGCTGCCGCGCGCGCCCGAGTCGGCCATCATGAAGATCGGGTTGAAGCTCTCGACCTCGCGCTTCTGGCCCTTCTCGTCGGTGACCGTGTCGCTCTTGAGCTCCTTCAACATCGCGTCGGCCACCTGGTCGGTGATCTCCGCCCAGATGTCGACGACCTTGTTGTAGCGTTCGCCCGGCGTGATGAGACCCTTGTTGTACTGGTCCTCGATCTCACGCACGTCGTTGCGCGCCTGCTCGAGCAGCTTGGTCTTGCGGGCCGGGATCACCATGTCCTTGATGGCGATCGAGAGACCGGCGCGGGTGGCGTACTCGAAGCCGAGGTCCTTGAGGCGGTCGGCGAAGATGACGGTCGCCTTGTTGCCGGAGAGCCGGTAGGCGATGTCGACGAGGTTGCCGAGCTCCTTCTTCTTCATCACGCGGTTGACGTGCGAGAACTCGATTTCGGGCGGCACGATCTCGTAGAGCAGCACGCGGCCCACGGTGGAGTCGACGCGCTGTCCGCCGATGCGCACGCTGATCGGGGCGTGCAGCGAGATCTCGCCGTGATCGTACGCGATACGCACCTCGTCGGCGTTGGCAAAGCGCCGGCCGGCGCCCTTCGTTCCGGGCCGCTCGCGGGTCATGTAGTAGAGGCCGAGCACGATGTCCTGAGTCGGCACGATGATCGGCTTGCCATTGGCGGGCGACAGGATGTTGTTGGTCGACATCATCAGCGCCCGCGCCTCGACCTGCGCCTCGACCGACAGCGGCACGTGCACCGCCATCTGGTCGCCGTCAAAGTCCGCGTTGTACGCCGCGCAAACGAGCGGGTGCAGCTGGATGGCCTTGCCCTCGATCAGGATCGGTTCGAAGGCCTGGATGCCGAGGCGGTGCAGCGTCGGCGCGCGGTTGAGCAGCACCGGGTGCTCGCGGATCACCTCGTCGAGGATGTCCCACACCACCGGCTGTTCCTTCTCCACCATCTTCTTGGCGCTCTTGATGGTGGTGACGTGCCCCTTCTCCTCGAGCTTGTTGTAGATGAACGGTTTGAGCAGCTCGAGCGCCATCTTCTTCGGCAGGCCGCACTGGTGCAGCCGCAGCTCGGGGCCGACCACGATGACCGAACGGCCGGAGTAGTCGACGCGCTTGCCGAGCAGGTTCTGCCGGAAGCGCCCGCTCTTGCCTTTCAGCATGTCGGAGAGCGACTTGAGCGGCCGCTTGTTCGGACCGGTGATGGCGCGCCCGCGCCGGCCGTTGTCGCACAGGGCGTCGACCGCCTCCTGCAGCATGCGCTTTTCGTTACGGATGATGATGTCCGGCGCGTTGAGCTCGGTGAGCCGGTTGAGGCGGTTGTTGCGGTTGATCACGCGCCGGTAGAGGTCGTTCAGGTCCGAGGTCGCGAAACGTCCCCCGTCGAGCGGCACCAGCGGCCGCAGGTCGGGCGGAATGACCGGGATGCACGACAGGATCATCCATTCCGGACGGTTGCCGGAGTTGCGGAATGCGTTGACGACTTTCAGGCGGCGCGAGATTTTCTTGCGCTTGGCCTCGCTGGTGGCCTGCCGCATCTCGACGCGCAGCTCCTGCGAGAGCTTGTCGATGTTGATGTCCTTGAGCAGCTTGCGGATCGCCTCGGCGCCCATCTCGGCCTCGAAGCCGTCGCCGAAGTCCTCGCGCGACTTGCGGTACTTCTGGTCGGTGAGCAGCTCCTTGTACTGCAGCGCGGTCTTCCCGGCGTTGGTGACGACGTAGCACTCGAAGTACAGGACCTTCTCCAGCTCCTTCAGCGTCATGTCGAGCAACGTGCCCATCCAGCTCGGCAGGCTCTTCAGGAACCAGATGTGCGCCACCGGGGTCGCCAGGTCGATGTGCCCCATGCGCTCGCGCCGCACCTTCGACTGGATCACCTCGACGCCGCACTTCTCGCAGACCACGCCGCGGTGGCGCATCCGCTTGTACTTGCCGCAGTTGCACTCGTAGTCCTTGGTCGGACCGAAAATCTTCGCACAGAACAGGCCGTCGCGTTCCGGCTTGAACGTCCGGTAATTGATCGTCTCCGGCTTCTTCACTTCGCCGTGGGACCAGGATCGGATCTTTTCCGGCGAAGCCAGGGAGATGCGCAACGCGTTGAAGCTCAGAGGGTTCTTCGGCTTCTCGAATAGCGTGAACAGATCTTCCATGTATTCTCCGTTGGCTGGACTCGAGTCAGGAGGCGGCCTTTTCGCCGCCGGTGCTTTCCTCGACCAGCTCCACGTCGAGGGCGAGGCTCTGCAGTTCCTTGAGCATGACGTTGAACGACTCGGGCAGGCCCGGCTCGAGAACGTTCTCGCCCTTTACGATTGCTTCGTACATGCGGGTTCGACCCGCCACGTCGTCTGACTTGACCGTCAACATTTCCTGCAGCGTGAACGCGGCGCCGTACGCCTCGAGCGCCCACACTTCCATTTCGCCGAGCCGCTGCCCGCCGAATTGCGCCTTGCCGCCGAGCGGCTGTTGCGTGACCAGCGAGTACGGACCGGTCGAGCGAGCGTGGATCTTGTCGTCGACCAGGTGGTGCAGCTTCATCATGTACATGATGCCGACCGTCACCTTGTGGGCGAACGACTCGCCGCTGCGACCGTCGTAGAGCGTCGTCTGGCCCGAGCTCGGCAGTCCGGCGCGGTCGAGCAGCGAGAAAATCTCGGTCTCGCCCGCTCCGTCGAACACCGGCGACGCCACGTGCATACCGTTGCGGGCCCCGTCGGCCAGCCGCAGCACGTCCTCGTCCTTGAGGTCCTCGAGGAACTCGGTGGTCTCCTTGCCGTAGATCTCGCGCAGGTGACGCCGCACCGAGGTGGCATTGGTCTTGCCGTTCTGCTGGGACTCGGCCGCCAGCTGACGGCCCAGCGTGCGCGCCGCCCAACCGAGGTGGGTCTCGAGGATCTGCCCGACGTTCATACGCGAGGGGACGCCCAGCGGGTTGAGCACGATGTCGACGGTCGAGCCGTCCTCGAGGTACGGCATGTCCTCTTCCGGCAGGATCCGCGAGAGCACGCCCTTGTTGCCGTGGCGGCCGGCCATCTTGTCGCCGACCTGCAGCTTGCGCTTGATCGCCACGAACACCTTCACCATCTTGATGACGCCCGGCGGCAACTCGTCGCCGGCCTTGAGGCGTTCGAGCTTTTCCTGAGTGGCGACGCGAATGAGGGAAACCTGCTCCTGCATCGCCTCGGCAAGCCGGTTGACCTCGTCGTCGACCTTTTCGTCGCCGATCTTGATCTCGCTCCACAGGCTCACCGGGATCGAGTCGAAATCCTCGGCCTCGATCCCCTTGCCCTTCGGCAGGACGACGCGGCCGTCGTCGGCAATGCGCCGTGCCGCCTCCTTGCCCACCGTCAGCCGTTTGATCTTCTTGAGCGTCGCCTCACGGATGATGCGCTGCTCGTCCTCTTCGTCCTTCTTGAGCTTGGCGACTTCCGCTTCTTCGATGCTGCGGCTGCGCTCGTCCTTGGCCACGCCCTTGCGCGAAAACACGCGGGCGTTGATCACCGTGCCCTCGACACCCGGCGGAACACGCAGCGAGGTGTCACGCACCTCCCCGGCCTTCTCGCCGAAGATGGCGCGCAACAGCTTTTCTTCCGGCGAGAGCTGCGTCTCGCCCTTCGGCGTGATCTTGCCGACCAGGATGTCCTGGGGACGCACCTCGGCGCCGATGCGGATGATGCCGCTCTCGTCGAGGTCCTTCAGCGCTTCCTCGCCGACGTTGGGGATGTCGCGCGTGATCTCCTCGGGACCGAGCTTGGTGTCGCGGGCCACGCACTCGAATTCCTCGATGTGAACGGAAGTGAAGAAGTCTTCCTTCACCACCCGCTCGTTGATCAGGATCGAATCCTCGAAGTTGTACCCGCCCCACGGCATGAAGGCCACGAGGACATTGCGCCCGAGCGCGAGCTCGCCCATCTCGGTGGACGGGCCATCGGCGATGACGTCGCCCGCGACCACGTGGTCGCCCTCGACGACGATCGGACGCTGGTTGATGCAGGTGTTCTGGTTCGACCGCTGGTACTTGACCAGGTTGTAGATGTCGACGCCCGGATCGCGCGGATTGCCGCTCGGCTTGTCGGCGCGCACCACGATGCGCGTCGCATCCACGCTCTCCACAGCGCCATCGCGTCGGGCGACCACGGTGACACCGGAGTCACGCGCCACCACGCGCTCGATACCGGTACCTACCAGCGGCGCTTCGGTGCGCAGAAGGGGAACCGCCTGGCGCTGCATGTTGGCGCCCATGAGCGCGCGGTTGGCGTCGTCGTTTTCCAGGAACGGAATCAGCGACGCCGCCACGCTCACGAGCTGGTTCGGCGACACGTCCATGAAGTCGATCTCTTCGGGGCGCTTCATGACGAACTCGCCACCCTGTCGGGCCGAGATGAGATCGGCCGTGAAGTGGCCGCGCGCGTCGATCGGCGCGTTCGCCTGCGCGATGACGTGTTTTTCCTCCTCGAGCGCCGAGAGGTAGCGCACGTCCTCGGTCACCCGTCCGTGCTCGACCCTGCGGTACGGTGTCTCGACGAAGCCGAACTCGTTCACCC
>Ga0073934_10008334_pt1 | contig 13881 bp, 10 predicted proteins | sample LarsenN4metaG_FD_76834 | JGI IMG/M metagenome (GOLD analysis project Ga0073934, IMG submission 76834) | Hot spring sediment bacterial and archeal communities from British Columbia, Canada, to study Microbial Dark Matter (Phase II) - Larsen... ...
CGGCGACTCGCGCGCGAGCCCGAGTCGCGCTTCTGCGCGACCAAGATCGCCACCGCGCGGTTCTACGCCGACCATTTTCTGAGCCAGGCGCCGGCGCTCTTGCACCCAGTGACGCGCGGCGCCGACAGCGTGCTCGGCGTCTGCCGCCGCACGCTGCCATTCCGCCTGTTCAATCTCTTGAATTGCCACGTCGCGCTCCAGCCTCGCCAGATCGTTCTTGATTCGTCGCAACTCGCTCTTCCGCGTCAACAGCGACGTTTCGCTGCGGGCAACACCGAGGTGCAGGGCGCCCTGTCCGTCGAGCAGCTCCCCCTGCAGCGTGACGAAGCGAACACCGCGGCCCACGTCGGTCGCCAAATCAATGGCGACGGTGAGATCGCGGACGACCCACGTGTCGCCCAGCACGGCCGCAGCCAGACCGTTGATGCCTCGCTCGGAAGCAACCAGCTCATCGGCGCGGCGGACCACGCCCGGTCGCTCGCGAAGGTCGGGGCCGCTTGCCGCCGGCAACTGGAGGTGAACGAGCCGCGATCGGTCCCTCCGGGGCGGCAGCGGCTGGCTGGCCGCACGGTCCGGGACCGCCAGGAAGCCAACGCGGCCGGTCAGCAGCACCGAGTCTTTCGCCAAGTAGTCGAGCAGCGGCTGGAATTCTCGCAGCACAATGAACTGCGACCGCGGCCCCAAGGCGACTTCGATGAGTCCCGCCGATTCCAAGTCCACGTCCAACAGGTCAGCCACGCTGCCGACAATGGTGTTCCACGGCGATTCGGTCGAGTGTCGCGCACGGTGCAGCAACTCCCGCACACCGATGCCCAACCCTTCCTGACGCAATTCGAGATCTTCGAGCACGGCCCGGCGCGCGGTTGCCGCACTGCGCGCCTCCCGCAACGTGGAGAGCTGCTGCTGCGAAGCCTGTTGGGCCGCGGCGACAGACTGATGCTGCTCGACAAGTCTGCGATGCTCGGCGTGTGCCAATTCGAGCGCCTGCCGCAGCGATTCGTACTCGCATTTCAACTGGTCTCGCTCGGATTCCAACCGTTGCTGCTGTTGCAGGACGTCTTCGCGTCGGCCGACCAGCCGCCACCGCGATTGCTCGAGCGCATCGTGCTGGGCTGCCCACGCCGCGACGGCCTGTTCGGCGGCGGTGGCGGATCTGGTCAGCTCCCACTTTCGGGCGCGGCAGCTTTCGGCGGCCTGGCGGTCGCGCTCGACCGCGGCGGCCGCGGACTGCAATTGCGCGTCTTGGGCGGTCAATCGGCGGCGTAGCTCGGCTTCTTCGGCCGCTGCGACGTCGAGTCGCGCCTGGCTGGCCGCCGACTCGGCCTCTGCTTCCTGCAGTCGGCGGCCGAGCAGCAGTTGCTGGTCCCGCAGCCGTACCCGCTCCGCGTCCTGCTCCTGCAGCCGCGCCATTTGAAATTGCAGGCTGGCTTCCTGCGTGGCGATCGCCTCGCGATGCTGGGCCACGCGGCGTTCGGTTTCCTTCAACTGCTGCTCCACGGCGGACAGCGCGCGATCGAACTGGGCCTCTTCCGCGTCCAGTTCCTGTTGAACCGTCGCCAGGTGCTGAAGCTGGTGGTCGACGTCGGCGAACCGCTGCTGCAACTGAGCCAGTTCGGCGTGGACGGCGCGGTAATCGTCGGCGGCCAGCCCCAGCCACCATCGCCGCAAGTCCTCGCTGATCTCGCGATACTTCACGGCCTTGGCGGCATGGCCGCGCGTCGCATTCAGTTGGGCTTCGACTTCATCGACGATATCCGACAGTCGTTGAAGATTCTGCGCCACGCGCTCCAGCTTGCGTTGCGCTTCCACGCGGCGGGCCTTGAAGCGGCTGATGCCCGCCGCCTCTTCGAACACGATCCGCCGGTTCGTCGGATTGGCCTGCAGGATCTGATCCACGCGGCCCTGCTCGATGATGCAATACGCCGCGTTGCCGGCGCCAGTGCCCAGCAGCAGATCGCGGATGTCCTTCAGCCGGGCGGGCGTTTTGTTGATGAGGTACTCGGCATCGCCGCCGCGGTACAGTCGCCGGCCAATCGTCACCTCGGTCGCATCGACCTTGAGAAACTTCTGCGAGTTGTCGATGGTGAGGAACGCTTCGGCCAGCGTGCACGGCTTCCGCGAGGCCGAGCCGTTAAAGATCACGTCGGTCATCTCCTGGCCGCGGAGGCTTTTGGGGCTTTGGTCGCCGAGGATCCACTTGAGGGCATCGACGACGTTGCTCTTCCCGCTGCCGTTGGGGCCGACGACCCCAGTCAGCCCTGGCGAGAACTCGAACCGAGTCCGGTCGGCGAAGCTCTTGAAGCCGTAGATTTCCAACGACTTGAGCATCGATCGGCCGTGAGGGGAAACGGGTGAGGATTTGCAGGCCGTTTAGCCGCGACCCGAAGGGGGCGCGCTCTGCATTCACGACCGCAGAACGCTCCCCTTCGGGTCGCGGCTAAACGATTCAGAACTATCGAATCGCCGAGTTCATTTCGACTTCTTGGCGCGGTTGAACGGGTTCCAGAACCAGCGCGGCTTGTCGTCAGATTCGGAGTCTTTACCGGATGCAGATTTGTCGGCCGGCACGCTGGCCATGCCACTGGTGTCGCTGGCCTCGTCGTCGTTCCTGGCCTGTGCCTCGGCGTTGGCGGCGGAGCTGTCGGCCTCGAATCGCGGAAACAGGTTTGGTGAAAGATGCTCTTTGCCGATCGTGGCCTTGCGCCCGGGCAATGCATTGGTCGCCGGCCGCACGTACACCCGCCCCGATTCCGGCAGCGCATCGGTCTCGAAGCGGCCGGGCAGGTTGTTCTGTTTGGACGTCTGCATCAACATCTGCACCACATCGGGGTAAGTCGCTCCCAGTTCATCGACGGCATGCAGCAGATCCGCCAGTTGGAGCGAGACTTCTTTCCGCTGATCGGGGCGGTTCGGCTCGAAGCGCGACACGACAGCGGTTTCGGCCCCCGTCTGGGCGGTGACGAGGATATGCGGCCCCACGGTGAGCGCCAGCGGGGGCGTGAGCTTCTGGTCGGCCCCGAACAGCACCACCTCCGGCCGCGTCCGCAGTGTGCAGTGCGCCATCGGTTCGCCCTGGGTGTCGAGCACGTGGAGCATCCACAGCCCGCGCTGCGATTTCGGTTTCCTCTCCGGGGAGTCGGGGTCGAGCGCCATCGGCTCGCCGAGAATGAACGGATCGTTGCGATCGAGCGTCCACAGCGCGCGGAAGGCGCCGTACCGCGTCTCTGCACTTGGCTCGCTCATGAGTGCCCGCAGCGCGAGGTGGGCATGGGCGTCGTCCAGCGTCGACAACGCTGCCAGGGCAAACACGCGGAAGGCCCGTTCGTCCCGCGCGGCCTCCGCCAGCACAGGGATCGCCGATGGCTCCTCCAGATAGGCCAGCGCCATCGCCGCATGGAAGCGGCATTCCAACAGCGGAGACTTCAAGCCCGTTTTCAGAATCGGGATCGCGTCCTTGCCGATCGCCTCCAGTTCCAGCGCCGCGCGATCGGCCTTTTCGGGGACGAGCAGATCCTCGTGCAACCGCTGCATGCGCAGCCGCTGATTCAGCGGCGTTTCGCGGAACGCGATATGCCGGATGACCTGCAAATACCGCGGGTAGTTGTCCTTGTAGCGCGGATGGATGTCCAGCACGAGCTTCTTGTCGGTGACCGCGTCGGCCATCGGCTTCTGCGAACCGTATTCGTCGAAGTGGTGGAACCGCCGGCCGATGGCATCGGCGATGCGCGTGGCATTGCGAACGCTGCGGTACTCGTTTTTCAGAAAGATGGCCAGCTCCCGCTTCTTGAGGATCGTCGCCCCGCCCAATACACGGCCCTTCCGCAGGTGGATGCTGTTCGACGACCGCGCGACGTCCCCTGTGGCCCCAGGGACCAGAATTGGACCGTGAGCTTTGGCGAATGCATGGCCCTCCAGGATGCGGGCGCCCCCGATCGCGTGCTCGCTGAGATACGTCTCCATCAGCCAGCCCCCTTCGAGGCTCTTGGCGTCGGCACTGTCGGGAATGACCACTTCCGCATCGAGCGTCTCGCCGGCCTTCATCATCGGCGGCAGGTAAGCCCGCACGATCACCAGCGCGGTGTCTGGAGACTGCAAGATCCCGTTGGGATTGCGGACACCGCGGCGCTTCATCTCGTCCAGTAACGCCGAGCGATGCACGGAAGGCGCGGGATTGCCGCCCGTCCCGCGCAGGTTAACCACCAGCCCCACTCCTTCGATCAGAATGGGGTTCATGCCGGCATAGTTCGTGTAGTCGCCGACCAATGGCGTATCGAGTTCGGTGCCGTAGCTCGTCTTTTCATCATCCTCGGACGGAGGGGGGCCGTCGGCTCTGAGATCGAGGAACCCCAGGCCGACGCACTCCACCACAAGGACGACAAACAACGCGCGAAAACGCAGTTGAGCCGGCATGGAGGCCTCCTTGCCTCGCAATGGATCGGACGGCACAAACCGACAGCCGTCCCGCGAATGGCGGGGCAACCGCGGCTGCAATGGTGCAATCTGGGATTGGAGAGACGCGAATCTCTATGCCATCGCAGGAAACGGGTCAAGTGAGGTTTGGGAAGTATGAAGTATCAGGTGTCAGGCAAGAAGGCACGCCGCGACCTTGTTCTGATTTCCCGATACCTGAGACGTGACGCACGACGCCTGGCGCCGCATCGACCGTTTTTTCGGCGGTGGTGGAACGATATACTGCGTTTCACGGCCCTTCCTCAATTGAGCTCGAGCGCTTTGCACGAGGATTGCCCAAACGCTTAACTCCGGCCCGCTCGACCATTCACTTTTGTTGCACTCCCCCGGGAATGTTCCTGATGACCGTGACCTCCAAGATCCTGATTGCCGACGACAATCTGCAGAATTGCGAGTTGCTGGAGGCCTACCTGTCCGAGAGCGGCGAGCCTTACGAGATCGCCATGGCCTTCGACGGACAACAGACCCTCGACAAGGTGGCGGAATTCCAGCCTGATTTGATCCTGCTCGACATCATGATGCCCAAGGTGAGCGGGTACGAGGTGTGTAAGCAACTGCGGCGAAACCCCGCGACGCGGAGCGTGCCCATCCTGGTGGTTACGGCGCTCAACGAAATGGGGGACATCGAAAAGGCCGTGCAGGCGGGCGCCGACGATTTCCTGACCAAGCCGGTGCACCGCGTGGAGTTGACCACCCGCGTGCGGTCGCTGCTGCGGGTTCGGCACCTCACCAACGAGCGCGACCGGCTGCTGGCGTACCTGGAAGAGGTCGAAGCTGCCGCCCGCCCCGGCGCGCCTTGATTGTTGTCTTCGTCCCCATTTCGCAGGCGGTCCAGCAGACCGCAGATTTTGTGGTCCGTTGGACCACGGCCTATCCAGATCGCCGCACCGATGTCCTCGACCTTCGTCGTCCCCGAAGTCCGCTTGAAACCCCGCAAGGCGCTGCCGTTTTTCAGCCGGCATCCGTGGGTCTATGCGGGAGCGATCGCCGATGTCTTCGGTGAGCCGGAACCTGGCGCCGAGGTCACACTGCAGTCCGCGGAGGGAAACTTCATCGCGCGCGGGCTGTACAACCCCCACAGCAAGGTCCGCGTGCGGCTGTATGCGTGGCAGGACGTGCCGCTGGATGACGACTTCTGGGCCGCGCGATTCGATGAAGCGCTCGATTTGCGCCGCCGGCTGTTCACGGACTTTTCGCCCAATACGGCCTGCCGACTGGTTTACAGCGAGGCCGACCGGCTGTCCGGGGTCATCGTGGATCGCTTCGGCGAATGGCTGATCGTGCAGTTCACCTCCCTGGCCATCGCCCAGCGCCGCGAGGTCGCGTTCGCATGGCTCCGCGACCGTTTACAGCCGCGCGGCATCTACCTGCGCACCGAGAAAGGCATCCGCAGCCTGGAGGGACTCGACCTTCACGACGGGCTGGTCTGGGGGGAACCGCCGCCGCGGCCGCTGTTCATCACCGAAAACGGCGTGCGCTACGGAGTCGATCTCACCGAAGGACAGAAAACAGGCTTCTACCTCGATCAGCGCGAGAACCGGGCGGCGCTCGCCCGCCTTTGCCACGGGCAACGCGTCCTTGATGTCTTTTGCTACTCCGGGGGCTTTGCGTTGAACTGCCTCGTGAACGGGGGTGCTACGGAAGTGGTGGCCGTTGACGGCTCCGAGGCCGCCATTCGGCTGGCTCAGCACAACGCGGAGTTAAACGGCGTCGCCGAGCGGCTGCGGCTGATGCGGGAGGACGGCTTCCGCGCCCTCGAGCAGCTCGCGGCGGCGGGCGAGCGGTTCTCGGTGATCGTGCTCGATCCGCCGAAGCTGGCGCGGCATCGCGAAGGACTCGAAGCGGCGCTGCGCGGCTACTTCAGCCTCAACCGCCTGGCGATCGATCTCCTCGAACCGGGCGGGCTGTTGATGACTTGCAGTTGCTCGGGCATCGTCTCGCACGAGTTGTTCGTCGACACGCTGGCCCGCGTCGGGCTCGACGCCAACCGGCACATCCAGATCCTCGAAGCCCGCGGCCCTGGACCCGACCACCCCGCGTCGATCCACTGCCTGGAGACCGATTACCTGAAGTGCTATCTCTGTCGGGTCGTCTAGATTTTCGATGTGCGAGTGAGTTGTCTGAATCGCTTGCGGCTCCGCGATGCGAGTCTTGCCGTGTCCCGCCCCCATCGCCACCGCCGTGAGCAAGAAGACGAATCGCCGTCGTCAGGGTTGCGAGTCCGTCCGCAGGAGCAGTTGCTCATCGACGCTGCGGCGGAGTTGCCCGCGGGGCGGTTGCTGTGCAATACGTCTGGGAGAGGTCAGTTTGCGCGCGCCTATGCGGAGGCCCATCCGTCTGGTCACGCGACATGCTGGTTCCTCGACCTTTATCAGCGCGACCAGGCAGAACGGGAGAGCCGAGGGCTGAGGACTGAGGGCTTAGGGACAGAGAGAGAAACCGAGTTTTCGTATGTCCGTCCGTCCGCCCTTAGCCCTCAGCGTTTCGCCGTCACTTACGTCTGTACTGCCGATCCGCCGGGCGAGAACTACGATGTCGTCGCGTGGTCGTGTTCCGAACGCGGCGATGGCGAGCTGACGCGCGACCTGCTGCAGGCCGGCCATCAACGGCTGCGGATTGACGGCCGCTTCGTCGCATCGATCGACAACCCGTCGGACCAATGGCTGCACGAGGAGCTGCAGAAGCTGTTTCCAAAGGTGACGCGGCGACCGCTGGAAACGGGCGTGCTGTATCTCGCGACAAAAACCGCGCGGCTGCCAAAGGTAAAATCGTTCGACGCCGAGTTTGCGTTTCGCGACCAGGGCCGGCTGATCTTCGCCTGCTCGCGGCCGGGCGTTTTCAGCCACCGCCACATCGACCCCGGTGCCCGAGCGCTCATCAACACGATGTGCATCGAGCGGCGCCAGCGAGTGCTCGACCTGGGTTGCGGGGCTGGGGTGGTTGGGCTTGCCGCGCTTTGCCGGGCGGATGATGTGCGGGTGCTGGCGGTCGATTCCAATCCGCGGGCACTGCAATGCGCCGAGCGCGGGGCGAAACGCAACGAGTTGGCGGGACTGGAGACCAGTCTGGATGCGACCGGCGAATCGGTCCCTCCCAACGCATTCGACGTCGTCTGTGCGAATCCGCCCTACTATTCACATTACAAGATTGCCGAGCTGTTTCTGCAGATCGCCCACCGGTCGCTGAAGCTCCGGGGAACGGTGTATGTGGTCACCAAGACGCCCGACTGGTTCGCCGAACACATGCCCGCGTATTTCAGCCACGTCGAGCCTCAGCCGGTGAAGAGCTACTGGGTGGTGACTGGCCATAAAAGGGCGGTCTGATGGTCGAACACGCCACCAGCCGGCCTGAAGCCTGGTCGCGACGCGATTCCTGGCTGGTGTTGGGGCTGCTGCTGTTGACGGCGGTCCCATTCGCCCAGGTGGCGTGGTTCGATTTCGTCGATATCGACGATCCCGTGTACGTCACCGAGTCGCAACTCGTACTACGCGGACTCGATCCGCTGGCACTGTGGGACGCGTTGGGGTTTGAGGCATACAACTGGCATCCGCTGGTGTGGTGGAGCCTGATGCTCGACTACCAGTTGTTCGGTCTGCGGCCGGCCGGGTTCCACCTGGTGAATCTCGCCTGGCACCTGGCGAGCGCGGCGATGCTGTTTGCCGCGCTGCGGGCGCTCACCGGCGACCGCTGGCGCAGCGCCGCGGTTGCCGCGGTGTTCGGCGTGCATCCCCTGCACGTGGAATCGGTGGCGTGGGTCACCGAACGCAAAGATGTGTTGAGCGGTTTCTTCTGGATGCTGGGATTGTGGGCGTATGCCCACTGGGCACGCCGCGGGCGTCTCGGCTGGCTGGTCACTCTCGCGCTCGTGCTCGGCCTGATGTCCAAGCAGACCGTGGTGACGTTGCCGTGCGTCTTCCTGCTGTTGGACGCCTGGCCGTTGGGTCGATTCCACGACGGGCGGCTGGGGCGCCGTATCTGGTCGCGGGGCGTGCGGTTGATCGTCGAGAAGCTGCCGTGGTTTGCCATTGTTGCCGTTGCCTGCTGGCTGACGCTGCAGGCCCAGCACCTGGCACGAGCCGGCTGGATCGATTGGCCGCTGAATTTGAGGGTGTCGAACGCCGCGCTGAGCTACGTGCGTTATCTCGTTAAGGCGTTCTGGCCCGTGGGGCTAAACGTGCAGTACTCGTTCAACGCGCCCGAATCGATCTGGCCGGTCGTCGGTGCGGTGGCGGGACTGACGGCACTGACGGTGGCGGCACTTACGGTATCGCGACGATGTCCCCCGGTGCTTGTCGGGTGGCTGTGGTATTTGGGGACGCTCGTGCCGGTAATCGGCGTGATCCAGGTCGGCAAGCAATCGATGGCCGACCGCTACATGTATCTGCCGCTGATCGGCCTGGCGATCGCAGTGGCTTGGGCGATTCCCGATCCGCGCTCGCGTCGCGGGATAGTCGGCTACGGCGTTATCGGCGGCATGGTGTGCCTGGCGATGGTCTGGCGAACAGCGCAGCAAACCGCGGTGTGGTACAACACGGTGGCGCTGTTCCAGCATGTGCTGAGCGTCGATCCCACCAATGAAGAGGCGCTCATGGTGCTGGGCAGCATGGCGCTCAACGAGGGACGCGTCGATGAGGCGCTGACGCTGTTGCATCGCGGTGTGGAATGGGACCGCAAGCGCTGGGCCGGCCGGTGGACTTACGCCGGAAGCGAGTCGCGCAACGGGTTCGCACAATTGAATCGCCGCTGGGCGGACGTCTACGTCACCCTGGGCGCGGCGAACATGAAGCGCGGGCGGTTCGACGAGGGACTGGCAAACTTCCGGGAAGCCCTGTCGCTCAACGACCAGCACGCGGAGGCGCGATTGGCCTTGGCGCGAGCGCTGCTGGACCGTGGAGACGCGCACGGTGCGCTGCACGAAGTCGATGAACTGCTGGAACGCCAGCCGTTGAATCAGCGGGCCGCCGCGGTACGCAACGTGATCCTCGAGCGAATGAACTCGCTCCCGCCCGGCGACGGGGGGAGCGGTTCTCCGCGATAATGTCCATGTTCGCTACGGAGTCACGTTGGCGGGCGAGCTGGCTTCCGCCGGTTTCTCCGTGGAAGACGCGGGTTTCTCGGCGGCTTCAGGTTTCTCTGAGGCATCGGACGGGGTCGGCTGCGACTCGGCGGAACGCGGCCGGCCATCGGCCCCACTGCCTCCGGCCGCCGCACGCTCTTCACGACGTCGACGGGCCGCGGCGGCTTCGTCTTCATCAATGAAGCCATCTTTGTTTTCGTCGATCCGGTCGAAAAACTGCTTCATCCGCTCCGGAGCTTCCTCGAGGCTCACCTTGCCGTCACCGTCGGCGTCGCTGGCCATAATGTCCGGCCGCGGTCCACCCCCGCCCCCACCGGCTGCGGGATTACCACCCGGACCGCCACCGGGACCGACATGGGCGCCGGGGCCGCTCATGCCACCGCCCATGCCACCGCCCATTCGGCCTCCCATTCCTGCCATGGGCGACTCGGCTTCCTGGGTCTCGGCGGGCGACGCATCGTAAGTGGGCAGAGGCGGAGGATCAGCGGTGACGAGTTCCAGCACCGCCGGGGGCGTATCGCTGCTGTCGTAGGGCATGCGGATCTGATACGTGTCGGTGAGTCCGCGCCACGAATACACCACGAGACCCCATTTCCCATCGCGCTTTTCCGTGCGCGACGGCCAGCCCACCACGAGCTGTGGCAGCTCGCTGATGGCCACCGACTTGCCGTCGGTCTCGTCGTTCGCCAGCCGAGCCTGCAGTCTCTGCAGCGTCCAACTGTAACCGAAGCGCGCGTGCGCCTGCACCGCGGCTAGCAGAATCAGCAGCATGATGCCGCCCCGCACGATGAACTTCTCCACACGCGACCGCGATTTGGCGGCAGGAGGCGAGGCAGCAGACGGCGGATTGGGTTGCGTGCTCATGAATGGCTCCAATCACGTAGAGAAAGAAGAAAAATGACGCTGGCGACAGCGATCGCCGCCGGCGAGTGACACGCGAGCTTGTGGGACGCAGAACGCGAGAAGAGGACGGCGGCCGGAGAAGCAGCGACCGGCCGGCAAGCGACGGAACCGTCGTATCATCCCGTCGGAACCGGCATTCCGCCAGCCCAACTGGGGGAAAAACTCGCCGGAATCGCGAAACTGGCGGAAGGCTCAACCTTCAACTGACACGACTGGCGTCGTGTTGGCAGGGCGATTCCGTAATCGAGGATGAGCAAGCTATAGGGTGATGCCGAGTCCGCGCGGCTCACCGTAAGTGCTTGCCAGAGGGTGCGCCTCGAAGCACATTTAACAGCTGAATTGCCCTGGTTGTGTTGGAAGCAACGCTTGATCGCCCTCTGGGAACTCGTTACTCTCACCGTTCCTCAAACCCGTGGGGCAACACGGCATCATATTCCGGAATGTGGGAGCGTTGCGGTAATGGGCGTCAAGAAGACTGGCAAAGGTCGGCGGAAGATCGGACGCAAGAAGCGAAAGATGCGGTCACGAATCCGGCATCGCAAGGCATAGTACGTCGCCGTTTCGTCGCGTCCGATCAGACCGCGGGATCGTTGCCCCGTAGCTTCCACCGCGCGCGTGAGACCAATTGAGAAGCCCGGCATCTGCGCAGATGCCGGGCTTCTTTTTCTTTTGCTTGACAACCCTCATAACATCAAGCAAAGCTAATCGGTGGGACGCGCCGCGTTTTTCCCGCCAAAATCGTTGCCTGCCACATTCCTGCCCAAGAGACCCAGGGATGCGGGGTACCCAGTCCGCTGGGTCACCCTGGGCATCCTTCATTCTGCCAAGGACGCAAGATGTTTCGTGCTCTGCTCCCCGTGGGACTGCTCGTTGCCGGTTTGTCTCCTGCCCTGTCGTCCGCGCAAGACATCGACGCCAAAATCGCGGCGCTGCAAAAGGCCGTCGATGAAGCGGCTGCCCGCGAAAAGGCGGGCGAGCCAGCCGTCCAGGCCGCTCGCGCCAAGGCGAAGGAGCTTGCCGATGCGGTGATGAAGACAAAGACCGAGCTGTCGAAAGCGGAAACCGGGCACGCCGACCTCATTAACAAGGCTGGGCAGGCGCAAGAGGCCTACAAGAAAGCGGATGACGAACGCAAGGCGGCCCTCGAGGCCTATCTCGCGGCGAAGAAAGCCGCCGGCGATGCCCAAGGCAAGGAAAACGCGCCGGCCGCGCGCGACGCCTTTCTGAAGGCCGCCGACGCACTCGGTCAGAAAGTGCAAGCCGCAACAGCGGCATCACAAACCGCGGCACAGGCCGTTGAAGCGGCCCATGCAGCCCAACGCATCCTCGCAGGACATCCTGCCGCAATCGCCGCCGCCGAGGCCGCTGTTGCCGCGTTCCAACCCGAACTCCAGAAGGCGGAAGAAGCGTTCGCCGCGTTGACCAAGGACTCGCTCTCGCGGCAAATCAAGCTGGAGACCGCGCTCGTCGAAGCGGGGCGGCTGGTCTCGTTCGCAAAGCAAGTTGCGCCCATCTTTGCCCAGCGCTGCGTGGCCTGTCACAACGCCCGCACGGCAAAAGGCCGGCTCAATCTCGAAACCTACGCCAACCTGTTGAAGGGGGGCGAATCGGGTGCGGCGTTCGTCGCGAACAAGTCAGCGGACTCAAACCTGCAGATCCAGATCGAAACGGGCGAAATGCCCAAAGATGCCGATCCCCTTACCGCCGAGCAGATCGCGATCATCAAGAAGTGGATCGACACCGGTGCAAAGCTCGACGCCGGCGTGTCGGCCACGGCCCAATTGATCACGATCATTCCCAAGCCCACGCAGCCCAACCCGCCGGAAAGCTACCGCGTCCCCGTACCGGTGATGGCGGTGGCGCTCAGCCCGGATGGTAACACAGTGGCCACATCGGGCTATCGCGAAGTGGTGCTGTGGAACGCCGCCGATGGTGCGCTGATTCGCCGCATCACCAACCTGGCCGAGCGCCCGCACGACATCGAATTCGCACCCAACGGACAGCAGATCGCGGTGGCCGCGGGCACGCCCGGCCAGCTCGGCGAGGTGAAGCTGTTCAACGTCGCCGATGGTGCGCTCGTCGCGGATTTCTTTACGACCGACGACGAAGTCTTCAGCGTGGCGTTCAACGCCGACGGCAGCCGCCTGGCCGCCAGCTGTGCTGACCGCAGCGTACGGGTGTTTGATGTGGCGTCGCGAAAGCAGCAACTGCTCATTGAAGACCATGCCGATTGGGTGATGGACGTGGCGTGGTCGCCGAACGGCAGCCAACTGGCAACAGCCAGCCGCGACAAAACCGCGAAGGTGTTCGACGCAAATTCCGGCGAGGCCGTGGCGACGTTCAACGGGCACGGGCAACCGGTGTTCGGCGTGGGCTTCCTGCCCGACGGCAAGCAGGTGGTCTCCGGCGGCCGCGACAACCGCCTCCGCGTGTGGACCGTCGCCGACGCCAAGCAGGCCCGCGAAATTGGCGGCTTCGGCGGCGAGGTGTTCCGCCTGGTGGTGCTGCCCGACGGCCAGGCGCTGGCAACCTCGGCCGACAAGCAGATCCGCCAGTTTACGCTCGGCGACGGCAAGCAGGTCCGCACGCTGGCCGGCCACAACGAATGGGTCTACAGCGTCGCCGTGCATCCGGCGTCGAAGCGCGTCGTCAGCGGCAGCCACGACGGCGAAGTCCGCGTGTGGAACTTCGACGACGGCAAAAGCGTGCTGAACTTCATCGCCGCGCCGGGATACAAGCCGCAGGTGGCTGCGGCGCAGTGATACAATAAATTGTGCGCATCCCGGAAGGGAGTGTATCGGATGCTCTATCGAATTCCGCTTGTATTTTCGCCGCAGCCCGAAGGGGGCTACACAGTGACTTCGCCGGTGCTTCCCGAGTTAGTGACGGAAGGCGATACTCTGGAAGAAGCCCGTGTGAATGTGCGCGATGCCCTCGAAGCCGTGGTGGAGCTTTACGCCGAACAAGGACGTGCATTACCCAGCGGCATTAGACTTTCGGGAAACGAAGTCTTCTGTTCCGACGCGCTGGTAGAATGCGCATGAGATATCGCGAAGCGGCCCGGAAGCTGTTGATGCTGGGTTGCGTGGAAGTCCCTCGCAGAGGCAGGGGATCGCATCGCAAATGGCATAACCCCACGACAAACATGTCGACCGTGCTGCCGGACTGGGGTGGCAAGGATCTCAAGCTCGGTACCATCAGGAGCGCCGTCTCCCAATTGGGGCTGGAGTGGGATGCGTTTGAGAACGCCTGACGGCGAAGTCCGCGTGTGGAACATCGACGACGGCAAAAGCGTGCTGAACTTCATCGCCGCGCCGGGATACAAGCCGCAGGTGGCTGCGGCGCAGTAATCGCGCAGTTCATTTTACGCCGACGTGTTCCACAATCTGCCCGGTGAACCGACTTCCATCGAATCCGCCGGTGGGGATCCC
>Ga0073934_10008335_pt1 | contig 13880 bp, 11 predicted proteins | sample LarsenN4metaG_FD_76834 | JGI IMG/M metagenome (GOLD analysis project Ga0073934, IMG submission 76834) | Hot spring sediment bacterial and archeal communities from British Columbia, Canada, to study Microbial Dark Matter (Phase II) - Larsen... ...
GGCTATGACGAAATCGTGCTCCTGCGCGACATTCCCTTCCACTCGCATTGCGAACACCACATGGCGCCGATCCTCGGCAAGGCGCATGTCGCGTATCTGCCGAAAGACCGCGTCGTCGGCATCTCAAAGCTCGCGCGCGTCGTGCACGCTTTCGCCAAGCGATTGCAGGTTCAAGAAAGGCTGACCGCCGAGATCGCCGATTGCATTCAGCGCGTCCTCGATCCGATCGGCGTCGCGGTCGTCATCGAGGCGACGCACGCCTGCATGACCTGCCGCGGCGTCGAAACGCCGGGCGTGATCATGACGACCAGCCGCATGATGGGCGTCTTCCGCGACGATTCCCGCTCGCGGGAAGAAGTCTTGAAGCTGATGGGGTATAGGTAAAGGGGGAGCGGGGCATGGGGTATGGCGAATGGGAAGGTGATGCGGATTTCGAACCGACGGGGTTTGCTGAACGCGAAACGCCAACGGCGATAATCGATTATCGCGACCTCGAGGGATGGATGCTCTGCATGGCGCTGGCGGCCGCAACCGATGCCGCATCGTCGAAATTTCGGCGATTATATACTTGACGGAACACGCCTGACCGCCTACCTTGGTTTCAACAAGGAAGCGCGACATGGCCCCCAAGCTCAATTCCCCGATCTTCAAAGACGAGATCAAAGCCCGCGAGCATCTTGAAGCGCTTCGCTGGCCGGACGGCGCTTACTGCCCGCGTTGCGGCCAGACGGAGACGGTCAAGAAGCTCGGCGCCGCTGCGGCGGCGCTTGGGCAATACAACTGCCGCGACTGCCGCAAGAAGTTCACCGTCACGGTCGGCACCGTTTTCGAGCGCTCGCATATCCCGCTCACAACGTGGCTTCTCGCTTTCCACCTCATGACCGCTTCCAAGAAGGGCATGTCGGCGCGTCAACTGCACCGTATGCTCGGGGTCACCTACAAAACCGCGTGGTTCATGGCGCACCGGGTCCGCGAAGCCATGAAGCCCGGAACCGATGACGCCAAGGGCGGTCTTGGCGGCGCTGGCAAGGCCGTTGAAGCCGACGAAACCTTCGTCGGCGGCAAGGCCAAGAACCGCGCCTTCCGCGCTCCCGCCAAGAAGGAAGCCGTCCTCTCGCTCGTCGAGCGCGAAGGCCGCGTCCGCTCCTTCCATGTCGCAGACGTCACCGCCAAGACGCTGAAGCCGATCCTCTATTCGCAGATCGACCGCGCGTCGGCGCTCATGACCGATGAAGCGCTTGTCTATGAGAACCTTGGCAAGCAGTTCACCCTTCACGGCACGGTCAACCATTCCGCCGACGAATACGCCCGCCTTGGCGGTTACTTCCACACGAACACGGTCGAAAACTACTTCTCGATCCTGAAGCGCGGGATCGTCGGCACGTATCACCACGTCTCGGAAGCGCATTTGAAGCGCTATTTGGCCGAGTTCGATTTCCGCCATAACGAGCGCTCGGCCCTCGGCGTCTCCGATACGGAACGCGCCGAGAAGGCCATCAAGGGCGCGTCCGGCAAGCGCCTCACCTATCGGCGGACTGGTGAAGCCGCGCTCGCCTAAGCAGAAGGCGAGGCGCTTTTGTCGGTGGAAAACGCGCAAGGAGCGCGGATCGACTCCATAGAGAATCGACCCCACACTAAACCTAGCCCCAGCCGCGTCAGGGACCGGGGTTAGGCTATAGCGAGCCTAGTAGTCTCCGCGCTTAACGGAGGCGAAGGCAGAGAAAGAGCCGCGGGTCCGGCTTGGCGGTGCCAAGCCGGGGTGTCCGGGTTACCTGCCGAATATTGGCCGGGGCTATTGGCCATATGCCCCGACCGACCGCGTGGCAGCGCGGTATACAAATCCCGCCCATTTTTGGTCGGGTGCACCCGACTTAATTCATGGAAGTCGCCATGATTAAGTTGGATTTGAGGTTGCGCGTGAAAGTCTCAGTCAGATTGATCGCGCTTCTTCTTGCCTTGCTCGCTCTTTGAGCGAGAGGCGGGGGCAGGCTTCTGCTTGCCTACGCTTTTCTTTCCCAGCGGCTTGTGCGGCGTCGGAGGCATCGCCAGCGCGCGCTTCAAAGCCTCGTCTCGTTTCTTTTCGTCAGAGGTTGGCATGGCCGAACATCCCTACATCGTTCCAGCATTTGCAAACGAAATTAATCGGGGTTGGCTCATTGGACAAATGCTAATTGGATACGGCGAAATTGAGTTTGAACTCGCTATGGTCATCCAAGCGGCTTATGACCGCGATGGTCTAATGGCACTGAGAAGCATGTTTCGCGTGCGTAGTGAGTCAGCGCGTATAGATGTGGCGGATGCCATCCTCCAACATCGCATGCCTGAACTTGGTTTAAGCGCAGAATACGAAACTACACTTGATGCTATCCAATTTTGCAAGCAGGTCAGGAACACGTACTCACATTCCCACTGGTCCTTAGACGGCGACGAACTGCGGTTCTACAATTACGAAGAGACCGCCAAGCTTCGCGAGCCAAAAATAAGCATTGAATTCAAGTACGTAGATACGTCCCTGCTGATTAGGCAACTCGCGTATTTCAATTACACTCGATACTGCCTCCTTCACCTCCAATGGCGCTTAGGAGACTCTTCAGGCAAGAAAAATGCGGCTCAACAGCCATGGCCGAAACCAATGCAAAAACCGAAGCTTTATAATCGTAAAAAGAGACACGAGTTTCCGACGCCGACAGAAGAAAGTTAAATCCCTCTCCCATCGCAGCCTCAAAGATTGCGTTTTCGGCGCCGACTTGTCCCGCGCTGTATGCCTGATCCGTTTTGTTCATTCAAGTATATAATTGCCGAAATTTCCGCAGGACGAGCGTTTCGGTCCGACCTCTCAATTGCGTCGCGCGACCGCCTCGATACCGGCTCATATGGCGGAGGCTTATGGTCGAGAAACCGCAGGGGCGCGCATCGAGTTGCTGCGGATCGCTCAAGGATCGGCCAAGGAGGTCGAAACGCGAAATGAGCTTTCGTCGCAACCCGGTTTCCTTTAATCCGAGGCGCATGACGACCTGGCGGCGCGGGTCACTCGCATTTCCAAAATGCTTTGGGCGTTGATCCGCGCCATGGAGCGCAAGAATAGGCGCTGACCCTTTCCATTCCCCGTTCCCCATTCCCCGGAGAAGCTGCAATGCCTTACCAAACACTCCTCCTTGAAACCGACGGCGCGGTCGGAATCGTCACGCTCAATCGGCCGGAGGCGCTGAACGCCTTCTCCGACGCGCTGATGGACGAACTGACCGATGCGCTGAAGAAGCTCGAGGCCGACGACGACATCGGCTGCATCGTCATCACCGGATCGGAGAAGGCGTTCGCCGCCGGCGCCGACATCAAGGAGATGGCGACGAAGACTTACATGGAAGCCTATAACGAGAACTTCATCACCAGGAACTGGGAAGAAACGACGCGCTGCCGCAAGCCCGTGATCGCCGCGGTCGCCGGCTACGCGCTCGGCGGCGGCTGCGAGCTTGCGATGATGGCCGACTTCATTATCGCCGCCGACAACGCCAAATTCGGCCAGCCGGAAATCACGATCGGCGCCATTCCGGGCGCCGGCGGCACGCAGCGTCTCGCGCGGTTCATCGGCAAGGCGAAGGCGATGGACATGTGCCTTACGGGCCGCATGATGGACGCCGCCGAGGCCGAGCGCGCAGGGCTTGTCAGTCGCATCGTCCCGAAGGGCGAACTGCGCGCCGAGGCGATCAAGGCCGCCAAGCAGATCGCGGCGTATTCGCGTCCGATCGCCATGCTGATGAAGGAAGCGGTCAATCGAGCCTTCGAAACGCCGCTCAGCGAAGGCATGCGCTTTGAGCGGCGCCTTTTCCATTCGATCTTCGGCACGGAAGATCAGCGGGAAGGCATGGCCGCCTTCGTTGAAAAGCGAAAGCCGGCGTTCAAGAATCGTTAAGGCTCAGAATGGCGAATGGCGGCCGGCGGCGGCCGCCGGTCGCACGCCGTTCCATATCGCTGGTTAACGCCGAATTAGCGCTTCCTCTCTAGCGTCGACCGCGAGAGGGTCGATGCGCACGCTCAACAGATCCGAGAAGGCGTCAAGCGCGCTGATGGCCGACTTCGCCTCCGGCATGGCCGAGGCGATGGCCGTCCGCCGCGCGGCGCTGCAGGCGAAAGCGGCGCGTGCCGAAGCTGAAGCGTCGATCAAGGCGCGGGCCGAGTTTCTCGCCAACATGAACCACGAGCTTCGAACGCCCCTCAACGCCATCATCGGCTTCGGGACGATGCTGAAGGAGGGCGAAAGCTACAAGCTGACGCCGGAGCAGCGCGACGCCTACGCCGACTATATTCTTCAGTCTGCTGATCTTCTTCTCAATCACATCGACACGCTGCTCGAGGCGGCGGCGCTCGACGGCGGCGAGCTGGCGCTCGACCCGGCGCCGATCGACATGAGGCAGGCGCTTGAGGAAGCGGTGAAGCGCGCGAAGATCGCCGCCGACGCCGCGAAAACGACTCTCGAGATCAAGTCCGACGGCAAGAAGGCCGACGCCTGGGGCGATCCCGTGCGCATCAGCCAGGCGGTCGATCACGTCGTCAGGACTGCGATCAAGTTCTCGCCCGAAGGCGCGCGGATCCTTCTTCGAGCCTCCGCCGGCGAGGACGGCTGGGCCGAGATCGCCGTGCGCGACCGCGGCCCCGGCATGACGGCCGAGGAGATCGACAAGGCGCTGACCGCATTCCGCGAAACGCATCGCGGCCTTGACCGCTCCTTCGCCGGCCCCGGCGTCGGCCTCGCCATCGCGAAGACCTTCGTCGAACTGCAGGGCGGACGGTTTTCGATCAAATCGAAGATCGGCGAGGGGACCCTCGTTCGCATTTCACTGCCGCCGCCGAAGCCGGCGGCGATGCCGGCCGAGATGAAGCTCGCCGGCTAACGAAGGATCTGGAGAGACCATGAGCCAAGCCGCCGCCGCCGAAACCGTCACCGCCGCCGACAAGCTGAAGGCCGCCGCGCAGCGCCGCAAGCAGCGCCTCGGCGAAGTCGTCTCCGTCAACGGCAGCCATGCGCTCGTCATGCTCGACGAGGATCGTCCGGACCTTGACCGCGTCCACCGCCCGCAGCTCGGCGCGATCCTCTCGATCGACACGGGAGCTTGCATCGTCCTCGGCCTTGTTTCGGCGATGAGCGTGCCGGCGCCCTCGCTTGACTCGGCCGGCAAGGACCTTCGCATCATCGAGCTTGAACTGATCGGCGAATTCACCAAGCCGACGCAGAAGACGCCGGCGCGCTTCCGGCGCGGCGTCTCGACCTACCCGACCCTGCATGACGAAGTGCAGCTCGCCGCGCGCGAGGAGCTTGCAGCGCTGTTCGCCGCGAACGGCTCGGCCTCGATCCGCATCGGCGTCGTCAAGCAGGACGTCGCCATTCCGGCGACCGTGTCCGTCAACGAGCTTTTCTCGCGCCATTGCGCGATCCTCGGCACGACGGGCGCCGGCAAGTCCTGCGCCATCACCTTGATGCTGTCGGCGGTCTTGCAGCGCTATCGCAACGGCCACGTCGTCATCCTCGATCCGCACAACGAATATTCGCACTGCTTCGGACAGGACGCGGTCGTCTTCGACACGTCGAGCCTCACCTTGCCGTTCTGGATGCTGACCTTCGAGGAGCTTGTCGAAATCCTCTATCCGGGGCGCGTCAATTGCGCCGAAGAGATCGAGATCCTCGCCGACATTATCCCGCAGGCCAAGCGCATGAATATCGGGGCCGCGGCGTCCGGCGCGAAACTGATGGCGGATCGCCGCGACGCGGCGACGATCACCGTCGACACGCCGATCCCCTATCGCATCTCCGAGCTCTTGACGCTTATCGACAAGACGCTCGGCAGCCTTGAAAACGCCCGCGCGACCGGCCCTTACAAGCGGCTTCGCGCGCGCCTGCACGGGATCGGCCAGGACGCGCGCTACGGCTTCATGTTCGGCAGTCTCACCGTTCAGGACACGATGTCCGAATTCTTGAGCCAGCTCTTCCGGATTCCGGTCGAAGGTTCGCCGGTTTCGATCATCGAGCTTGGCGGCCTTCCCGTCGAGGTCGCGCAAGTGATCGTCTCCGTCGTCGCGCGGCTCGCCTTCGAGTTCGGGCTTTGGAGCCACGGCGCCGCGCCGATCGCGCTCGTCGTCGAGGACGCGCACCGCTACGCGCCGGCGAAGGAGAATGTCGGCTTCGCGCCGACCAGGAAGGCGCTGGTGAGGATCGCCAAGGAAGGCCGCAAGGTCGGCGTCTCCCTATGGGTCGCCTCGCAGCGCCCGACCGAACTCGACGGAACGATCCTTTCCCAGTGCAACACGATCTTCGCCATGCGGCTTGCGAACCAGGCGGATCAGGAAGCGCTGCGCGCCGCCGTGCCGGACGCCTCGACGAGCCTCCTTTCCTGCCTTCCCTCGCTCGGCCTCGGCGAGGCGATCGCGGTCGGCGAAGGCGTGCCCTTGCCGACCCGCATCCGCTTTGACGCGCTGCCGCGCGAGGCCGTGCCGCGAAGCCTCACCGCGAGCTTCACCGACGGGTGGTCGGTCGACGTCGACGACAAGAACTTCATCGCGCGCATCGTCGAGCAATGGCGCGCGCAAAAGCTCCTGTTGCCCGATGTCTAGGCGCCGGCCGGCGCCGCGCGTCAGAACATCTTTAAAGAGGGTTAGCGCCGATTTACAGCATTTAAACGGATTGTGCGCACAGTGCGCCATGACCGTCGTGAGTTCGCCGCTCATGCTCGCGCGCTACTTCAGATGCCGAAGCGCCAACATCGCGGTCGCTTTCGCGCTGATCGCGCCTTTGCTGCTCGCCTTCGCCGGCGCGGGGATCGACTATGCGCGATACGGCGTCGCCTTGGCGGCGATTCAGGAAATCGCCGACGCCGCGGCGATCAGCGGCGCGCGGCAGTGGCTCATCAACCGGGACAACGTGCAGCTCCCGAAGGCGATCGCCCAAAAGACCGCCGAAAGCGGCCTTCAGTTCGGGGGCCGTCTCGACGGCGCGGAACTCAACGTCGTCGCGAATGCGGCCGAGGCGACCGTCGGCGTGAGCATCGCCTATTCAATGCGCCCGTCGTTTCTTGTCGCGCTGTTCAAGAACCCGATCGCCATCAATGTCGAGGCGGTCGCGCAAGTGAGCGGCGGGGCCAATGTCTGCATGATCGCGCTCGACAAGACGGCGACAAGCGCCATCCTGCTGGACGGGGGCGCTGCGATGTCCGGAGGCGACTGCGCCGTCTACTCGAACTCAAAGAGCGAAAAAGGAATCTCCGTGTTCGATAACGCTCGGCTTGTCGCCTCGCTGACCTGTTCGGCCGGCGGCTATCAGGGCCCCGCGTCAAATTACGAGCCGGCGCCGCTGACCGACTGTCCGGAGCGCGATAATCCGCTTTCCAACAGGGCCGCGCCAAGCTTTACGGGCTGCGATCATACGGATTTTTCCTTATCGAGCGGCGCGCACACGCTTCAGCCCGGCGTCTATTGCGGCGGGCTTAGCGTGGTCGGCGACGCGGCGGCGACATTCACGCCGGGCGTCTACGTGATCTCGGACGGCGAGCTGATGATTTCGAATGAAGCGACGGCGGCAGGCGCCGGCGTCGCGTTCTTATTCACCGGCCTCGGGGCGAAAATGACGATCGACGGCAACGCCGACATCAATTTTACGGCTCCGTCGACGGGCCTCCTCGCGGGGCTCTTGATCTTCGAGGATCCAAATGGCGACGGCAATCGGGTGTTCAAGATCACGAGTCCGAACGCCAAGCGCCTTGTCGGCACGATCTATCTGCCGCAGGGACGGTTCGTCGCCGAATCGGGCGTCGGCATCGCCGAGGACTCCGAATACACGGCGATCGTTGCCCGCCGGATCGAACTCAACAAGGGCGTCAAGCTGGTCCTTAACGCCGACTATAATCTCACAACGGTTCCAGTTCCCGAGGGACTTGCCGGCGGCCAGATCACGCTTCGCCAGTGACGCCTCGCGATCCGTCGGGCTTTAATCTCGGGCGGGGATCGCCTACATGCGTCGCGGTGCAAGATCGCCGATGATGACCAATCCGCCGCTCATTGTCATTTCGGTTCTGGTTCTCGCGCTTTCGGTCCTGTCACTGACGCGCGGGCCCGCGCCGAGTTCGCCGGACGCGCCGCGCGTCACGTTTTTCCGGGAATTGCTCCCCTTGGGGCCGGAACGCTTTCCGCCTTTGCCGCCGGCGCCGGACGCGCGTCACGGTGCGAACGCTTGGCTCGCGATCAACGAGCGCGGCCTTGACGTGATCCGCAAGAGCGAGGGGCTGCGCCTTCAATCCTATTACCTCGCCGGGCAATGGCTCATCGGCTACGGCCATGCCGGCGGCGCGCGCCAAGGAATGACGATCACCGCCGACGAAGCGGACGATCTTCTCATTGAAGACGTCAAGAATGCGGAGGACGCAGTGCGCCGCCTCGTCGCCGTGCCGATCAACGAAAATGAATTCTCAGCGCTTGTTTCGCTCGCCTACAATATGGGGCCGGGCGGGTTTGCCGGGACTGAAGTCCTGAGGCGCCTCAACGCCGGCGACCGTCAGGGCGCCGCCGACGCCTTTCGGCACATCATCGCGGCGGACATTAATGGCGAGCGCAAGGTTCTTGCGGCGCTCAAACGCCGCCGCGCGGCCGAGCGCGCGCTCTTCCTCGCCCCGCCGCTCAGGGTGTGAGGGGGATGAAAGGCAATGCGACCTGAAACGCGCCGCGCGCTCTAATTCAATTTGCATTGAACGGTGAATGAGCGCTCGCCGCGCGTGCGTACGACGGTAACATCGGTCGTCGGGCCCGGACAGCGCGTTCGCTCTTCCTCGCCGTCGCCATTGGGGTTATGGCCGCAAAACCAGGTGAAGATCATTTCGTCGTCCAACGCGCCGGACGAGATGCGGGCGATCCGGGCGGACCTGGCCTCTGCACCCTCGTCCGATCGACAAAAGCTTCCCGATGCGCCCGGCATGATCACGTTGCGGAACTCGCCGTCGAGGCCCTGAAAGCTGACAAAGCATCTTGAACATGCTTCTGAAACCATATCGAGAATGGCCGGCGCGGCTGCAAAGCATTCGACAGTGAAGCGGCGGTTATCGGCGCGACGCGTAACGACGACCGTGTTCGCGGGTTCAGGACAAGTCGTCGAATCGCTATCGCCCGAGGCTTCGCGGGAGAGCCCTCCGCAGTACCAGAGAAATGTCCGATTCGGCGGACGGAATATGATCGAACCGTTCGAATTTCCTTTGAATCCGATTCCTTGGTCGCCGACGGTTTGAGCGGGCGCCTTTATTGTCAGCGGCAAAGACGCAGTGCACGCCTCAAACACGGTCTCGACGAGAACGGCTGGTTGAGGGAGAGCCTGAAGCGCCGCCAGCGCCGCGCGCGAACGCGACGTCGCGCCCGAAGCCGGCGTTCGCTCTTCAGCCGAAAACGCATAGGTCAGTCCCTGCGCGGTCGCGCCGGCGCCGGGGTGCAGGGCATAGAACACTCCGTCAATGCGCTGCGGCGAGCCTTGCGCGGATCCAACGTAAAGTTGCGACGGCGTCGCGCCGAAATACCGCATCAAGACGATCGTGTTCTGCGCCGCGGCGTAACGGCCGTCCAGCCGATCGCCGAAGATCGACCCGGTCAGAGCGCCGGCCGAGCTTTCCGTGAGGATCAGATCTCCGTGATGTCCATTGGCGTCGACGCTCCATGCGCTTGCGAGAGGCGACGGGCCGTCCGCCGCGTCGGCCGGCGCGCCTGGGTCGCCGGGCGCCGTCGACGTCATCGTTTCGGCGACGACATTGAACCTTATTCGCGACGGCGAGGCGCCTCCCAATGAATTCAATGCGTAGAACGCTCCGGTCATGCGGCGGCCGTCGGACCAGACCTGCATGACAAAGGCTTGCGCCAGCGAGCCGCCGACGCCTCGCCAAAAGACAAGCGTGCGCGCGCCGGGCGCATAGGCGCCCACGATCGGATCTCCGAAAAGCGCGCCGTTGATCGATCCGTCCGCCGCCTGATTAATGTCCATCCGTCCGACGAACCCGTTGGCGTTTACGTTCCACGAGCCAGAAATGACGGCCGGACTTCCCGGGGCGGCGGCGATCGGGTTCCGCGGGGCGACGACCGGACGCTCGATCGGCGCAGGCGGCCGGATCAGCGGCGCGCGCTGGGCGTCAGCGGCGGGCGTGATACCCGCTAGAAACGCGGCGGCGAGCATGTCTATGAATCGGCGACTTGTCCGTTGCATGGATACCTCCCCGGGTATCGGAAATCCGGACTCGATCGGTCGAACGTAGGATCCGCATGCGTCGTCGTCTATCGCCGGGAGGCTTTCCCCGAAACGAGTCGACAGCGTCGCTCCGCTTGCAACGAGCGCGCGCCAATCTACAATCTCCAATCCTGCAACCGGCCGCGCCCATGGAAAAACTCATCTCATCGAAATGCTTCGGCGGCGAGCAGGCCGTTTACAAGCACGCGAGCGCCGAAACGAAATGCGACATGCGCTTTTCGGTCTTCACGCCGCCGGCGGATATCCACGGGAAGGGCCCCTACCCGACGCTCTACTGGCTCTCGGGCCTTACCTGCACCGAAGAAAATTTCATCATCAAGTCAGGCGCGCAGCGCATGGCGGCCGAGCTTGGCCTGATGATCATCGGTCCGGACACGAGCCCGCGCGGGCCGAACGTCCCCGATCTTGATCCCAAGACTTATGATTTCGGAATCGCCGCCGGCTTTTATGTCGATGCGACCGAGGCCCCGTGGTCGACGCATTATCGCATGTATTCCTATGTGACGAAGGAGCTGCCGGCGCTCGTCGCGAAAAATCTCCCGACGGCGGCCGAACGAACGGGCGTCTTCGGCCACTCGATGGGCGGGCACGGCGCCTTGACCGTTCATCTCAAGAATCCGGCGCAATTTCGCACCTGCTCCGCCTTCGCGCCGATCGTCGCGCCGTCTGAAACGCCGTGGGGGCGCAAGGCGTTCACGCATTATCTCGGGCCCGATGAGGCGGCATGGGCGGATTATGACGCGACGCGCCTGTTGCGCGCCGGCCGCGCGAGCAATGCGCACATCCTCATCGACCAGGGATCGGCCGACCAGTTCCTCGCCGAAGAGCTAATCCCGCAGCTCTTCGCGGACGCCGCGAGGGAGGCGGGCCAGACGCTCACCCTCAATATGCGCGAGGGTTACGATCATTCATTCTATTTCATTTCGACCTTCATCGAGGATCACTTGCGCTGGCACCGGAAGGCTCTCGGGTAGGAGGGTTCCGCAGACCCGGTCCTTTTCCTGACCGATCGGTCGATCAATGCGCGCCGCACGCGAATTTTTCGCGCCTCTGGCGAGATTGCGCGCGCATAGCCGTCCGAGCGGTCGGCGAATTGTTGGTTAACGGACGAACGCGCTTCCAGGCGTCGCTCGGCGAAAAAAAATCGCGGCGCCGCGACGGATTCTTCCGGTTGGCGCGTTGAGAGAATGTAGCGGCGCGACATCGCGCGGACTGAGGCTTTTTGAAATGACGAATGTTGACAGCTGGCCGGTTCCGCTCCGGCCGCTAAGGGAAAGACGGGGCGCGCCGGCAAGGCCGGTCGAAGCGGCCTCGAACGTCGCGAAAGGGCGCCTTTCGGCGCGTCCGGAATGGCGCCGTTTGATCTCCAACCCCGCAAGGAAAGCGGAGATGCCGTGCGCGGCGGCCAATCAGAGAGGCGCCCTTCGGGCGGCGCTCCGGCTGCTCAGGACGGGTGCGAAGCCGCGCGCCCTCAGGCAGGATCGCGACGTCCCGCCGACCTTGAGGAGCTGACCCATGCGCCGCCTCATCGCCGCTCTCGCGCTGTTTCAGGCGCCAATCGCCGCCGCTGAAACGCCCGCCGCGAGCGAGGCGACGCGCAGGGCGAACGCCGCCGTCGCCGCGACGCTTCCGGCGGACGCCGAAGACGAGGATTTCGCGAGCCGCGGCTTCATCGCGTCATGGCCGGAAGCGACGATCAAGGACGACAGGGGCCGCATCGTCTGGGATTTCGCCGCCTATGACTTCGCGACAGGCGCGGCGCCCGAGACCGCCAACCCGAGCCTTTGGCGCCACGCGCGACTCCTCGCCCGGCACGGCCTCTTCAAGGCGCATGAGCGCGTCTATCAGGTTCGCGGCTTCGACGCCTCGAACATGTCGATCGTTCTCGGCGACAACGGATTGATCATCGTCGATCCGCTGGCGAGCGTTGAAGTCGCGCGCGCCGGGCTCGCGCTCGCCCGCAAGCATTTGGGCGAGCGGCCGGTCCTCGCCGTCATCTACACCCACAGCCACGCCGACCATTTCGCGGGCGCGCGGGGCGTCGTCGGCCCGGAGGACCTGAAGAAGGGACGTGTACGGATTATTGCGCCGGAAGGGTTCCTTGAGCATTCGGTGAGCGAGAACGTCATCGCGGGGCCGGCGATGGGCCGGCGCGCCGCTTACCAGTTCGGCTCGCGGCTTTCGCCCGGGCCTGCGGGGCAGCTCACTTCGGGCATCGGCCTTGCCGTTTCGGCCGGGACGCGTTCCCTCATTCCTCCGACCGAGATCATAGGGAAGACCGGCGAGACATTGACGATCGACGGCGTCAAATTCGTCTTCCAGCTGACGCCCGAAACGGAAGCGCCGGCCGAAATGAATTTCTTCCTGCCGCAGTTCGGCGCGCTCTGCCTTGCTGAAAACGCCAACGCCTCGATGCACAACGTGCTGACGCCGCGCGGCGCGCTCGTCCGCGATTCAAAACGCTGGGCTGATCATCTGACAGAGGCGCTCAGAATGTTCGGCGCAGACGCCGAACTCGTCTTCGCCTCCCACGCCTGGCCGCGATTCGGCGGCGATCGCGTGCGCGACTATGTCGCGAGCCATCGCGACGCCTACAAATATCTCCACGACCAGACGGTGCGCCTCATGAACAACGGCCGGACGGGCGAGGAAATCGCCGAGGAAATCGCGCTGCCGAAAGCGCTTGAGGGCCGCTGGTTCAATCGCGGCTATTACGGAACGATGCGGCACAATTCGCGCGCGGTCTATCAGCGCTATATGGGCTGGTACTCCGGCAACCCCTCCGATCTCGACAACCTGCCCCCAGAAATGGTCGGCCCCAAATATATCGAGTTCATGGGGGGCGAGCAGGAGGTACTGAAAAAAGCCAAGGCCTCGCTCGACAAGGGGGAATATCGCTGGGTAGCAGAAGTGCTCAAGCATCTGGTGTTTGCCAACCCGAACAACACAGAGGGCAAGCTGCTGCTGGCAGATGCACTGGAGCAGCTGGGCTATCAGGCTGAATCCGGCCCGTGGCGCTCCGTCTATCTGCAAGGCGCCTATGAGCTGCGCAATGGCGTTCCCAATGTTGGCGGAACAGTCACCGCCTCACCGGATACCATCCGGGCCATGAGCCCCAGCATGCTGTTTGACTATCTCTCGGTGCGCATTAATCCCGAGAAAGCGGCGGGCAAGAAGATGGTCATCAACATGGCGTTCACCGACATCGAGGAGAAACATACCCTGAGTCTGGAGAACTCGGTGCTCAACCACACAACCCGCTATGCCGCCAAGCCTGATGTGACCATTACCCTGAGCAAGAAGACGCTGGATGATATCCAGCTCGGTCAGGGCACCATGGAGCAGAAGATCGCCAACGGCGAGATCAAGATCGAGGGTGATCAGCAGACGTTCAGCGACTTCGTCACGCTGCTCGACAAGTTCAACTTCTGGTTCAACATAGTGACACCATGATGCAACGCACCTTGCGCGCATGCATGGTCCTGCTCTGCCTCATCCCCGGGATGGGGCAGAGCTGTGGTTATGATGCCCTTTATCCCAATCCGTTCGAACAGAGCTGGCCCGGCACAGTCAATATTGCCATGGCCACAGCGACTGCGGTGGGCCGTGAGCAGTTACC
>Ga0073934_10008337_pt1 | contig 13876 bp, 13 predicted proteins | sample LarsenN4metaG_FD_76834 | JGI IMG/M metagenome (GOLD analysis project Ga0073934, IMG submission 76834) | Hot spring sediment bacterial and archeal communities from British Columbia, Canada, to study Microbial Dark Matter (Phase II) - Larsen... ...
AAGAACATGGCTCACGCTTAAGGCCACCCCGGGCCTCCTGTCAACGACAATTTCAACACGATCACACCGTCTCGCACCGTTTCGCACCATTTCACACCATCCCGCAGTCTCGCTGTCTGTCCGCACATTTCAGGTGATTGAGTGTGAACTCCCTGCTGGCGGGTGCGAAGCCTCTGTTCGGGGGTGACGCAAAACCACACCGTTCGACAGATTTGCTGTCAACGAGTGTTGCTGGCATCCCGGGCCGGCGGCTCGCGCGCCAGGGAAAACTGCCCGGGCGTTGCCCTGAGCTGGTGTGAATCGGGCCTCCAGCCCTGGGAAGCCGTGCTCGCCGTCACCATCACCACGAGCCACGGAGCGACGGTGTCAGCCGCCGTGGGAGAACTGCCAGAGTATTAAAGAATTCCTTTGTCGTAATACTTGCGTATTGCTACCTTTGGCGGTGATGTTAGCGCGACGCCAGTCACGTGCGCACGGTTCGACACGCCGTCGGGCTGGATGGGCGGCGTTCACCCTTGCTGAGCTGCTGGTGGTGATCGCGGTGATTGCCATTCTGGCCAGCCTGCTGCTGCCCGCTTTGGCCCGCGCCAGAGAGAAGGCAAAGGTCGTCAAGGTCCATGCTGAGCTCTACGGCGTGGGTCTCGCGCTCGAGATGTATTCCGACGACCACGAGGGTCAACTGCCCCCCGTGCGGGTCAACTGCAACACCGACCTCTCCACCCACTGGTGCCAGTTCCCCATAGAACTGGCGCAAACGGGCTACCTGCCACAGGGCGACAAGCCGGGCATGGCCGCCAACATGGAGGACGTGTTCAACCCCGGCCACACCTACAAGTACGCCACTCCCGGTCCACAAATCCTGAATGACTCGCCGGGAGGGAACTGCAAGCTCTGGGTGCCGAACGATTTTCCGGTGTGCGCCACCAACGCCGGGCGTTACTACTCCGTTCGCGCGGAATCGCCGGTGCGCTGGGTGCTCTGGAGCATGGGACCGAAGCCACAGGGCGCGAAGGCCCTGGATTCCCGCGCGCCCATCGCCGCCAGTTCCTGGTACCGGCGCGCCGGAGACGGCGGCGTCATCGCCCGGATGGCCGCCAAGGACGGCATGCAGTTCAAGACGCCATAGTTTCAGCCCATGCGATTGAGCCTTCTTCAGACACACGGATATGAACGGTTATGGCGCCTGGCTGCTGCCGGCCTGGTTATCGGCTCCCTGGGACTTGAGGCGCGTGACGGGAGTGTCACGGAAGGCGCCGTCAGTTTTAGCATCCCCAAAGCGGAGGTCGCCGCAACACTGCTGCAGCCCGACGCCACGATCAAGCTCCCGTGCGTGGTTATCCTCGGTGGCACACTCTCACAGACACGGGACGGGGCGCTGACCGAGAAGAAGGCGCCGCCGCGCAATGCCCTCAAGCGACTGGCAGAAGCCTTGGCTGAGGCTGGCTACGCCTCGCTTCGCTTTGACCGCGTGGGTTACGGCGAGAGCAAGCCCCGCGCCGGTTGGACCGGAAGCTACCGCGAGGAGGCCGAGGTGGCTGCCGCCGCCATCCGGTGGGCGCGCGGCCACACGAATGTTGCCAGGGTGATCGTGGCCGGAGAGAGCGCGGGCGCGTATCTGGCCTGCCTTGCGGCGGAAGCCGGCGTGCCGGCCGACGCCTATGTGTTCCTGGGCGGTTTTTGCGGCACAGCTCACGAGTTGCACGACTACAACTTTGGGCGACTGGCGCGTTACGCCGAGGACAGTCCCGCACAGCGCGAGTGGGCGTTCCTGAACGCCCGCCGCGACCTGGCGTTGGGGCGCCACTTCGAAGCGATGCTGGCGGCCGCCGCCGAAGGCAAGGACCAATATGAGCTCGTGGACGGCGACTTCCGCATGACGTTGGGCCTGGCCCGTCGCCGCGAGGAATTGATGTGGCCGCCAAGGGAGATGTTTCGGCACATCAAAGCGCCCGCTCTCGCCCTGGCCGGCGCAGCGGACCTCAATGTCCTGCCCGAGCACGCCTGGCGCATCGCGAAGACAATTTACTCCGCGGGCAACACCAACGTCGCGGCCCTCCTGCTCAGCGCCTGCGACCACAGTTTCCAGTGGTTGCCACCGGACCACGATGACGACGCTGCTTTCCGGGAGCGTTACACCTTTGAGAGCTTCAAGCGCGGCTACAACACCAACGTCTATGCCGCCATGATTGGCTGGCTGCGAAAGGTTGTCCCCAGTCCGGCAGACCCGGCCAAGCCCAGCCTGTCCGGCCCCGCGACATCACCCTACCAACGCGCCATCCTGGCCATTGAGCTGGACCCAAAGACCGAGAATACTCCGGAGCGTGTGCAACTGGCCCCGGGCATCGAAATCATCAAGGACATCACCCGCCCGGATCAGACGGCGGGTGTGGACACGCTCGAAGGGCGCATCGGGCCGCTGCTCCTCGGGGAAGGTTGCCAGGCCCATTTCATTGACATGCCCGCCGGCATGTTCACCGAGGAACATCCGCACGGCTCCGAGAGCATTATCTACACTGTGCGCGGCGAGTGGGTCTTGTGCAGCCAGGGTCGCCGCCAACTGATGAAGCCCGGCTCGCTCTTCCGTTTCGGCGCCTTCATATCCACTGGCTACGAAGTGCCCTTTGACGAACCTGCCTGCATTCTCATCTTCAAAGGCGAGCGCACGACGAAGGAGGAGAAGGACTTTATTGCCTACCTCAAGAGCATGGCGACCCGGCTGCATGGCCGTCGCCAGAAGGCTCAGGAGATATTTCTCTTGAAGGACCTGCCGGACGATCATCCGGCACGGAAATTCGCCCGGGAGGTGAATCCGAAGTTCGACCCGCCTTCACGATGACCCCCACTTGCCACGCCTCGTGCCAATGGCTGCCCGCCTTTATTATTGCGGCAGTCCTTTCAGCGACCTCCGGGTGCCATCGCTCCGCTGCCCCGGCGAGCGGCCCAAGAATCGCCACCACGACTTCCTATCTTGAAGCCGCCGCGCGCGACCTGCTAGGCGACAACTTGAGTGTGGTCCGCCTTGCTGAGCCTGGCACGTGCCCAGGCCATTTCGACATTCGACCCAGCCAGGTTGCCGAACTGCGTCGATGCCGCGCCTTGCTTCGCTTCGACTTCCAGAAGGCGCTGGACGCCAGGCTCGCCGGAACAGAGACGAATCAGCCGCGCGTCACGCCAGTGGTGCTTTCTGGCGGGATGTGCCGCCCGGACAGCTATCTCGCCGCCTGCCGCCAGATCGCCGACCATCTGGTCGTGCTCGACCTGCTGGCCCGCACCAACGCCAACGCGCGCCTTGAGGCCATCGCCTCCCGGCTCGAAGCCCTGGCTCGCGACGCCACCAACCGCCTTGCCCAAGCGGGCCTCGCCAGCTCACCCGTCATCGCCAGCGGGCACCAGAAGGATTTCTGCGAGTGGCTTGGCCTCAAAGTCGTGGCCGCCTTTCCCGCGGCGGACACCGCCAGCATTGGCGAAATCGAGGAGGCCATTGACGCGGGCAAGCTCGCGCAAATCAGGCTGGTCATCGCCAATCTTCCCGAAGGTCGCCGCACCGCCGATGCGCTGGCGGAGCGGCTGAAGGCGCACGTGGTTGTGTTCGAGAACTTCCCTGTCCTTCGCGACGGCCGGGTTTCCTTTGATGAGATGCTCTCGGCCAACGTCGAGGCGCTCCTGCGAGCCGCGGCTCAATGATTCCGGCAGCTCTCGAAATCCGCCGCCTTGCCGTCCACGCCGCCCGCCGTTGCCTGCTGGAGGTGGAGCATCTGATCGTCGAGCGCGGCAGCGTGGTCGCGCTCATGGGACCGAACGGGGCGGGCAAGACCACGCTGCTTCGCGCCTGTCTCGGGTTGGCAACGCCCACGCATGGCGAGGTCACCGTGCTGGGAGCCAACGCGCGTTGCTTGCGCGGCGCCGCGCTGGCGGGACTCCGCAGCCGGATTGGCTACGTGCCGCAATTGCTTCCCGGCCGCAGCGAACTTCCACTGACGGTGCGTGAAGTGGTGGCCATTGGCCGCACGGCCCGCGCCGGTCTGTTCCATCCCCTCACGCGCCACGATTGGCACATCGTGGACCAATGGCTTGAGCGGCTCGGGCTGACTCCGTTGGCCAGCCGCGCGTTCAGCCAGGTGTCCGGCGGCGAACAGCGCAAGACCATCATCGCCCGCGCCATGGCTCAGGAGCCGGAGTTGCTCCTGCTCGACGAGCCCACGGCAAACCTCGATCTCGGCTGGCGTGAGCGTATCGTCGAGACGATCCAAACGCTCTTCGCCCAAACCCGCATCAGCGTGGTGCTTGTCTGCCACGAGTTGGAAGTGCTGCCGCCGTCGTGCCGCCAGGTCGTGCTGCTGGAGGCGGGCCGCGTGGCCGCGACCGGCTCCCCCGAGGCGGTGTTCACCCCGGAGCGTGTAGCCCGTCTTTACGGCGCGACTTTGCGCCCCGTGCATGAGGACGGACGCCATGCCGTTGTGCCCGGAGGAGGCACGCATGATTGACCTCGTATTCTGGGCGCCTGTCATGGCGGGCGGCGCGATGGCTGGCGCTTCAAGCGGCGTCCTCGGCACGTTCATTGTGGGGATGCGGATTCCGTTTCTCGGCGTCTGCGTGGCGCACGCCGCGCTCGCCGGGGCGGTTTTTGGAGGCTTGGGCGGCCTGGAAGGACAGCAACTCCTGCTGCCCGCGCTCGCCGGCGCCGTGTTGACGGCGCTGGCCCTGGGCTTGCTGAACCCGCAACGCGCCCATCTTGACGACAACACGGTCCTTGGCTTTCTCTTCTCCGCCACGATGGGCCTGGCCTTTCTCGGCATTGGCCTCTATGGAATCCTGGGCAAGAGCGACAACGACGTAAGAAGCCTGCTCTGGGGCAGCCTGAACTTCTGTCGCTGGAGCGACGTGCGTCTCATGCTGGGCACTTCCATCGCCCTGGCAACCTACATCGCCCTGTTCTTCAAGGAGCTTCGGGCTATTCTCTTCTCCCGCGTCGATGCGGAAGCCGCCGGCATCCGCGCCACCGCCGTTTGGACGGGCTTCCTCATCCTCACCGCCGCCACGCTCACGGTGAATTTTCAGACGGTGGGCGGCTTGATGATCTACAGCCTCATCAGCAATCCCGCGGCCGCGGCCTTTCAGGTGGCCCGTGGCTGCCGCCGCGTGCTCCTGCTGTCGGCCGTGTTCGGTGCGGTGAGCGGGTTGGGTGGTTTCCTCATCGCCGCTGCCACGGACCTGCCCAGCGGGGCGGTCATCGTGCTGGTCTCATCCGCGCTATTGCTTGGGACGGCGCTGGTCCGCCACCTGGGATGGAACAGGTGAATGAAACTTCTCGGACAATGCCGATAATGCCGATCTCCGAGCCGCTTGCACAACGTCAGGCTGGGTGTCCAACGCGTCGATTTCATCACGGCAGGTGGATTGGCCGGTTTCATTGTGCTCTGACACGCAAGGCGATGTCCTCGGAATAAGCGGGCGAGGCAATGGTCCTGGTTCCCCCCGGGTGGCTGAAGTGTTCCGTCTTTTCAATCCGGCCGGTTTTCGAACTTACCCATTCGGCCTGATAGCGGTTGATGGGCAGTTCCAGCTCCAGTTCAGCATGGATGCCGCCGTTCACGTATATCGCGTAGGCCCGGCCGATCTCGGCCAGAACATGCACCGTGGGTTCGGACGCTGAACGCGAAGTGCCCTGCGGCGCGACAATCCGGCGGGCCTTGAGGATCTCGTCGTGCGGCGCCATGCGCAGGAAGTCCATTCCCTCCACGAAGTCCTTAAGAATGCGAAGTTGACGGCGCAGCTCCGGGCCGCCACCACCCGGCGTGTCTGGCGGCAGCGGCACCGCAGTGCCGTCGGGACGATCCGTCGTGAACGAAAAATCCAGATGGTCGTACACGCCGCCGCCCGCCACGATCCAGCTCCAGCCTTCGGTGCGATACTTGCGGTCGCTCCGATCCGCCCCGCCGGTCTCATCGAACGCGACGACCCGGTTGTGGCGGCCATTGAGCCGGACCGCCGCCGGTTTCGCCGCATGGAAATTGAGGATCGAGACGTGCGGACTGAGATTGGCCACAGCCGTGTTCGAGGGGGGAAAACCTTGGGCAATCAGGTGTTTGTTCGGCAGCGCAGCCTCGGTTTCCACGATGGCGGCGATGATGCCATCGTTCCAGCTTTCGGTGAGTCCTCCGCGCTCGTACGGCTCGTTGCATATCTCGTAGTAGAGGTTGTCGAACCCGTTAAGTTCGGTGACGAGTTTGCGCACAACGGCCTGTTGCACTTCAAACAAGGACCGGTCCTTGGCGCTATACACTTCGTACTTGCTGACGCCGCCAACGCCGTTGATGTTGTTTCGAACGCACATCGGGCTGGCTTCCCACACCTTGTCCTCATACATCGTGCAGAAGAGAACCAACTCGACCACCACGCCGCGCTGCCCGGCCTCGCGCATGAAATCCTTCAAGCGAGCGAAATACCTGTCGTCCCACCGGGTCAGATCGAACTTGTTGCCGCCGTCTGCCGCGCCAGAGGTGCTGCTGCGCGCCCAGGGACAGAGGAAACGGCCCGCGCGGGGCGCCAGCGTGTTGCCGGTGATGCTGAAGGAGCCTGCCACTTCCCGGTAGGTGCCCGAGAAGATCCGGGTCAGGTTGAACCGGTGGCGGGCGAGTTCATCCAAGTAGACGGTGTAGTTGAAATCCAGGTTGAGAACCGCGCCGTAGTGCTCACCCGAGGTGACCAGGATGGCCGGCTTGTCACGGAACCGAAAGTAACGAGGGTTTTCCGGGTGCAGACCGAGTGGCGCCGCCAACCCATCAACCGCAAGCCGGCAGCAAGCGAGGACGATGAGGAATCCACCGCATTTCACGGCTGGCCTGGCCCTTGATGCAGCCGCGGAAGCCAGTCCTGCGGCAGCAGGCGCCCGCCGGCGGGGAAATGCGAGTGGTGTGCAGGGTATCCCACGGCCCAGGCAGTAGGCTTACAGCTTCGTCAGCAGGCGCATCACGGACTCGCTGGGCCGGGCAATGACATGCGCGGCGATGAGCTTGCCCAGGTCTCCAACTTTGTGCCGGCCTGCCTCCACCGCGGCGGTGACGGCTGACAATTCGCCGCGGATCACGACCGTCACATACCCTCCGCCCAGTTTTTCTTTTCCGACGACCTCGACGTCGGCCGCCTTGCACGCCGTGTCAATGGCTTCAAAGACGGCCGTAAAGCCTTGCGTCTCGATGAGACCCAGCGCAAAAGGACGATCTGGATTCATGGTTTTCTGTTCTTTTTCGATGGGCGTTTCCGCCTGAAACACGACGTTCTGCTGGATAAGCGGGTTGTATTCCGGAGCCGAGTCAACCGCCCGTTGAGCGCCGGGATCGAGGCTGGCAATGACATGGCACACCGGGCTGCCTTGCATCTGTTCGGCAACGCGCCGGCCGGCCGGAATAGCGGATGAAACGGCGTCAACCGCGCCGGCGATCTTCACGCATACTCCGCAAAGATCGTTCACCTCAATTTGCGTCACCATCACCGGGGCTGATTTCAACATGGTATCCAGGGCGGCCATGGCCGGCGTGAGCCCGGTGGTCTCAAGCAGTCCTACCGCGCGGTTCACAAAACGCCTTTCTTGCGCAATTCCGTCACCACGCTTTGAACGATCGTGTCGAACGTGCCCGCTCCGGTGGCGCCCGGTCTGGCCGGGCATCCTTCGGGCGGCGGCTGGACACCGAAATCGGTCATCAGGCAACGCAGAACGCGCTGCATGGCGTCGCGGCTGACCTGCTGGTTCGGGCTGAGCGGTTGCCGGCTGCGACCCATGGCGAACCCTCGCAGCTCAACCGCCGCCCGGAAGCCCTCCGGAAAATCTGTCGCGTTCAGGAAGGCGTCGAACAATTCCAGGAGCCGGTACTGCAGCCGGACGGCGGACTCAATGCGGCCGGCGCGAGTCATGAGGAACAGCTCGCGAGTCAGTTCAGGCACCACCCCGCTGGTGGCGTTCGTGCCTCCGTCGGCGCCAACCAACAACATGGGCACAAGCACGGCATCCCATCCAGTCAGGAAACAGAAATCGGGGCGTTGCGGCCGGATCGCGGTGATCATGCGCATCATAAACGCCACGTCCCCGGAGGAATCTTTGATGCCGACAATGCGCTCCAATTCCGCGAGCCGCCGCAGGGTGGGCAAATCGATGGGGCTGGCGAACATTGGGATGTTGTAGAGCGTGACATCGATTGGACTATGGAGCGCGATCTCCCGGAAGTAGGCGTAGACCGATTCGGCGCTCAGCCGGTAGTAGAACGGGGAAACGATCGCCACCGCCCGGGCGCCGAAACCGGCGTAGGCCTCGCAGGCGGCGATCGTCTCCCGCACGTTGGCTTCCGCCGCACCCGCCAACACCGGGACGCGTCCGCCGGCCTGATCGCACACAATCTGAATGACCCGCCGCCGTTCCTCCGGTGTGAACCGGATGAACTCGCCGGTCGAACCGTTCGGATACAGCCCGTCCACACCGCGGTCGATGAGCCAATCCACGTAGCGGCGCAGCTCCGGTTCGTTGATGCCGCCCTGTTCGTCCAGCGGCACCATGTGGGGCGTGAGGATGCCTGAGATTTTCGTCACAACTTTTCAGCAATCGCTTCCGCAACCGGCTTCGGCGTGGTTTCAGGTTCGCGGCGCGGACGCAGCAAAGACCTTACCCCGCCAGGAACAAACCTGCGCCAAGCATGGCAAACTGGATGGTGGTCGATTGTGCTTCATTTTTCAACACGCCGACGATGAGATGAACGGACCGAGGAATCCCGCAAGGTTGCCCGTTGCGTTCGCCGGCCCCGGCCCCGCGCCAAGCCAGCCCCGTCTGGCTGGCACGGTTGCGAAGGGCCCCGCTCAGAAAGGTGATCGGGCCACTCACTTTAAATGGTCACAACCACGTTGCCGCGGGGTGTGGCATGAGGCGGATAGTCACAATGCCAGGTGTTCGCTGGCATACGCGAGGCTTCGCTCCACGTTGCGGCGTTCCGCCTCAACCTGCTGCTCGATGGAAAGCCGCGAGATGTCATCCGGAAACCGGACGTCCGGTTTGCTCCTCGCAATGGCCGCGATGCGCTTTAGCGCTTCGGTGCGGGGGCCCGGCAGGGTTGCCCAGTAGGGCTCGGTGTTCACCGGCACTTTCAAGGCGTCGCGCGTGATGGTCTCGTAATTGAATTTCACCGCCGGATTTGCCGCGCGCAGCACCTCGACCATTCTCCTGAGATCGAAAAGACCATCCCCCAAGGCAACATCGGCCAGCAACCAGCCGTCCGCATACTCCCGCAGAGCCATGTCTTTGAGGTGCACCGTTAACGCGTAGGGGGCGAAAGCGCGCACCGTTTCGAGCGGGTCTTCCATCAGCGCCAGGTTGTTTCCGACGTCGACGCAAAGCCCGATCCATTCGCTGCCCACGCGCCTGAGCGTCTCCAGCTTCTCCGCGATCAACTGGTCTTTATGGTTCTCCACCGCGAACCGCAGACGGTGCCGCGCGACGACTGGCTCAGCCAGTTGAAGGGACTTCAATCCACGTTTCTCGTACTCCCGGAACTCCGTCAGTGTCTTGAATTGCTCGTAACGCCTGCCCGGAATAATGACCGTGCGGGCAACCCTGGCGCCGGCCTCTTTTGCCAGGCGCACCTCCTCTTCAAACCGGGATACGTCATCCGCGTCGGTGGGGGGGCTGATGATCGCCTCAAAATACATCTCGTGTCTTTCCGCGCGTTGGCGCAACTCCTGAAGGTGCGGCTTGTCTTTCGGGCCAAGCTGGAACTGAATGCCGCCCGCCCCGAATCGATGGCATTCCTCCAGAAAAGCCAGCGCCGGTGACAGGCCCTGGTGGCGTCCCGCCCAATCATGTTTCTGATGAATCCCCAGGCCGTAGATGACAACCCCAAGCCGCGTCCGCCTGGTTTCGGCTGCCGGGAGAGTGTGCAGGGCCATTGCCACTCCGCCAGCGGTCAGGCTGATGAGGGCCTGGCGTCGATTCATCGACGTCGAACTGGTCTTCGATGACTCGTCCGCGTCGCCGCGTTCCGGGCCGTTACTGCCTGGGCCGTGGGATTCACTACACGCCGTTCGCATTTCCGCGTTTCCCATTTCCCATCTGCCATTTCCCATTGTAGTCCAAACTCCGGACTCCTCCGTATGTGGCTGTTTGCGACGCGACGTCATACCTTCACCCTCAGGGCGCGCAGTTCCGCATCCCACGGGGCGCGATACGGTCGCACCAGCATCCCATTCGCTTCCCTGTCCCCGACAATCTCCTCCTTTTCGGCGTTCCAGACGATTTTGCGGCCGGTGCGCAGGGAGATATTTGAGAGGTGACAGGCAGTGGCAATTTCGTGGCCGCTTTGCAGGTCCGAAACCGGTTGCTGGCGGGACTTGACGCAGTCGAGGAAGTTCCGCGTGTGCCGGGAGTAGTCTTTGATCGCGTCGCCGCTCTCATCCTTTTCCGGCGTGGTCCAGAGCTGGCCTTTTTCCTCGGGTTCAAGCTGGGGGCCGCCCACCGGGTGGCCTTTCACTCCGAGAATGCCGGCAACGACATTGTTTGGATTCACTTTTGGATCGGCGTGGAGTTCGAAACCTGAGCGCGAGATCGGGAGGCATCCTTTGGTTCCGAAGAACGTCAGGCCGCCCATGCCCAGGCCGCCCCGGCCGGCAGTGGCCTCGCGATATTGGCAGGTCACGGTAAAGCCGGGGTATTCCATGATGACATCCTGCGTGTCGGGCACTTCGCAATTGTCTTTCAGGAACCAGCGTCCGCCGAGGCTGTAAACCGATTTGGGCGCCCTGACGCCCAGCATCCAATGCACAAGGTCCAGCGAATGCTGGCCGAGATTGGTTGCCTGTCCACCCGAGTAATCCCAGAACCAGCGAAAGTGGTAGATTGAGCGGTTGGGGTTGTAGGGGCGTTTCGGCGCGGGACCCAGGAACATATCGTAATCCAGTTCGGGCGGAGGTGTTCCGTCGGGAGGGTTGCCGAAGCCGGGCGAGACGTTGCGCGAATTGTTGTTGGACGCCGAGACGATTTGGCCAAGTCTGCCTGCGCGGATGAGTTCGCGGGCTTTCTGAAATGGCGGACCCGAGCGGTTCTGGGTGCCCACCTGGATGACCCGCTTTGTGCGGCGGGCCACCTCCAGCATCCAGCGGCCTTCGCGGACGAAGAGCGTCAGCGGTTTCTCCACATACACGTCCTTGCCGGCCGCGCAGGCCATCATCGTCATCAGCGCGTGCCAATGGTCCGGGGTGGCTACATACACCGCGTCAACGTTCTTGTCTTCAAGCAGTTTTCGGAAATCGCCGTAGCGGGCCGGATTGGTGCCGGCCATTTGAGCCGCCGCATCCACCCGGCCGCGGTGGACGTCGCAGACGGCGGTGATGCGCACATCAGGTTGTTCCTTCAGCGCCGCCAGGTGGAATCGCCCAATCAACCCAAAGCCAATCAACCCGACGTTGATGCGCTCGTTGGCGGCATACATCCTCGCCGTTCCCCCCGGCAAGGCCGTGAAGGCAAGCGCCGCACCCGTGGTTTTCAGAAAACTGCGTCGATGGATGTGTTCGTTCACGGTAGTCATAACCTGCTCCGCTGATTCACACGAGCGCCAGCAAGGAGTTTATGCATGGTGGGCATGAAGTGATTCGTGGTGTGTTGGTGCTCTGCTCTTAGATATCACGAAGCCAGTCCTCTGGAAAGTCGTTAGGTGGCGTTAGGTGGCGTGAGAGGAAAAATGACTCCTGCCGCTGGGAATGCTGCTCAGAACCCACTTTTCAGGAAGTGATGCGAAACCGCTGAACCCGAACCGCCCGAATCAATGCTGCCGTGTGCTGCCGGGTGTTGCCGTGTTCCTGACCGAAACGGTGGATGCTGACCGCGCCTTCGCGACGGGAGTCGCTTCTCGCGAGAGTGGCGTTGCGTCCCATTATTTCCAATTCCCCATTGTAGTCCAACCTGCCGACTCCCCAGTAATTGTTAGAACAAGGGCACCCGCGCTTGAATTCAACGCCCCGAGCCAATACGGTTGGCACATGATTGCGACAAGCTATCGCTACATTGTCCGGAAGCAGGGAGTGCGCTCAGGCCACGCCATAGTCGAAGGCACCCGCATCGGGGTCCACGACGTTGTAGGTCTGCTCCAGAACGGGGAGACCGTGGAGACCATCGTCACGCGCTGCTTCCCAAACCTCACGCTCGCCCAAGTCTATGAGTGCCTCGCCTACTACGAGGATCACCGGGGCGAGATCGACGTGCTGGTTGCCCGTCAGATGGCCGGATCCGCGCCGTGAAGTTCCTCCTGGACCACGACGTTCCCGACGACACGACCTTCTCATCGGAGGCGCTGGGTCACAATGTCGTCAAACTCCGTGAGATCCTCCCCGTTACGGCGTCTGATGACGAAGTGCTACGGCAAGCCACTGAGCGGGGTTGCCTGCTCATTACGTGCAATCGCGATGATTTCATCGCCGCGGGTCGGGTCCCCCATCAGGGAATTATTATCTTGATCCGTCGTCGGTCGCGCGCGTTGGAGCGATCTGCGTTGGTCCGGCTGTTGGACAGCGCCGGAGAAAGTGGACTGCGCGGGAACATCAACTTTGCGTGAGCTGCTTCCGGACTTTCAAAACAAAACCTTGCGCCCGGCGGCACAACTCGAAGCCGTTGATTTGCGGAAGCATCACGTCGAGAACCACCAGGTCAGGAAGAAAGCCGGAGAAGGCTTCCCAACCCGTTTCGTCCGTCAGAAGCAGCTTGGACCTTATAGCCGGTGACCTCGAAATTGTCCCTGAGCACCCGCTGAAGCGTCGGGTCATCTTCGACAATCAGGTTCTTTTCCACGGACTGATTAGGCATGGGGAATTCCTCATGTGTACGCTCGCCGACAGGTGAATGGAAAAGGTGCTGCCCTGGCCGACCGTGCTGCTCACCTCCACCGGCCCGGGATGAACTCTTACAATGCGCTGCACGATGCTCAATCCCAAACTCCAGCCACCAGGCCGGCCAGGCGCGCCGGGTTCGGCTTGATAAAAGCGCTTAAAAGCCAAAGCAATTTCGCCGGGGGCAATCCCGATTCCGTTGTCACGAACCGAGGACCTCAAGCACATCAGATCCAGAGATGGGCACGGCTTGACACGGCAGGTTTGGACGGTTAGGCCTTGCCGTATGACTCCGATTGCCTGGCTGTGCCCGCGCATTCACTTGTTTGGCGGGGCATGGCTTGCGCTCCTCTTGGGCTGGTTGCCGGGGCGGGCGGCCGATCTCTCCCAAGCGGTGCTGCTGACTCCGCCGGATCTGAAGGGACCGGAGGAAAAGGCGGCCCGGATGCTGCTGGAGGAAATTGACAAGCGAACGGGGATTCGGCTGACACGGACGAATGATTGGCCGGGGTTCGCCCAAGCGGTGGTGTTTCTGGGCCCTGCCTCGCAGGCAAAACGCATTGCCGGACAAGTTCCCCTGCCACCCGACAGTTCCTCACTTCCGGAAGGCTATCGAATCGTTGTCGACAGTGGCGGCAGGGTTCCTGCAGTTGCAGTTCTGGGAAACGATCCGCGTGGCGTGCTGTTCGGAGCGGGTCGGTTGCTTCGGCTCCTGGAAATGTCGCCCGGCAAAATCTCGATTCAGGACGGACTGAAGATTTCTACCGCACCCAAGTACCGGCTGCGGGGGCATCAACTGGGCTATCGTCCAAAGTGCAATTCTTACGATGCCTGGGATATTGCCGCCTGGGAGCAATACTATCGGGACTTGATCGTCTTTGGCTGCAATGCCGTGGAACTGATACCCCCTCGTTCGGATGACGATGACACCAGCCCGCACTTCCCCCGCCCCCCAATAGACATGATGGTCAGCATGTCCTCGCTGGCCGACGAATATGGGTTGGATGTGTGGATCTGGTAC
>Ga0073934_10008338_pt1 | contig 13874 bp, 10 predicted proteins | sample LarsenN4metaG_FD_76834 | JGI IMG/M metagenome (GOLD analysis project Ga0073934, IMG submission 76834) | Hot spring sediment bacterial and archeal communities from British Columbia, Canada, to study Microbial Dark Matter (Phase II) - Larsen... ...
CGAAGTCCTGAAAGAGAACGTCAGTCGTTACATCTTCATTTCATCGCTTTCTGTATATGACGAGGCGATCTTCAAAAAGATTGGCATCACCGAATCCGACCCTGTTGCAAAAATGAAAGACGAGACGGTCGAAGAGATCACGGGTGAAACGTATGGCCCGCTCAAGGCATTGTGCGAACAGGCAGTCAGGAACATTTATGAGGAACGCGCGCTCATCATCCGCCCGGGCCTGATCGTGGGTCCGCACGACCCTACGGATCGCTTCACCTATTGGCCGGTGCGCGTGGCCCGCGGTGGTGAGGTGCTCGCGCCCGAAAAACCGGATGCCCCCGCACAAATCATCGACGTGCGTGATCTGTCCGATTTCATTATTCGGTTGATCGAAAATAATGCTTCCGGCATCTTCAACGCAACCGGACCTGATTATCCATTGACCATCAGCCAAATCCTCGAAGTGAGTAAACAGGTCAGTGGCAGCGACGCGCGCTTCAGCTGGGCGCCGGCCGAATTCTTGAAGCAGCACAACGTGGCAGAGTGGAGCGACATGCCCGTCTGGATTCCAGATACAGAGGAAAGTCAAGGCTTCTCACGTATGGATGTCTCCAGGGCGATCAATGCCGGGCTGAAATTCCGTCCGCTGGAAGAGACTGTGCGCGATACCCTGGAATGGGCTAAGACACGCCCAGAGGATCACGAATGGAGAGCGGGGCTGACCGCAGAAAGGGAAGCACAGGTACTTGCCGCGTTGAAAGGAGAGTAAGATGCACATCAAGGAACCCCGCCAGCAGCTCGACCATATGCTGCGTGAAACGCGCCTTCACCTGATCAGCTTCAGCCGTATGGCGGATACGAAGGCGAACATTTTGCTGAGTATTTCGTCGGTCTTGTTGTCCATTTCGCTGACGCAGGTTTCCGATCCGCGCTTTACGGCATCGATCACGGTGCTGGTTAGTTTTCTATTGATTACGATATTTCTTGCCTTGATGACCGTCATTCCAAAGCTGCAGGGATTCCGCCACAAAAAGTTTTCCGTCCACGACCCCGATTACAGCCCGCTCTTTTTTGGCAACTATGCGGATGTCCCCTACGAGGAATATGCCAGAGATCTCGAAGAGATCATGAATGACTCAGACCGCACCTATGAGGTCATGGTGAAAGAGATCTATTATTCAGGTGTTTACCTGGTGAAAGGCAAATACCAGTACATTCGTTACGGCTACATGTTTTTCTTTGCAGGTCTCATTATCAGCACGTTCATTTTTTTCATACAGAATTTTCTCTACACAGTGCCGCAGAATTAGGTAAACTTCAGCGTTCGATTCCAGACTACAAAGCGGTTCGAAGACTTTATTTATTAGTGAGAAAAGCGGTAATGTTCAAGAAAATCCTCATTGCCAATCGCGGCGAGATTGCCGTTCGGATCATGCGGGCCTGCAAAGAGCTTGGCATCCAGACGGTCGCGGTCTACTCGGACGCCGATAAGGATGCCTTGCATGTTGAACATGCCGATGAAGCGATCCGCATTGGGCCTGCCGCGCCGAAAGAATCCTATCTCGATATGGACAAGATCATCGCCGCGGCAAAGCAGACGAACGCGGATGCCATCCACCCGGGCTATGGATTCCTCTCGGAGAACGCTTCATTCGCAGCCGCAGTGGACTCGGCCAGGTTGACCTTTATCGGACCCTCCGCCGATTCCATCCGCGCCATGGGTGATAAAGCGGAATCAAAGATCCGTATGAAAGAAGCGGGAGTGCCGACGGTCCCTGGCTATGAAGGATTGCAGTCCGAAGATGACTTTATACAAGCCGCAAAAGAGATTGGTTATCCGGTCTTAGTCAAAGCGGCGGCGGGCGGCGGCGGGAAAGGTATGCGGGTCGTCAGTGAAGAGAGTGAATTGACAGATGCCATTGAGTCAGCGCGGCGCGAGTCCCTCAACGCCTTTGGTGATGAACGACTACTCATCGAAAAGTACGTGGCAAAGGCACATCATGTGGAGTTTCAGATCTTCGGCGACCAGCACGGAAATCTCGTCCATCTCTTTGAGCGTGAATGCTCCGTGCAGAGACGACATCAGAAGATCGTCGAAGAGACTCCCTCTCTGCTGCTCACACCCGAACTACGTGAAGAAATGGGACAAGCCGCGGTCACCGCAGCGAAAGCTGTCAATTACTACAACGCGGGGACTGTTGAATTTATCTTCGACCCTGATCTTTCCACTTTCTTCTTTCTGGAAATGAACACCCGCCTCCAGGTCGAACACCCGGTCACAGAGTTCGTCACCAGCCTCGATCTTGTCCACTGGCAGATCCGCGTCGCGGCCGGAGAGCCATTCCCGTCTCCGCAATCCCACTTCACCCAACGCGGACACGCCATCGAGTGCCGCGTCTACGCCGAAGACGCCGCCAACGGATTCCTGCCGAGCACAGGGCAGCTCCTGCAATTCAGCGAGCCGCGCGGACCGGGCATCCGCGTCGATTCAGGATTCACCACTGGCGACGAAGTGACACATTTCTATGATCCCTTGTTAGCGAAATTAATTGTCCATGCAGAGAACCGCGCGGCAGCGATTCAACGGATGCAAACTGCTCTGAGAGAATTTATTGTGCATGGCGTGATTACAAATATCGACTTTCTTCAGGCTGTCTTATCTCACCCTGATTTCGCAAATGGAAAAGTCTCCACGCGCTGGGTGGAAACAAATTTCAACTGGACTCCGCCCGCCGAACCAACACTTGAATCCCTGGTGGCGGCTTCGCTTTATGAAATATCAGTTCCAGGTTCCAGGTCACAGGTTCCAGGTCCGAGTGAGATAGATCCGTATAGCCCGTGGAAAGCAGCAAGTGGGTTTCGTAACTAATGAAATTAAACTTTAACGATACTCTGCTTGACATATCATCTAGCGGCAAATCATTTATATTGTCTCTGGATGACAAAACGATTCATGCCGAAGTCTTACACTCGGAAAACGGGAAGCTAGATTTGCTCATCGACGGGAAACGTGTAATTGCTTACGTTTCATCTGACAATGCAAAACGCTGGGTGACCATCAACGGACAAACCTTTGTGCTCATCAAATCATTGGGCCTACGAAAAGGTGGTCATGGACATCACCACGCCGCGGGCGAATTGACCGCCCCTATGCCGGGGCAAGTCCGTGCGGTGAATGTCAGCGAAGGCGAGGCAGTAACCAAAGGTCAAACACTCCTGGTGCTCGAAGCCATGAAGATGGAAATTAGAATCCACTCACCGCAGGATGGCATAGTGAAGAAATTATTTGTGAGCCAGGGACAAACCGTGGAACGAGAACAGATCTTGATTGAGATCCAAGAAAACTAACCACTGAGACGCGAAGGCACGGAGAATTTTTAAAAGCTTTTCTCAGTGTCTCTGTGTCTCTGTGGTTAGGTAAGAGAAAGGAATTATCATGCCCGGGAAATATTTTGACGAACTCGAAGTGGGAATGAAATTCAAACATGCAGGGCGCACCGTTACCGAGATGGACAACGTTCTTTTCTCCGCGCTGACCATGAACAGCCAACCGCTCCACGTCAACGAGGATTTTGCATCGAAGACGGAATTTCGGCAAAGACTGGTCAACGGCGTGTACACGTTTGGGCTTGTCGTCGGCCTCACTGTCCCAGAACTGACCGAAGGTACAATTGTGGCCAATCTTGGATACGACAAGGTAATGCATCCAAACCCTGTCTTCCACGGCGATACGATCTACGCCGAAAGCGAGATCATCGAGAAGCGCGAATCGAAATCACGGCCCAATGCCGGCATCGTGCGCATCAAATGCTGGGGAAAGAAACCAGACGGTACAATTGTGGTCGAGTTCGAGAGAACAGCCATGTTTCTCAAAAGGATGAGCGCCTCGGCCGAAAGATGAATTACTGATTACTAACTACCAAATACTATTTACGGAGCTTTAAATGCATTCCCGACGCGCTTTACTTTACATGCCCGGCGATGACCGCCGTAAGATCGAAAAAGCTACCAGCCTTAGTGTGGATTGTATCTGCATGGATATGGAAGATGGCGTGGCGATCACGCGCAAGACCGAGGCGCGCGCGGTCATTGCGCAAGCCATGAAAGAACTGGACTTCGGCAAGTCTGAGCGCTGTATCCGCATCAACAGCTTTGGCTCAGGCTTCGAAAAATTCGATCTCATAGCAGCGGTCGCAACGAATCCCGATGCGATTGTGGTGCCCAAAATCGAAACAGCGCGACAAGTCAAAGAGATCAGCGAATATATTGAGATGTACGAACACTCCAGCAAGATGGATGTTGGCAGGATTCGTATGCTGGTCGGGGTGGAAACGGCCAAAGGGATTTTGAATCTCAAGGAAATTGCCGAAGCAGACAAACGTCTCGAAGCGATCATCTTCGGGGCAGAGGATTTTGCCGCGTCGATCGGCGCGACGCGTACGAAGGAAGGCAGCGAGGTTCTTTATGCGCGCTCCGCAGTCGTCACGGCTTGCGCGGCGAATGAACTGCAAGCCATCGATATGGTCTACATCGACTTCCGCGATGTGGAAGGATTACGCGCAGAGGCAGAAGAGGGCGCCGGGCTCGGCTTCAGCGGGAAACAGATCATCCACCCGAACCAGGTCGAGGCGGTGCAGGCAGCGTTTACTCCTTCTGAGGATGCGATTGAATATGCACAGCGCGTCGTCCGGGTGTTTTCTGCCAGTCAACGAGAGGGCAAGGGCGCGTTTGCACTCGATGGCAAGATGATCGATATGCCATTGTTGAAGAACGCCCGGAAGGTTTTAGACAGAGCAAAGGCAGCAGGGAAGATACAAGAATAAGGTTGTTTGTCAGGCGATCAAGGCCATACCCTCACCGCTCTCGCCCAGGACGGACAGAAAACGATGTTCGATTTCGGCAAGCAAGGCATCCTTATTGGTTCCAAGCAAAGGAAACTGCCCGCCAGCCATCGTGCCGTGTCCGCCTGCGCTGCCAGGTGAAGTGACGACTTGCTGGATGATCATCCCGGCATCCTGATCGCGTCCTCCGGTGCGCAGTGAGATGTGCAGGGTATCTCTGAATTGTCCCATGCACAGCGCGGCCCGAGCGCCCTGGAGGCGGATCAAGATGTCTGCCATCTCCGCCGCGAAGTCAGGTTGCTCGATTGAACCCAGCCAGGCGACGACCGCCTGACCAAAAAGGCGGGCAGCGTGCAAGCCATGGCTAAAAGAACGGAAATATTCAAGGCTCAAGGCCGCTACCTCCACTCTGGACAATTCCCTTTGGTCCAGGTAACGCGTCAAATTCATGAATGCCACATCATCGGCTACTGATTCCCCACGTGTCAGGCTGCGCGTGTCGGTCTTGAGCCCGTAGTACATTGCCGTGGCCAGAAGCGGATCGGGGTCGATCCCAGCGGCTTCCAGGTACTGAAACAGCATAGTGACCGTCGACCCGATGTTTGTACGAACGTCCGCATACGGGGCGGTGATGGTCGCATCTCGAACGGGATAATGGTGATCGATCACAATGTGATTGGGATGGACGACACGCACACAGTTATTTCCGGCGCCCGGCTGCGTATCGATCTGTGCCACCGCCGAATACTGTCTCAGGTCAGGCAACGCCTCACTGCATTCCCACTCCGGGGTCAGGCGGTCGAGCATAACATGGTTTTCCGCGCGCGCCACCAGCCCGCTATAGATAAGTTGGCTGGGAATATCCCAGGCTTCCCGCAGCAGGGTAGACAGCGCTTTGCCCGAAGCCAGTCCGTCGGGGTCGGGGTTATCATGCGTCAAGATAAGCACTGGACCATCCCCGGCAGTTGTGCGTAACTTTTCCAGCTGATTCTGGTCAATGGGGTTCATCATCGCGTTCATTGGGTTCCTCTCTCGATTAAGGATTTTGATATGGAGAATTGGTTCCTGCTTTACACGTTTCTGTCATACAAAGCCAGGAAGCATCACCTTGGCTGCATTTCACGAGCGGATGTGAAGAAAGAAAGGTACTACGTCCACTAAATCACAGGCTCTCCAGCCTCTGCCGGGAAACAGGTCCAGATTTGGGCGTACGGGCGCGCATACTCCCAAATCCGCGTATCCATTACTGGAATTCCAGGAGAGCCTGAAGTTAGAATTTTTTGCTGGAGAGGGATGATCTGATTCAGTTCATCGACGAAAACATTATAGGGCCGCTATCTGTTAAGAAGATTAAGTTGATTGGTTTTTCTCCCGCGATCCGGATAGCCCATTTGGGTTAATCAAGAATACAAAAAAATTTCTCTCATCTCATTTTAATAGTCACAGGACTCTATCTTTTTATAATAACCGCCTCGTCATCTTTACTTACAGAATTCTCAATCACCTGACCAGTATCCTGAATCCGGCTCCAAGGCTTGCGCAAAATCATTTGTGTTACTGCTCACGCCGCCGCGCGCTCCCCAAAAAGCATCGGGACTACCCTAGCACCGTGCTCCGCTGTGCGGGGTACCAGGGCAGGTGTAGTGAGCGGAGGGTTGAGTAGCCCATGTTCTTCGGGCGTACCGAAACCCGCAGTCAAAGTGCCCCGGCGCCGAGGACGGCGCTGGGAGCGTTCTTGAAAGAGATTCCTGGACTCTAAGCAAGCCCTGATCCGGCTCTTGATATTCACCTCAGAGAGCAATCCAGAAACTCCATCAGGATTGTCAACACCCTACAAATGTACCTTTTACGGATTCGTTCCCCATCGGAGATAATCATGCCTTTGGAAGAAGCGTCACAAGAAGGAAGTCTCCAGGAATCCGCTTCCTGGCTTCAGCCCGACACAGGCGCAAGTCTGCACTGAGCCGTCGCCCTGAGTGCCCGTGAGGGCGTGCCGAAGCGATAGTCGAAGTATCTGTGAACCTTCTGTCTTTCACGGTTGTGGGGAGCCAAATTTTCCCGTCAATAACGGCAGAGCCTATTTTGTTCAAGGAGTGATGTGGCATGACCTTGCCTATCCTACTATTGTTGGTGATTCTTGGCATTGCGCTGGTGCTGTTCTGGTTTGAATGGGTTTCGCCCGACGTGACAGCTCTGGGAGTGTTGCTGGCATTGATCCTGTTTGGTCTTGTGCCGTTGGAGCAGGCGTTCGCCGGTTTTGGCAGCGATACGGTCATGGTGATCCTTGGGCTGTTGATCATGACAGCCGCACTGATGCGCACCGGAGTAGTGGAATTGGTGGGCAATAAGATGCTTCAATTCACAAGCACACGCCCTGCCAGTTTGCTGCCGGTCATGATGATCACTGTGGCAGTGTTAGGGGCCTTTGTCAGTAATACGGCTTCAGCAGCATTCTTTTTGCCGGTCATTTTGGGCTTGAGTCAAGGCTCCAAATTGAGCGCCTCGCGCCTGTTGATGCCGATGGCATTTGCGTCCATTCTATCCAGCTCGGTAACATTGATCAGCACCTCGACAAATGTGGTGATAAGCGGGTTGATCACGCAGGCTGGACTGCCCTCGATCGGGATGTTTGAGCTGGCGCCAGTAGGCGTACCGGTGATGATGGCGGGCTTGCTGTATATGCAGTTCATCGGGAGGCGCCTGATTCCCAAGCGTCCCCCGCCTGAGACTCTGACCGATACATTCAACCTGCGCCCGTACCTGGCTGAGTTGCGCGTTGCGCCCGATTCGCCGCTGGCAGGCAACACGTTGGAACAGTCCGGGCTTGGTCAAAATTACGATCTGACGGTGATGGCGATCATTCGCGAAGGACAACGCCTGTTGGACTTATCTGGTGACACCATATTGCAGGCAGAGGATAAGCTCCTGGCGCAGGGATCCTCGGAGGCGATCCTGAAAATCAAGGATCTTACGGGAATTGATATCCAGGCGGATGCCAAGTTTTCGGATGCCGACTTGCAAAGCAATGGACTCGGCCTGGCCGAGGTGGTGCTACTGCCAGGCTCGCCGTTCATCGGCCGCACGCCGAAGGGATTGCAGATGCGCGAACGGTATCAAATCCAGGTGCTGGCTATCAACCGCCGCACCGCGATGATCCGTTCCAAGATTGCCGAGACGCGCCTGGAACTGGGGGATGTACTGCTTGTGCAGGGCGAACAAAAGCAGATTGCAGCGCTGCAAGCCGATCAAGCTTTCGATGTGCTGGGGGTCCGGGTGGCACAACCTTTCAACCGAGGACAAGCCTTTACGGTGATGGGGATTTTTGCCGGGGCGCTTCTGCTTGGATCCTTGAATCTGGTCCCCTTACCGGCGGCTATGCTGCTGGGGGCGCTGCTGGTGTTTGTAACGGGCTCTATTACTCCCGACGATGCCTATCGTCAGGTGGATTGGAAGATCCTGATTTTGATCGGCAGTATGCTGGGACTGGGTGTGGCGATGCAGTCCACCGGCGCAGCAGATTTCCTGGCCAAGGGTCTGATCGAATTGGTTGGAACGTGGAATCCGCTCTGGCTGCTGACAGGGTTTTTCGTGCTGACCGTGCTGCTCACCCAGCCGATGTCGAACCAGGCGGCGGCAGCCGTGGTGATCCCGGTGGCGCTGCAAACGGCGGTGCAGTTGGGGCTAAACCCGCGCACGTTTGCCATGATGATTGCAGTTGCCGCCAGCACCTCCTACCTGACGCCGCTCGAGCCGGCCTGCCTGATGGTGTATGGGCCCGGGCGCTATCGCTTCATGGATTTTGTCAAGGTGGGTGGGCTGTTGACTTTTCTGATCTATCTGCTGGCCATTATCCTGACTCCCCTGCTGTGGCCGTTGTGAGTTACCAGGAAATTTCCCGTTCGCTTATAATGGACTAAACCAAAGGTGAGACCCTACGCAATGCCCGGGGTCTCATTTCATGAATCCTCGCTGACTGCCCGCAGCCGCTGGTCGAGTAGGTCGGCACTTTCCCGACCGTATCGAGACCACAAGCAGTTGTATCATCCATTACGAAGGGAAAACATCTTGCTCTCGATTTTCTACGGCATTATCTCCGCGGCGTCATGGGGCGCAGCAGATTTTATTGGCGGGCTGGCCAGTAAACGCACCAGCCCGTATCGTATTCTCTTCCTGGCAGAGATCGCAGGGTTGGTTCCATTCACTGTCATTGCCCTTCTCATAGATGAAAAGTTTCCGCCCGCCTGGGAGATGTTCCTCGGCGCAGGCTCCAGCCTGTTAGGTCTCACCGGGCTCCTCATCCTCTACCGCGCCCTGGCAGATGGCCAGATGACGATTGCAGCGCCGGTCTCGGCGTTGTTTGCCGCGTTGGTCCCGGTCATCTTCGGGTTTTTCACGCTTGGTGCTCCACCCCTTACTACACTGATCGGCTTCGGATTCGCTTTTCTGGCGGTCTGGTTCATCTCGCAAACGGAGTCGACAAACTGGCGTGTACCTTTACATGGACTTCGCAACCTCGCGGATCTGCGCCTGCCGCTGCTCTCCGGCTTGTTCTTCGGTTTGTACTTCATCATCATCCACAGAGCCACGCTCAACGCCTTTTTCTGGCCGCTTTCCGCGGCGCGCTTCGCCGGGCTGGTTGCCTTCGGGCTGTACGCGCTGATCGCCCGTCAACCGGCCATGCCTCCGCGTGACCTGTGGGGATTTTGCATCCTCAATGGCATCATCGACATCGCCGGGAATGCGTTCTACATCCTCTCTGCACAAACGGGAAGGATCGACGTCGCGGCGGTATTAGGCGCGTTATATCCCGCCTCCACCGTGCTGCTGGCATGGATGATCTTGAAAGAGAAGATCAGTTGGGTTCAAACCTTTGGAGTCGTACTGGCGTTTGCAGCCATTGTGTTGTTCACAATCTGATCAGAGTAAGCGATGTCCCTATGCAGGTTGTTGATCAGCAGCTGGATCTCATGGCTTTAGGGTTCTCAGCCTCGCTTCTGCATCAGCGATCTCCTTCGCCCATTCATCCCTGGATCGGATGGTTGCAAGGAAACGTTCGAGATCTTGAATCGCTTCGGCATTCCTGCCCATGGCTTGCAAGATCAGCCCCCGATAGTAGTAACCGAGGGAAAATTGTCCCATGTCAAGCGCTTTGTCAATGTACTCCAGTGCCCAATCGTAATTCTCCAGGCCATAATACGAGCGAGCCTGTATTTCCAGGAGCCTTTGTCCGCCACATGACGGGTCGATCTCATGCGTTGCTTCTGCCGCCTCCAGAGCCTCCTCATATCGTTCCAGCTCGAAGTAGGAAAATGTTAAAAAGCAATAGCAGTGGGCATTGTCTGGGAAAAGAGATAATGACGTTTTATAGTCTGCAATGGCTTGCTCATATTTTCCGAGTCCGTAGTATGCATCACCCCGACCGGAATAGGCGAGAGGGATATCGCCGAATTCAAGAGCAGCATTATAGTCATTAAGGGCTTTATCGTACTGCTCAAGGTCCCGATAAGCGTTGCCTCGGTTGATATGAGCCGGATAATACGAAGGGTCCAGTTCCAGAGCCCGGGTATAGGATTCCACGGCCCCTTGAAGGTCATCTGTGTGCCGTTGTGAGATGCCATAGTTGTACCAGGCGCTAGAGTCGTCGAGATGATGGTCAAGATAGATTTTGTAATCAGCGGCCGTGGCGGCATAACTCTCGATCGCCAAGGAACAAAAAGCTCGATCTGAATAAGCCAGCCATTCCTGCGGATCGATCTCGATGGCTTTTGTAGCATTTTCAATGCACTCTACATACCTTCCCATCTGCCCCAGCGCTTCGGCCTTGCCGCTCCAGGCAGCTGCCCGGTTCGGATCAATGGCGACCGCCAGGCTATACTCTTCCAGGGCTTTTTGAAAATCTCCAGCCTCATAATAATGGACAGCCAGATTGTGATGGATGAATGCCAGGCTTGGATCGATGGAAAGCGCTTTTTGATAATCCTGCCAGGACTGTAACTCATCTCCCAGACAAGCGTGCAAAAGTCCGCGCGCAGCCCAGGCCTCAGCATACTCAGGGTTGATCGACAAAGCCTGGTCCGCGTCGCTCAAGCCAGATGGGCAATCCCCTAAATACCAGTAGGATGTGGCGCGATAGCGATACGGTGGGGCTAAATGGGGATTAGATGCAATGACAGCACTCATTAAGGCAACTACCTGGTCGTAGTTCTCCGCTTGATAATCAGCCAGGCCTTCGATAAAGTTTGGATCGGTGATCTCGCTGCCCAGCGGCGTGGCTGTTGGATCACCAGGGGCAAAGGAAGCGGAAGAAGAGGTGGGTGTGACAGGCGGTGGGCTCGCGGTCGGTTGTTCTACTTCGGGCGCAGAACCTGTCAGGGTCATCGCAACGGCGCTGCCAACCTGACCCGCTGAAAAAGGCGGAGTGGGCGTTCCACCGCTCTGCGTCGCTGGAATCGCCTGAACAGTACTACAAGCCATACCCAGTAGCAAGATAAGAAAGAGAAACACCAACCTGTCTGAATGTCGATTTTTGTGAAGCATATCACCTCGTCGTTTTGTTTGCGTCGTAGAATGTGGTTCTCAGCGATGTCGCGGTCACAAAAAAGACATTTCTGAGGCTGCGAAGGTTCTACAAGCTTGCTTTGGATTTGCTGGTCTTGGGAACGATACTTTCAATCTAAAACCCCGGAAAAGCGGCTTTGAATTTAGTATAGTATGGATGGTAACATGCCTCAAGGTGGAGGAGCCCTGCCTGACAAATCTGTGATGTAAACCCCCGGCAGAAATACTTTACTTTCTATTTTGAATTCGGCGTTCTGCCAGCCTGCAATATTCCTCGCTCAGCTCATACCCCACAAAATGCCTGTCTGCTTTTAATGCCGCGAGAGCTGTCTGCCCCGAGCCCATAAAGGGATCGAGCACAATTTCGTTCGAGAACGTATAAAGCTGGATCAAACGATACGGCAGCTCGACCGGGAACGGCGCGGGATGCCCCACCTTCCTGGCAGATTCAGATGGAAATCCCCAGACCGATTTGGTGAACTCCAGAAACTCCTCTTTCGAGATCGTGCTGACGCGCCCATCCATCTTATCGCGTCGAAAACTACCCTTCGAAAACACCAGGATATATTCATGCGTGTCGCGCAGCGTTGGGTTGGTCGCCGATTGCCACGAGCCCCAGGCCGTAGAGGTGCTGGCAGAGGAAGCCTTATCCCAGATGATCTCTCCGCGCATCAGAAACCCCAGATCGATCATGTCCCTTGTAATGGAAGCGCTGAGAGGAATATAAGGCTTGCGGCCCACGTTAGCTACATTGATGCACACCCGTCCACCTGGCACAAGGACTCGATACGTCTCCTTCCAGACCCGCATCAAAAAGGCTAGATATTCTTCAAGGGTAAGATTGTTATCGTACTCTTTGCCCACGTTGTAAGGAGGCGAAGTCACCATGAGATGCACGGAGCAGTCGGGCAACTCTTTCATCTCCTCACAGGAGGAATTGAAAATGACATCCACTTCAGGGATCACATTTTCCACATATGCTTCTGCTGCTACCTGAACTTGTCCTTCATACAGACGCGTGTTATAGAACGCGGAGGAATCATGTCCCTCACGGCCGGGAGAACCGAAGGATGAAGTTGCGGTGGTTTTACGCTTAGGCATCTTGTGGGAAAATGTTTCAAATAAAAGCTGGCTTCCCCAAATATATCATACGCGAAGCAATCCTGCGGACAAAGGCGTAATGCATCCGCATGTCGATTACTTTTGTTTTAAGGGATTTTCCGAAATCCACTCAGTAGTACGCCTTTCGTCACAATTGGGGGAGCCAGGCCTTTTTCTGCTATGCTTCCGCAATGTAACTTTTACCTTCTGGCTACGTCCTGTTCCCGAAGCAGAACCAGTCAATAATTGCTTGCTTCCACCCTTGGGGGATAAGCCGTCATGGCTACAGTATGGGCGTATTGTATGGTGGTCAACTACATTTTATTGTCCGCGAACGGAGCTTAGAGGTTGCTATGGCATACTACAATAAAACCAGAGGGTTATCATTACGTTTGATCGTTTTGACTGGACTCGTGATTCTTTCTCTTATTCAAGTGCCATCACGAGTATCTGCCCAAACCCCCTCTGAATCTGTCTGGATTGTCCGTACCATACAAACAAGTGAGTTTGGAGTGGCTGACCCAGGCGGTCTGGCCTTCGCTTCGTCAGCGAACACGTTTGATGTCCTGGATACGAGTGGCAATATTACTGCGCTTACGCTGGACGAGCAGAACGCGGGAACCAGGGCGCTTCCCGAAGCGCCAGAGAATGCCATTAATGCAGCGTTTAACGATCGGAAGGGCAGTCTCCTTGTACTCAACCATGACAAGGGTGAAATCGCAGAAATCAAATCGGATGCGAGAGGTTTGCCCAACCCCTCTGCTCCCCTGGTGCGCTTTGCGAGCCGTGCTTTTGGGATAAAAGATCCTCAGGGAATTACGTTTGATCCGGGCGATGGGCGGTTGTTCGTTCTGGATGCCGGCAATAGGCAGATTGTTTTTGTGATTCCGCATCCCACACGCGGCTTTGATGCCAGTGAAGCGATTCGCTCCAAGAAGGTCGGACGGATTTCATTGCAGAGACTTGGACCAGGCACATTCAAGGGAATCGCCTTTAATCCGAGCAATGGACATTTGTATATCGCCAAGCCCGCCGAAAAGAGGGTATTTGAATTGACGCAAGCCGGGGATCTGGTCTCTACAATCGATCTCGCCTCTCTAGAGATTAATAACATCACTGCGCTGACCTTTGCACCCAGCGGTGATAACACAGATGATCCAGACAAAACGAGCCTTTATATTCTGGATGATAGAAAGCCAGCGCAGACCGCAAAATCGAACCTTTTTCGTTTCACGAGCAGTGTTTCCGTCCAGGCAACTACCTCCTCTAACAGTCAGATTGTTGAATTATCACTCACCGCGCCCGCTGCGCTTCCGGCGGGAACAACTCTGCTGCCCTCCACTCTGATACACGTCATCGATACCTCCAATGCGGCATGGAATC